>Ga0326597_10005776_pt1 | contig 17100 bp, 16 predicted proteins | sample RVTome_12_FD_203789 | JGI IMG/M metagenome (GOLD analysis project Ga0326597, IMG submission 203789) | Soil microbial communities from uranium-contaminated site in the Upper Colorado River Basin, Wyoming, United States - RVT100D185 | ecosystem: Environmental > Terrestrial > Soil > Contaminated >...
AACGCACTCGCCTCGCCCTTGATGAGCGAGGGGCGGGGGAGAGGGTGAATGGGTGAGGCTGGCTCCCTTTCCCTGGCCCTGTTTTCTCATTGCGGCCGGAACTCGTGGGCGAGAGTGAACTCGTCGGTGCGCGCGCTGTAGCCGATGTTTTTGTTCATCGCCCACGTCGCGATCTGGTGATAGAGCGGGATGATTGCGAAATCCCTTGCGACCAGCGCTCCGGCCTCGCGCGCGATCGCCTCGCGTCTCATCTGGTCGAGCGTAGCGAGCGCCTGTTCGATCAGCCGGTCGAGCCGCTGGTTCGAGTAGTGCGACCAGTTCCACGCGCCATAGCCTTTGGCGGGGTCAGGTGTCGCGGCCAGCGAGCGCAGCGCGAGGTCGGCGGAATACGAGCCCCAGCCCAGCATGGCAAAACTGAACTGCTGGTCGCGCACTTTCGTCAGATACACGCTGAGCGGCAGCGTCTCGACGCGCGTGCGGATGCCGACCCGCGCCAGCATCTGCGCGACGGTCTGCGCGACCTGGTCGTCGTTGACGTAACGGTTGTTGGGCGCGGCGACGGTGAGCCCGAAGCCGTCCGGATAACCGGCCTCGGCGAGCAGCTTCTTCGCACCACTGGGATCGTAGGCTTCCGCTTTGAGTTCCGCGTTGTGGCCGAAAATCTGCGGGGAAACCACGTTTGCCGCCGGCACCGCGGCGCCTTCCATCACACGCTCGACCAGCGCCGGACGGTTGATCGCTTTCGAGATCGCGCGCCGCACGCGCACATCCATGAACGGATTGGCGGCGAGCGGCTTGCCCGTTTTGTCGGTGACAAGCGGCGGCTGCGCGCGATATTGATCAAGATGAAAAAAGATGGTGCGCCACGATACCGCCTGCGCGAGGCGGTAATTCGGACTGCCGCGCAGCCGCGCGAGATCGGCGGTCGGGACGTTCTCGATTACGTCGACGTCCCCGGCGAGCAGCGCCGCGGTGCGCGCCGGGTCGGTTGGCAGCAGACGGAATATGACTTTGTCCCACGCCGCGGGCGCCTCCCAATGCCCGTCAAAGCGCGCCAGCTCGACGCGGTCGCCGCGAGCGAAGCGCACGAAGCGGTAGGGGCCGCTGCCGATCATCGCGCGGCCGCTGTTGAAATCCTCGCTGGTCGCAGTGGCCGCAGCTTTTTTCGATACGATCAGGATCGAGTTCAGGTCTTGCGGCAGCGCTCCGTACGGCGCCGCCGTCTTGAGCCGGATGGTGTAGGGATCGACAATTTCCTTCGCCACGATCGGGCGCACGAAAGAGGCAAAGCCGCCGGGGCTGCCGGCAATGCTGAGCGGGCGCTCGAGAGAAAAAGCGACATCCTCGGCGGTGAGCTCGGAGCCATCATGGAACCGGACGCCCTTGCGCAGCTTGAACTCCCAGGTCGTGGCGTCGACCGCGCGCCATGACGTTGCGATGCCGGGAATCAACCTCGCGCGCGGGTCGACGCGCGTCAGCGCATCGAACACGTGCCATCCGATATTGATGTTGGGTTGCGCGGCAAGATAATGCGGATCAAGCGAGGTGATATCGGCGCTCAGCCCGATCCTCAGATCGGCGGCAGAGGAGGAAATGCAGGACAGCAGCACAATGACGGCGGCAACGATCCGTAACGGCATGGAATTCCCTCTTGGACGAACTCATTCAGGATACCGTAATTCCGCCGGGTTGTGATTGCGGATTTTCACCCTTTGACAGGCTCAGGGCCCACGGACGCGTTGGTGCGCTCACCCCCTGCCCGGTGCGGCCGGCCAATTGGTATAAAATGAACAATAGTCTTCACCTCGACCAATGATCAGGGCACGCCACGGGCCAACGACGATTTTTCGCAGAGATTGAAAATGGAAGACCTGGATTTCACCAAGCCTTCGCAAAGCCCGATTTACGATCCGGCCACCGCGTTGCAGTTTTTCAAGTCTGCGGGGGAAAACGAGAGCCTCGCGCAGGGCGAAACGTTTTTCGTTGAACAACAGAAACATCGCGGCCTGTTTCAGGAAGACGCCAAGATGTATCTGCTGGTCGAGGGCGAGGTCAGTCTGGTGATCGGCAAGTCAGTCATCGAGACCGTCAAGCCCGGCGAAATTTTCGGCGAAATGGCCCCGATCGGCGAGATTCCGCGCAGCGCGACGGCGCTGGCCAAGACCGCCTGCCGTGCTCTTTCCATGAGGATGAGCCGATTCCAGGAAGCGCTGCGCCGGACGCCGGAGTTCGCTCTCATGCTGATGGGCATCATGATCGAGCGCTTGCGCCAGACCGATGCCAGGCTGGGTATGAGCAATGCGCTGCCGACTGCCGCCGAGCGGCATGAGGGCAGGGTTTTTGAAAAAGCAGTCCTGGCCGAGTTGCTGCGCGAAGCAGGCGATATTGTCCCGCGGCGCTTTATTCCCGGGAAACCGATTATGACCGCGGGTGAGACGGGCCTCTACATGTACGTGGTGCTGGAAGGCCGCGTCGCAGTTTCGGTGCAGGACAAGGTCGTGGAAAGAATCGGCCCCGGGGGCGTGCTTGGCGAGATGGCGCTGATCGACCGTTCTCCGCGCGCCGCCAGCGCGGTTGCTGAAACCAACTGCTCGCTGCTGCCGATCAGCCGCAATGATTTCCTTGCTTTGGTAAAGAACAAGCCTTCCTTCGGATTGGCGCTGCTCAAGACACTCGTCGACCGATTGAGGTTCATGACGTCGCATATTTAGACCAGCCGTCGACTGCAACAGTGCGCCGGTTCTGGCGCCTTTTCCCGGAATCTTCCGCTCATGGCATCAAGGCACGCCGGCGCGCCGGTCAGCATCGAGATGATCCGCACGCTGATCGGCTTTGCGACCGTGAGCCGCGACTCCAACCTCGAGCTGATCCACTACGCGCGCGATTACCTGAAGAATCTCGGCGCCGAAATCCGTCTCACCTACGACGACGCACGGCGCAAGGCCAATCTGTTCGCGACGCTCGGGCCCGCCGGTGAGCCGGGCATCGTGCTGTCGGGGCATACCGATGTGGTGCCGGTCGCGGGCCAGGACTGGGACACCGATCCGTTTCGGCTCACCGAGCATGAGGGCAGGCTCTACGGCCGCGGCACGGCCGACATGAAAAGCTTCATCGCAGTCGCGCTCGCGTTCGCGCCGGAATTCGCGCGGCGCGGCCTGAAGACGCCGATCCATTTTGCGCTTTCCTACGACGAGGAGGTCGGCTGCATCGGCATCGGCCGTCTGATCTCGGATATCGTGCGCGCGGGAATCAGGCCCAAATCGTGCATTGTCGGCGAGCCGACGCTGATGCGGCCGGTGATCGCGCACAAGGGCAAGCGGGGTTTTCGCTGCACGGTGCGGGGGCTGGCCGCGCATTCGGCTTACGCGCCACTCGGCGTCAATGCGGTGGAGGCGGCGGCGGAGGCGATCGCGTTTCTCAAACAGATGGCGCGCCGGCATCGCGACCACGGGCCCTACGACCGCAGCTTCGACGTCGCGCACACGACCGTGCACACCGGCGTGATCCGCGGCGGAGCCGCGCTCAACATCGTGCCGCATGAATGCGTATTCGAGTTCGAGTTTCGCCATTTGCCGGGAGACGACCCCGAGGCGTTGCTGCGGGAATTCACGGAATACATCGGGAAATCGCTGGCGCCCGAAATGCGGGCGGTGCATGCAGGCGCGGGTTTCGTCATCGAGCCGCTGTCTGAAATCCCTACGCTGGATACCGGCGCCGAGTCGGAGATCGTGGGTCTGGCACACGAACTTTCCGGCAGCAGTGAAATCGGCAAGGTGTCGTTCGGCACCGAAGGCTCGCAGTTCCAGCGCGCGGGAATTCCAGCGGTGGTGTGCGGTCCCGGCTCAATCGAGCAGGCGCACAAGCCGAACGAATTTGTCGCGCTCGAGCAGGTGCTGAAATGCGAGCGGTTCATGCTGCGGCTCGCCGATCGCGTGTGCGATCTGCGGTGAGCATGAAATCTGCTGCCGCCGGGCGGCCGGATGGAGGCCGGGACCGGGCCGGCATTTCGCTGCCATTCCTGGTGGCGGCGCTGATCGCGGGCCACGCGATGAGTTCGATGGCGTTGCTGGTACTGCCGGCGGTGGCGCCTGCCGTTGCGCGCGACTACGGCGTCGATGCCTCGCTGATCGGATATCAGATCAGCCTGGTGAGCGTCGGCATGCTGATTACGCTGGCGATGCTGGGCAACCTGAGCCGCAAACTCGGCGGCTCCCGCACCAACCAGATCGGCCACGGCATGGTCGGAACCGGCATGCTGCTCATGCTGATCCCCTCTGCGGCGTTTCTGATCGCCGGCTCGCTCGCGGTCGGCGTGGGCTACGGTTTCCTCACGCCTTCAGCGTCGTACTTGCTGATGCGCTTCACGCCGGACGCGCGCCGCAATTTCGTATTCTCGCTGCACCAGGCGTCCATCCCGCTGGGCGGAATACTGGCGGCCGTCGGCGCGCCATGGGTCGCCGTCACGGTGGGGTGGCGCTGGTCAGTGGCATTGAGCGCCTTGCTGCTGTTTGCCGTGGTCGTGCTGATGCAGCTCAGACGCACGGTGTGGGACGACGACCGCGACCCTGCGTATCCCGCAGTCCTGCCGAGCCCGTTCACTGCACTTGCCACGATCTGGCGCATTCGCGACCTGCGCCTTACCTCGGTCGCGGGCGGATGTTTGTGCTGGGTGCAGTTCTGCGTTTCCACGTTTACGGTGGTGGCCAGTGTCGCGATGCTCGGCATGGACCTGGTTGCTGCCGGCACCATATTGCTGGCCGTGCAGCTTGGGAGCGCCGCGGGGCGGTTGCTCGCAGGTGCGATCGCGGATGCCGTGGGCCACGCGATGCGGTTGCTCGCGGGAATCGCGGGGTTGACGGCCGCCACGTGCATCGCAACGGCCTGGCTGACGCCGGGCTGGCCGCTGGCGCTGGTTTATGCGTTGTTTAGCTTGCTCGGCATTACCTCGGGAGGTTGGGCCGGCATTCTGTTCGTCGAAGTGGGGCGGCTTGCTCCTCAAGGCCAGGTGAGCACGACGTTCAGCGGCACGCTGGTCTACATCAACCTCGGCAAGTTCATCGGCACGATCGCATTCGCCAATGTCTACGCCGTCACCCGGAGCTACGGCTTTGCATTCGCGTCGGTGGCGGTGCCGGCGTTAGTCGCGCTTTTTTGCCTGGTGGCCGCGGACCGCTCGCGCCGGCAGGGCGCCGCGAAAGATCGATTGCTTCGAACCTTATCGTGAGCTCAGTGGTGCAGGATTTTCGATAAGAACTGCTGCGCGCGATCGGAGCGCGGCTGGCCGAAGAAGTCCTCCTTGTTCGCGTCCTCGACGATGCGTCCCTCGTCCATGAAGACCACGCGGTGGGCGACCTTGCGCGCGAATCCCATCTCGTGCGTGACCACCATCATGGTCATGCCTTCCTGCGCGAGCTCGACCATCACGTCGAGCACCTCGTTGATCATCTCGGGGTCGAGCGCTGAAGTCGGCTCGTCGAACAGCATTGCAATCGGGTCCATCGCCAGTGCGCGCGCAATCGCGACGCGCTGCTGCTGACCGCCCGAGAGCTGACCAGGATACTTGGCGGCCTGGTCGCTCAGCCCGACGCGTTCGAGCAGCTTCATGCTCCTTTCGGTTGCTTCCTCGCGCGAGCGCCCAAGCACCCGGGTTTGGCCGAGGTTGATGTTATCGGTCACACTCATGTGGGGAAAGAGTTCGAAGTTCTGGAACACCATGCCGATCTTCGAGCGCAATTGCGGCAGGTTGGTGTCTTTTGACGCAACCGATATGCCGTCGACGATGATGTCGCCCTGCTGGAACGGCTCGAGCCCGTTGACGCATTTGATCAGCGTGCTCTTGCCGGAACCCGACGGCCCGCACACCACGATGACCTCGCCCTTTGCGATTTGGGTGGTGCAGTCGGTGAGGACCCGAAAGCTTCCGTACCACTTGCTGATGTTCCTGATTTCGATCATGACCGTTCCTTAACGCCCGACGTTGTAATGCAGCTGCAGTCGCTTGACGCAATGCGAGGCCGAGAAACAAAGCACAAAGTAGACGAGCGCCGCGAACAGGTACATCTCGACGAGCCGCCCGTCGCGCTGCGCCACCTTGCTCGCCGCGCCCATGAAGTCGGTGAGCCCGACCACGTAGACCAGGGAAGTGTCCTGGAACAGGATGATGCCCTGCGTGAGCAGGATCGGGACCATATTGCGGAACGCCTGCGGCAGGACCACCTTCATCATGGCCTGTGCGTAGGTGAGGCCGAGCGCGTAGGCGGCGTGGACCTGGCCGCGCGGCACGCTCTGGATGCCGGCGCGGATGATCTCGCAGTAGTAGGCGGCTTCGAACAGCGTGAACGCGATCAGCGCCGAATGGAACGGTCCGAGTCCCTCGGCGTAGGCATCGCCCGAGAGTTTCTTGATCGCGATCGGCACCAGGAAATAGAACCAGAATATCACCAGGATCAGCGGCGTCGAGCGCAGCAGGTTGACATAGCCGGCTGCAGGCACGTTGAGCACCTTGAAGTTCGCGAGGCGCATCAGCGCGAGCAGGGTGCCGAGGATGATGCCGCCGAGCATGGAGAGCAAAGTCAGCCCGAGCGTGAACAGCATGCCCTGGCCCAGGTACGGGAGCGAGCGCTGAATGACGTCGAGATCAAAGCCGGTAAACATTAGAGCCGTGATTGGTGATTGGTGACTAGTGTCCTGCCGGTGGCGCGCCGCTTTCGGTACCAATAAAGCCGGGCACCCGCACTTTCTTCTCGAGTGCGCGCATCGCCACGGTCACCGTCAGCGTGATCAGCACGTAGACCACGGTGGCGATGGTAAAGACTTCAAAGGTGCGGAACGTGTACTCGGAAATCTGCCGCGCCTGCGCCGTGAGTTCCAATACTCCTATCGTGAGCGCGACCGACGAGTTCTTGAAAATTGTCAGAAATTCGGAGGTCAGCGGCGGGATGACGATGCGATAGCCCATCGGCAGCAGCACGTGGCGGTAGACCTGCCATCGCGTGAGCCCCATCGCGAGGCCCGCCTCGGTCTGGCCCCTGGGGATCGATTGAATGCCGGAGCGTACCTGCTCCGCAACGCGCGAAGCGGTGTAGAAGCCGAGGCACAGCACGGCGTTCCAGAATTCCGGCATCGGCATCCGGGTCTTCAGCCAGTCGCCCATGCCCCTGGGCACGATTTCGGGCAGCACAAAGTACCAGATGAACATCTGCACCAGCAGCGGGATGTTGCGGAAGACCTCGACGTAGGCGGTCGCGGGAGCACGCAGGACCGCCAGTGGAGTGGTGCGCATCACCCCCACCACCGAGCCCACCGTGAAGGCGATGACCCAGCCGAAAATGGATACCAGTAGCGTCCACTTGATTCCGGAGAGCACCCAGTCGAGGTAGATGCCGCCGCCGGAGAACGCCGGCTGGAAAAAGACGCTGAAGTCCATGATCTCGGTAGTGTAGCGCGGATGAAAGTACAAAAAAATCGGGGAGCGGAGTCCCCGATTCTTGTCAAACGTCCGCCGACAGCCAGACTAACATTTCATCTTGCCGCACGCCTCGACGCCCTTGTCGTTCGGATTTTTCACCAGTTCCTTGAGCGCGTCCGACATCGGGAAGCCAAGGTTGATGCCCTTGGGCGGGATTTTTGACTGGAACCACTTGTTGTAGATCTTGAAGATGTTGCCGCTCTTGTAGAGTTCCGTCACGGTGGCGTCCACCAGTTTCTTGAACGCGGGATCGTCCTTGCGCAGCATGATCCCGTACGGGTCGTCCGACAGGAATTCGCCGACGATCACGTAGTCGGCCGGATTCTTGGCGCTGGCGCGCAGGCTGTAGAGCAGGATGTCGTCCATCGGGAACGCAACCGCACGGCCGGTTTCCACCGCCAGGAACGATTCGGCATGGTCCTTGGACGGGATGAAGTTGATGCCCAGTTTCTTCTCGTCGTTATAGGCTTTCATCGCGCGCTCGTTAGTGGTGCCCGCCGTGAAGACCACCGTCTTGCCCTTGAGATCGTCGTAGCCCTTGATGCCGGACGATTTCTTGACGATGATTTTGGTGCCGGTCATGAAGTAGGTGGGCGCGTAGGCGACTTGCTTCTGGCGCTCGACGCTGTTGGTGGTGGAGCCGCATTCCAGGTCGATGTTGCCGCCGGTCAGAATCGGGATACGCGTCTGCGAGGTGACCGGAACGAACTCGACTTTGAGTTTGGGCATCTTGAGCTGGGCTTTGACCGCATCGACGATCTTCAGGCAGATATCGACGCCGTAGCCGATCGGCCGCTGTTTGTCGTCCAGGTACGAAAACGGAATAGAGGCGTCACGATGTCCGATCTTGACGACGCCGGTGTCCTTGATCTTCTTGAGCGTGCCGGTGAGTTCCTGTGCCGCAACAGGAGCGGCGCAAATGGCGCAGGCAGCAACGGTCAGCAACAACTTCGAAATGCGGTTCATGTGTCTCTCCCGGTGATTTGATTTCGACCCACGCTATTGCCACCAAAAAATGAGTGCCGCTCCCTGGGTCGAGGGCATCAATCTAGCGCTATCGTTTGGGCTTGTCCAGTATCGAAAAAAGCGCAATGGGCCGGTGCGGTGAAATGCTAACATTTCATCAGGCGCAGTCGCCTTTCGGGAGGGCATGCCGGATGAAAGTCGGATTCATAGGGCTGGGGCAAATGGGCCAGGCCATGGCTGGGAGGTTACTCGAGGCGGGACACGAACTTACGGTCTACAACCGGAGTCCCGCCGCCGCGGAGCCGCTGCGGGCGCGGGGGGCGCAAGTGGCTGCGGAACCGGCCGCGGCGCTGGATGCGCAGATCGTGATCACCATGCTGGCCGACGATGCGGCAGTCGATGCGGTCTGGATTACGCCGGACCTCGTCGTCCGGATGCCGCCTTCCGGCATTCATCTCAACATGGCGTCGGTCAGCCTGAAAATGGGCAAGCGGCTGACGGCCCTGCATGCAGCCGCGGGCAGTCAATACGTGTCGGCACCGGTCTTCGGGCGTCCGCTTGCGGCGGCCCGGGGTCTGCTTGACATCGTTGCCGGCGGTCCTGAGGCCGCAATCGAGCGCTGCAATCCGCTGTTCGGCGTGCTCGGCCGGAATGCGTTCACCGTCGGCACCGAGCCGTATCAGGCCAATCTCGTGAAGATCACGCGCAATTTTTTGTTGGCCACGGTGATTGCGAGCCTCGGCGAGGCGTTTGCGCTCGTACGCAAGTCGGGGGTCGACCCGGCCGCGTTCCTCAGCATCATCACGAGCACTTCGTTCAGCGCTCCCGTGTACAAGAGCTACGGTCGGATGATGGTGGACAAGGCGTTTGTACCCACGACGTTTCCGTTGAGACTCGGCCTGAAGGATGTCGAGCTTGTGCTTGAGGCGGGAGGCGACACCCAGGTGCCGATGCCGTCGGCGACCCTGATCAGGGAGCAGCACCTGGGCGCCATTGCCGGGGGTTTCGGGGAACAGGACTGGTCGGCGCTCGGCGAGTACATCGCGCAACGCTCAGGGCTTTAGCGCTGCAAGCGGGGCAGCTGGCGGCTTGCAGCGCGGGGCGGCCTAGGTTACCGGCTGCGGCTGCGGTCCGCTCTTCGAAGGCGCGATCCGCCGGTGGCGCATGACTCCGTAGATCGTCGCCACCAGCGCGACCGCGGCTGCGGCCGCCGAAACGGTATCGTCGGGGTGGAACAACGCGACGAAGGCCACGATCATGAGCACGCTTCGCAGCACGAGATCCCCGGCCTTGTTCTCAATGAGCCGCCCGAACATTGCGAGGGCAGTCGCGCACGTGCCTACCGTCACGACCAGCGTGCTGGCGACCTGTGACCAGCCGGGGGTCACCACCATTTCGGAGCGCGAGAATATGGCGAATGTCATGAGCGTTATCGGCAGGCAGATTCTCAGCGCCTCCCACATGGTCTGCATGAAGGAGGCCTCGGCGATGCGCGCGGAAATGGCGGCGGTGAGCGAGGTCGGCGGCGACAGCTCGCCCCACACTGAAATCAGGAAGACGAAGAAATGCGCGACCCAGGGGTTGACGCCGAGCTTGGTCAAGGGTCCCACGATGACGACCGCGCCGATGATGTAGGTCGCCGTCGGCGGCAGGCCCATGCCGACCAGCCAGCCGAACACAAAGGACATTAATATCATGGCCATGATGTTCCAGGCGCCGAGGTCAAGCAGCATGCCACCCATGCGGTTGATGAAACCGGTCACGGTGAAAAGGCCGATCATGATGCCGAGCGTCGCGAGCAGCAACGTCAGATAGGACGTCATGTCCGCGTGGGTCTCGATGCTCAGGAGCACGTTCCCGATGAACGTCTCCTCGGCGACCGCCGGATCCTTCAGCCCGTACTTGAAGTAAAGGAAGTTGACGAGCAGGAGCACGAACAGCAGGGCTGCGGTGTAGAGCGCCGCGAGCAGTTCCCCCATGTGGATGCCGCCCATCAGCACCATGAGAAACGCGACCGCGAGGAAGAAAATCGCGGTCTTGACCTGATTGTAAGTCGGCACCTGGGGCGCCTCGACCGCTTCGCGGGGCAGCAGGCGCACGCAGATCAGATAGACGGCAAACGCAAGTGCTGCGTAGTAGGTGAATGCGAGCGCGAACCCGCGGGCCACCACGTCCCAGTACGGCACGCCGAGGAACTCCGACATCAGGAACGCGCCGACTCCCATCATGGGCGGCATGAGCAGGCCGCCCATCGAAGCCGCAGTTTCGGTCGCGGCGGCGAAGACGCCCGGCACGCCGTAGCGTTTCATCAGCGGAATGGTGATGCTGCCGACCACCACCGCATTGGCCGAGCCGCTGCCGCTCACCATGCCGATCGACAGCGAACCGAGCACCGCCGCCTGCGGCACCATCTGCCGGTTTTTGCCGGCAAGCCGCTGCATGACGCGGATCATCGCGCTCTGCGCCCCGAACCCGTTGGCGACGGCGGCAAGCAGCAGGAAGGCCGCGATCAGGGTCAACGCGATCTGGCCGTAGATTCCGTAGATGCCGTTCGACATTTCAACCGTGCTGGATGTAACCACGCGATAGAAACTTGTGCCCGGATGCCAAAAGAAGTCGAGCGGACTCAGATATCCGAACAGCGTGTAGAGCACGAGCACGAAATTGACCCAGAACAGCGTGGCATGGGCGAGTCGCGACAATTCCATCACCAGCAGGAACATCAGCAGGCCGACGACGAAATCCTGCTTCGTATAGGAACCCTGCCGCCAGATGGCGATATCCTCGTAGTACAGATAGAAATAAACGAATCCATAGATACAGATGGCGATGAAAATCGCCACCAATACGTGATTCACGATTGGGGGCAGCCGCGGGTACAGGTAATCCTTCTGGTACATGAACAGGATCTGCAGCGTCAGTGCGATCGGCAATAACCGGGATACCAATTCCTGCGGGCCGCCGGAGCCGGTGTAGCAATACCAGATCACCCACACGAACATGACCAGTGACAAGGCAAAGGTCAGATTCTTGAGACTGGCAACGCGCTTGAGCCGATGACTTGGCATAATCGTCCCCCTCCTTCTGAGGGAAGGCGGCATTTACCTTCCAGGCGGGCGCGAGAGCAGGCACAACAGTGCTTGCTCTCGCCGCTGGCGGCTGCTTTATATGATTATTTTGCGACCTTCCACTTGTCGTTCCAGGCTTTGTGCTCTTTGAGGAACTTGGCCGCTCCGGCGTGCACCGGAATATCCGGATTGGCGCTGATTCCCTGCACCTGCATGCCGACGAAATCCTTGGCCATGGGAGTGAAGCCCGGGTCGGACTTGGCGAGGCTTTCGCGGTTCTTGTAGAACGCGCTCAGCAGCTTGTACACGACATCCTCTGGCATGTCCGCACGCACGTTGTAGGCGAACAGGATCGGCACGCCCTGGATCGTCTTGACCCCGACGTCCTTGCTGAACGCGATCTTCGGATCGACGTCCACGACCGCAAGGCCGGCGGCCTTCAACTTGGCGACCTCTTGTGGGCAAGGATTGATCACTTTCACGTCCATGCGGATATCAGTTTCCTTCCAGTAGCTCGCGAGCGAGCGGCCGGCGGTGGTGTAGGCGACCGAGCCGGCGATCGTGCCGCTTTGCAGTGCGTCGCTATTGGTCTTGGCGTCGATCTGCACGTGCTTGAACTGGTAGCCGAGCGCCTTGTAGATGCGCATGAAGTTCAGCCAGTTCATGAAGCCGGCGGTGGTGAAGAAAACCGGCTTGCCGCTGAAGTCGCCCCAGCACTTGTACTTGCCGGCATCCCTGGCCGAGGTGGCCATGAACGACTCCATCGGATAGGAGTACCACGTGTGCACCAGCTTCCCCTTTGCGGCAGTGTAATTCTTGAACCCGCCTTCGCCGGCATAGACTTGCGTCATGCCGACATCGGCCGTGTAACCGATCTCTCCGTCGCCGTCCATTGTCGCTTTCATGGCGCCGGTGGTGGATGGGTAGGGATTGACGGTGATGGTGTATTTGCCCTCGAGCGCCTCCTCGGCGATCTTCACCATCGCGGCGGCGACCTTGTAGCCGTAGGAATCCACGCTGGACGTGGCCCAACGGATCGACCGGCGCTCCTGTGCGGAAGCCGGTTCCATCGCCGAAATAGCGAACACGGCGGCAACGGCCGCCGCGGATACCGCGAACCTGCAACCCTGTCTTATCTTCATAATCGGTTTCCTCTCTTGAGTGTAATTTCGGTGGAATGTCGCATCGCGCTGCGTCATCTTTATAAAACGCGCGAGCTATCCTAGACCACTTATTACGTGACTTTTTGATTTAGGTCAAACCTTGCCGCGTTTCGCGACCTGACTCTGTGCCGGCGGTCTGTCGACCGCACGCCTCGTTCAGACAGCGAAGGTGGGCGGTTGCGCGAGGAACTGTTCGATGAGAGCGGCGAGCTTTTCCGGCTGGTCGTGATGCATCATGTGGCCGCAGCCGGCAAGCGTGCTCTCGCGGAAATCCCGGAACGCGCTCTTGCGCTCCGCAAGTTGCGCGGCGCTGTCGGTGCGCCAGCCGGGCGATTTTGACTCGGCCCCGGCGATCCACAGCACCGGCGCGCTGATGCGGCGCCAGCATGCGAGCATCTCCTCGATGCGGCTTAGGACCGGATTCACGATTTTGTGCCTGGGGTCGCTGCGCAGCACCACTTCGCCTGGCGCGACCTGCTTGGCCCAGTGCTGGGCGAGAAAGCGCGCCTGATCTGCGGTGAGCCGCGGATTGTTTTGCCTGAGGCGCGCGGCGACCGCGCCGAATGACGCGTAGGAGCTGAAAGTGGGAGGATCGCGCAATTCTTTGAGCCACTGCTCGTAGCGCGCGGGCGCCTTGTCCGCGGTGGTGCGCCACGCGCCGAAGCCCTCCATCGAGATCAGTTTCGCGACTCGCGCGGGGCGCACGCCGGCATAATTGCACGCGACGTTGCCGCCCATGCTGTGCCCGAGCAGGTTGACCGGCTCATCCGGCTGATAAATCTCCAGGAGCGCGTCGAGATCGGCGTAGTAGTCGGGAAACCAGTAGCCATCGCGCGCCCATCCGGTCAGGCCGAAACCGCGCCAATCCGGAGCGATCACGTACCAATCGCGTTTGAGGCAATCGATCAGAAACTGGAACGACCCCGACACATCCATCCAGCCGTGCAGCAGGAACATTTTGGTCGCGCGCGGGTGACCCCAGGTGCGAACGTGGTAGCGCAGATTGCGGATTGCGTGGAAGTGAGATTGGCTGGGTTTCATCATTCCTCATTGATCGTTCCGCACCCAAAGGAACCGAGAGCACGCTCGCGGTGCAGGGATAGGCGCTGCCGATGTCGAGCATCTGGTGCGCCTGCATGATATTGGTTCCGCCGGGCGTTGCCAAGACAGGTGGCGCCGAAATTTGTGGACCTTGACATCGCTCGATGCGCTGGGCGACTATCGGCAAGCACGGAAAAATAGAGGGACTTTCATGAACGGCTCGTCAAGTCACCGCGAACTTCAACTTGATATTCACGAGCATCCGATCACCGAAATCGTGTCGGAAGAAATAGCATGCTGACTCTCGACCTCGCTTCGTTTCCGGTGCGCCGCGCGCGGTTCGGGGCGGACACTCGATACCAAGACGGCGACCTCGTCGTCGGCCGCGATGCGGTGCGTGCGCTCATTTTGCAGGATGCGCGGATCAAAGACGTCCGATTGGAGTTGGTTCATCCCGGGGATTCGGCACGGGTCATTCGCGTGCTCGATGCGATTGAGCCGTTGACGAAGATTCAGGGATCGTCCTGCACGTTTCCCGGCTTCAACGGCCCGCCGCGGACTAGCGGCTCGGGCCGCACGCACCGTCTGGAAGGTTGCACGGTAATGCAGGTCACCGATTTTCCGTACCCGGCAAGTGGCGTTCAGGCTTTCGAAGAGGGAATCGTGGAAATGTCGGGTCCCGGGGCGGAATATAGTTCCGCCTCGGACCGAGTGAATCTTCTTCTCGTGTTCACGCCCGGTGCCGTGTCGAATAATGTTGAATACGACGATGCGGTGCGCCGGGCGTCGCTGCGCGTGGCCGACCTGCTGGCTCAAGCGACGCGGGAAATAACGCCGCCAAGACTCGAAACTTTCAATCTGAGTCAGGAGACGCCGGGATTGCCCCGGATCGTGTGGATCCACCAGGTCCGCTCGCAAGGACCGATGATCCAGACTTTTCTGTATGGTCAGGACCTGAGCGGATGCGTGCCGACCGTGCTTCATCCCAACGAAATGCTGGACGGCGCGCTCGTCGGCGGCAATTACAAGATCGGCACCCGGACGCCCACCTATCGACACACCTGGCATCCGTCTCTCGCGGCGCTTTATCCGCGGCACGGAAAAGATATCAACTTCGCGGGTGTGATTATCGCCCGCGGACACCATGAGAACGAGTTCCTCAAGGAACGCTCGGCCCAGATCGCCGCCAAACTGGCGGTCATGCTGCGCGCGGATGGAGCGCTGTGCACTTACGAGGCCACCGGTAACACGCACATCGACTTCATGTTCATCGTGCAGGCGCTCGAGCTAGCGGGCATCCCGACCGGTTCGGTCGTCCACGAGTACGGCGGCCCCGAAGGCAAGGATATCTCGCTTGTTGATTACGTTCCGGAGGCCGTCGCGCTCGCAAGCAGCGGCGGCATTGACCGCCGTCTTACGCTGCCTGCGGTCGAAAAACTGATAGGAGGCACGAACCTCGCGCACCGGGGCGAGGAGGCCCAAGGCGAGTTGAATCTACCGCTGCAGGAGTTATACGCCGTTACTGTCGAAATGAACATGCGCGGCTACCGGGCGCAGGAGTACTGAGAGCGCCTAACATGCGGATCGTTCATTACATGAATCAGTTCTTCTCCGGCATCGGGGGCGAAGATCAGGCAGACACGCCGCCGCAGTCGAAAACGGGAAGTATCGGCCCCGGCCGGCTCCTGCAGCAAATGCTGGCGAGCGACGCCGAAGTGGTCGGCACGGTGTTCTGCGGCGATGGGCTTTTTGCGGACCGTATGGAAGAGACCGCCCCAGCGGTGCTGCGTCTGATTTCAACATTCAAACCTGATGTCGTAATCGCCGGCCCCGCGTTCAATGCGGGCCGATACGGACTCGCGTGCGGCCGCGTGTGCGCGGATGTGGAACAGCAACTGAAAATTCCGGCGGTTACGGGCATGTACCCCGAAAACGCCGCGGTTGAAGTGTACGGCAGCGCCGTTCTCATCGTGCCGACCGCGACATCGGCCCTGGGCATGAAAGAGGCCGTGAACGCGATGGCGCGCCTGGCCCTCAAGCTGGGACGCGCGGAAACTCTGGGACCTGCGTCGGTGGAGGGATATCTGCCGCGCGGCCCGCGAAGAAACACACGAGTGGGAACGTCGGCGAGCGCAAGAGCACTGGAACTGCTGCTCAAACGTTTGAAGGGTGAGGCCTTTACGACCGAGGTACCGCTGCCGCGGTATGAAGAGGTGATGCCTCCCGCACCGGTTGCCGACCCGGCGCGCGTGCGCGTGGCGCTGGTCACGGAAAGCGGACTGGTGCCCAAAGGCAATCCCGGGCGGCTGGAATGGGTGCGCGCTTCTCGCTGGCTCAAGTACAGCATCGCGGGCAAAGATCGGCTGGAGCAGGGGGAATACGAGGTGATTCACAGTGGCTACGATGCTGCTTTTGCGCTCGATGATCCGAACCGGCTCGTCCCCGTTGATGCGGCGCGGCAGTTAGCGCGTCGCGGAGAAATCGGTTCGCTGCTGGACACGTATTACGTTACCTGCGGCAATCACGGGATCCTGAGCGAGATGGCGATGTATTCCGGGGACATTGCATCTGAATTGAAGGCACAGGACGTGGGGGCGGTCTTGCTCGTGGCCACTTGAGGGTCCGGCACTCGTAGCGGCGCTACGATGGCGAAGGAAATGGAAAGGGCGGGAATTCCCACGGTACTGATTACGAGCCTTTCGACGGTCGCCTTGAAGGTCGGCGCCAATCGCGTGCTCCAGGGAAAACGGTTCAGCCATCCCTGCGGCAATCCGGCGCTCAAGACGGAGGACGAGCAGAAATGGCGGCTTGAGCTACTCAGGGCGGCGCTGCGTGCACTCGCCACACGGGTTACCAGACCGACGCTTTTTGAACCCGCCGTGCAGGAATATAGAACCCGTATCGGATCGGCAACGACCGCAAGCTCCGGATGATTATTGGATGAATTACAATAGCGTATTATCGAAGGTGCAGTTGCATGACTTTTAGCGAAAGGATGAGTATGGAAAACTGGATCCGTGGCAAGAGCGCCATCGTAATCGGCGAACGCGATGGCGTGCAGGGGCCGTCGATTGCAGAATGCGTGGAGGCCGCAGGCGGAAAGGTCGTTTACGCCGTCACCGAATGTTTTGTCTGAACCGCCGCCGGAACAATGGACCCGGAAAGCCAGCGTAATATCAAGCGAATCGCGGAAAGTGACGGTCTGTCCAAAGATCAAATCATCGTTGTCCTGGGTGCCAGCGACATCGAGGGCGCAGAGATCTCGGCGGAAACCGTAACGTTTGGCGATCCGAGCTACACCGGTCCATTGGCAGGAGTCCCGTTGGGCCTCCCCGTCTACCATATTCTCGAGCCCGGGCTCAGGCAGTTCATACCCGAGCCCGTTTACGAAGAG
>Ga0326597_10005777_pt1 | contig 17100 bp, 14 predicted proteins | sample RVTome_12_FD_203789 | JGI IMG/M metagenome (GOLD analysis project Ga0326597, IMG submission 203789) | Soil microbial communities from uranium-contaminated site in the Upper Colorado River Basin, Wyoming, United States - RVT100D185 | ecosystem: Environmental > Terrestrial > Soil > Contaminated >...
GATTCGGACCTGGCCGAACAACTGCTCGGTTCACGGGACCGCTTCACCATCCGACCTGAGAAGATCACACTCGGGGCCGCCGGCGAATGCACAATCATCGGCACCATCACCGATCTTGTCTATTTGGGCATGTACACCCGTTACCGGATCGACGTCCAGGGCACCCAACTGACTGTCGCAGAACAGAACACCGAATCAAGGCTTGCCATGTCGTCACCAGCGGTGGGCGACGAAACCCAGGCAAGTTGGAGCAAGGAGTCTTGTCGACTCCTGGCGTGAAACACAAGACGCAATAGGAAGAAACGAGAGGAGACAATCACCATGAACAAACGTGGTATTTCGATGGCCATCGTTACGGCGATCGTATTGGTGGCTTGCGGAGGTGGCGGAGAGGCCGACCAGGTTGGTCCCATTACCGAGGTGGGAGACGGCGAGGGAGCGGTAGCTATCGTCGCCTGGGCAGGATATATCGAAGACGGCACAACTGATCCTGCCTTCGACTGGGTCTCCGGATTTGAGGAATCAACCGGTTGTCAGGTCGAGGTGAAGACGGCAGGTACGTCCGATGAAATGGTCGCCTTGATGACCGAATCGAAGGACTTTGATCTCGTGACCGCCTCGGGCGATGCCAGCTTGCGACTCATCGCAGGTGGGACGGTCCAAGAAGTCAACACGGGTCTAATCCCGAGCTGGGACACCGTCGATCCCCGACTTCAAGAAGCACCGTGGCACTTTGTTGACGGCAAACATTATGGAACCCCGTACCAGTGGGGTGCCAACGTGCTCATGTACAACACCGACGTCTTCGGAACTGACGCTCCGACATCGTGGAGTGTGGTCTTCGAAGAGACCACACTTCCCGATGGCAATTCCAACTCAGGGCGGGTCCAGGCCTATGACGGTCCAATCTACGTGGCCGATGCAGCATTGTATCTGAAGGCCACCCAACCGGACCTCGGCATCACCGATCCGTACCAGCTGAACGAAGATCAGTATGCGGCATCGCTTGAGTTGTTGCGCGAACAGCGCAAGCTGGTGGGCCGCTACTGGCACGATGCCTTTGTCCAGATCGAGGACTTCACAAATGAGGGGGTGGCGGCGTCATCGTCATGGCCATTCCAGGTCAACATTCTGGTTGGGGCGGGGGGCGCGATCGGGTCGACGATCCCCGTCGAGGGCGCTACGGGCTGGGCCGACACCACAATGATGCACAAGAATGCCCCCCATCCCAACTGTGCATACAAGTGGCTTGATTGGTCCCTGAACCCGGCCCTCCAGGGCGACCTGGCAGCCTGGTTCGGGTCGGTACCGGCGGTGCCGGCTGCATGTGACGGCAACGACCAGCTGGGAGCCGAAGGTTGCACCACCAACGGGATCGAGAACTTCGATCAGATCTCGTTCTGGAAGACCCCGACCGAAGACTGCAACGGAACCGGGACCGACTGCGTGCCATATCGCCGCTGGGTGACCGACTACCTGGCGGTGATCGGCGGGCGCTAGACCATCCGGGTCGGGTGGGGAGGGCGTAGGCCTTCCCCACCCTTCACGCCATTCAGGGAGTTTCGTTGATTCGAAGTCTCAGCACCTACCTCTATACCCGACGCCGGTTCCGATTGGCGTTGTTGCTGGCATTGCCGGTTGGATGGCTCGTTGTCGTCTACGGTGGAAGCCTCGGGTCGCTGTTGCTGAACAGCTTCTTCAAAATTGATTCATTCTCGGGCACTATCGATCGCTCTCCCACCCTCGAGACGTGGCGGCAAGTGTTCACCGACGCCAACATGGCCGTGGCCGGTCGCACGATCGGAATGGCTACCGCGGTGACCATCGCTTCGGTGCTCATTGGATTTCCTCTCGCCTACCGCATCGCGCGGTACACGTCAGGCAGGACCAAAACCGCTCTGGTCCTGGCCGTGCTCATACCTCTCTGGTCGTCATACCTGGTGAGGGTGTACGCCTGGAAACTGCTCCTGGCGAGTGAAGGGGTCGCCGCCTGGGCATTCAACATCGTCGGAGCCAGTTCCGTACTCAACTGGATCCTGGCTCTGCCGATTGTCGGCGGGCCGTCGTTGTCGACCTCGTCACTCGGCCAGTTCATTGTGTTCACCTATATCTGGCTCCCCTACATGGTTCTTCCGATGCAAGCCGCGGTCGAACGACTGCCAGAATCACTCCTTGAGGCTTCGGCGGACCTTGGCGCTTCGCCTGCCACCACCTTTCGGCAAATCACCTGGCCATTGATCCTCCCGGGCGTGGCCGCAGGTTCGATCTTTACGTTTTCACTCACCCTGGGCGACTACATCATCCCGACCATCATTGGAGACTCAAGCCCGTTCATCGGCCTTGCGATCTATAGCCAACAAGGGGTGGCCGGCAACCTGCCCTTGGCCGCTGCTCTGGCGATAATCCCGGTTATGGTCATGGGCTTGTATCTGACCGGGGCCCGCAAGCTTGGCGCCTTCGAGGCATTATGAAGGCTCGGGCCCCTCGATCATTGACGGCGCTAGCCACCGCCGCATTGATGTATCTGCATCTGCCCATTCTGTTCGTCTTCCTGTACGCGTTCACCACTGAAGACGCCGCGTTCACCTTCCCACCCCCGGGTCTGACGACCAGATGGTTTGGCGTGGCTGCCCAGAACCAAGACATCCGCCAGGCGCTCGCCCTGTCCCTTATGGTGGCCGCGGTCGCCACCGCCACGGCACTCATTCTCGGAACACTGGCAGCAGGTGCTGTGTGGCGTACCAAGTTTTTCGGCAGAGAAACGTTGTCACTATTCATCGTGCTTCCGATCGCGTTGCCGGGAATCATCACCGGGATTGCGTTGCGGTCGGCTATCAGCGTCACCGGGATCAGCTTCTCTTTCTGGACCCTCGTCATCGGCCACGCCACGTTCTGTGTGGCGGTGGCCTACAACAACGTCATCGCCCGCATGCGACGACTCAACCCGAATCTGCTCGAGGCATCAGCGGACCTGGGGGCCAGCGGATGGCAGACATTCCGCTATGTGCTGATTCCCCAACTCGGTTCAGCGATCGTCACCGGCGGCATGCTGGCGTTTGCATTGAGTTTCGACGAGATCATCGTGACGACATTCACAGCCGGGAACCAGCAAACCCTCCCGATCTGGATCTTTTCGTCACTCGTGCGACCACGCAACCGTCCCGTGACCAACGTTGTAGCGTTGCTGGTGATCGCCATTACGTTCGTCCCGATCATCCTGTCCCAACGGTTCGCCGCCCGGACTGAGAACCAATGAGCATCGCCAAGCAAAACCTGAGGAGAACAGCATGCAAACCTTCATGAATTTCGTCAACGGTGCCTATGTCGGGGCCGCCGATGGTCGCACCTCTGCTGTGATCAATCCGGTCACTGGCACCCAGTACGCAACCGCACCTATGTCGGGTCCAGCTGACATTGACCGCGCCATGCGCGCCGCGCAGTCAGCCTTCGAGGGATGGCGGGAAGCCACCCCTTCTGATCGGTCTCTCGCTCTGCTTCGGATCGCCGACGCCGTCGAAGCCAGAGCCGACGAGTTGGTGGCACTCGAAGTTGAAAACACGGGCAAACCACGGGCAATGACCATGGCAGAAGAGATCCCGCCGATGGTCGATCAGATCCGGTTCTTTGCCGGCGCCGCCCGTCATCTGGAAGGCAAGTCGGCCGGGGAGTATATGAGCAGGATGACATCATTCGTGCGCCGGGAACCGATTGGCGTCTGCGCTCAGGTTGCGCCATGGAACTACCCGATGATGATGGCTGTCTGGAAGTTCGCTCCGGCCATCGCCGCCGGCAACGCGGTCGTTCTCAAACCGAGCGACACCACCCCGGCCTCAACCACGCTGCTGGCGGAGATCGCCGCGGAGTTCCTGCCGGATGGCGTGTTAAACGTCGTCTGCGGCGATCGCGACACGGGACGGGCGATGATCGTTCACGACATCCCGGCCATGGTCTCGGTGACTGGTTCGGTCCGCGCGGGTATGGAGGTTGCCGAGTCAGCGTCGCATTCTCTCAAGAGAGTGCATCTGGAATTGGGCGGCAAAGCCCCGGTCGTGGTGTTCGACGACGCCGACCTAGAAGCAACGGCCGAAGGAATCGCCGGCGCCGGGTATTTCAACGCCGGCCAGGACTGCACGGCCGCTACCAGGGTCCTGGCAAGCCCGGGAATCTACGATGACCTTGTCGCCGCCCTCGCCGACCAGGCCGAGGCAACCAAGACCGGAGAACCCGACGATGAGGAAGTCGCCTACGGGCCTGTAAACAACGCCAACCAACTCGCCAGGGTGACGGGTTTTGTCGACCGAACCCCGGACCACGCCCGGGTTGTGGCGGGCGGATCCGGTCTGGACGGCAACGGTTACTTCTATCACCCGACGGTAGTCGCCGATTTGCGTCAGGACGACGAGATGATCCAGAACGAAGTTTTCGGGCCCGTTATTACCGTGCAGCGCTTCTCAGACGAGGACGAGGCGGTCGCGTGGGCCAACGGAGTCGAATACGGTCTGGCCTCCAGCGTCTGGACCACCAACTTCGGTCGGGCGATGCGGATGGCGAAGCGTCTCGATTTCGGATGCGTGTGGATCAACACCCACATCCCACTGGTCGCTGAGATGCCTCACGGTGGATACAAACGTTCCGGGTATGGCAAGGATTTGTCCTCATACTCGTTCGAGGACTACACCCGGATCAAGCACGTCATGGCCAACCTCGACAGCTGAGCCGCCAGCCGAACCGACCGGAACCGCTTGGACCGGGGGTCTAGCGTGGCGACATGATCGGATTCTCCCAGCAGATCAAGGTTCGTCAGCCGCCGCATCGGGTCTTCGAATTGCTTGGCGACATGAACGACCTTGACCGGTGGAACGTGGGCGTATCCAGTTCGCGCCGGACCCGAAGGGATCGTTGGGAACTCGGATCGCGATTTGAATCAACGGTCGCCGGCGGTCTTTCAAAATGACGGCCAGGTCGACGCTGGTGGCGGTCGAGCCCGGTCTAACGGTTCGCTATGAGGGTCCGATCGGCGGGCGGTCGACACGTTGAACTTCCGGCCATCCCGATTGGGAACCCAAATCACCTTCCATATCAGACCGGGACGTCTCCTGGATGCGTCCCTTCCATCACTTACTCAACGTTCTCTTCCCCCGGCAGGCGAAACAGCAGTAACGGCGGCTCTCGACTACGTGGCCGCTTACCCCGAAGACCCGGAGTCCGCCTAACGCCGCCGGGTGTCACCCGTACACCGGATTCCTTCGTCTGTAGTCAAGAGGGGCTGCACCGAGCGCCCCGCGAGGAGGTAACTCGTATGGCGACGCAAACCGAGCAAATACCGGCGATCGTCAGCAAGTCCGGATCGGCAAGCATTGCGGCCGGCGTGCTGTGGCTGGCTGTCCTGGGCTTGGCAATCGCTGCGGACATCCTCGAAGCCACGTCGGGTACGTTCGACGGGGCGGAAGAGACTCTCTGGGGCATCATGACGGTCGCCATCGTGACCGCGGGGTTGCTTACCGTCATAACTTTGGCCGGCCTTCGGCGGGAACTCGTTAAGGGAAAGGCCGGAATGGTGGGCCTGATCCTCGCCGGGCTTGGCACCGCTTTTGGCGTCGTGGCGTGGGCGTTCCCGATCTGGGGCGGCCTCCTCGGGATCGGGATGCTCATCTACGGCCTCGCTCTCATCCGACACGGTCAGGCTCCTCGCTGGGTGGCCATCTCGTTCGGGTTCGGGATGCTGACCGGCATCGTGGTCTTCATTCTTCTCGATCAACTCAAGATAGGGCGGATCGATTCGTACGGCGATTACCCGGTCGCCAGCGACATTGGAGGAGCCCTAATGTTGACAACCAGCGCGCTGGGTTCAATCGGGGTCGGGCGGTGGCTCAACACCCGCTGACAAGCGGGTCGCTTATCGGCATGGACGGTGTCGACGGCCTACCGGCGTTCCACCCGCAGGTAGTCTCTTGAGCGTGAACCCTGCGCCAAAACCCAAGTCCGCTACCAAGGCTCTTGATGAGTGCGACGTCGCGCTCATCAAGCTCGACAAAACCTGTTGCGATCCTGGGCGAAGCCCGCAGATGGCGACCTTGGCCGGCACACTCACCAGGGCCCGAAGCCTCCTCGAGCAGACGGCCGCCGATCCAACCTCGGCGCGTCGTGCCATCGCCGAACTTGAAGATGCCGGCGCACAGGTGGGACGTCTCCAGGTTGGGTGTTGTGCCCCAAACCGCATGCCTTTGTACATCACGATCCTTGGTGGACTCACCGAGGCCCAACTTCGTCTCAACGCGTCGCTCGGCCTCGGCCACTAACCCCGGCCACCCTATTTGTCGATCGGGTGTGGTTACGATGCGGAGTATCCGCCTGGATGCACACTCGTTTGGGCGGGGGGTCGACGGTGATAGCCTTCCGGCGATGACACCACCTCTCTTTTCGCTTGAAGGCCGAACGGCGCTGATTACCGGGGCCGGCAGCCCAACCGGCATCGGATTTGCCTCTGCCCGAATGTTGGCTTCCCTCGGGGCTCGCGTAATGGTGACCTCGACAACCGACCGCATCCACCAGCGGGTATCTGAGCTTCGGAGTCAGGAATTTGAGGCGTTCGGTATCTTTGGTGATCTGACCGACGAACAGACGGTCGAACGGATCACAGCTGAATCGGTTTCCGCGCTCGGCTCGGTTGACATCCTCGTAAACAACGCCGGCATGACCAGCGTCAGCCAGTCTGGAGACGATGAAGCCGGGGAGGTGGCCACACTCCCCTATTCACGGTGGCGAGCCTCGATCGAACGAAATCTCGATACGGCCTTCCTTATGTCCCGGGCGGTCATACCCCACATGCGACAGGCGGGATGGGGCCGGATCATTTCGGTCGGCAGCGTTACCGGGCCGGTCATGGCCATCCGACAAGACCCGGCCTACGCTGCTTCCAAAGCGGCCATTGTCGGGCTGACCAGAGCGCTCGCCGTGGATCACGCCGGCAACGGCATTACCGCCAACGTGGTGGCACCCGGCTGGATCGAAACCGGCTCCCAAACTCCCAACGAACGAGACGAAGGCCTGGCAACGCCAATCGGCCGTAGTGCATCGCCAGACGAAGTGGCCAGCGCAGTCGCCTGGCTCGCCACTCCGGGCGCGGCCTACATCACGGGCCAGTGTCTGGTCGTTGATGGCGGCAACTCCATCGCCGAGGAACGCTCCTAACCAGGAACCCACGGTCTACTCCCGACGGATCGCGCCCACCTCACAGATCATGCGAGGACTGTGCCATGGGCAGGATCGGACTGCTGATCGCCGTGATCGTGGTCGCCGCCAACGTCTCGGACAACACCGGCGACGTCGCCGCCACCGTCGTCAACCGCATCCACCCCGACGCATTCGTCGCTCAGCCCAAACGCTGGATCGTGCAACGAACCCGGTCGTGGCTCATGAACAATCGGCGACTTCAAGTCGACTGTGAACGCGACCCTATCGTCACGGAGGGGTTCATATGGGCCGCCCACAGCCGCTACCTCCTCCGCCGACTCACCCAACCCGACCCGGCTGACGGCGCACGTAAAACTAACGCGACAGCCACTGAGACCACCGGCAGGTCGGGACAGCTCCCCGCTGTTACCCCGCCGTCCCATGATTAGGGTTTCCGTACAAGACCGGTAAAGTTTCCCGAGACATGCGATTTCGCGCGGCCCGTAAAAGCGGGTCTTGACAGATCAAGGTGATCATGGACGAGGGGTATCTGACAGTTGAGGGTGTCAGCCGGAGTTTCGGTGACAGCGTGGCACTTGACGAGGTCTCCCTCGAGGTCGCCGAGGGTGAGCGGATTGCCCTGCTCGGGCCGAGCGGATGTGGGAAGACGACTCTGCTTCGGGTCCTGTCCGGCTTGGAGACGCCGGACCGGGGGAGGATCGCAATCCGCGGTGAGATACTGGTCGGTCCAGGTGTGTTCATGCCGGCGGAGACCCGCCGGGTGGGCTTAGTCTTCCAGGATTGGGCACTGTTCCCGCATCTGACAGTCGCCAGGAACGTCGCCTACGGCCTGACCCGAGCGGAGGTGGCTGCCGGGCGGGTGGAAGCGACCCTGGAGATGGTTGGTCTGGAACACCTGGCGGACAGGTATCCGCACCAGCTTTCGGGCGGTCAGGCCCAGCGAGTGGCTCTGGCTCGGGCTCTCGCTCCCCGGCCGCGGATTCTCCTCTTCGACGAGCCGTTCTCGAATTTGGACACCGAGCTCAGGATCAAGGTGCGCTCTGATGTCGCCGGTCTGATGCGAGAGGTGGGGATGACCTCCATATTCGTCACCCACGATCAGGAGGAAGCTTTTGTTCTCGGCGACCGGGTGGCCGTCATGTGCCAGGGCCGGATCGTTCAGGTCGGCTCACCCAAGGACCTCTATGAGACGCCGGCCACTCCGTGGGTGGCCGGTTTCGTCGGGAAGGCGAATCTCGTCGAGGGTGTCGGCTCGGGGTCTGTGGTTTCCACGGCGCTGGGTGGCCTTGGTCTTGCCGTGGAGAGATGGGGCGATTGTCGGGTTGTCGTGAGACCCGAGCATCTGACGGTCACCGCCGGTGACGACGGCCTAATCCTCGGGGTGGAATTCTACGGCCACGACACCTCGTATCAGGTCTCGTTTGGGGGTCGGCGGCTCCTGGTGAGGGAGATGGCGACTCCCCGGTTTGTGCCTGGTGACCGTGTCTCCCTCACCTATTCGGGACCCGATGTCACTGCCTTCCCAATGAATGAGGCAGAGGTGTTCGAGGCCGCCGCCACCAATTCAGATTGACCGGCTCGGAGTTTGTCGTGCTGGGGGCCGGGCCGGCGGGTCTGGGTGCTGCCCACCAGCTTGCGTCACGGGGTTTCGATGTGATCGTCCTGGAGCAGCACACTCGTGTCGGGGGTTTGGCCGGTTCGTTTCGGGTGGCCGGCCAGTCCGTCGATTTCGGCAGTCATCGCCTTCATGTTTCCACACCGCCGAGCGTCCTCGGCCTTCTGGCTGGTCTCCTCGGCGACGAGCTTCAGCTGCGAAAGAGGAACGGGCGGATCCGCCTCGAGGAACGCTGGCTCTCCTTCCCCCTGAGACCGGCAGACCTGGTTCGGGCAGTCGGCCCGCGCTTTCTCGGTCGTGCTGCGTTGAGCGCCGCGGCGGCGGCGCTCCACCGCCGTGACAGCTCCACGTTTGCGGCGTACGTTCAGACCGGGCTCGGCGAGGCGATGGGCGACGTCTTCTACTATCCGTACGCCGCCAAGATCTGGGGGGTCCAGCCCGATCAACTGAGCGGCGAGCAGGCGCGGCGGCGTATCAGCGCCGATACCCCTCTAAAGCTGCTGCGAAGGGTCCTGACTCGGGGGGAGGGGTCCCGGGGTTACTTTTACTATCCGGCCAGTGGGTTCGGCCGGATCAGCGAGGTCCTCGCCGATGCCGCCACCGGTCAGGGGGCTGACATCCGCCTCGGTGATGGTGTCGATCGGATAGCACCAGGTGAGGATGGGATCAGGGTGGTCACTGCATCGGGAGCCGAGTTCCATGCCGGACAGGTCTGGTCCACCATCCCACTAACTCGGCTGGCCGCTCTGGTCGACGTGCCGTGGGGTGGGGTGCCCCAGCCACGTTTGCAGTATCGGGCGATGCTTCTGGTGTATCTCGTGGTCCCGGTCGACCAGTACTCGCCGTACGACGCCCACTACCTGCCGGATGTCGCCGTGCCGGTGACCCGGGTCTCCGAGCCGAAGAACTACCGGGACGGACCCGACCCTAAGGGCCAGACCGTGCTCTGTGTGGAGATCCCATGTTCGACAGGAGACGAGTTGTGGTCGATGAGCGACGACGACCTGGGGGTGGTCGCATCCGCGGCCCTGGGACGCTCCGGCCTTCCCGACCCTCGACACACGGGCACCGAGGTGCGACGTCTGCCCTCCGCTTATCCGGTTTACCGGGTCGGCTTCGAAGATCAGCTCCAGCCGCTGCTCGACTGGGTGACAGGCCAACCTGGGCTGGTCACATTGGGACGTCAGGGCCTTTTCGCTCATGACAACACCCACCATGCATTGGCCATGGCCTGGGCCGCGGCGGAAGCGGTTGCAGACGACGGCGCATTCGATGAGCGTCGATGGTCCGCGGCTGTCGCCTCGTTCGGCAGCAATGTGGTCGAGGACTGAGGTCGGTACCTACAGGACGGCGGGCGCCGGATCCGGGTCGGCCGGTCCGTTCAACTCTTCGTAGACGGCGGGAACCACGTTTCGCAGATACCGACCGAGTCTGACAAAGGATCGACCGGTGGTGCGAAAGTGATAGCTGATCGGCACCTCGGTGTAGGCGAAGCCCTTGCCCAACAGGTCGAGGGTGAGCACCTGTGCATAGTTGTAGTCATGGACGATCTCGGCTGCCGCCGCCGCCCGGTAGGACAGGGCCCGATAGCCGCTCTGCCCGTCTCCGATGCGGCGTCTCGCCACCCAGGAGAGCAACAGGGTGAGAATCCGATTGCCGACACGACGGTGGGGTAGCATCCGCATGATCTCACCGGCGAAACGGGAACCGACGACGTAGTCGGCTTGACCCGACAGGACGGGGTCGACCAGGCTTGCCAGCTCCTCGGGGGCATACTCCCCGTCGGCGTCGAGGAAGACAACAGCAGCCGGCTCGAACTCGAGGCTTCTGCGTAGACCTTCGCGGACCGCGGCCCCCAACCCACGATTGGGCGACAGGGTGATGACACGGGCACCAGCGGCCCGGGCCACTTGTGCGGTTCGATCAGTGGAACCGTCGTCGACGACCATGGTTTCCACAGGATGAGCGCCCACGTGCGCCGGGACCCTGTCCAACACTTCTGCCACGCTCTCCTCCTCGTCGTGAGCCGGCATGAAAACCACGACCGGCTGCTCGGGCTTCGCCGGGTGGCTGGCGGGCCGGTCGGGCAAGGTCCGGGGAAGACGCGTTCGACCCATCAGTGGCGGAGACGGGACGATCATCGCAGCAGAACCGGCGACCACCGCATAGGCCGTCTTGAGGGCGTGCGCGGCCAGCGCTGCGGCGAGGGCGACTCCGGGCTCGTATCCGAGGTAGACGTAGGCGGCGACGGCGGCCGCCTCGTATGTCCCGAAGCCACCAGGTGCCACCGCGGCTAATTGGGCTGCCACCGACACCGAGGTGACGAACACGGCTTGGGGCAGGTCGAGGTCGATTCCCGTGGCGTTGGCGACCACCCAGATTAGACCGGCCTCGGCGAACCAGGCGACCACCGTCCCGAGTAGAACCACAGGCCCGGGCCAGCGCAGCCTGAGAGACGTTTTCCGCAGCCTGATGGTCCATGCCAGGCCGGCGATCCCTGCACCGGCCACGGCTACGACGAGGACGATGGTCCCCCCAGATGTGAGAGTGGCGAAAATCGGCGCACCGAACAGGGCGGCCAGGCCCAGGACGGCCAGCATGTCGCCTGACCGTAGCGTCATTGTCGATGCTGCCGCCTCGGCCACAGAGACCGAGGTGCGCCGCACCACGGACACGACTCGCAGCGGCTCTCCAAGACGGAACGGCAGGACATGGTTGCCACCGAGAGCCACATGAATGCCGGCCCAGGCATGTCCAAGCGTCAGCTCAGGGAGGAGTCGCACCCACACCAAGCTCCTGATGAGAAAGGCCAGACCGAACGCAGCCAGCCCACCGGCTGTGATCAGTGGTCTCGTCAGGAGATTGCCGAAGGCGAGCCTGAGCGCCTCCCGATCCACCAATCCGCGGACGAGCAGCACCGCGAGCACCGTCACCAGAGTGATCAGAACAACCAGCCATAGGCGGCCCGTGCTCCTCATCCGGCGGCTGAAACCCTCCCCGGCGGGATCCTGTCGTAAGGTAGACCGAACAATCATCGTGCGGTGGACTTTACACTGTCGCCGCTGTGTTGTTAGCCTCGCTGGTCATGAGAGCTCTGGTCACCGGATCCAGCGGGTTCATTGGATCCAATCTTGCCGACAGTTTGACCCACCTCGGCCACGAGGTGGTCGGCATCGACCGTCGCCCCCGACCCGGTGCACCGTACCGTCACACCACCGCCGATCTGAATGATCTCCGATTGACGTCAGTTCTCTCCGAGCACGCACGGTGGGCCGATGTCGTGTTCCATCTTGCGGCACGCCCGGGGATCCGAACCACGCTCCCCGACATCGAGAAGCTTCGCTACCGGGACATCGTCGCTGCCACAATGCGTGTGCTCGAAGCAGTCGGACCGGAAACGCATCTGATCGTCACCTCCTCGTCGGCGGTTTACGGGGGAGCCCGACCCTCCTCGGGAGGCGTCAGACCCAGCCGAGAGGACGACCCACTCGATCCCAAGGGCGGTTACGCCCGGCGCAAGGTGGAGATGGAGCTGATCTGTCAGCGCTGGGCGGAACGTGGGGGCAGGCTGGCTGTTGTCCGACCATTCACTGTTATCGGGGAACGTCAGCGTGACGATATGGCGGCGGCGCTGTGGCTCGACGGCGCTTCGCGTGGCGATCCGGTGACGGTTATCGGTTCTCTGAACAGAACCCGGGACGTGACCGACGTGCGCAAGGTAGTTGCAGGCATGATCCGAGTCGCCGAGTTGAGATTCGCCGGTGTCCTCAACCTGGGAGCCGGCCAGCCCCGGACCCTCCACGAGTTGCTGGAAGCGGTCTTCCGCACCGTGGGCCGACGAGTCCCCATCACCACCCGACCAGCCCCGATACAGGAGGTGCAAACAACCTATGCCGACAACACCCGCTCCAACCAGCTCGGAATCGAGCTCGCTACCGACCTCGACGAGGTGGTGGCCCGCCAGCACGCCGCGCGTCTGGGACATGAGCCGGGCCTGGTGACCACATGAGACGCCAAGCCGGGTCGATGCTCCGCCCCGTTGCAGCGCTCCTCGTCATAGCTCTCTTAGTCGCGAGCTGTGGCGGCGACAACGAAACGATCACGATCTATTCGGGCCGCACCGAGAACCTGATCGGCCCGCTCCTCGAGGAGTTCGCCGATACCACCGGTGTGGACGTAGAGGTCCGCTACGGCCAGTCGGCCGATCTGGCACTACTCATCTCACAGGAGGGTGAACGCAGCCCCGCCGATGTGTTCATCTCCCAAAGCCCGGGAGCAGTGGGGTTCCTGGCGGGTGAGGGTCTGCTCCGGCCCTTGGGAGATCAGGTGCTCTCCCTCGTCGATCCCCGGTTCCGCAATGACGATGGCCTTTGGGTGGGAATGTCGGGACGAGTGCGGGTCATCGTCTACAACCCCGAGCTGATCGATCCCGAGGATCTTCCGGAGTCGGTCTTCGACCTGACCGACGAGAGGTTCCGAGGACAGGTGGCGGTGGCCCCATCAAACGGCTCGTTCCAAGACTTCGTCACTGCGATGAGCGAGGTCCACGGCGAAACGGGCACCCTCGAATGGCTGAGGGGGCTGGTCGACAACGACGCCCAGACCTACGCCAACAACACCTCGATCGTACAGGCCGTCGGCCGGGGAGACGTCCCCTTGGGTCTGGTCAACCACTACTACAACTACCGGGCCAAAGCAGAGGATCCCGAAGTGCTCTCGGAGAACTATTTCTTCCCCGACGCCGACATCGGATCACTCATGATCGTCACCGCTCTCGGCGTGATCACGACCACCGATACACCCGACCTCGCCGACAAGTTCGCCGAGTTCATGCTCGGTGAGGAGGCGCAACGGTTCTTCAGTGAGCAGACCTTCGAGTATCCACTTGCTGGCGGGATCGAGCCATCCGGTGAGCTCCCGCCTCTATCCGGCATCGACGTCGCAACCTACGACTTCGACGGGCTGGGCGGCGGTTTGGAGCGGACCAGGGAGCTCATCGATGAGAGCGGCCTTGAAGGTTCGTGAGCCGAATCTGACCCCTACGACAGCCTCTCCTCCGAGGACGGGAAGGCTTCAACTCGCCATTGTCCTCATCGGGCTGGCCTTCTTGTTCCCGGCCGGTTATCTCCTCTGGGGCACCCTCACCGTGGGCGGCGACTTCTGGGGTTCGCTGGTGAGCGCCCGTACGCTGCGACCCCTGGCCAACTCGCTGCTGATAGCCACATCGACCGCGGCCGCTTGCGCCGTTCTTGGCACCGTCCTCGCCTGGATCGCCGTCCGCACCGACCTTCCGGGGCGACGCCTCTGGCGAGTGGTGTTCCCCCTGCCGCTCGTGATACCTTCTTTCGTCGGCGCCACCGCGGTACTGTCCGCCTTCGGCTCGGGCGGCCTGATCGAATTCGTCCCCCGACTCGAGGGCTTCTGGGGTGCCTTCGTCGTGTTGACCCTCCTCAGCTATCCGTACGTGTATCTTCCGGTGGCAGCCCGTCTCTCGTCGACTTCGGCGTCGATTGAGGAGGCTTCTCGTCTCCTCGGGAGCCGCCCTGTTCGCACCGTGTTCCGAATCGTCCTCCCCCAAGCTCGAGAGGCGATCATTGCCGGGACGCTGCTGGTCTTCCTGTACGGACTGAGCGACTTCGGGGCGGTGTCGTTGATGCGTTTCGACACCATCACCCGTGCCATCTTCTCTGCGCGGCTCTTCGATCGTGCCACGGCCCTGACCTTGGGTCTGCTGCTTGCAATCCTGGCTCTGGTGGTCGCCGCTGTCGTGCGGGTCCTTTCCCTTGGCACCAAGACCCAATCCGCCGAGACAAAGCCACTCCAGTATCCGCTGGGGGCGGCCACCATTCCCACCGTGGGGCTGGTGGTAGGAGTGATCAGCCTGGCCCTGGTCACTCCGGTGTCGGTCTTTCTGTTCTGGACTCTCCGCGGGTCCACCACCGTGGGCGTCGGTTTCTCGGGCATCGGTGATGGACTCGGGTTCCTTATAGAGCCCCTGCTCAACTCCCTCCTGGCGGCCACGGTCGCAGGGGCAGCCGCAGTCCTGGTAGTGCTGCCCGTGGCCTACGCGTCGGCCAAACGTCGTAACCGTCTCTCGGAGACTGTCTCCACCGTCATCTCCTCGGTCTTCGCTATTCCCGGTCTGGTTGTTGCCCTGGCGGTGGTGTTCTGGGCAATCCAAGCTCCCGACCTCTTGGCCGGGGTGTATCAGACCTTCCCCCTCCTGATCTTCGCCTACGTCCTCCACTTCGGCGCCCAGTCGATGGGCGCCAGCCAAGCGGCTATTGCGGCGATCCCGTCTCGGCTCGACGAGGCGGCCAAGGTTCTGGGTGCCGACTCCCGCAGGAGGTTTCTCACGATTGACCTTCCATTGATCTTTCCCGGTCTGGTCGCCGGTGGTGGGCTTGTCCTCCTGTCGACCCTGAAGGAGCTCCCGGCCACGCTGCTCCTGGCACCCACCGGTTTCAGCACCCTGGCCACCAGGATCTGGGGGGCGGCAGAGGACGGCTTCTTCGCCGAAGTGGGTGTCACGTCGCTGATACTGGTGGTGCTGTCCGGGGTGCTCACCTGGTTGCTGATCCTGCGCCGGGGCCAAGCCCCGTGAAGCCCACGCTGGGGCCGATCCTCGCCCTGGTCGGGATAGGAGTGTTCGTAGCCACGCTCGCCGGCCTACCCGCCAGGGCCACTTACGGCGCCCAAACCAGCGCCGATGAGCCCCAGTATCTGCTCACGGCCCTCTCCCTGTTCGACGACGGTGACCTCGACATCGCCGACGAGCGTTACTCGGGCATCTACCGCCAGTTCCATGAGGCGACCCTCCCGGTACAGACCGACCTGAGACCAGACGGGTCGAGGGTCAGTCCCCACAATCCCCTCCTCCCGGCCATCCTCGCCGTACCAATGGGGCTCGGCGGGTGGGTGGCCGCCAAAACGACCCTGGCCGTGGCCGCCGGTGCGCTCGCTGCCGTCCTGGTATGGGTCGGTGTCCGCCGACTCGACCTTTCCCTGGCGACAGCAACCCTCGTGGTGACCGTCTTTTCTGTTTCCCCGCCTCTGGCGTTCTACGCCACCCAGGTGTACCCGGAAATCCCCGCTGCACTCGTGGTCGCCGTTGGCATCGCTACCATTACCGGCAGTCCAGGTCGCCGAGCCGCCACCATCCTGCTGGCGGTGGTGCTGGCCCTGCCCTGGCTGGCGGTCAAATACCTACCGATCGCCTTGGTCCTCACCGTCGCCGGGCTGTGGAGGCAGCGCAAGTCGCGGCTGATGGTCGCCGTGATCGCCATGCTGTTGGTCGTGGCTGGAATCTCCTATCTCTCGTTCAACCAGGTCATCTACGGAGGATGGACCCCTTATGCCTCCGGGGATTTCTTCATCTCCGGAGAACTCACCGCGATCGGGCCCCAACCGAACTATCTGGGAAGAGCCCAGCGTCTTCTCGGCCTCTTGGTGGATCGGGGCTTCGGACTGGCCGCCTGGCAACCGGCCTACCTCTTCGCGGTGCCCGCCACGGTCTGGGCCCTCCGTTCCAAACGCCCCGCATCGCGGCTCCTGCTATGGCTGACCGCCGTGGGATGGCTGGTGGCCACCTTCGTCGCTCAAACCATGCATGGGTGGTGGTGGCCGGGCCGTCAGCTCGTAGCGGTTCTACCCCCCCTCATACTTCTCATCGCAGCCTGGGTCGAGCAGTCGCGTATTCGGGGCTTTCTCTTCCTGGGCGCCGGCTCGCTCGGGGTGCTCGCTTACCTCTTTCTCGCGTCCGAAGCAGCGGTGGGTCGTCTGACCTTGATCGTGGACTTCACCCGAACCCTCAACCCCTTCTACCGGATCTGGAGTCTCGCGCTTCCCGACTACCTCGAGGCGACCACGGCGACCTGGGTCCTACACGGGGTTTGGCTCGCCATTGCCGCCGCCCTCGCCGTTTGGGGATGGGGTTCGGGACGTGCTGAGATCCAGAACCAACCGAATCGTCCAAGCGATGCGCAGCCTGATTTGGCAGTCCGTAACAAGAACGTTAGGTTGCCCTAATCACTCCTATCGTCCTGGGGGGAATTATGGAGTATCTCACCGAAAGGAAGAAGATGACGTCTTCACCCGACAGCGGGGCTCACCGGATGTGGGCACTGATCGCGGCCATGGCACTCATGACGGCGGCATGTGGGACCGACGACGGCGCCGAGGTGCGGAACATCGGTGAGTCCACGGGATCCGCATCAGGGTCGGCGAGCGCCAGTGGATCGGTAAGTGCCTCGGGCATCGGCGATGGGGAGTGCGTTCCGGTCAACCCTGAG
>Ga0326597_10005778_pt1 | contig 17097 bp, 19 predicted proteins | sample RVTome_12_FD_203789 | JGI IMG/M metagenome (GOLD analysis project Ga0326597, IMG submission 203789) | Soil microbial communities from uranium-contaminated site in the Upper Colorado River Basin, Wyoming, United States - RVT100D185 | ecosystem: Environmental > Terrestrial > Soil > Contaminated >...
AGCACCAGGTCGTTCTCCCGGCGGCGGGCGGCGGCGAGAGCCGTGGCCAACTCCGGGAGGGACGTGCCGATGGCCACCAGTGTCAGCCCGATCAGCGCCTCGGAGACCCCGAGGTCCAAGGCCACCTCCTCGGCTCCCGTGACGAGAAGTTGGGCGCCGAGCAACGTCACGCCGAGCGACGCCACCCCGAAGAGGGACTCCACGCCGGGACGGATGTCCTGGGTACGGCCGATCTCGTCCAGGTCGATGTCCGCCCCGCCGCCTCTGGACCATGCCACCAGCAGCGCGAGGGCGACGAGCAGGCCCACCCCGAGACCCACCCCTTCGACGAGCGAGAGTCTGCCGTCCCACGCCAGGGCGGTGAGGGCTCCCATGGCGACGAGCATCAGCCCACCCTCGCGCCTGAGCACCTCCCCCTGGCCGACGATGGGGCTGAAGACGACACTCAGCCCGAGCACGAGCCCGATGTTGGCGATGTTCGATCCGACGATGTTCCCCAGCGCCAGATCCATCCCGTTGGGCTCGGCGGCGGCGAGGCCGGAGACCAGCAGCTCCGGGAGGGATGTTCCGAGGCCCACCACGACTGCACCGATCAGGATTGGCGACAGTCCCGAGCGCTTGGAGATGCGGGCGGCGGCGAGCACGAGCCGATCTGCCGCGAATGTGAGCAGAATCAGCCCGCCGACCACCTGCAGGATCGCGCTCGGTGACAGATCCACGGCCGCATACCGTAGACCCCGGATCGTTGGCGGATGTCCGGCGGTACCGTCTCCGTCATGAATGAGAAGCGCTTCGTCGACGTCGACGGTGCCCGCATGGCCTACGTCGAAAGGGGAACCGGCCGCCCCATCGTGTTACTGCACGGCAATCCGACTTCGTCGTATCTCTGGCGTGATGTGATGCCCGAGCTCGAGGGCCTCGGCCGTTGCCTCGCCCCCGATCTGATCGGCATGGGCGACTCCGCCAAGGTGGGCGGCGAGTATCGGTTCGTCGACCACCGGAGGTATCTCGACGGGTTCCTCCGCGCCGTCGGCGTCGACTCGGACGTGACGCTCGTCCTGCACGATTGGGGCGGTGGCCTCGGGTTCGACTGGGCGAATCGTCATCGGGACGCCGTCCGCGCCATCGCCTACATGGAGACGATCGTCCAGCCGGTGACCTGGTCCGACTGGCCCGACGACGCCCGCCGGATCTTCCAGGCGATGCGGAGCGAAGCAGGCGAGGAGATCGTCCTGGAAAAGAACGTGTTCGTCGAGCGCATCCTGGCTGCTTCGGTGCTCTCACCGCTGTCGGCGGCCGCCCACGATGAGTACCGCCGCCCCTATCTCGCCGGCGGTGAATCCCGTCGACCCACCCTGACGTGGCCGCGACAGATTCCGGTCGACGGCGAACCTGCCGACGTTCACGCCATCGTGACGGAGTATGCCGACTGGCTCGCCCGCTCCCAGGTGCCCAAGCTCTTCGTCAACGCCGACCCGGGCTCCATCCTCGTCGGCCGGCAGCGGGAGTTTTGTCGCACCTGGCCCAACCAGCAGGAGGTGACGGTGGCGGGCTTGCACTTCATCCAGGAGGATTCCGGTCGGGAGATCGGGCTGGCGATCGCCGCCTTCCTCGGGAGTCTCGGCTGACGTGATCCTCGTTCTTCTCCCGGCGCTCCTGCTGTCGGGGGCGGCACTCGGCGGATTTCTGGGTTCGCGGTGGTGGGTGTTTGACCTGCTCGCCAACTTCCGCCCCCAGTACGCGGTCACTTGCACGCTGCTCGGACTCATTCTGGTCGCCGGAAGATGGAGGAAGACGGGTGGCGCCGTCCTCGCGCTCGGTCTCCTGAACGCCGGACTGGTCGGCCTCCTGTGGATCCCCCCGTCCGGCCCCGATGCGACCGGCGAAACGTTCACGGTGATGTCGTTCAACGTCCGGGCCAGCAACGAGGCACGCGCCGGGGTCTTCGACTACATCCTGCGCACGGACCCCGACGTGGTCTTCCTGCACGAGACGACCCGACTGTGGGAGGAGGCGGCGGATGCCGCCGGGCTCGACTACGAGGTCTACACGGTCGGCCAACCCGGACTCATCTTCTCCACGATGGTTCTCGCCCCTGCCGGATCGACGTTCGAGTCGTTCGGCTTCGCAACGGCAGAACCACGGGCCGTGGAAGTGCGGCTGCAGGACGGTCCGTCGCCGGTGCGGGTGCTCGGCATCCACCCGATCTCACCCATCACTTCCGAGCGGGCGGCGATCCGGGACGCCCAGCTGGACTGGGCGGCCGAGTGGGCGGCGTCCGTGGGAGACCGCGTGGTGGTGACCGGCGACCTCAACGCCTCGCCGTGGTCTCACGCCTTCGGTCGCCTCGTCGACGACAGCGGGCTCCTCGACTCCTCCCGCGGGTTCGGGCTGCAACCTTCGTTCCCGATGGACGGCAACCCGTTGATCAGGGTTCACATCGATCATCTCCTCCACAGTGACGATCTCGTGACCGTGGACCGACGCCTCGGGCCCCGGCTCGGTTCCGACCATGCACCGCTGATCGTCGAACTCGCTCTCGCCGGGTGATCTGTCACACTTCGCCGAAACCGGAAGGATCGATGTCAGACCGCTTCAGAGACCATCGGGATGCGCTCGCCGCCGTGATCGGCGACGGTGCCCTGGCCGTTGTCCCCGCCGCAGCCGAGACCGTCCGCAACGACGACGTCCATCACGTGTTTCGGCAGGACTCGGACTTTCACTACCTGACCGGCTTTCACGAACCGGACGCGCTGTGCGTGCTCGTCCCGGGTCACCCGGACGGCGACTTCCACCTCTTTGTCCGCCCGAGGGATCGCGAGATGGAGATTTGGACCGGCTACCGGGTCGGAGTCGACGGTGCCCGCACCGCCTTCCAAGCCGACGCCGCATACGAGCTGTCCGAATGGGAGGCGATGCTGCCGCGCCTCATGCAGGGCCGGGACACCCTGTTCTACCGACTCGGCAACCCGAACCACGACGCGGCCATCGGCCGCCTCCTCGACACGGCTCGCTCGCAACACGAACGGTTCGGCACTCCGGTCCCGTTGGCCGTTCACGACGTCGGGATCGTGCTCGCCGAGCAGCGCTTGAGGAAGTCCGAATCCGAGATCGAGAGCCTCAGGGCCGCCTGCAGTCTCTCTGCCGAGGGACACAGGGAGGCGATGCGCTTCGCCCGTCCGGGCCTGTACGAGTATCAGGTGCAGGCGGCGATGGAGTACGTGTGGCGGGAGGCCGGATCGCCGCGTAACGGATACCCGTCGATCGTGGCCTCGGGACCGAACGCCATCGTTCTGCACTACGTCGAGAACGACCGAGAGATCGAGGACGGCGACCTCGTCCTCATCGACGCCGCCGCCGAGATCGACATGTACAGCTCCGACATCACCCGGACGTTCCCGGCCAACGGCTCGTTCACGCCCGCCCAGCGCGCCGTCTACGACGTGGTGCTGGCAGCAGAGCGCGCCGGAATCGGCGCGGCCCGGCCGGGGGGGACCCTCCGCGAGGTCCACGACGCTTCGACCGCCGTGCTGGCGGAAGGGCTGGCCGAGCTCGGTCTGATCCCGAGATCGGCCGACGACATCGTCGCCATGCATCTCTACCGGCAGTTCTTCATGCACGGCACCAGTCACTGGCTCGGTCTCGACGTTCACGACGCCGGCTCCTACCGGGTGGGCGGCATCCACCGGGGGTTGGAGGCGGGCATGTCGTTCACCGTGGAGCCGGGGATCTACGTCGCGGCGGACCGACCGCAGGTGGAGTTCACGCTCCTCGCCCACGATCTCGACGCCTGGACCGAACGGCGGATCCTGCAGGGAACCGCCGCCGCCCGTCAGGCCGAGGAGGAGGAGAAGGAGGCGGCCGAGAAGCTCACCCATGACCTGCCGGTCGAGTTCCTGGGCATCGGCGTCCGCATCGAGGACGACATCCTCATCACACCAGATGGGCACGACAACCTGACGTCGACGGTCCCGACCGACATCGAGCGCATCGAGTCCCTCTGCGCCGAGCCCTCCTGGCTGCAACGCACCTGACCATCCACGCGTACCCAGGGTTAGATCGGACGTATTCGTCCATTCCGGCCCGCAGAAAGCCCGCAGCTAGGGAGTGGGGCTGACCGCCGGGTGGTCGCGGCGAGAGCCACGGGACAAGACGAGGAGGCCGATGCCGACCAGTGTCGCCCCGGACAGGGACCGCAGGCCGAGCGGCTCGCTCAAGACCAGTGTGGCGAGAAGCAGCGCGGTCAACGGCTCGGCGAGAACCAGCGTGGAGACCGTCGTCACCGGAGTGACGGCGAGGCCCCTGGCGTAGAACACGTAGGCGACAGTCGTCGCCATCAGACCGAGCCACAGCGCGGATCCGACGCCGCCCGCCGAGGCCACCCAGGACAGGTCCCCGAGCAGGAGCACCGGCGCCAGCAGCAGTGCGCCGCCGCCAAAGATCACGGCCATGGCGGCGGTCGGAGTCGACGCCTGTATCACCCGGTCCGACCCGACGGCGAAGAGGGCGTAGGTGGCGCCGGCCGCCAGCGCCAGCGCGACACCAACCGCGTCGGGATCACCGCCCAGGTCGGCGATGAGCGCCAAGCCGACGATCGCCAGCCCTGTCGCCGGGTACCAGGCGCCGACCGGCCTCTCACCGGTGATGAGCCGGGCGGCGATCCCGGTGAACACGGGCGCCGAACCGATGGTGAGCAGCGTGCCGATCCCGACCCCCGCCAGCCGGACCCCGCCGAAGAAGGTCAGCTGGTAGCCGGCCACGCCGACGATCCCGAGAAGAAGCCAGCGCCCGTCCGCTCTCAGCGCCTCCCGCAGCTTCCCGCCCGAGCCGGCGACGGCCAGCAGACCGAGTGCGCCGACGACGAGACGGATCGCACCGACGGTGAGGGGATCGGCGGTGTCGGGTCCCAGCGCCTGGGAGGTACCGGTCGTTCCGAAGAGGACGGCGGCGAGGATGACGTGGCGGACACCGGGTGACATCCGGCCGAACGGTAGAGGTCAGGTCGCCGCCGGCAGTACGTAACGGAGGATCGCCACGAAGTTCACCGTCGTGGCCGCGACGACGAGTACATGGAACAGTTCGTGATGCGAGAACACACGGGGGAACAGGCGGGGTCGCTTCGTGAGCATCAAGACCATTCCGACGGTGTACAACGCACCGCTGGCGGCGAGGAGGGCGATGATGCCCCCGCCCAGCCGGTGAGCGATCCGGAACATGGGAATGACCGCCGCCCACCCCATGATCGACTGGATGGTCACCGACGGTCCGAGCCGGATGTCTCTCTCCACGAACTTGAGGACGATGCCGACGAGACCGGCGATCCAGACGGCGGCGAGGCTGGCGTTGCGCCAGGCCGGATCGAGTGCCACCACGGCGATGGGCGTGTACGTCCCGGCGACGACGAGGAAGATCGCGGAGTGGTCGAGTCGCCGCATACGGGCTTTCCATCGTTCGCTCCACGGGACCGAGTGGTACAGGCACGAGACCGTGAACATCGCCACGAGGCTGCCGGCGTACACCGCCAACGCCACCGTCAAGGTCAGCTCTCCTGGATTGGTGACGAGGAGCACGACCAGTCCGACGATGGCGGCGAGGGCGGCGGCTCCGTTGAGGAAACCTCGGAACGGATGGTGCATCCGCCCGAGCGTCAGCATCGTCGTCATCCGTTCCATCGTCTCGCGACCAGACTTCATCCTGTCGAACCTCTCACAACTGCATAGTCGGTCTTGCCGGTGTCTCCCGGCGTGACCTCAACGTATCGTTAGTGTGCCACGTATGGCGGCATTCCTTCCGAGACCGTCGGACCTGCTCTACAAGCTCTACGAAGACCGTCTGCTGTCGGGCCTCGACCGAACACGGTTCCCGAAGCATGTGGCGGTCATCTTGGACGGGCACCGGCGGTATGCACGGTCGGAGGGCCTGGCCAGCTACACGGACAGTTATCGAGCCGGGATGCGCCGATTCGAGGACTTTCTCGATTGGAATGCCGAGCTCGGCGTCGAGGCGATCACGGGGTGGCTGTTGTCGCGGGAGAACCTGGACCGCCCGGCAGCCGAACTCGACCCCTACTTCGACGTCCTGATCGAACTGTTCGGCCGCCTGCCCGACAGGTGCGTCGAAGGCGACATGGCGATCCGCTTCATCGGGAGTCTCGATCTCTTGCCCGACACGGTCGTCGAAGCGGCGAAGCGCGCCGAGCAGGCGCGCCCCGAAGGCTCCCGCTGGCTCACGATCGCCCTCGGCTACGGCGGCCGCCAGGAGATCGTCGATGCGGCCCGCGATCTCGTGTCCTCGTTCGTGGCGGAGGGGGTACCGGCCGAGGACATCGCTGATCGGATCACCGCCGAGTCCCTCGCCGGCAAGATGTATTCGGCTCACGTCCCCGATCCCGATCTGCTGATCCGCACCTCGGGTGAGTCCCGTCTCTCCGGGTTCCTTCTCTGGCAGTCGGCGTACTCGGAGTTCGTCTTCGTGGACGTGTTCTGGCCCGCCTTCCGGCGGGTCGACTACCTGCGGGCGCTTCGGAGCTTCACCCTGCGGGAACGTCGCTTCGGACGCTGACCCTCACCGAGTGACGTGATCCGGCGTCAGGTGGGAGACGTCGCCAAAGGCGTGCAGGCCGAAGGCGTAGGCGGTGGAGATGCGGCTGGTGCGGAGGACTGCCACCGACGTGTGGGCCGAGTCGAATCGCGACCACTCCCAGGGGGTGGGCTCGACACCGAGCAGATGTCCGATCGACACGGCGTTGGTTCCCCCGTGGGCGACCCACAGAATCCGTTTGGTGGCAGCCTGCTCCCACAGGTGGGGGTCCTCGGGATCGACTCTGGCGAGTCCGTGGGTAGCCAACGTGTCCTGCAACCCGCCCACCACCCGGCGGTGGAAGTCGATCACCGACTCGCCGCCTGCCAGACCTTGCCACAGCGTCTCCCGTGGCGAGAGGTTGTGTTCGCTGAACAGGTCGTAGAAGGACTCGGCCGGGGTTCCCTGCCAGTCGTCCGGAGGGCGGATCTCTTCCAGCCAGTCGACCACGACGGCGCTGCGTCCCAGCGCTCGCTCGAGCGGCTCCATCGTCTGCCGTGCCCTGGTCAGCGGCGAGACCCACAGCTCGTCGACGTACCCCCAGTCCCGCTGGGCGAGCGCCTCCGCCTGGCGGCGTCCACGCTCGGTCAGGTCGGGGTTGTTCTCCACTCTGTTCTGAGGCGTCCACGCGGGTTCGCCGTGACGTACCAGAATGATCTCCATCGGGAACGACACGCTAGATGGGGAACTGGCGTTTCCCTCACGACGTCATATCTCTGATCGAGGAGTCTCCATGAAAAAGATCATCACATTCACCGCGCTCGTGCTGGCCGTGGCGGCCTGCAACGGTGGGACCGGGTCGTCGACCACCACCCCGACCGAGCCCAGCACCACGACCACGACCGCTCCGGCCACCACCACGACCGAACCGACGACCACCACGACCGAGGCGGCCTACGCCGACCCGGTCGTCGTCTATGTCTTGGACGAGTCAGGGAGCAACGGTTTCCGTCAGCCGCCCTTCCTCTATCCGATCTCGGTCCCTCCCCTCGGGGGATCCACCGAGATCGAGGCGACGCTCCAGACGCTGGTCGCCATCACCGGATTCGACACTGCCATACCGGACGGCACGACCGTGGACAGCGTGTCCCTCGACGGCTCGACGGCCGTCGTCGACCTATCCGCCGAGTTCGCCGGTGGAGGCGGCAGCACCGCCATGTTCTCCCGCCTCGCCCAGCTGACATTCACGCTCACGCGGCTCGAAGGGGTGGACGACGTGCTGCTGGAGGAGGAAGGCGATCCGGTTTCGGTGTTCTCGTCCGAAGGGATCGTGCTCGACGGACCGATGGTCCGCGACGACTTCGAAGACTTCGTTCCCGGCATCCTCGTCGACTTCCCGGCTGCGGGGGAGACGGTGGAGCCGACGTTCGAGATCTCCGGCGTCGCAGCCGCATTCGAAGGGGTGTTCCAGTTGGAGGTGCTGGACGGCGACACCGTGGTCTTCGCCCCCGATTTCGTGAATACGGACTCGGGCATCGGATTCGGCTCGTTCAGCATCGAGGCCGTGACCGCGGCGGATGCCGGCGCCAACCTCACGATCCGGGTGTGGGAGTTCAGCGCCGAGGACGGTTCGGTCATCTCGGAGCGTTTCGTTCCCGTCACGGTCTCGAACTGAGGCCGACCGGTCCGCGGGTACTGCCTATCGTCGTGGCTCGTATGCGATCCGACACCGACGTCCGTCGTCGCCTCATCGATCACCTGCGGACACACTCAGTCCGGACCGATGGCCCCTTCACCTTGCGGTCCGGCGCCGTCAGCGACTGGTACATCGACGCCCGTCAGACCACCTTCGACGGCGAGGGCGGAGCTGCGGTGGGTGACGCCGTGCTGGCCGCATTGGAGCGGGGCGTGCAGGCGGTGGGCGGCATGACGATGGGCGCCGACCCCATCGCGGTGGCGACGGCGATCCGGGGAGCCGCCGCAGGCAGGCACCTCCGTGCCTTCTCGATCCGCAAGGAGGCGAAGGACCACGGCACCGGCGGCCGGCTGGTCGGCCCGGTGCATCCGGGCGATGTCGTCGCCATCGTCGACGACACGGTCACCACCGGCGGGGCGTTGGTCGACGCCATCGAGGTGGCGACCGCCGCCGGTCTGGTCGTCGCCCAGGTGATGGCGATCGTCGATCGGTCCGATGGTGAGGTTTCGGAACGGGTCGCCTCGACCGGCCATCGTTTCACCGCCCTGGTCGATGTGGGCGAACTCGGAGTCGAATCGTGAAGCCCGTCGTCATTCGCCGTTCGGCCTTCCGAATGTGGACCCTCGCCCTGGCCGGGGTCCCGTTCGTGGTGTTGGCGGCCGACGTGCTGACCCGGCGGCGGCTGACGAACGCCCTGCGCGAGATTCTCTTCAGGCCGGAGGACACCCAGATCTTCGAACCGCGTGACGTCATCTGGGCGTGGGTGATGCTCGTGGCCGGGGGCATCGTCGTCGTGTTCGGACTGAAGGAGCTGATGTTTCCGGCCGCCGTCGTGGAAGCGAACGGGTTGGGTCTGCGGCTCAGGCTGAGTGGTCCGTTCCGACCCAGCACGACCGTGCCATGGGATGCCATCGACGACATCGGCTCGGGCTCGGTCGCCGACGAAGGCGACAGGCTCCCCGTCCTGTGGGTGCGGCTGTTTCGACCGGAGCTGATCCCCCCCGAACCGTGGGGAGCCCGTTGGATCGACGAGCGGACGATCGCTCTTCTCGCTTCGGATTGGGACAGGTCGGCGGTCAGGGCGTCCCAGGAGATCTCGGCATTGGCGGTGGCGAGCGCGTCGCTCCAGACCGATGGCGGCCCGGCATGATGCTGGGGGCGCACGTACCTGCCGCGGATCCACTGGGAGAGGCGGCGCAACGGGGCGCGGAAGTCGTTCAGATCTTCCTCTCCAACCCGCAATCGTGGAAGAAGCCGAACCCGCGGTCGGACGCTTCCGCCCTTCGTGACTCGCCGATTCCCATCTACGTTCACGCTCCGTATCTGGTCAACCTGGTGGCCGACAGCACCAGAGTCCGCATTCCCAGTCGGCGAATCCTGCAGGAGACATGCGATGCGGCCGCCGACGTCGAGGCGGCGGGTGTGGTCGTTCACGGCGGTCATGTCACCGGGGACGGCGAGATGTCGGAGTCCTTCGGCCGCTGGAGAAAGGCGCTCTCCCAGCTCGACTCGGCGGTCCCTGTCCTCATCGAGAACACGGCGGGGGGCGACAACGCCGTGGTCAGAAGCATCGAGAACATTCGCCTCCTGTGGGATGAGATCGGCGACCTCGGACCGGGTTACGTGTTGGACACCTGCCACGCCTGGGCGGGGGGAGAGCCGATGGACGAGCTCGTCGAGCGGACGCTCGATGCGGTGGGTCGGATCGATCTGGTCCATCTCAACGATTCGCGCGATCCCTTCGATTCGCGTCGTGACCGTCATGCCAACCTCGGGTCGGGTGAGATTCCACCGGATGATCTGGCGATGGTGGTCAGGACGGCGGGCGCCCCCGTCGTGATCGAGACTCCCGGCGACGCGGCGGACCACCTCGCCGACCTCGACTGGATTCGGAACGTGGTGGGCGCGGGATGACATGGCGGCGGACGGCCGCAGATGGTCCCGTCATGCCTCGCGTCGTGTTGGTCCTGGTCGGAGCGGCCCTGTTCTCCGCCTGCGGTCTCAACAGCCGCGGCCCGTGGGTCAACGAGGACGGCCGCCAGTTGCAGGGCAACGAGGTCATCGAATACGACGGTTTCGCATACTGCCGGCAGGAGCGGGTGGTGTTCCTCTTCTTCTTCGGCGACACCTATACCAAGGACCTGTTCGGCAGACTCGGACCCCTGGCGTCCGAGGCGGACGGGGCTCCTCTCACGTTCGAGGTCGGTTCGACACTGCCCGAGTCCGCCTTCGCCACCGGCATCACCCACGCCGGGCGGGAGATCTTTCTCGCCGACGACCGGGCCGACTACCTGTACATCCGCCTTCCCAACGGTCAGGTGGAACGCTGGCCGCGAGCGGATTTGTCCTGCATCGAGCAGTGACTCAGCCGCCCTTCCTGTGGCCCCAGGAGATCGTCCGCTCCGGGTGGACGGTGACGACGGTGTTCTTGTCTCGGAAGCGTCCGAACAGCGACTCCACCGCCTCCGGCGTCATGTCGGCTCCCCGCATCTTGCGGGTCACCGCCAGGTACGTGTCCATCACCCGGCCCGGATCGGTGTCGAGCTCGGCTCGACCCTGGATCATCACCCCGCGCAGCTCCGAATAGTCCTCGCCCGCCTCCACCAGCACGGTGACCCGCGGATCCCGGCGGAGGTTGACGATTCGCTGGCTCTTGGTGAACGAGCGGAAGGTCACGAGACCGGCGACGAGGATGAACCACAGCGTCGTCAGGTGGGGGTATCCGTCCTCGCCGTTGGTGGCGACCTGGAGGTCGGTGGCGGTGGACAGCAGCTCGTCGATCTCTGCGGCCGTCATGCTGATGTCGGTACGAGCCACGGTCGGACCTCCGGTGTGGCAGAGGACCCTACCGGCGCGACAATGGCCCTCGTGCTCCGCCGACCCGTCACCGTCGCGCTCGTGCTGGCCGCCGCCTGCTCGCCCGGGGCAGGACCCGCCACGTCGACGACGGTCGAGGCGGCCGCCACGACGACCTCTCTCGCCACGACAACGATCGACACCGGGGATCTCGGTGGAGTGACGATGGTGACGGTCGAGGTGGACGGCGCGCCATTGCGGGTGGCACAGGCCTCGACGAGCGACGACCGCGCTCAGGGGCTGAGCGGGGTGGACGACCTCGGCGAGCTCGACGGGATGCTGTTCACGTGGGGGGGAGAGACCGTGACGAGCGCCTTCACGATGCGGGACACACTGATCGACATCGACATCGCCTTCTTCGACGCCGACGGTCGCTTCGTCGACGGCTTCGCGATGGTGCGATGTGAGGTTTCCCCCTGTCCGTCCTATGCCGCCTCCGGCCCGTATGCGTACGCGTTGGAGACACCGGCCGGGAGTCTGGCCACCCTCGGACCGGGGTCTGTGATCGTCTTCCCGTGAGCCCATCGTCGATCGGCTGCCGCCAGAACGCGAGAGATTTCCTCCGGTCGGCCATCACCGAGTCGTAAGATGGGGCGCAGGTATCGGGCGAATGATGTGCGCGCTGCGGTCTTCGACCGATAACAGAAGAGGGCAACTCAGGGAGGCGTCCCATGGGCAGGGGCAAGCACATACGTCAGGTTTCGGCGCGCCCGTTTCGACGGCTACGCGTATCCATCCTCGGAGGCACCATGCTGGGGGTCCTCCTCTTTGCCGGAGCTGCGGTCGCCGCCCACGGGGACCCGTTCATCGACCTGACCTTCGCTGATGCGACGGTCGAGCACAATGGTGCCGTCTTCATCCAAGGCGGCGTCGGAGCCGGAACCGGCAACTACGACCCGTTCCTCCAGGTTCAGGAAACCGGCAGCGGCGACGGCGTTCAGAAGGGGTACAACACCGAGCCTGCCGCCAACGGCGAGTTCGACACCAAGGGGATCAGCCCCGGGAACACCCATAGCCTCCGGGTCAGTGCCGTGCCCGTCCAGACGTTCGAGGGCAGCGAATACCGCGAGTTCTCGCTCGACTCCAACGACACCGGATCCGATTCCTTCATGTCCATCGACGAGATCAAGATCTTCGTCGACGATCAGTTCGCCCTGACCGACTACAACGAGACGAGTGAGACGTTCGGCAACGACGTCGGGACGGCTGCTTCGAAGATCTGGGACCTCGATGGTGACGGCGACCAGACCATCCTCGCCCAGACCCAGGCACTCGAGCCAGGGTCCGGCGTCTCGGACATCACGGTCCTCGTGCCCGCCGATGTGTTCCCGGAGGACTGCGACTACGGATCTGAGGAGTGTGATCTGTACCTGATCTTCTGGACTGTCAATGGTGAGTACGTGGACCCTGAGGACCCGCGCGACTTCGATGCCGACTCCGGTTTCGAAGAGTGGCGGACGCGTCTGCTGCCTGTCGTCAACGTCACGAAGGACACCGAACAGTCGTTCGCCCGTGACTTCTCCTGGACCATCATCAAGACGGCCGATCCGACGAGCGCCGATCTGTTCGCGGGGGAGACGCAGACATTCGACTACGACGTGACGGTGACCCAGACGGTCACCGACGGTGCATTCACGTCGACCGGGACGGTCACGATCTCGAACCCGACGGGTGGGGACATCATCGAGACCGAGATCGACGCGGTGATCACCGATGTCACGGACCTCCTCGACACGATCGGACCTGTGCCGCTCGACTGTCCGGACATCACCTCGTTCCCATATGAGCTCGGCGCGGGCGAATCGATCGTGTGCACGTATGAGCTGACCGATCCGGCGTTCGACGAGGAGTTCAATGAGACGAACACCGCCACCGTCACCATCGAGACCGACGTAGGCGGTTTGACCGACTACTTCGGCACCGATCAGGTCGATTTCACGAGTGTCACGCCGACGGAGACCGGGTTCCCTGACATCAACGTCACCGACACCAATCCGGGCGCGGGGCCGTGGGCGACAAGCTCGACCATGACCTTCGAATACTCGCTCGACCAGACCTGTTCGAGCGACGCGGCCGACTACACCAACGGCTTCTACACCTTCGACGTCGACAACACGGCGGAGATCACCGAGACCGGTCAGCAGGACGACGAGACCGTTACCGTGAGTTGCTACGCGCCTGTTGTCACCAAGGATGCCGAGGGCTCATTCGGTATCGATCACACGTGGACAATCACGAAGGTCGATGACGCCGACTACGAGCGGTTTGCGGGTGAGTCCGTGATTCATCCGTACACCGTGTCGGTGGACCTGACCGAGACCGAGGGGAACTTCTCGGTGACGGGGTCGATCTCCGTGACCAACCCGGCGGGGTCGCCGGGGAACATGGTGGTCGGCTTGTCGGACGAGTTGAACGATGCCGGGACCACCCCTGGTGCGATCTCGGGTTGTACCGACGGCACGTGGGATGCCGGTGACCAGACGGTCGAAGTGGCACCCGGTGACACCGCCGTGTGCTCCTACGAGGCGAGTCCATTGGATGACTCGGCGACCGAGAACACGGTCACGGCGACGTTTGGTGACTTCCAGGACACGGCGTCGGATGACGTCGAGTGGTCGTCGACCGACACCGGTTTCGCAGACATCAACATCACCGACACCAATCCGGGTGCGGGACCATGGACGGCGAATGCCGACGATTCATTCCAATACAACCGGACGTTCGACTGCCCGACCGATCCGGCGGTGTACGAGGACGGCGTGTGGGTGATGGACACCGTGGTGAACACGGCGGAGATCACCGAGACCGGCCAGTCCGACACCGCCACAGTGAACCTCACCTGTTACGCCCCCATCCTCACCAAGGACGCCGAGACCTCCTTCACGAGGGATTGGGCGTGGACGATCGACAAGGTTGGCGACCAGACGGCGGTCACCTTGGAGATCGGTGAGACGGCCATGGTCAACTACGACGTGACCGTCAACGCGACGTCGGCTGACTCGGACTGGGCGGTCGAGGGCACGATCACGGTGCAGAACCCGCACCCGTCAGCGTTGATGACGGTGTCTCTCGTTGACGTCGTCGACGGGGTGACGGCGGCCCTCGATTGTGGGGGCACGCTGATGATCCCGGCGGCTTCGTCGGATACCTGTGACTACTCGGCGGATCTCACGGACGGCACGAACCGAACGAACACGGTGACCGCGACGCTCAACAGCACCGACTTCACCGCCGATGCGGCCGTTACTTTCAGTTCGGATCCGACGTCCGAGACGGACGAGTGCATCGATGTGAGCGACACGATCGCGGGAGCGCTTGGCACGGTGTGTGCCGACCAAGCGCCATTCCTGATCGAGTATCAGTTGACAGTGGGGCCGTATCAGGTGTGCGGTCAGTTCACATTCGAGAACGTGGCGAGCTTCGTCACGAATGACAACCAGGAAACGGGATCCGACGATCACATCGTCGACGTGGATGTGCCATGCCCGACTGGATGCACGCTCACCCTCGGGTACTGGCAGACCCATTCCAGCCAAGGGCCCGCCCCATTCGACGACACGTGGGACCAGCTGGCCAACGGGGCGGACACGCCGTTCTTCCTGAGTGGCGGCTCGTGGCTGGAGGCGATCCAGACGAACCCGCAGGGGAACGCCTACTGGATCCTTGCCCAGCAGTACGTAGCGGCGCAGCTCAACTTCCTGACGGGAGCTGCTGCTCCGCCGGAGGTGGTCACGGCGTTCAACGACGCCACCGCCCTGTTCGCGGCCTCGACGCCCGCCGCCATCGGCGAGCTCAAGGGCAACGATCCGCTCCGGCAGGCGTTCATCGCCGCCGCCGACGTCCTCGCCTCCTACAACGAAGGCGACATCGGCCCCGGTCACTGTGACGAGGTGACGCCGATCGAGCCCGTACAGGAGGCCTCCACGTTGCCGCTGGCGGTGACTGGGCTGTCGATCGCCCTCATGGCCGCCGCAGCCCACAAGGGCCGCTATGCCCGCAAGGACCTGCTGATGGAGTGACGGTCCAAAGCGATCGGAGGGCCCCGCGGCACGGCGGGGCCCTCCGGCGTTTTGTGGCCGTGACGTGTGCGGATACACTCCGCCCATCCCGCGGGCGCCGTCCGGTGTCCGCCACCCACCTGCTCCGTGCCGACGAACGTCACGTCACGGGGCCTTCCGTTTCGACGGATGTCCAGAGGAGGCACAAGCCAGATGCGCAACTACGAGCTGATGACCATTCATCGGCCCGAGCTGGGCGAGGACGAGATCCGCTCCAAGGTCACGGAGCTGGAGACGTTCCTCGGAGCCCACGGGGCCACGGTCACGTCCACCGATCTGTGGGGCAAGCGACGCTTCGCCTACGAGATCGACCACATCAACGAGGGGTACTACTCCGTCGTGACCTTCGATGCCGAGACCGACCTCGTGTCCGATCTCGACCGCGTCCTGTCCCTGGCCGACGACGTGGTCCGACACAAGATCGTCCGTCCAGGAAGCTGATCGTTTTCGTCGCACCCACCAGCCAAGGTGTGGATGCGGCCGAGAAAGGAGCACCATGTCCGGCAACACCGTCACCCTCATCGGAAACCTCGTCGAGGACCCCGAGCTGCGCTTCACTCCGTCGGGAGTCCCGATGGCGCGTATCCGTCTCGCCGTCAACCGGCGCTGGCGCGACAACAACGGCGACTGGCAGGAGGACACTTCGTTCTTCGGCGGCACCGTCTGGCGCGAGCAGGCCGAGTCGGCGGCGGAGAGCCTCGAGAAGGGGAGCCGGGTCATCGTGGCCGGCCGCCTCGAGCAGCGCTCGTGGGAGACCCCGGAGGGCGACAAGCGGTCCGTCGTCGAGATCGCAATCGACGAGATCGGCCCCAGCCTCCGCTGGGCCACCGCTTCCGTCACCAAGACCGCCCGCAGCGGCGGCGGTGACTTCCAACGCAATTCCAACTCGCCACCTCCGGGACCGGTCGCACGCGACGACTACGGACCCGACGAGGCCCCCTTCTAGGAGACGACCAATGGCACGAGCACAACAGAACAAGCGCAACGCGCCCCCGCGGCGTCGTGGCAAGGACGGACCGAACCGTCGGGTCAAGAAGAAGGTCTGCTACTTCTGCACCGAACGGGTGGAGTACATCGACTACAAGGATGTCGCCACCCTCCGCCGGTACATGAGCGACCGCGCCAAGATCCGTTCCCGTCGCGTCAGCGGCAACTGCCCCCGTCACCAGCGGGAGGTGGCCGTCGCCATCAAGAACGCCCGGGAAGTCGCCCTCCTCCCGTACCTGTCACAGCGATGAGACTCATCCTTCTCTCCGAAGTCGCCGATCTCGGCAAGAAGGGCGACCTGGTGGACGTGTCGGACGGTTTCGCCCGCAACTATCTGCTGCCCAAGAAGAAGGCGATCAAGGCCACCGAGGGGGCTCTCGCCCACGCCGAGACGCTGCGCACCGCCCGCGACGAGGCGGAGCGAGTCGCCAAGGAGGAGGCGACCAGGATCGCCAGCCAGCTCGCCGGTATCCGGGTGGTCATCGCCGCCCAGGCCGGGGACGAGGGCAAGTTGTACGGGTCCGTCGGCGCGCCGGACGTCGTCGAGGGAATCATCAAGTTCACGGGGGTGACGTTGGAGCGCCGACACGTCGAGCTGCCCAAGCCCATCCGGGCGATCGGCCTGCACGAGGTGTGGGTGAAGCTCCACCCCGACGTCGAATTCCCGATCACCCTCGACGTCATCCCCGCCTGAAATCCACGCGTACCCAGGGTTAGATCCAATACCGTTCAGTTAGGTGGAATGATGGTGGTGATGGGTGGTCCGGTGGGCTGGGGCCAGTCGTGGTGGTGGGCGCGTTTGACGTGCCATCTGGGCATTTTGCGTTTGATCAGTCTGGGGTTGGATCGTTGGGTCTGACCTTGACCCGGTTCGGTGGACACCCGATTCTGGTTATTGACCAGAGAAGGGAGGCCCTGGATGGGTCGTCCGTCGCAGTATCCGCCTGAGTTCCGTGCTGAGGCGGTGGAGTTGGTGAAGTC
>Ga0326597_10005779_pt1 | contig 17095 bp, 16 predicted proteins | sample RVTome_12_FD_203789 | JGI IMG/M metagenome (GOLD analysis project Ga0326597, IMG submission 203789) | Soil microbial communities from uranium-contaminated site in the Upper Colorado River Basin, Wyoming, United States - RVT100D185 | ecosystem: Environmental > Terrestrial > Soil > Contaminated >...
GAACCTTCAATTTTCCTTTTGCGAGACCGATCGGGCGTTTTCGCTGACCGGCTTGTGGCAACGCACGGACTTCCGCGATCGGCGTGTTGCGTTTGCAGATAACCAGTGTTTCGCCTTCCTTGAGGCGCGCAAGGTAGCGAGAGAGATGGGTCTTGGCCTGGTGGATGTTCAGCTTAATCATGGTCCGATTGTGAACCAGGAAGTGAACTAAGTCAAAAAGGAATTTGCCGGGTTTGCCGGCCGGCAAATTCCTTACACGTTACCGTGACCAGCCCATAAACGCTGCAGTCACCAAATGAGCGCCGGCACGGGAGAAGGACTGATCGCGATCGGAAAAGGGTGCGTCCCCTTTATTTCCCGTTCGCATCATATCTTTGAGAAAGGCGAACAAACGTGAGCAGGCAAACTTTGAAAAAGCGATCCGGGACGGATTGGACGCGCATTGACGCGATGAAGGACAAGGATCTCGATTACTCCGGGATACCGGAGCAGGGCAAGGATTTTTTTACAGAGGCCGTCTTCTGGCCCGGAAACAAGCAGCAGATTACCTTGCGGCTCGACCCCGACGTTCTGACGTTTTTCAAGGGACAGGGCCGGGGCTATCAGACGACGATCAACGCCGTGCTCCGCAAGTACATGCAGGCGCGGAAGCAACGGACCGGCTAGGGAATCCAGCCGCGACTGGGAAAGTCGAGTCTGACCCTTACGGCGCAGAAAAAGGGGTGCGTCCCCTTTTTCTTTTAGAGGAAGTCCTTACGGCGGGAAAGTCGAATCTGACCCTTACGGCCAACAAAAAAGCCCGCGGAATCGCGGGCTTTTTTGTTGGGGGCAGGCTCGATTAAAACAACGTTGCCCCGCCACAGTTGGCGTTGGGCGTGGCCGATTGCCATGCGCCACTGGTGGTATTGAAGCAAACACCGCCGGTGTTGATGACGCCGCCAAATGTCGAGAACCGCAGTTGTCCGGCGGTGCCCAGGCCGTCGTCTACCTTGCGGTCCACCTCGGCGAGAATGTCGGACGGGATATTGGGGCCCGTTTTCAGGTTGTGCCTGGGGGGAATAGTGCCGGCAGGATCCTGGTAGGCGTTGTCGAAGATCAACTGAATAAGCGAGCCGTACGGGTTTGACGGAGTATTGGTCGTTCCTGCGGTGGGCGTGGCACTGCCGGAAACGTAGCTGCCCGTGATGAATCCCGCCTTGGACAAGTGTTCCCAAGCATGGATCGATTCGGCTACGGTCTGAATCTGGCCGTTCGCATCGCCTCCGAAGCAGGCGATGCCGCAGCCAGGAATGTTCGCGTTAGCATTGGCCGTCGTGTAATCGCCGGGCAACGCACGGTAGCGGTCGAGGAATCCGAAGTAGGCCGCCTTGACCCCGTCCTGACTGGAGATCAGGTTGCGCACGCGCGCGGCGGTAATCAGTTCCTGGCCCTTCAGCACGCCGCCCAGCAAGAGACCGATGATCACGAGCACGATCGCGATTTCGATCAAGGTGAAGCCGGATTGTTGTTTTCTCATGATTCAAACCCCCTCTGATTCCAGTGGCGGGATTTCCGCAATTTCCATGCCAACAAGGAATCGTCGCGCACGACGATTCCTTGAACGTGAACTATATCACATTTCTCCTGATTTACGAGTTTAACCCTATGTAATAGTTACATTTATCAGAATTCCTGTGCTGCAAGGCAGCGGCGCAGGAATTCTGATTAGTGGTTGAAAAATAAGGAAATGTCCAAAAGGTCACGGTTTGCGCTGTCGGGTTTCCGACGGGGCTGACGATTTCCCGGCAGCCTGGAGTTTTTCCAGTCTTTCCGTCAGGAAGTGAATCTCTTTTGGATCAGCGACTTCGCTGCTCGCGAGCAGCCCCCCCAGCAGCACCGTGGCCGCCTCTATTTCCCCCAGGTCCTCGAGGATGAAAACGCGCATCTGGCGCGCCCAGCCCGAAGCGCGCCGTGCATGAAGCGTGATGGCCTCGGCGTAGGCCAGCGCCAGGCGCGCGTCGCCCAGGCGGTGCTTGGCCATGATCGCGCAGTGGGCAAGCCAGCGCCACCGGCGGTCGGGGTCGCGCTCGAACTGCCGGCGCACGGCCTCGCACATCTGGCGCTGCCGCACCGGGTCCGGCACCTGGCTGTAGATCTGCGAGGCCATCAGCAGCGGGTACTGCCCGACCGGGTCGAGTTCGAGTATCGCGTCGAGCCAGGCGATGACGCGCGCGTAATCGAGCTCGCGGAACGGGATGCTCACGCCCGGCTGGTTGTCGAACGCCTGGAGGTACAGCGTCAGCAGTTGCGCGAGCGCGATCGGCTCGCCCAGCGCCAGGACGCGCAGCACGGCGGGCGGCGCCGGCTCGTCCAGCGCCTCCGCCCGCGCGTCCGGCCTGGGCTGCAGCGCCTGCCACGCGATCTGGAAACACAATGCGACGGCGAGCAGGACGAGGACCCAGCGGGGCACCGTGGCAATCGCGCGTTCCGTATCGCTTCTCATGTCAATAACAAGACCTCGTTTAGCCACGGAATCACACGGAAGGGCACGGAGAACTCAAACAAGATTTATTCAGCCACGGAAGCACACGGAAGGGCACGGAACGCTCGGATAATTCCAGACGAATGAATGCGCTTCAGTTCTTTTTGAATTCCGCGTTTCATGTAGTCAGGTAATCGATGGGGTTGCTTCTTTTTCCGTGTGTTTCCGTGTGATTCCGTGGCTCACGTTCTTTCAGCCTAGAAATTCTTGCGGTGGAAATCGAACATGGTCGCGGCAGCGAGCAACACGACGTAAAGCGCGCTTTGTCCGGCCAGCTGCAGGATGACGGGCCACGGCGCCGGCTCGTTGACGAGCCAGGCGGTCCGGGTCCAGGCATCCAGCGCGGGCATGACCAGCGCCAGGGCTTCCACCAGGAAACGGATCACCTCGTGCGAGAGCGTGTCGGCGCCGGTAAGGGGGTGGGCGCTCATCAGGCGTATCGCCGTCAACGCGCGCGCGAGCAGGTAGAACGCCAGCACGAAGCTGGCGGCGGGGGTGAGCTGGTTGAACGTGACGATGCAGAACAGCGCGAGCGCGACCACGATGGCGAGCTCGAGGCCGAGCGAGAGCGCCCATTGCAGCAGCGCCTGCGGGCTGGCGAGCCAGGCGAGCGGCAGGGAGGCCGCGATCGCGATCAGCGCCGCGATCGCGGTGAAGCCCGCCAGCTTGCCCAGGATGTAATGGGATCGCGGCAAATCGAGCGCGAGCAGCACATCCAGGCCCTTGTCGTCGAATTCGCGCGTGACGCTCACGAGCACGAAGATGCCGGCGATGAACGCGCTGGCGAGCCGCGCGCCGGAAGCGTAAAACCCGGCCTGCAACCGCGCGCCTTCCGTGACCGAGATGGCCTCGATGAAGAAGCTCGCCCCGAGAAGCGCGAGCAGGGCGAGGAAGACCAGGGCCGGCAGGCGGGTGCGCAACGCCTCGAGCAGCGTGTAGCGCGCGATGGTCGCGATTCGGGAATCCATGCCACAATATTACCAAGTTGGCAGTTGGCAGCCGTCAGTTGGCAGCAACTGCAAACTGCCCACTGCAAACTTGTTATTAACAGTTGGCAGTCAACTGCAAACTGCCTACTGCAAACTGCAAACTATGATGTTGTACCGACAGTATAACGAAAGACCCCTCCGGCCATGCCTCGCGGGGAGAGCAACGTGAACACGGCCGTCGGCGTGCAAAACCGGATGGTCGCGACCCATCCACAGTGGTGGCTCGGGCTGATGCTGCTCGCGCTGCACGCCTCGCTCGCCTGGGGAATCTCCGACTGGTGGTCGCGCGCGTTCCTGCTCGCGCAGTTCGGACTGTTCCTGCTGTGGCAGCCGGTGTGGCGCGGCGAGAACAACGTCGAGTCGCGCTATGCCTTCCTGGTCGTCATCGTCGGTTTCCTGCTGGCGGCGTGGACCAACTGGTGGCTGATGGCGGTCTGGCTCGCGGTCCTGTTCGGCCTGATCGGCGGCTCCGTGCCCGGCATCACCGACCGGCGGCAGCGCCTGGTCTCGATGCTCGCCGCGCTCTACCTGCTCTCGATGCTGCTGATGTGGATCGTGCCGCATCTCTTCGCCGGGCAGGTATTCGGGGACGCGCAGGTGCTGCTGGTGCAGTACGGCCTGCCGCTGCTGCCCATCGCCATCCTGCTGATCCGGCTCGAGACCACGCGCACGACGGCGCCGATCGCGGTGGACCTGTTCTACAGCGTGATCCTGTTTCTCCTGGTCACGGCGCTGGTGCTGGGCAGCTTCGTGGTGAAGCAGGTGAGCCACGGCAACTACCCGCTCGCGCTGGCGCAGACCCTGTTCGCGATCGCGCTGCTGCTGATCGCGCTGTCCTGGCTGTGGAACCCGCACAGCGGCTTCGCCGGCCTCGGGCACATGCTTTCACGCTATCTCATGAGCCTGGGCCTGCCGTTCGAGCAGTGGGTCCAGCGGCTGGCGGAATTCGCCGAGCAGGAAACCCAGCCGCAGCGCTTCCTCACCCTCGCGCTCGAGCACATGTTGAGCCTGCCGTGGGTGGCGGGGGTCGAGTGGGAGGCGCGTCTCGGGAAGGGCGAGTACGGCGTCAAGTCGGGCTACTCGGCGGAATTTGGGTTCCAGGACCTGCGGTTGAGGATCTACACGCGCTGGTCGCTGTCACCGGCGGTGCTGCTGCATCTCAAGCTCCTGACGCAGATGGTCGGCCATTTCTACGACGCCAAGCGCCGCGAGCAGGTCCAGCGCCAGAGCGCCTACACGCAGGCGATCTACGAAACCGGCGCGCGGTTGACGCACGACGTGAAGAACCTGCTGCAGTCCCTGCGCTCGCTGTGCGCGGCGGTGGAGACGAGCGGCGCCGACCAGGCGCAGGCGCTGCAGACCCTGATGCAGCGGCAACTGCCGCTGATCACGCAGCGGCTCAACGTGACGCTCGACAAGCTGCGCTCGCCGCAGGAGGCGGACGTGACGCAGGTGGACGCCGCGGTGTGGTGGGAGGGCCTGATCCAGCGCTACAACGGGCGCAACATCCAGTTCCAGGTGGACGGCCCGGCGAAGGACGTGCGATTGCCCTCGGAACTGTTCGACAGCGTCGCGGACAACCTGATCGAGAACGCATTCAACAAGTCCGCGGGCGGCGCGGGGGCGCAGGTGCGCGTCACCTTCTCGGCGGCGCGCGGCGGCACGCTGGCGGTATGCGACAACGGCGCCGCGCTGGCCAAGGGCATGGCGGACCAGCTGTTCGAGGCGCCGGTCGCCTCGCAGTCGGGCCTGGGCGTGGGGCTCTACCAGTCTTCGAAGCAGGCGACCCAGCTGGGCTACCGGCTCGCGCTCGCCGCCAACGAGGCGGGGATGGTCTGCTTCGTGCTGACGCGGGAAGGACCTTAGAGTTGCCAGTTGGCAGTCATCAGTTGGCAGCAACTGCGAGACTCGCTGCAAACTGCTAGCTGCATACTGCAAACTGCCCACTGCAAACTTTGAGTTGGTAGTAACTCCAAGGTGATTGCTGCAAACTGTAAACTACAAGCTTGGTCGGGAGGCGGTCATGGAGATCATCAACGGCTGGCTGAAGGTCTTGCAGCAATGGGTTGCCTATGTCTCCTACTGCGTTGAGCAGCCGATGCAGACGCCCATATGCAAACCGTTCTGGACGTGGGCCATGATCGGCCTGTTTGCCGTTGGCGCACTTACAGCCATCGTGGTTGTCTGGAAGGTCATGTCCTACAAGCTCAAACTCGCCGCAGCGCTGCGGGCACAGGCGGAGCGCGAGCGTGTCGATCACGATGCAATCGACGCTGGAAGATGGAACGGAGATAAGGCGTACAGTGCCGAGTTGGGCGGCGAAGAAGTCGAGCGACGCATCCGCGAGGCGGTGAACAAACGGAAGCTCGAGGGTGCGACTAAACAAGACAAGCTGAACATCGTATGAACGCTGTTTTAACCGCGCGGTTCATTAGTCATTAGGGTCAGACTCGACTTTCCGCCCCGTTGATTTTGTCAGCCCAACTGTTCGCGAGAAAGTCGAGTCTGACCCCCTGAGAAGTCCTCCTGAGAAGTCTGAGAAGTCCCCCTGAGAAGTCGCAACTGCCAACTGCGAATGGGACTGAGCACTCAGAACTCAGCACTCAGCACTCAGCACTTTCTTGCTGCCAACTGCCAACTGCTAACTGCTAACTGTTCTACTGCTCCCGCATCGAGCGCTGCAGGAATCCGAGGAAGGGATCGAGCAGGTACTGCAGCGAGTTGCGCGAACTGGTCTGAATGAACACTTCGGCCGGCATGCCGGCCTGAAGCTTCAGGTTGCCCGCCTTTCGCAGCGCTTCGGGCGAGACGCGCACGTGCACCATGTAGTAGGGCACACTGGTGGCCTTGTCCACCAGCCGGTCGGCGGAGATATAGGTCACGCGGCCGTCCACGGTCGGCGTGATGCGCTGGCGGAACGCGGTGAGCCGCACGTCGGCATGCGCGTCCGGGCGCACGTAGCTGATGTCCTCCGGGCGGACGCGCGCCTCGATCAGGAGGTCCGGGTCCTCGGGCACGATGTCGAGTATCGGGTCCCGCGGCGCGATCACCGTGCCCACCGTGTTCACCTTGAGGTCCACGACCTCGCCCGCGATCGGGGCCGCGATACGCTGCCGCGCCTCGGCGTCCTGTGCCGGGCGCAGCCGCTGGCGCAGCTCGAAGATCGCCGCGGTGGTCTGCCGCAGCTCGCTGGATGCCTGCTGGTTGAACGTGCTGCGCAGCGTCTCGGCGCGCAGTTCCAGGTCCGAGACTTTCTGCTGCGCAAAGGCCAGGTCCGCCGCTCCTTCCGCGCGCCGGGATTCGTACTGCGCGGCCTCGCGCTGCAGCACCAGCAGCCGCGCTTTGCTCACGAAGCCCTGCTCCGCCAGCAACCGGTTCTGGGCCAGTTCCTCGCGCTGGTAGCGGATCGCCTCATCGTCGGCTTTGGTTTGCGCGCCGCGCGCCTTGATTTCATCCCGCGCCTCCTTCGCCTGGTTGCGCAGCAATGCAACCTGGTTCGCGAGCGATTCGCGCCGCACGCGGAACACCGATTTCTCATGACGGAGCAGCTCGGCCACGCCCGGGTCCGAGCCGCGCGCGGTCAGCTCGGCCGGGAAGCTGATTTCGGTCGCGCCGGTCTGTTCCGCCGCTAGGCGCGCGGCCTTCGCGAGCTCGCCATCGAGCTGGCCCCGCGCCGCCTCGCTGCCCGCATCGACGCGCACGTCCCTCAACACGATCAGCGTCTGCCCCGCCCGCACCTTGCTGCCGTCGCGCACCAGGATTTCGCCCACGATGCCGCCTTCCTGGTGCTGGACGGTCGTGCGGTTCATGTCGACCTTGACGAAGCCCGGCCCCATCACGGCGCCCGAGAGCGGCGCCAGCGCCACCCAGACACCAATGGCAAGCACCAGCAGCACGCTGCCGATGATGCCGGCGCGGATCAGCGGCCACGGCTGCTCGGCGTGCTCGACGTCGAGCGCGGGCAGGATGAGATCGCGCAGGGCGCTGGCCACGGTCTTATCCCTTTGGCTGAATCTGGCCCGCAACTACCGCCGGGTGGCTTTCCGGCCCGCGTCCCCGCGCCGGCCCGAGCACTTCCGACGGCGGCCCGAACCGTTCGACGGCCCCGTCACGCAGCACCAGGATGCGGTCCACGGTGGCGAGCAGGGTGCTGCGGTGCGTGACGATCACCAGCGTCACGCCGCCGGCCTTCATCCGGCGGATCGCTTCGATGAGCGCCGCTTCGCCCTCGGCGTCGAGGTTGGAATTGGGCTCGTCCAGCACCACCAGCCGCGGCGTGCCGTAGAGCGCGCGCGCGAGCGCGATGCGCTGGCGCTGCCCCGCCGAAAGAAACGCGCCGCCTTCGCCGATGGGGGTGTCGTAGCCCTGCGGCAATTGCAGGATGAGGTGGTGGACATTGGCCCGCTGTGCCGCCTCGATGACCGCCGCGGAATCCACCTCGCCCAGGCGCGCGATGTTCTGGCTGACGGTGCCGGCGAAGAGCTCCACGTCCTGCGGCAGGTAGCCCACGTACGGGCCCAGGCGCGCGCGCGGCCAGTCAGCGATATTGGCGCCGTCCAGACGCACGACGCCGACCGCGGGCTTCCACAGCCCCATGATCAGGCGCGCGAGCGTGGACTTGCCCGATGCGCTGGGGCCGACGATGGCGAGCGCCTGCCCCGCCTCGAGCGCAAAGGAAACCTGCTTGATGACCGGGCGCTCGTGGCCGCGAAAGCCGAACACCGCACGCTCCACCGCCAGCGCGCCCAGGGGGGCGGGCAGTTCGGTGACCGCTTCGTCCTGCGGCGTCGAGGCCAGCAGCTTGTCCAGCCGCTCGTAGGCGCTGCGCGCATCCACCAGCCCCTTCCAGCCGGCGATCGCCTGCTCCACCGGCGCCAGCGCCCGCGCGAGCAGGATGGTGCCGGCGATGATCACGCCCGGCGTCGCCGCCTGCTCGATCACCAGCCACGCGCCGGCGGCGAGCATCGCAACCTGCAGGAACTGGCGCATGAAACGCGAGGTGCTGGCGAGCACGCTGGCGGTGCGGCTCGCCTGCAACTGGTTCTCCAGCCCGCTGCGGCTCAGGCGCTCCCAGCCGCGCGCCAGGCTGTCGACCATGCCGAGCGCGCGCGCCACCTCCGCGTTGGCAAAGCTTTGCTCCGCGAAGCGGCCGGCTTTGCGCGAATCGAGCTGCATTGCTTCGAGCGGCGCGCGCGAGAGCTTCTCGTTGAGGATGCCCAGCGCCAGCATGACGAGGGCGCCGGCCAGCGCCAGCGCGCCCAGCAAGGGGTGGAACAGGAAGATGACCAGCACGTAGACCGGGACCCACGGCGAGTCGAACAGGGCGAGGATCCCCGGCCCGGTCAGAAACGCGCGCAGCGAGTTGACGTCTCGCATGCCGTGCAGCGCCTCCGCCGCGCCGGGGGTGGCCTGGCGCCGGATCATCTCCGACAGCACGCGCGGGCCCAGCAGCTTCTCGAACGCGACCGCGGCGGCGCCCAGCAGCCGCGAGCGGATCACGTCGAGATACGCCATGAACAGCAGCGCGCCCACCGCCAGCACCAGCAGCATCACGAGCGTCTCCACGCTGCGGCTGGTCAGCACGCGGTCGAACACCTGGAGCATGAACAGCGCGGGAACCAGCAGGAGCAGGTTCAGCAGCAGGCTGAAGGCCGCCGCCGAAACGAAGTACGGCCGGAACCGCGCTGCAAACGCGTGCAAAGGCTCTATGGAAGGAGGTTCCGTGTGGGCCATTCCGGGTCCAGGTTATACGAAGATTCTAGCGAAGTATGTACCGTTTACGATATGAATTTAAAGAGAATTTCGAGCATGTTGCGATGGGCATGGATCGACGGAAGGTTGACTATGACGCTGAGTACTCGTGGGCTGCGTCCCGGATTTCGTGCGATCCGTCACATAAAAGCAGCCTGGCAGACACTGTGAAATCCGTCACGTACGGGTCGTGTCCTGCCCCCTATTGCAGGCATTAAGGGTCTAGATTTGTCAGATATAAACCATTGAAAAATAATAATAATATATAGAAGTCCCGGTTTTGGGGCCAGTACTGCCAGTACCGATGGCGTGGCGCAATCGAGCGGGTTTTCGGGATCTGCTTGGGGGGTGGCCCGGTAGTTGCGTAGTAGAGGGTAAGTGGCCCGGTGCTGGTTAGGGGTTCAAGGCGCTGGACTAAAGATAACGTTCTGAATCAGCAGTCTTTATCCGCAATAAGGAGTGGGAAATGGCAATTATTAATGGAACAGATGGTGACGATGTCCTGCTCAACGTTGTAGGCGAAAGCGACACGATAGACGGGGGAGCAGGCACGGACACCGTGTCGTATGCGGGCGCCGGCGGCGGTGCCGGAATACTCGTTGATTTGTCGCTTAGTGCAGCGCTCGACCTGGGCAATGGCGATTTCGATACGCTGGAGTCGATAGAAAACGTCATCGGCTCTGCTTTCGACGACGTCATAAAGGGCGACGACTTCGCGAACGTTCTGGACGGGGCCGCCGGCGGCGATAACCTGTTCGGTGGAGCAGGGACCGACACCGCATCCTATGCCAGTGCATCGCTGCACGGTGCAACGGTGGACCTGAGCGCCGGCACGGCGAGCGACGACGGCACTGGAGCCATCGATTTCCTGACCGAGATCGAAAATCTCATGGGCTCCGCCTTCGCGGACAGCCTCACCGGCGATGACCTGGCGAACGCGCTCGACGGTGGCGCCGGCAACGACACGCTCCAGGGCGGCGCGGGAAATGACACGCTGACAGGCGGACTTGACGCCGACGTTTTCAAATACTCGTTCGACTTTACGCAGGGCGGGGGCGGCGGCGAACCTTTCTCCTTTACGGAGTTCTTCGCCGATCACGGGGGAGCCGTCACGGAGGACGGGAAAGTCGCCGAGGGGACCAAGCAGGGGCAATTTTCGTCCCTGTACACGCAGTGGCTGGAAATGCTCGTCAGAGACCACGGGCTGGGCACGGACGTCCTCGACCTGGGCCAGAATGCCGGCATCGACGGCACGCCCGTCATCGAGAACATGACCGGGGAGTTCGGCGAGCGCGAGAGCTTCACGTGGAATTCCGGTGGCGGGAAGAAAACCGTGACTCATGAACGGTGGTATTCGGATACGTGGACCTCGGACTCGGGTGGCGGGCAGGACAGCGTCGCGAGCGGCGACGGCTTCGACACCATCGTTGATTTCAATTTTGGCGTGGACCAACTCGAGTTCAACGGGCTGGGTGCCGATTTCACCGTGGACCAGTTCACCAGCTTATTCGATGTTACTCAAGCCGACGTGAACGGCGATAACATCACCGATACGGTGCTCTCGCTCACAGACAACAGCTGGTCGGTGACCTTGCTGGATGTATCGGGCCACACGGAGGCGGATTTCCACGGCGCGAGTCTCTTCTCCTGATCCGCGGTCCCAAGGCGCGCTGGTTTTCGGCTCGCCCCCAAATCAAAAGCCCGAGGCGCACTGCGCTTCGGGCTTTTTTATCGTTTTCTGCCGGGTTCCCTGCACTGCGCCGGCCTGTGACGAATTGACAGCCAACTTTCGGTCTCAGTCGCCAGTCCTCAGTCCTGAGTCCTCAGCACTTTCCTGCTGTCGCCTGCGCGCTGGAACCTACGCGACTTCGAACTTCATTTCCTTGAGGCTGGCTTCCGGGACGCGCTCTTTGACTTTCAGGATCTCGACGCCGACAACCTGGTTTTTCGCGTTGAAATCGAGGATCACGCCAGGCTTGACCTCTTCGGACTCGACGATCGATGACTCATCCAGCCGGAAATAAATAGCATCTGATTTCTGGTCGAAATGAACCTTCATAATTTGCCTTTCATCGTCCGGTCGAAGTAAGCCGTTACGATCCGCACTGGCTTGAATGAATCATTATAGACTACTCTCAACACCCTTCCTCCATGCTCGGGTATGCGTCTCAAAGCATGCTTGAGTTCCGGATCATCCTTGTCTGATTCTGATTTTTCTGGCGTGGCCAGGACTTTCTCAAGCCATTCACGCTTGATCGAGCGTTCCTTGATCACAATTTCGGCGTGCGTCGAGAGAGAAAACTCTGACATTCCGGAAGTATAACAAGACTCCCGGTTCGCGCTTGTCGCCAACAAGCCGAGGACGCTTACGAGTCTGACCCCTTACGACCCCCTTACGATCCTCAGTCCTCAGTCCTCAGTCCTGAGCACTGTCTCGCTGCCAACTGCTTTTCCTCAGCACTCAGCACTCAGTACTCAGCACTGCTTCTTCAGGGCAGCTTGCCCGCCGCAAGCTTGAATGCGGTGATTCCGCGTCAAGCAGCAATCGGAGCGTTCGATCAAACGGCGGAAACGAATCGTTACCGCCCGCGGTAAATTTCCCGCCGATGCCCGACAGCGAGCACCAGGACGGTTACCCGATTGTCCTGAATATCGCAAATGAGGCGATAATCGCCGACCCGGTATTTCCAGAGGGTTGCCTTATCGCCCCGCAGCGCCTCGCCGGCGCGCCGCGGGTCCTCGTCGGTCGCGATGCGCCCGCGCAGAAAGCGCGTGATACGTTCTTTGGCAGGACGGTCAAGCTTGTCGAGCTCGCGCTTGGCCCTGTGGTCGAATTCAACGCGCCAGGCCAAGCTCGCGCTCTATCTCTTCGAGGCTGACACGCGGGCCGGCTTCCTCCAGCCGTTTCAGGGCCAGCAGATAGTCGGACCGGTCTTCCAGGTAGTTCTTGATGGCTTCCCGGACGAAATAGGCCTTGCTGCGCCCGGTTTCTTCCGCGAGCTTTTCCAACTGACGCTCGAGTTTGGTTTCCAGTCTGATTGTCAACATGTTTACCCTTAGAGCGCCTAACAAAATGACTGGACCCGTCGCCCTTCGACAGGCTCAGGGCGAACGGGCCGTTCGTGGTGAGCGCGTCGAACCATGAATGGCCAGCCCGCACCCTTCATTTTGTTAGGCGCTCTTAAGCAACTGCTTGTAATACAAGTATATCAGACGAACTTTCTGGTCGAGAGTTCAATATCAGACGGGCCTGGGCGTGGGGCTCTACCCGTCTTCCAAGCAGGCGACCCAGTTGGGCTACCGGCTCGCGCTCGCCGCCAACGAGGCGGGGATGGTCTGCTTCGTGCTGGCGCGCGAGGGAGAGGGGCCTTAGATATGATGAGTGATGAATGATAAACGCAAAGCAGCAATTCACTTTGCACTCAGCACTCAGCACTCAGCACTCAGAACTCAGAACTCAGCACTGCTTCTTCAGGGCAGCTTGCCTGCCGCAACCATGCGATTGAAGAGGACGTTCCTGGAAAGCCACACGACAATATCGTCGAACTCTCCGGCCGCCGAGTCTGCTGTAGTAATCGTGCGGCTCATGAACTGGCCCGGGCCCGCCACGTTCTCATTCTCGTCCGCGCTGGTCGGCGCCGGATTTGTATTTCCAGTGGCGGCTTTGATCGCGCCGAGACCGTTCTTGCCCAGGGAAATGATCACCGCTACCGCATCGGCAGTCCACCAAGTGGGACATCCGTTGGTGGCGCATACCTTTATCGTGCCGGGGCTCGATAGACTGAAGGTCGCTCCGGGCGCGTGCTGCGAAAAAGCGGGGGTCGCCCAATAGCGGAAGCGGTTTCCCCAGACGTCCATGGAACCAACACCGAGAGTGACCCACGGAACGTTGCCCTGGCCCGTCGCGACGCATACGCCGGTGGCGGCAGTCACGTCCTCGATTCCGTCATTGGCCGTTCCAGCCCCTCCAACTCCGGTGTTCTTGTCCGGGCAGGGCAGGTATCCGTTGGCGGCGGCGAAACCGAGCAGCGCATCGCGTATTTCCGCCAACGTCTTCTCCGTGTCGCTGATTTGTCTTTGCTCCACCTGGGTTGTGAGCGGCACCAGAATGCTGCCGAGAACCAGGGCAATGACGAAGAGTGCCACCGCCATCTCGATGAGCGAAAATCCGTTCTCTCGTCTCATCGCGACACGCTCAAGGCCGTACGATCAGGACGCGGTCGTTATTGGTCGCGCTGGCGACCGGCTGGACGAAAGTGCTATTGCCGTCCTGGTTTGCCGCATCGTCGAGGCAGGCGGACACGTTCGCGCAGGGACGGGCCTGCCCGAGCGCCGCGATGGCCTGCCCGGCCGTGAATACCACGGCGTGAACATTCGGCGTGCCTGCAACGGTCAGGTCGCCGAAGGTGGCGCAGAGGCTGTCTATGAAGGTCTGCACGAACCCACCTACCGTTCCTACGCGGCACGCCGACACGGCATAGTAAGTCACAGTTTGCCAGTTGTTCGTTCCGAACCACGCCGGAAGCTCCGCTCCCCAGTTGACATATGCCGGACAGCCGGCGTTGATGTTCAGGGGAAGGCGCGCTTGCCACGAAGTGTAAACGCAATTGTACGTAGCGGTGGCGTACGGGTTCGCGCTGGGGAAATAGCCGTTGTTCGTCCGGTAGGTCCTGAGCGCCGTTCGCATCTCGCGCAGGACGCGCATCTCCACGACCGAGAACAGCGCTTTGGTGGTGAGCGGCAAGAGCTTGTCGTTGAACTGGCTCGTCTGGGCGGAAGGGCCGACGATGAAGCTGTTGGTACCGCTGCCGGTCGCGTTGTTGTATGTCGTCGCACCCACGGTATAGCTATCCAGGTACGCGTCGGCAGTCATATTTCCCCCGCACGTCGTCGTGCCGGCAGGAGCACGATCCTGGCCCGCCAGCCCTTCACCCGGGGCAAATACGATGGCTGCGATTTCGGAGGCGGCATGCATGATCGTACCGTTGCTGTCGTAGACGGCCAGGGTTCCGGCTTTATCCGAGTTGATCACGGCAGGGCCGGAGACTCCGCTATTCTTGAAATTGGCGGACACCGCGTACCATAAGCACTCCGCCGCTCCGTCTCGCAGACTCTCCTGCCCCAGTGTTTTCCACGGCAGCCTTCCGATGGCCGTGACCCCGAGGGCGCCGCAGGGCGAATCTGCCGAGCCATCATTACCACTATCGGGGCAGGGGAGGACGCCCGGCTGGTTTGCGTTGCTAGCGGCATAACCGATCAGCGCGTCCCGGGCTTGTGCCAAGGCGGCCGCCGTCGTATTCCCCTTCTTGATTTCTTGCGTCGCCCGGGTTGCAAAATTGTAGATAACGGCTGAGATGCCTATGAACAGAACCAGCAGCGAGAGGAGGAACGCCTGCCCGCGCTGGCTAGCGGCGAGTAGGCGCTGTGATTTGCGCCGAGTGTTCACGGGCGCCTCAGCGAGGATTCTGCGCAGGAGGCGGAGCTGGCGCTGTGCCCGGCTTGGGAGCCGCGGCTTCCTGCAGCGTTCGCACGGCTTCCTCCAGTTTCCGTTGCTGCTCTTCGCGGTCCCGCTCGTCGCTGACACGCCCCGGCGATGCGGGTTTGGCCGCGGGTTTGGGTTCCGGTACGGCGGCCGGTGGCTTGCGTGAGAAGCCCTCTTCGATAGCGCCCGACAGCAGCTCGATGCTCTGCCCGGGCTTCAACTCGACGCTGCGTCCGGATTGCGGCACCTGAAGCGAAACGGCGCCGTTCGCGTGTACCCGGCCGACGATGGCGGCGCCCGCGGTCTCCTTGTCGTTCACCGGGCGGCTGTTGATCCAGACGGTGGTCTTGCCGTCGCTGCGACGCACCATGCCGTCGTAGGTGATGGTTTGCGGGACCGGCGCCGCCGTCACGACTTCCTCGGTCTGCTCGGTGGCGAGCGTGGTGCGCGCCCGCTGGGTGCGCGCGACGTCGAGTTGCGCGCGCTGCGCGGGCGTGAAGAACATCCGCCCGAGCGGCTCCGCTTCCCGGGTTGCCGGTTTCGCCGCCTGGGCGGCCGCGGCGCCCGGCACGGCGGTCGCGGCCAGCACGCAGGAGAACACCAATCGCTTTACGAACTCATCACTCATCACTCATCACTCATCACCGGGGCTTCCGCTCCGCGGAAGCCCCGACTTTGGCGGTGATCCACGACAGCTCGCATTCGGCGCTGACGTTGGGCTGGAAGCGGATCACGCCGCCGGTGTCCAGGCGCTTCATCACGCACTGGTCCACGGTGAAAATCCCCCCGCCCAGGCGCGCGAGCGCGGTGAGGAAGCGCATCAGGTCTTCCTCGTGCAGCAGCCGGAAGCGAAGCTGCATCTGCGACTGGCTCAGCATGAGCTGTCCGGGATTGAGATTCGCGGCGTAGGGGTAGGGCTGTTGCGACTTGATCTGGTAGTCCACGCCGAAGAGATCCGCCTGCTGGTTGGCGAGGCGCAGGCCGTCGAGCCAGTTGATGCGCTGCTCCTCGCCGACGAAGCCGGCGCTTTCCAGCCGGCGGAAACCGTCCAGATATTTGACGATGACATCCTTCTCCTCGCCCGATTTCTGCAAACGGGTGCGCGCCTCCTTGAGCAGGACCTGCTGCTGCGAGAGCTGCTGGGCCGCCGCTTTCTTCAAGTGGTTGGAATAGTAGATGGCCAAAGCGCCGGCCACCAGCACCGCCAGCAGGACGATCAGCGGCGTTCTCAACGCCTGGAGGTCGGCCTGGTTCATGTGCCGGGCTTGAGCACCACCAGCAGCCTGAATTCCGCCGTGGCGGTAGCGGTCTGCTCGGGGTTGTCGACCGTGTTGCCGGAAAGGGACTGCGTGGGGTTGACGTTAAGCGGAAGCTTCGCCACCCGCACCTCGGCCACGCCGGGTTCCGCGGCGAGATGGCTGACGAAGCTGTTGATGGTGACGATCGCGCTGCGGTAGTCGCCGCGGAACGGCCGGATCTCGCCTTCGATCATCGCGCTTTCCCTGCGCGACATCGCCGGCCCGGAAGCGGCGGTTGATTCCGCCGCGGGCTCGGCGGCAACGCGCGCGCCCGCGCCCTGGGCATCGATTTCCGTGACGCCGTACTTCCACCCCAATTCCTTGATGACGACGGTCGGGTTGGCCTCGATCGCCCGGCTCACGATCGCCATCACCTGCCGCGGCGTGTGCGCCGATTCGCGCAGCTTTTGCGCGATTTCGACCGCCATCTTCAGGTTTTCCGCGGAAGCCGGGGCCTGCGGGAACTGGCGCGTGATCTCGGCATACTGGGAAGCGAGCTGGGCCGTCTGGCGCGCCGCGTCCTCCGACTCGCCGCGCAACGTCATCATCTGGCCGGCATTGATGCCGGCCCAGACGGCGGCGGCGGCGGCGAGCGCGCCGCAACCCGCGTAAATGCCGCGCCGCGCCTGGTAGCGGTTGTAGCCCTCCGTGACGTTCGCCGGCGCAAGATTGCTCGGCGGCTCCTTCATCCCGAGCAGTTGCAGGTAGATCGCGTACGGAGAGGCGTCGAGCAGCGGTCCCGGCAGGCCGAGGCACGCGGCCAGTTCCTGGCGGCCGAGACACACGCACTCGAGGCTCGGGTTGTCGCGCGCAACGCTGGCGGCGACCTCCGCGAGTTCGTCCGCGCGGTCGATCAACAGCACCGTGAGCTGCTCGTCGAGCGTCATCGTGCGCAGCGCGTGAAGATAGAGCCGGGTATTGGAAATTTCCTCGGCAAAGTAGCGGGCGCGGTTCTCCGACCTCCCGCTGTCTCCCCGCGTCAACCGGGAAAGCCGGAACTGGCGGTCGCGGAAGAAGGTGAGGCGCAGGCCGTTGAAGTGCTGGGCGACCAGCA
>Ga0326597_10005780_pt1 | contig 17095 bp, 16 predicted proteins | sample RVTome_12_FD_203789 | JGI IMG/M metagenome (GOLD analysis project Ga0326597, IMG submission 203789) | Soil microbial communities from uranium-contaminated site in the Upper Colorado River Basin, Wyoming, United States - RVT100D185 | ecosystem: Environmental > Terrestrial > Soil > Contaminated >...
CGGCCGGCGGGAGCGACGGGATTTGAACCCGCGACCTCCGGCTTGACAGGCCGGCGAACACTCCAGGCTGTTCTACGCCCCCGGGGACGTCGCCGATTCACGGAGTGATCCGCGGGCGACGAAGGAAGTATAGAGGTCACCTGTTTCAGCTCAACCTCGTACGGGGTTAGGAGGTAAGGGGTAGCTGGACGCCCAGAGCGCGAACATGCCGGAGCCGGTATAGGCACCCGACCAAGTAAGAGGTCTAAGTCAACCGCATGCGGTACGGGAACACCCCCCACCATCTGGATGTTCTCACCTATGGACGGAATTGCAGCCGTCTCGGAGGGCTCGTTATGGGGATGGCAAAGAGACATATGGAAGAGGTGTGGGCCAGAGGGTTTGATGACCTGGACGGTGAAGTCTGTTCTTCCTGCCTCGACAACGAAGCTTTGAAGGCTTGGATTGAGAACGAAGGCCAAGACGGAACGTGCGGCTATTGCGGCCTCGCGGGCAAGGTCGTGCTAGGTAACGAATTGATGCAGCAACTAGCCGATGGCTTGGAACACGAATTTGGAGATGCTGACAACGAGGGCATCCCATATGACGGGAGGGAGGGTGGCTACCAAGCTCCACTAGAGGATCTCGAGGACATCTTCATTCAGGCCGGATGGCCGTTCTCGAACGACGAACTCGCCGAAGATGTTATCGAAGCGTTCGCCGACGTCCCACGGGTATCAAAGTATGTCTGGTCGCTGTCGCCCTCTGAAATGTTGATTTCAGGTTGGAGGCGGTTCGTCGAATTCACCCGACACGAAACCAGGTATCTCTTCCTGGCAGCCCCGAAAGCCAAGACAGCCGATAACTGGGATGAGATTCCTCCCGCAGAGATGCTGGACCGGTTGGGCGAGGTCATCCTCGATTCGGAATGCATCAAGCCCTTTGCTGTTGGTACACGGTTTACAAGGGCTCGCCCGCACAAGAAGAACAGGACTCTCTTGTCGCATCAGGAACTAGGACCGCCCCCGACCGACAAGGCTCTGTACTCGAATCGTATGAGCCCTGCGGGGATCTCCATGTTCTACGGGGCCCTCGACGCTGAGACAGCTCAGGCGGAAGTGGTGGCGGCTCACAGGAAGAGGCCCAAGGCCGTCACGACGGGTGAATTCCAGACGTTGCGACCTCTGAATCTCGTCGACCTGGTCGATCTGCCAGCTCTGCCTTCCCTATTCAACGAGAGAAGGCGACATCTCCGTGGCCCGATCAGGTTCCTTCATGACTTCGCCACGGCTATTGCTGAACCCGTATCGGTTGATGCCGAGGAACACATTGAGTATGTACCAACGCAGATCGTCACCGAGTACATCAGAGAGGTACTCCCAGCACGATCGGGACAGCCTGTTGACGGGATTCTCTATCGATCTGCTCAGCGAGAGGGCGGGGTGAACGTAGTCGTGTTCGTGGGTGAGGAGCAGTGCACGACGCTGCCGGGGATCTCGGGCGAGAGCACAGCTTTAGTTCTCGGCCTAGACGCTTCAAGCGTTCGACGGACAGTTCTTCCGAAGAAGTAGGCCTGATCGCTGCCCAGTTGCGCGATCAGTGGATCTGCAAGCGGAGGTTGAGTCCCTTGTTCCGCCAACGAGTCGGAATATTCGCCTGGGCCCACGCGAGCATCCACCCCGTGACCCGGGCCCGTCCAAGAAGCTGCATCGACCACCTCTCGCTGACCAGCGATGATGCCTCGGCGATGTAGACAAGGTCCCTGAGAACCGTCTCTGACTCTCCGGCGCCAGTGGGACCTTCCGTGAACGTCGTCGGGTCCTCGTAGTTCGTCTTCACCCGCAGGCGGTAGAGATAGTCGATTAGCCCTCGCATCCCTACGCGCTGGTCACAGGCTTGTTGTTCGGCAGGCGTCAACCGGGGACGCGGAATTGCAGGTGGCTGCTGGGCAGGGTGCGCCTCGATCCACGCTCTCACGCGCTCCCGATACTTGCGATCTCGCGCTCGCGCATGGGAGTCGGCGAGAGCATCCTGCCTGGTGGTTCTAATCCCTTTGGCGACAAGGTCCAAATCATTAGCTGGCGTACAGGCAGTCCATACATGAATCGCGTCGTTGACACCCCTGTTCGGTGGAAGATTCGTCCACCCTGCCTGATTCAGCCCAAGCGACCAGGGAAGCAGACCAATCTTGCTCTTCACCCAGTAGTCCCGATTCGAGTTCTGAACGGCGGTGTGGGTCGTTGAACGGTCCGCTCCCTTCGCCGCGGCCAGGGCTTGGGTGAGGTGATAATTGACGTAGTAGAGCTGTACGACGCCCCAATGGTTTGAGATTCTCACCAGTTCGTCCTCGCTCGCTAGCTCGAATGCAGACCGAAGGAGAGTTTCAGTCGCCCAAGCATTGGAGAGACTCCGTTGAGCCTGAGCAACATTGGGGCTACTCGCAGCTGTAGTCGGTATGCACTGCGAAGCGCGGTTGAGCAGCCGGGTCAAGGCCTGTCTCACGCTGCGATTGTGCTGGAGCTCTGCCATTGAGGCGATCGCCCTCAGGTAGTTGGCGTGAGTGCGGAAGCTTCCTGACGGATCAGACGCGATGATGACTCCTCATGTAGTTGTGGGAGCAGGTCAAGGACTGTCAGCAGTGAGATCGCCGGAGGATGGTTGAGCGAGAGGCCCGGTTGCCCCCTGAGGGTGTTCGAACGCGGGCAGGGTCGGCGCCACGCCTTTAGTAGCGGACACGAGCCTGATCATCGCCTCGGCGATCGCATCTCCAGCTGCTGGCCAGCTCTCGGAATCGGTCCTATATCCGCCTGGCGTGGGATTGTCCCAACGGACAATTGAAGACCTGCTGCCCTCCAGTGGATCCCAAGTCAGACCGGGCCCAAACCTTCCATCGATCTCCTCATGCCGATCGGACAAGGCGGTGAAGTAGTGGTCAACCTCTTCATGCGATTCGCCATCAATGCGTAGGCAGATCCAGGATGCTTGCGATGACACCCAGATTTGCCAGCCGATCCTGCCCGGACTGCTGGGTACTGATTCCCAAACCTGGACGCTGCGGACACTGCGTGTGCGACCCCACACCCCGTATGAGGCACATGCCTCTGCCACTTTGGGGAGTACGACTGACCAGAACTCAGTTTGCTGTTGCCGGTCGAGTTCGTTTCCTTGCCGTTCGGCTTTAGCTCTCTTGGACAGATCTGAGGGTCCGACGATCTGGGTGAGGAGTGGAGCCTGTGCGGAGTCTCCGATGTTGATGACTTCGACATCGAATAGCCATGCGTCGATGTTCGCCTCGTCGTTGAGCCATTGAACGGCTTTGGCATGTTCTGGCCTCGCCCGTGCGGAGATCCAGATTGCTGCACTCGCATCGAACGCCGCGACATAGGTCAATACCTTGCCGAGGTGGTCGTGGTCGGTCTGGGTCAGCTGGTTTTCGATGATGACCTTTATGGGCTGTGATGATCCAGGGTCTATTGCTTCACCGACGACGTCTACCCAGAAGTCTCCTGCTGCCTGTTCGGGACTGACGGAGGCTGGGTCGATCTCGAATGGCAGGTGCTCGTTCAGAAAGTCAATGTTCTCGACGAGCCACTGAGAGAAGCCCTGCTTCTCCAATGGCCATACAGATCTGAGGTCCACGCGTTGGATTCGTGCCAGCTTGTCGATCTCAGACCTCCTGGTAGCGGGAGTGCCTCACGGGTTGGGCAGACAACGCTAGCGATCGGCGTCCGGAGCTTCGGGCTTGCCTGTTTCCTGCAACGAGACCCGGCGGCGGCTTCTCATGCGGCATCGGCTATCGCAGTACCTGGCGTCGCGTCGCCTGTTAGCCAAAGTCGCGCCGCATTCGGCGCACCTGGGTTCGTCGCTGGCCTCTAGGAATGCCGCAAGGGATTCGGCAAGACCTGAACCGGGAATAGCACCAACGAGGGTTCTCACTGATTTGGTGATTCTCAGTCTGGTGTCGGGTAGTGGCGGCGACCCGCCGACCAGCCGCTCCACGGTCCGTCGGTCGACACCAGCCATCCGGGCCAACTGGGCGGGTCCCAGCCGTTGAATGGCTGGCAGCATGAGTTTCTTCCACGTATCTCTCTCGGGGTCGGGATATTCGTTGAGTACGTCGCCACGCTCCATGAGGCCTGCTCTGGCTTCTTCGAGATGGTTGGACTCTTTGCCGATCAGAGTGACGAGCTCTGGGGTAGTCCTGACAGGTCGCCTACCGAGTAGGCCGATCGTGTCGCGGCTGCAGACTTGACCATCGGGGGCGACGCTCTTCGGTTCGGGGTTGGTCGCCCAGGATTCGAGGACGTGTCGCAGAGTGTTGACGGGTATGGCTTCGGCGTTGGTGGGGTCGATCGTGTCGGTGATCCGGTAGATGTTGCTGGTGTAGATGTCAGTCCAGGCCATGTCGTACCAGCGTGTGGGGTCGGTTTCGAAGGGTGCGACCAGATGCAGCCGGTCTGTTCCAGCCAGTAGTCCTGCGATCCGTTGGGGGCTTGCGGAGAGCATGAACCCGAACGGCTTGACCTGGTCTGGGTACACCTTGCTCTCGTTGTAGTCACGAAAGAGGTTGGCGAGGTATGGGGTGGTGATGGTGAGCCGGGCCACTGCTGGCCGGTCCAGCCATGCCGGGTCTGGCTTCGGGATGTCGAGGTGGTCAGCGAGGACGATCCGCCAGGCTGTTTCGGCGAACACCTGTGGGCCTTCGCCGGTGGGGTCGAGGAGGTGTCCGATGCCGTGTTCGGATGCCTTCCGTATCTGGATGTCGTCTTTGGCTTTGTTCCAGAGGACGTAGCGTTTGGCGCTGGTTGCGTAACACCACAGCTGTCTCCGCTGCCCGGTGGCAATGTCATAGTTCTCGGCTTCGATCTCGAGGAGCGGGCCGCTGACCGCATCGCGGTTGTAGGGGTGGAGTGATTCGAAAGCTTGGATAATCTCGTCTACCTGAGCCCATGTGACGGCTTGGATGGCTGGGCTGCCGTCGGGGAGTGTGCGGTTGCCGCCTGGGCATGGGATGAGCCCTCCGTTTTCGGTGGCGACGGTGGCCATGGAGTCGGTGTCACAGTTGGCGTAGACACCACCATGGTCGGTGATGAGCCGTTCGAGGAGTGCCAGCATGAGCCGGGCTCCTCCGGTTATGGCGGCTGCGAAGGGTGGGAAGCAGAATTCGCCTGGCTTCTCGGGGTGTTGGACGTTGGTTTCGAACGGGTCGCCGAGCCCGTATACGGAGACGGTGTCGGCTTCGCCGTCGAGTCGGATCATTTCGGCGGTGATGCCGTATGCGGTGGCGTTGGCGACGGTCTTTAGCCCGGTGTTGAGCCATTGCCGTTCCTCGGCGGACAGGTCTTCTCGGGTTTGGCTGCGCTTGCGCTCTTCGATGACCAATCGGAAGAAGTCATCGCGTTCCGGGTCGACCGGTATCTCCCCACGGAATGAGAGGGGCCTGAGTCCGGCCTGGATGCCTACGGGTTTGAGTCGGACGGCTTCAACGATCCCAGGAGCTCTGTGGCCGAGAAGGGCTGCGGAGATGACGTCGGATATGGGGTACCAGAAGTCTTCGTCGGTCCAGTAGGGGTTGATGCCGATCTGTGGTCGATCATCGGCTTGGCTGCCGAAGCTGGCGCGCACCGGGAGGACATCACCCTCAGGCCTGAGGCGCACGAATCCGACCAGGTCACGCCATCTCCCCGGATCGAGCATGACGTCGGGACCCTGTTCGGCGACCAGGTCGAGCAGCTCCTGGACTTGGCCCGTGACGTCCTCGATTTCGAGTCGGTCGGCGGTGAGATGCCGCCATAGGCTGAGCAGAGAGCAGACAGTGGTGTACATGGAGAGAAAGTCGACAGTGACCACCGGGACAGGCAGATGGCGGATGCGGCATTCGGCGCGGCCCCCGAAGTAGGCGGTCATCGCCACACCGAGAAGCTCGGCCGGGAAGTCGGACCACTTCTCCAAAGGTGGTCGTATCCCCATTGCCTTCAGGTATGCCTTTCCCACCGATGCCGGGGAGAAGGCTTTGGTCGGCTGCAGGTCGATCGGATGCCGCCGGTACTCGTTGTAGAGCTTGGCGAATAGTCCGGCAGTTGCTTCGACGTCGCGGCGGTTGTAGTCGATGTACTCATCAGTGATGACCCCGTGTTCCCCTGCGGTGCCTTTGCCCGTTTCGACGCCGAAGGCATCACACGCCTGACCGAGGGACATGCGCCGGTTGGCGAGAGCGAAGGCGAGAGTGTGCAGGTCGAGGAAGTGGCCGTGAAACGTGTACCGGGGGTCGGGCTGCGAGGAGCCCTCTGGGATCTGGTCGACGCGGTCGATTTCTTTGGGACGGCGGAACTTGAACAGAGTCCGGCCCGGAGCGAGCTTCCGAGCGATCAGCCGTGGACGGAAGGGATGGTCGTCCCAGACGCCGGCTATCCACTTCCCCCAGATCCGCAGCGAGAATCCCGGTTCGCCACGAGCCTCGCCCCAGCCCCGGGCCAACCGGGCCAGGTCGAACGCCAGGTTAAACCCGACCACCGTCGCCCTGCCCTTATAAGCAGCCTTCCAGAAGACATGGTCGATGAACTCACGCTGCGAGACCAGCCGGACTGACCTCGATTCGGCATACTCAGCCAGAATCTCGTATCCATCAGGGTCGCGCTGTGGGAGGTCGTCGGCATAGAACAGCCACTCGTCCCGCAACACCAAACCGACCGCTCCTTCCACTTGCCGGTCAACCCTGTAGAGGCGCGCCGATCCGAACAAGAGCCGCTGGGATGGGTCCACGGTCGTTTCCGTGTCGACCACCAGGATCAAGCTGATGTCCGGGAGTGAGGCGGCTGGGCACTTTCGCCTTGTTCCCTTGACTTGACTGCCTACTGCCCAGGCTCTGACAAAGACTGCCGTCCGATGATCCGGCCGCCTCATATGCAAGCTCCGGGTAGTAGCCGCCAGCCGGGAAGGCGCGTGTCGAGTTCTCGGATCAGCCGCAGCAGTTGGTCGGCCCATATGAACATCTGCTGGGCCAGGGATTCGAGGAACGACGCGAGGCTGCGGAGTCCAGCTTCGACCAGTTCGAGGACAGTCCGATCAGGCTTGTGTCTCAGGTCTGCGCCGACGTCTCGTTGAGCTTCGGTGTCCGTGGCATGGCAGTTCTTGCACCGGACGGCTTCGAGGTCCGGGGCGTTGGCATGTCCAGCTGGGTGATGGACCTCCAACGCCTCCGGCCGGTCCTCGCCACATGCGCACCGGGCTCGTTCGGGGAGTCTTCGGGAGTGTCTCGACTTTCGGACCTCGTTGCCCAGAGCGTCTGATTCGTGTGGCATGACGTCTATCCGGCGAGGGCGTAGATGTCTTCGAACTGCAGCGGCCCGGACAGAGCGAGTCGTTCGAGGACATCGGGGTCGGTTTCGAGACGGTGTCCAGCGACGGACTTGTCTCGAAATGGCGCCAACGCGTTCTGGTCGCCGGTCTCCAAGAACCGGGTGACAGCCTGCCAGTGCGCCGAGACGGCCCCCGCCTGATGGCTTCCCCGGACTCCGACTTTGACCACCTGGCCGTCTGTGACGATCCACATCATTCGGAGCAGACGATCCCCGGTTGTCGTCCTGTCTCCTTGGAGTGCGTCCCTCGCCCAGAACCTCACCACTCCCGGTGGGATCCCGACACGTTCAGAGGCTTGCTTCAGGGTGACACCGTCCCGGCGCATCACCGACACCACCTCCAACGCGGACTGCCGAATCTCCATGGCCCCACCAGGTAGCGATCCGATCACCCTCTCCGACTGCCTGGAGACTGCGGTTGCACCACCAAGCTGTCGCATCTCGTAGTCGTTCCTAAAGCCGCGCTCTCTGGCTCGGCGGTTCCGGCGTTCTTGCTCTCGACTTGGCATCTGTGCCTCCTTCGGCATATCTGTCGTTGGTGTCCGACACAATGCCGAGGTAGGTGGACGCGGAATTGAGGCCCATAGCCCCCCAATTAGCGGCCTGGTAAAATATGGTATGAGCAGGGATCGGCCCAGCAGAGCGGACCACGACCTAGCCGCACGAGTCCGCGAGGAGACTCGGCTTAGCGTGTCAGCGGCCCAGGTTCGGCGGTGGGGCAACGCCGGGCTGATCCCCTATACGCCAGGTCACCAGGGACCAGAACGGGGCCGCGCCTACCCACCCGAGGCTGTGGCCAACGCAGTCGAGGCGGCTGGCCTGATCGTCAAACAAGGCCACAGCATCGAGGAAGCCGTCCTCATTCTCTTCTCACGTCGGCACCCCGTACCCGAACCTGCCGTCCGAGCCGCCTACCGGAGCATTCTGAGGAAGGTCTCGCTTGCGGCTCGAGCTGCAGCCGACCCGCTCATGGACGACCTGAGTCCTCACGCTCGAGGTGCCCGCTGGGCTCGCGGCTTCGCCCGCACACCGCGAGGACGATCCTGGCGGGCTCGTCTGGTGGGTGCAGTGGCGGAACGGGATGACAAGGGAAGGGCGCTAACTCGCCTTGGAAGGCCAGATAGACCACGCACTCTGCATCCGGCTCAGGGGCTGCGCGAGACCATGTCCGCTCTGGTCATGCTCCTAACTGGAGCCCAACCGAGCGGTGACGCTCAGCGGCGTCTCCTCCAAGCCGCTGGGCTGGAGAACCTTTCACCCGAAGACTTGGCAGAAGCCACCCCGACCATTGACAAGCTTGCAGAAATCACCGACGGCTGCCCGCTCGACGCCATCATGACTGCCATCGATTGGGCACGCTCTGTCGGTGTGATAGCCGGACTCGTTATCGAAACGGGCAACGATCTCGGCATCTCGGGAGCGGTTGCAGATATCGAAACCACAAGCGAACTCGAGCTTGTACTGGCGGCTCCTGCGGTCGTCGCACAGTGGCAGCCCACGTACGAGCCGCCGGACGATGTTCGCATCGGGATAGCCGTTGCGACGCTGTCCCGAGCAGCCGGACCCGCCCTACTGCCCTACCTGAGACCGGGTCAGGACCTATTACGGCGGCTCAACGGGGAACAGCGGAGTGACATAGAGCAGCGGCTGGCTCAGCTGGCAAGTGAATACCCCGAGGAGGTGGCAACGCTTCTCGAGCTAGACGGATGAGTAAGCCCCCGCAACCGCAGCGGCGGTTCGGGGGCATGGCACACGGAATTGGAGGTTCCGCATGCATTCACAGGCTATATCGCCATTCGACAGCGACGGCATCCGCGCAGGCGTATGCACAGCCGTGGGGTGGGGGCTCAGAATCCACGTTCACGGCCGACACCTGGTAGTTGAGGACGGCATCGGCCGATCCCGACGAACAAGAAGATTCCACAAGGCCACGTCTGGACTGAAGCGTCTTGTCATCATCGGCCATTCCGGGTTCATCACCTTCGAAGCGTCCCGATGGCTCGCAGACGCCAAGGTTCAAGTCATCCATCTCGACGATGACGGCCGCATCCTCACCGTGTCGGCACAGGCCCCCAACCTGCCCAAGCTGCGCAGAGCCCAGGCACAAGCAATGGGCAACCCAACCGGCGTCGAGGTGACCCGGTACCTCCTGAAGGAGAAGGTGTCTGCCCAATTTGAAGTCGCCACATCACTCGGTGGCGAACTGGACGAGATTGAACAGGCAATCGACCTCCTCGAAGGGGCAGACGACATCGAACAGTTGGCCATCGCGGAACGCCAAGCCGCCGTCACCTACTGGCGAGCCTGGCGCGACGTCCCCGTTCAATTCGTGCGAGCTGACGTTGACAAAATGCCTGAGCATTGGATTACGTTCGGACAGCGACGTTCGACACAGTCGGCGTCTGGACGTCGAGCCATCAACCCGATCAACGCAATACTCAACTATCTGTATGCGCTTCTTGAAGCGGAAGCTCGGGTCGCGGCGATCGCTGTTGGCCTCGACCCCGGGCTTGGCATCCTCCACCAAGACACGAAATCACGGGACAGCTTCGCTCTCGACCTCATGGAAGCAGCCCGCCCGGCAGTCGACCGATACGTCTTCGACCTCCTCGAAGGTCACGTGTTCCGTGCGTCAGACTTCATAGAGACACGCTCCGGAGTCTGCCGAGTGGCACGGAAACTCGCCCACCAACTCTCGACCACCGCCACGCAGTGGGCAGACCATCTCGCCAAACCTGCCGAGGATGTAGCGAAGATCCTTGTGGATAGCGACTCCACGCTTCCGACAGCGCTCACTCAATCGAATAGACGTCAATCGAAGAACTCTCCCTGGAGGGTGGCGCGGACCGACCCCAAGCTCGAAAGCAGATACTGCACGAGATGCGGGGATGTCACTGCAGAGGAGAAGAAACTCTGCAATGACTGCTGGGAACAATTCCAGGCGGACGCCACGTGGCTGGCAGCCGGACGTGAGCGCCTCGCGGCTCTGCGCGCCGAGGGAGTCGACCCGGCACACGGTGGAGCAGCGCGCACCAAGAGAGCGTCGAAGATATCAGCGGAGAACCGAGCTTCAGCGGAGTGGAGCCGCAAGAACCCAGACCGACCGAGCGATGAACAGTTCACGAGCGAGATGCTGCCCGGACTCCAAGAGGTGCCACTCAGGGAGATGAGTCAAGCCACGGGTCTCTCGATCGACTACTGCTCAAAGATCCGGAGAGGACTCAACGTGCCACACCCAAGGCACTGGCCGGCGTTCAAGAAACTGGCGGTCGAGCCAGAATCAGCTTCCTAGCAGTCTGCCTGTTCGAGACCGGCCGCTACAGAGAGATGGGAAGCAGCCCTCTGTGCGCATCTTCGCGGGAGCTCGGCAACAAATCGCCACATGCCGGAGAGGGAGAACGGGTGGCCGGAACGCTTTGATGCCTTCGCTCTATCCAGTTAGGGAAGACTGGAGAACAATGACTCCAGGTCTCTCCGCAATTTCGCCCTCTCATTGATTGCCTCCCGAGCCCTTAACGCCAGATCCACTGCTCTCGCGTCGTCGGCAGGCACAGGTAGCTGTACTTCGAATATGCGCCGACCTAGCGTATCGATGATGTCTCTTGTGAATTGACGTGCCTTTAGCTGCCTCTTCACGATTTGAGTGTTGAGAAGGAGCAAAAGAAGATATGGATCAAGCACCTCGCTGCGCTCACATCGCAGTTGATAAATACCACCCGCGAACAGCATCGGAAGGTCATCATCTGTGACCATTGCGGACTTGCCCACCAAGTAGGTACCGTCACGAACCAACAGAATATCCTCGCCTTGTACATCTGCACCTTGGGGATATTGCACCAGGTAACTCGGATTGACCCGCTGCTTAGGATCTGTCTTGAGCTCAAAATTGGAGATGTCCGATGTGCGCACGAATGGAACATCCCCCGTCGCATATGCCATCTTGCCGACTTCGACTCCTGTATGGACAGAAAGCGCGCCAGCCTTGACCAGGTCTCCGATCGTCTTTAGGTGGTAGTCAGCCTCGAGCGCGGCTACATCACGCCGAAGGGCGGGATCGTGGTATTTCGGCATGAACATCTGCCCGACTTCCTGGGATGACGTACGGAAGCCCAAGTTACGTGGCTCGGCATCAACACCTTCCAGCTCTGGTGCCGGGGGGACTAGGAGATCGGGTAGCTCACCCAAACTCTTCCTCAGGAAGGCGCGACGCTCAACGATCCGCTCAGTGTCACGAGCCAATGCGTCGAGCCTGTCGCCTTCAGGGATAGGTAGGACTATTTCTAGGTATCGGTTACCGATTGTGTCGATGATGTCAGCCGTGAACTGCTTTGCACGGATTTGTCGCTGCACAATGGGTGCGTTCAGTAGAGCGAGGAGCGCGAAGGGGTTCAGAGGCGATCCCTCCGCGATCCGAAACCTGACAAGGTGGGATTGAAACAGTATGGGGAGATCGGATTCAGTGATGACCGCACTCGTTCCGATCAGGTATGTACCGTCCCTTACGAGAAATATATCACCGGGAGCTGCACTCTGACGCTGGGAGTATTCCTCATAAATCGCCTCCGACACCGCATGTTTGGGATCCGACTTGAGTTCCCAATTGGAGAGGTCCGAGGTCCGAATAAATGGAATATCACCCGTCCCATACGCCATCTTCCCAACTTCGTGCCCAGTCTGAACGACTATCCGCTCCTCTTCAACCAACGATCCCAAGGTTATCGGGCTATAGCCAACGCCAAGTCCAGCCAAATCTTGGCGCAACTGGTGGTCGTAGTATCGAGGAACCAGGACTGAATCGACCAGATCCGCGCTTCTGATCTGAAAGCCGAGACTACTGAGAGTCGTCGCTGTCATGACATGTTCCAGAACTTGTCAGCCGTGCCATATAGCTCATTGAAACGGTCAAGTATCAACGGGACGTCGTCCAGCAGCGTTGTCGTGCCGTCTTCATTCACTCGAATCGTGCGATTGCCGCGAGAGTCATGACCACACCATTCCGCTTCCGCCATGAAAATGTCGTGGCCGCCCGGTGGTGACGGAGAATTCTCTATCAGCGCGACAACGACCTTCGCGTGCGTTCCACCTTTACCGCTTGTCTTAAAGAGGGCCTCTGGCATTCCTATGATGCCTCTCACCGTTGCACGCCGGCGAAGAAAATCGACGACGTACTGGTGAGTGGGCATGCCAAATATCGACTCCGGCAGCACGATACCCAGCCGTCCCCCCGGTTTCAGGAGCTGCAAGCACCGCTCAAGGAATAGGATTTGAGGTGGTCGATCCGCATATGGTTTGTCACCCGCCTCAAACGTAGCATCGTCAGTCCTTTCAGGCCGGTGGCCAAGTTCGAATTGGGAAAGGATCTCCGATCCCTTGATCTTGATATTCTTGCCAAAAAGGCGGATTTGTGAGCACTGCATCGAATGACCCCAACTTGACCTTTGCTGCAGTCTCAGGCTGCCACTGGGATGGGGGTAACAGGCTGTTGTCGCAGAAGACGCCGCCTCGCCCATCGCCGACAATCGCCATATAGGCTTTGGTCACTTTCGCCAAAAAGGCATCTTTGTCAATCCCCCTGAAGTATCGCGTGGCGTTGGCGCGCTTCTTACGGTCTGTCTGAAGGGGTGACCAGCCTTTGGCCTCACCCTCCAAGTCAATGCCTGCCCACACATGCTCCAGGGCATTGATCAGAAAGCCACCTGAGCCGCAAGCCGGGTCGACTACCATCTGTCCTGGCTTGGGGTCCAACATGCCAACCATCATCTTGATTACGTTCCTCGGCGTAAAGAATTGGCCCTCAGCGCCTCTCAAGGCTGGACCTATGAAAACCTCGAACGCATCTCCCACCGCATCGCGATCGGCTTCGGTCACGGTGTAGTTCTGCAACTCTCCGACTACGTAAAGAATGCTGTCGGCGTCAAGTCGAATCCGGTCAGTTCGAGCGAAGACATCGTCGTATTCGGTCTTAACATGGTCAAAGAGTTTCTCGATGCGCTCCGCGACTGACGTCGCAGGCTCTTCGAAGCCAGAGCGGAAACTCACCATATCGTCCTTGCCGGTATTTAGCTCGTCGTATATCTTGCAGAAAAGCAGATTAATGATCTCTTGTGCAAGTGCTTCAGCGCGCGTAATACCGGTGACGGAGCCCGCCAAATGATTCCGAATATCCTTAAAGACAGCTTTCAAATTGGAGGGAGGTACCAAGTCTTTTCGTTGGAACAACCCGATATCCTCTAGTCTCTGACCGAATCGAGGAATATTCGGAAGTTCCGTATACGTCGTTGTGCCATCTCGACGCACATGCTTTCGCAGATACAAGTGATCGGAACCGTTGAACCAGACACCTAATGCGGTGGCACTCATATCCATATAAAGCTGGAGTTGCTCTCTGCCTTTTTTCTTGTTCGGTGCCTTGCTTTCGGCTACGAGGTAGAGGTCAGACTCGGTACGACCGGCGGACCGAAATAGGGCGATGTCGACCGGAAAGGAACGGCGGTCATCGGAGGGACTACGGCGTACCCTGAATTGAGGACGTGTCTGAATGTTGTCTTTCGGGTAGCCATAGTCCTCCACGAGCCGCCGCGAGAAGACCTGAGTGCCATCGACCTCCTCCGGTGTTGCCCGGACCTCTCCCCCCGAGATGTAGTCAATGATGTAGCCGGGGCGCGGCGTGTGTTCGATTCCATTGTCAGGCGAGTCACTCACCGGGTAGTCACCTCCAGTGTCGACCGAGGTTACCTGATGGGTCTGACGGGTTCGAGGAGCGTCGTATGGCACCGTCGGCAGCCGTCTGAAGACGCTCTCTCTCGTCGAGCCCGCAGTGATACCTCGATCCAAACGCTAAATGGCCACCCACGATGTGCGCGATGGCAGCGATGGGGGACGGCGATCATTCTTGACATGGCGCATGGTTCTCGCTCTGGCATCGCACCCCTCCCCATGGGCTGTGCGCGCTCTGGGCGTCCAGCTGCCCCTTACTTCTAGAAGCGACGAATGCGCCAGGACTAAGTGGGCTGTACGCCAGAGTTGTACGCCAGGTACCGCGTAACGCAGTCCTCACACGGGATCTTCACGTGGCCATACGGACCCACTACCCAGTCAGGTAATTCCTTGGCTTCGAGGATTGCCCTGTCTTCCTCCATCAGGCCAAATTGCGCCTCGACCCTTCCGTCTCGACGCAGGAAAAGTGTTGCACCGTGCCATGCCCTGCATCGTCAGACACCTTGGTGCGGCACCACGGCTTCGGTGAGACTCCATCAATCGAGATGTGGATGGCAACCTCCCCATGACCGAAGAATGGGGCCTCTGAGAACAGACGCACCTTGCCACGCTGCCTTCTCCTCTCCTCCTCCCATCTGTCCAGGCTTGCCTCGGTCAGGAACAGTCTCATCGGTAAACCCCATATTCCAAGCGGACTGAGGGTATTCGACATTTTGTGCGCGGTACGGGCGTCCGGCCACCTCTTACCTGACGGAGCCGCTGCCCCGCCACGGAAAACGTTGTCTAGATTCGGACCGACTGGACTTCATCGTGTCTAAATGCCAGAATTCGCCCCGCACACCAGATTACGCGGGGTGATACGACAGGTGCGCGCTCAATTGCAGATCAACCATGACACCTTTGGTCCTTCAGAGGTTGCTAGTGCACTGGCGAACACCTTCGGCGTCTTTCACGATCCCACGGTCTTGCGAAGTAGTGCTACGTTTTCCGCGGATCACGCGAAGTGGCAACAACTCGTCGCTTTCGCAACAGAATCGCCTGATTACCGGCTGATTTGCTACACAGTTATGAACACACAACTTCAGGCCGTCGTCGAACCAACGCACGGCAGTCTCCCCACAGGCTGTCAGGCAGCGTGGGATGGGATCAGAGGATCATTGAAGAAGAAGAAACCCCGACTCGAGGTCGCGAGGCTGATTGACAGCATGACAAATAGGGAACTCTTTCACGGTAGCGATGGTTTTACTTCACACGCATCGACGCTTGAGGTTCTTTCCCTTGTGTCGATTACCGTCTTAACCATTGTCTACCTGGTCGTCGCAGCAGCGACATTCGCGAAGGACGAGGTCGACACGTTGCTGCTAGGAGCAATCCCCGCTCTCCTCAGCGGTCTCGTGGCGCTCGTGGTGGCTTGGCGGCTGCACCGGAAGGGCAAGATCCGCTGGAGCAGTAAATGAGCTTCGCCTCTGATCTCCCAATCCAAAACTTCATTAGAGACTTCTCACAAGCCGCTCAATCACAGGGTTGGTCTGTGGAGGTGGAACGACCAATTGGGGGCTTCATTCCCGATCTGACTGTTGAAGGTCCTCGCGGCGGAACGGTGGTCGTCGATGTTCAGACAGGGGAGGGAAGTGTGCACTTCGGCACGATCGCTCAGCTGTCCTCTGCCAGGGCCGCGATTGAAGCCGTTGAGCCGCTGCCCGTAGGGGTCGTTCTATTGACATCGGATTTGGTGGCGGAAGCCGTCTCCGGAGCCGCGCACGAGCTTGGCGTGGCTGTCGTAAACGTGGACTTTGAGATCGAACACCTCGGAAGGGCGCTCGTGCGCCGACTGCTCACGGATGAGTTCGGCATGCTTGACGACGTGAAACAGGAGTTCGGTCCGGTGGACAGGGACGACGAGTCTAAGGACGAGAGGGCATAAGTTGGGTTTGAGTCCCAGCACTGTTCGGCCTCTGGGCGTCCAGCCACCTCTTACCTCCTAACCCCTCAACCTCGTACGGGGCAGGGTAGGGGGTTCCCGCGGCTTGCCAGTCCCCGTTCGGTCGAGGCTCCACCTCCGGGGCCAGCTCAGGGGGGATTAGGTCTCGACCATCGGATCGACGATCCGCTCGGTAGAGCCTGCTGCCGAGTATCGCTTATCCCGAATACGGCTGACGCTCGGGGGACCTATGCCCCTACTCGATACCGATCTCAGCCGGTAGGGATCGGAGTGAGAATCTAGGAGACCAATGATCAGACGGCCAACCAGAGGCGAGGTCGACCCCCTTCGGGGCAGCCAAGGCTCCGATCCAGGCAACGCAATCTGCGGATCGCCTGGGTGGCAGTGGCATTGATTCCAATCGGGTTTGGTGCCATCCAGGTCATCGGGCCGCTGATCGCCGAGGCGCTTGGATACGATCCCGCCGGCTCCGTCCCCTATTGGGTGGGCTTGGTTGGTTGGCTCGCCACGGTGCCTGTGTCTGTCCTCCTCCCGGCAGCCGTGGCAATCAGGTACGGGTTGCGGGCTCGCAGGCAAGGTAGGGGAGCGGGCTACATCGCAGCACTGATTGGTGGCACGATCGGCGGGTTCTTCCTCTTCGTCTTCATCCCCAGCATGATCGGCCATCTCCTCGGGATGGAGTGAGGGGTAGCGCCCCGCGTCCGGCAACCCGTAAGTCGACTTACTGGTCGGCCGCACTCGGAATCCCGATGCGTTGTTCGTGGCTGAGGATCTGATACGACGAACCCGGGAACCTCGAGGTCGCGACTCACTCGCCTGATGGCCCCAACCTGGAGAAGCGGTATCCGCTCTGGTATTGAGTTTTCGCAGGCGGCCGACCGGCGATTCAGGCTTTGAGCTGGATACGCTCGCGGCGTTCTGCGGTTGCCGCGATGCGCCGGGCCATCCTGCTGAAGATAGGTGCGTGAAAGGGCAAGAGGACCCACCAGTAGAGACGCCCGAGCAGGCCGCGCGGCACGAAACGAGCCGACTGGATGAGACGGGAACCGTCCTCGGTTGGTTCGATTCTCCACCCCAGCCATGCGGTGCCCGGCACTTT
>Ga0326597_10005781_pt1 | contig 17095 bp, 20 predicted proteins | sample RVTome_12_FD_203789 | JGI IMG/M metagenome (GOLD analysis project Ga0326597, IMG submission 203789) | Soil microbial communities from uranium-contaminated site in the Upper Colorado River Basin, Wyoming, United States - RVT100D185 | ecosystem: Environmental > Terrestrial > Soil > Contaminated >...
AGTGATGCAAGAAATCGAAGAGATTATCGGCATTGATGCGCGGAATGCTCTTTGTATTAGCGCTAAAAAAGGTATCGGCATCGACGACTTGCTCGAGCAGATTGTCCGCGATATCCCACCGCCAAGCGGGCAACGCGAAGCGCCTTTACAGGCGTTGATCATCGATTCGTGGTTCGATTCCTATGTCGGTGTCGTGTCGCTCGTTCGAGTGGTGAATGGCAGTCTCGCAAAAGGCAGTCGCATCGAAGTGCTTTCGACTCAGCGCCGTTATACGGTAGATCGGCTTGCGATTTTTACGCCGAAGATGACGGATATCGAGCATCTGAATGCCGGCGAAGTCGGCGTGATCATCGCCGGCATCAAGGAAATCGATGCGGCGCCCGTCGGCGACACGATACGCGATGCCGGGGCGGTTGCAACCAAGGGACTGCCCGGTTTCAAGCGGATTCAGCCGCGGGTCTTCGCGGGATTGTTTCCCGTGAACTCGGAGGATTTTGAGGATTTTAGGGAAGCGCTGCAGAAGCTTCGCCTCAACGATGCGGCGCTGAATTTCGAGCCAGAAGGTAGCGTGGCGCTGGGCTTCGGTTTCCGTTGCGGTTTTCTCGGCATGCTGCATATGGAAATCGTCCAAGAACGCCTCGAGCGCGAGCACGGACTCGATCTAATCTCAACAGCACCGACTGTCGTCTATGAAGTGCTGAAGACGGATGGCAGTGTTACTAAGATCGACAATCCGGCACAGTTACCCGCACCGAGTGAGCTCGAGGAGATCCGCGAGCCGATAATATTAGCGAGCCTGCTGCTGCCGCAGAATTTCGTAGGCGCGATAATCAAGCTCTGTGAGGAGAAGCGCGGCGTACAGCGCAAGCTGCAGTATCTCGGTAACCAGATTTCTTTGGAGTATGAGTTACCGTTGGCGGAAGTCGTCATGGGTTTCTTCGACCGGCTCAAATCCGCTAGTCGCGGATATGCATCGTTCGATTACCAGCTGCTGCGGTTTGCGGCGGCGGACCTGGTCAAGCTCGATGTGCTCATCAATGGCGAACGCGTCGATGCCATGTCGACGATAGTCCATCGACGTTTCGCCGATCGGCGGGGTCGTCAAATTGTCGATTCGCTCAAAGATGTCATTCCTCGGCAACAGTTCGAGGTTGCCGTGCAAGCCGCCATTGGCGGCCAAATTATCGCTCGAAGCACGGTAAAGGCGTTGCGCAAAGATGTGACAGCTAAGCTCTATGGCGGCGATGTCACGCGTAAGCGAAAATTGCTCGAGAAACAGAAAGCCGGTAAGCGCCGAATGAAACAGGTCGGTTCGGTCGATATTCCCCAGGAAGCGTTTCTGGCCGTGTTGCAGGGCGATAGAAAATGACCAATACTCCATGGCCGTTGGATATCTGGATAGAGGCTCACTAGCGTGGATTTTGCGCTCTTACTCGTAGTCGCAACGCTTGTAACCGGACTAATCTGGTTACTGGATGCGACGTTCTTCAAGAAAGGGCGTCTTCGAATCGCCGCGATCGGTCAGAAAGGGAAGACGGCGGTCGTCCCCGAGCCCGTCCTGGTTGAGTATGCCCGGTCATTCTTCCCGATACTGTTGATCGTGCTGGTTTTGAGGTCATTTCTCTTCGAGCCATTTCGAATTCCATCGGGTTCGATGATGCCGACTTTGCTCGAGGGAGACTTCATTTTTGTGAACAAGTTCGCGTATGGGCTGCGTCTCCCGGTTATAAATACCAAAGTCGTTGAAATCGGTGAACCGGTGCGGGGCGACGTCGTAGTTTTTCGTCTACCGTCGGATCCCAGCATCAACTACATCAAGCGCGTCGTCGGGTTGCCTGGAGATGTCGTGAACTATGATTCGCAAATTAAGCGTTTGACGATCAACGGTGAGCCGATTCCGCTAGAGCCCTTGGGCTCCTATGAGGGCGACCCGGGGCTGCAGCTCGGCGAGGAATTCTTGGGTAGCAAGGAGCATCAGCTGCTGCATATGCCCAGTCGCATTAGCCCTGGGGGTACCTACATGGTTCCCGAAGGTCATTACTTCGTCATGGGCGATAACCGCGACAACAGTCAAGACAGCCGCTTTGAAGGCGTCCGCTATATTCCCGAGGAACGCATGGTTGGCAAGGCCGTGCGCGTATGGATGAACTGGCGCTGGCCGTCCGAAGGAGGACCGATATGGAGTCGTATCGGCACGAGTATTCAGTAGTCCGTCCTATGCGAAAACAACAGGCCGGTATGACGGCGCTGGGTTTTCTTATGCTCGCGACGATTTTCGGTTTGGTCGGATTCGGCGGTATCAAAGTGGCGCCGCTCTACATGCAGAAGATGATGATCAATACCGTACTCAACGATCTCAAAGAGGAGTATGACGGCACGGGGGTGACGACTGCCACGCTGCGTCGAACGCTATTTCAGCGATTGTATATCGAGGGTCTTCGCATCGACCCGGAGGATATTATCATTTCACCGACCAATGTCGGCTTTAACGTCAGCGTCGAATACGACAACCGGGCGTCCTTTATCGCGGATATTTCTTTCTTGGTAGCCGTCGACGAACAAATCGAGATCAGGCGGTGACCGATCGGCTCCGCTGGGCCGAGCAACACCTTGACTACCGCTTCGACGACCCGACATTGCTCGAGCAGGCGCTCACGCATCGCAGCGCCTCCAAGCACAACAATGAGCGCCTCGAGTTTCTCGGCGATGCGCTGCTAAACTTCGTCATCGCGAACCGATTATTCGAACTGCATCCGCAGAATTCCGAGGGCGAGCTCAGCCGGCTGCGCGCATTCTTGGTTCGCGGTTCGACCCTGGCAGATATCGGGCGTGCGCTCGGAATTGAAGCGCAGCTAATCTTGGGGCCCGGAGAACTCCGTAGCGGCGGCGGTCGGCGCGACGCCGCGCTTGCAAACGGTTTGGAAGCGCTTCTCGGCGCCATACTCCTCGATGGCGGTTTTGCCGCTGCCGAGGCGTGTGTTGGCAAGCTGTTTGCCGATCGGCTTGCAACCCTGCCGGATGCGGACTCCCTCAAGGATGCCAAGACGCGGCTCCAGGAATGGCTGCAAGGCCGGGGCCGCCTGCCGCCCGATTACACGGTAGAATCTGCCCTCGGAGAGCCCCATAAGCAGACCTTTACGGTTATCTGCTCGCTCGGGTACGGTCAACGCGTTAGCCGGGGATCGGGGACTAGTCGTCGGAAGGCGGAACAAAATGCGGCGCAAAAGCTGTTGGCGATACTGATCAGTGAGAACAAATAACGAAGCTCTGTGCGGATTCATTGCGATCGTCGGGCGTCCCAACGTCGGTAAATCGACACTGCTCAATGCGCTGATCGGCGAAAAAATAAGTATCGTCAGCACCAAAGCGCACACGACGCGCCACCGCACGCTCGGCATCATCAATCGCGGCGCGGCGCAGGCGATATTCATCGATACACCGGGGCTCCAGCGTGACAAGCAGCGTGTGCTTCACCGCATCATGGCGCGTACGGTGTCGCAAGCGATTGCCGAAGGCGATCTGATTCTGATGGTCGTGGATGCCACGCGCATCGGCAATGAAGATCGTCGCCTGGGGCAGATGCTCGTGCCGCATGCCGACCGTACGATTCTCGTGATCAACAAGATCGATAAGCTCGGACGCCGAACTGAGCTGCTGGCGCTACTTAGGCGTTTAGCGAGCGAATTTCCCTGTGCGGCTTACGTCCCGGTCTCGGCCATGAAGCAGGAAAATCTGCAGGATTTGATGGGCGAAATTTTCGCGAGGCTGCCTGTCGGGCCAGCATTGTATCCGCAGGGAACAACGACGGACAAAGACACGCGGTTTCGCATCGCCGAAATCATACGCGAGAAACTGCTAACGGCATTGCATCAGGAAATACCGTATGGCCTCACAGTGGAAGTGGAGCATGTCGGTGACGGCGGCGACGGGCAGCAACTCGTTCATGCATTGATCTGGATCGACCGCGAAAGCCATAAGGCGATCGTGATCGGCAAAGGCGGCCGAGTGCTCAAAGCTGTCGGCCGTGCTGCGCGCATCGAGCTGACTGAGCTGCTCGGCGAACGTGTGCATCTGGAACTCTGGGTCAAGGTGCGCGCCGGCTGGTCGGACAACGAGCGCGAACTCCAAAAGCTCGGCTTCGACGTCTCATGACTGACCGTGAGCAGGTACAACTGGAGCGCGCTTTCGTGCTGCATCAGCGCTCATATCGCAATACCAGTCAGCTGCTGGATTGTCTTTCCGAGCACTACGGTCTGGTGACCCTGGTCGCCCAGGGCTCACGCCGCGCATACAAGGGGCAGCGCGCCATCTTGCAGCCGTTCTTGCCGTTGCGGCTGTCGTGGATACGCCGGGGCGAACTCGGTCGCCTGACACATGTCGAGTTGGACCATGCCACTGCCTCGTTGGGCGGCAAGTCATTACTCGCGGGTTATTACTTGAATGAATTGCTGTTGCGTCTGATGGCGCGCGGCGATGCGAACGCAGAGATATTTTCTTGTTATGGTCGCTGCCTTGCCGATCTTTTTGCTGGCGCGGGCTTGCCGCGTGCGCTGCGGCTATTCGAGTTGCGATTGCTCCAGGCGCTCGGCTATGGCGTCGAGCTGGATCATGACGTCGACACTGGCGCGCCGATTGAGCCGGACGGCACCTACCGGTTCGAGGCGGAACGTGGAGCCCGTGTCCATACAGGTTCGCTTGATGGCGAAGAGACCTATCTCGGTCGTGACTTGATTGCGCTGCGCGACGAGCGCCTGGACGATGTGGAGGCGTTGAACTCGGCAAAACGTTTATTGACACGCTTGCTCAGCGTTTATCTCGGCGAGCGACCGCTGAAGACGCGTTCGATCATGCGGGAGATTGTCGGTAGAGGGTTACAATCATGACGCCTGCTCAATCCATTCGTCTCGGCGTTAACGTTGACCATGTGGCGACGCTGCGCCAGGCGCGCGGGACACGGTACCCTGATCCGGTCGATGCTGCATTGCTCGCAGAGCGAGCGGGTGCCGATAGCATCACTATTCATCTACGCGAGGATCGACGCCACATTCAGGAGCGTGATCTCACTGTGATGACCCAAGTGCTGCAAACACGCATCAATTTGGAAATGGCGGTAACCGACGCGATGATCGGTATCGCGCTGAGTGCGCGACCAGCAGACTGCTGTCTCGTGCCCGAAAGCCGCCAGGAGCTGACTACGGAAGGCGGACTCGACGTCGTCACGCAGCGTGACAAGGTCACCGATGCGTGCACACGCTTGTCGGCCGCCGGTGTGCGCGTATCGCTGTTCATCGATCCTGTGGAGCGCCAGCTCGAAGCCGCCGTCACTTGCGGTGCGAAAGTCGTGGAGCTGCATACAGGGACATATGCCGATGCACTCGATGAGCGCGCCCGTTCTGCAGAGCTCGGGCGGATCCGTTTGGCGGCCAAGCGCGCGGACAAGCTCGGCCTCACGGTGCACGCAGGACATGGCCTCCATTATCATAACGTGGGCCCGATCGCGGCGATTCCGGAAATCGTTGAGCTCAACATCGGCCACGCAATCATCGCCCGCGCCGTGCTCGATGGTCTTGCGCAGGCCGTCGCCGATATGCGCCGGCTCATGCTCGAGGCGCGCGCGCAATGATATTCGGCATCGGTACGGATGTCGTCCAGCTAACACGGGTGGAGCGAATTTGGGAACGATTCGGCGCGCACTTCGCGGATCGCCTACTGCTTGATCCGGAAAGAAAATTGTTCGATCGAAGCAAGCGCCCCGTACGGTTTCTGGCCATGCGGTTCGCGGCGAAGGAGGCCGTCGTCAAGGCGATGGGAACGGGTTTCGCACACGGCATGTGGATCCGCGATGTCGGCATGATACCGAATGATTGGGGTCAGCCACAGGTTATCTTCTCGGCGCGCGGCCGCGCCATGTGCGCGAAGCTCGGTATTGACGGGGGGCATCTCTCACTGACCGACGAAGCGGGTCTGATCGTTGCCGTGGCTGTTCTGATGCGGGCATCGGCGAGCACGGCCGGATGAACACTTTAGTCTTCGACATCGAGACCGTCCCGGATCTCGAGTTCGGCCGCCGGCTGCACAGCGTTGAGGATTTGGACGACGCTGCGGTGGCTAAAATCATGTTCTTCAAGCAGCGTCAGGCGCGGCAGACGGAGTTTCTGCCGCTACCGCAGCACCGCATCGTCGCCATATCGGCGGTGCTGCGAACGGCCGGGGACTTGCACGTTTTTAGCCTCGGCGACCTCGATTCGGACGAAAAGGAGCTCGTACAGCGGTTCTTCGACGGCCTGGAGCGCTACGCTCCCGAGCTCGTCTCCTGGAACGGCTCGGGCTTCGATCTGCCCGTGCTGCATTATCGCGCCCTGCGTCACGGCGTGAGCGCCGAACGCTACTGGGAAATCGGTGACTCGGATCGCGAGTACCGCTACAACAATTATTTGAGCCGCTTTCATTGGCGTCATGTGGATCTCATGGACGTACTCGCGGGGTTTCAGTTTGGCGGGCGTGCATCGCTCGAGCACGTTGCAACTTTGCTTGGCTTTCCGGGCAAGCTCGGCATGGATGGAGCGCAAGTCTGGGACCGTTATCGAGCCGGCGATCTGGCGGCAATCCGCAATTATTGTGAGACCGACGTACTCAATACATACTTGATCTATCTTCGCTTTCAACTGATGCGGGGAATACTCGACGCTAAACGGCACTCGGCCGAACTCGAGCGCCTCGAACAGAAACTAGAAAGTTCTGAGCAGCCACATCTGACGGAGTTTCTGGCCGCTTGGAAAGCGGCGCGTCATGGCGGCTAAAACGATCGAAGTCGAAGCAACGATCATCGGTTTGACGCATGACGGTAATGGCATCGCAAGCATCGATGGCCAACGGGTATTCGTCGCCGGAGCGCTACCGGGCGAGCAGGTTCAGCTTGCCCTGAAGCGCCGGCGCCGGCGCTATCGCGAGGCAGAGCTCATTGAGATTCACAAGCCGATCAGCGATCGCGTCGAGCCCCCGTGTCCCCACTTCGGCCGCTGCGGCGGCTGTGCCGTACAGCACATGAGTTATGCGGCTCAAGTGCGCTTCAAAGAATCCGTTGTCAAAGATGCGTTGCAACGCATCGGCGGGCTCGACTCGCACGAATGGCTCGCGCCGCTAACCGGCGCGCAATGGCATTATCGGCGCAAAGCGCGGCTCGGAGTTCGCTATGTTGCAGGCAAGGGCCGGGTCCTCGTCGGCTTCAAGGAACGGTCGAGCCGCTTCGTGACCGATATGGCAACTTGCCCCGTCCTCGTCGAGCCGATGGACCAACTACCCGGAAGGCTCGGCCGCGCGATCGAGCAGACGTCACTACAGCAGCGGTTGCCGCAAGCGGAGGTCGCCGTGGGCGACACTGCCCAAGCCGTCGTACTGCGGGTCCTCGACCCGCCAACCGAGACGGATCTGACGGTCTTTGCTGCCCTTGGGCGCGAGATTGGCGCGGATATCTATATGCAGACTGGCGGTCCGGGTACGGTTCGTGCGCTCGAACCGGAGACCGCCGGCACGTTGAGCTATCGTCTGGATGCATTCGACGTCGAGCTGCAATTTGCGCCGACCGACTTCCTGCAAGTCAACGGCCCGATCAACGCGGCCATGATCGGTCGGGTGATCGAGCGTCTCGATATCGAGCGTTCCGATCGTGTGCTGGATCTGTACTGCGGTATCGGCAACTTTAGTCTGCCGTTGGCGCGCCGAGCTGCAGCAGTCGTCGGAGTCGAAGGCGAGGGTGGTCTGGTCGCGCGTGCCGCGCGGAATGCATCTCTCAACGACCTGGATAACACCCGCTTCATTACTGCCGATCTCACCCAACCGGAGTGGCCGTTTTTGCGCGAGCAATGGGATCTCGTCGTTCTCGATCCGCCGCGTTCCGGCGCCGAAGCGATCATGCCCTGCCTGGAACGCATGGCGCCGCGCCGGATCGCGTACGTTTCTTGTCATCCGGCGACGCTCGCCCGCGATGCAAGAATTCTCGCGGCGGGTGGGCGCTACCGCTTGCTGGCCGCCGGTATCGCCGATATGTTTCCGCACACGCATCATATCGAGACGGTTGCGCTATTCGAGCAATGCTAGCAGCCTGTCGGACTTAGGGCATCGTCGCGATTCCCATCCGCCGCAGTAGATGAACCTAAGTCCGACAGGCTGCTAGACTCCCTCCGGGCCTCAGTCGGAACCCGGCATCGGCTATGACGCAGCGACACATCGCGATCGACCTCGACAGCCAAACGCTCGACTTATTCGATGACACGGCGCGGCTGCGGCGTTTCGCCGTTTCGGCGTCGCGGTTCGGTGCGGGCGAGCAGGCGGGCAGCTTCAAAACGCCGCGTGGGCACCACATCATTCGTGCCAAGATTGGTGCAGGTCAGCCGCCGAATACCGTTTTCGTTGGGCGACGTCCAACCGGCGAGATGTACTCGGAACGCTTAGCTTGCGCGGAGCCAAACCGTGATTGGATACTTACGCGTATCCTGTGGTTATCCGGCACGGAGATCGGTAAGAACCGCTTAGGACCATTCGATACGATGCGTCGCTATATTTACATTCACGGCAGCCCAGCTTCAGCGCAACTCGGTGTGCCGGGTTCCATTGGTTGCGTGCGCATGGCGAATGCGGATGTGATCGAGTTATTCGATCTCGTGCCCGTTGGCACGCCCGTTGAGATTCGAGGCTAGCTGCAATGTCCCTCGGGCCGTTGATGATCGATATTCAAGGCACGAGCTTGAGTTCGGACGAGGAAGATTGGCTCAGTGAGCCGGCAGTCGGCGGCGTGATATTGTTCGCACGCAACTTCGAAAGCCTGCAGCAGTTGCAGAGTTTGATCCGGTCGATTCGCGCGCTGCGCTCGCCGGGTGTGCTCATTGCCGTCGATCAAGAAGGCGGCCGCGTGCAACGATTCAAGGAGCCGTTTTCGATTTTGCCGCCGATGCGCACGCTCGGCCACTGCTACGATGAAAATCCCGCCCGGGCGCTTGCCATCGCTAAAGAGTTCGGTTGGCTCATGGCGGCGGAACTGCGTGCGGTGGACATCGACCTCAGCTTCGCGCCGGTCGTCGATATCGACCGTGGACTGTCGGAGGTCATCGGCGATCGGGCCCTGCATGCCGATGCCGATGTAGTCGCCAAGCTGGCGTGCGAGTTTGCCGCGGGCGCCAAGCAAGCCGGAATGACAGTCGTTGCGAAGCATTTTCCAACCCACGCCGGTGCAATCGCCGATAGCCATACGCAGCTTGCCGTGGATTCACGCGAGTACACCGATCTATTGGACGACCTCGAACCGTACCGGCGGCTCATCGGCGCGGGGCTGCATGGGGTGATGGCCGCGCACGTGAGCTTTCCGCAGATGGATTCAAATCCAGCGAGTTTTTCGTCATGGTGGCTTAAAGAGCAACTACGGACTGAGCTACGCTTTAACGGCGCGATCTTCTCCGACGACCTCGGGATGGCCGGTGCCGCCGTCGCGAAAACGTGTGCCAGTCGCGCCGTGCGTGCAATGGAAGCCGGCTGCGACATGGTGCTGTTATGTAACCGGCGCGACCATGTTTCCGAGACAATCGAGCGGCTCAATTCTCGATTGAATCCGTCAGGTCAGCTGCACCTGGTTCGGCTGCGCGGGCAAGGGCGGCACCGCTGGCAGGAGCTGCAGAATTCGCCGCGGTGGCGCGCAGCCCGTGCGGCGCTCGAGCCGCTCGATGCGGCGCCGACATTGACGCTCGAGGGTTGAGGAAGATGACCGTAGCGACGGCGGTCGCCGAAGCGTTGGCAGTCCGACGGGCGGCGCGCGAAGTCGCCTCCGCAACGGCAATCCAGGCGACGTTCGATCGCCTCGCCAGCCGGATCGCCGGTGCCGTGCGGGATGCCAACCCCGTCTTGTTGACGATCATGCAAGGGGGCGCATTCGCGGCGGTCGAACTGGCGCGGCGCTTCGATTTTCCGTGCGAGTTCGACTATGTGCATTTAAGCCGCTATGGCGAGGCGCTGACCGGCGGCGCACTCACGTGGCGGGTACGGCCGGACCCGCGGCTGCAAGATCGAACTGTGCTCGTCATCGACGATATCTTGGATCAGGGCGTTACGCTGACTGCGCTGCTCGATGAGCTGCGTGCGCTCGGTGTTGCGCGCGTGTTGACCGCGGTTTTGGTGGTCAAGGAGCTGCGGTCGCCGCAGGAGCGGCCGAGCGTCGATTTTGCCGGCATGCGCGTCGGCGACAGTTACGTCTTCGGCTGTGGCATGGATTACAAAGGCTACTGGCGCGGACTGCCCGCTCTCTATGCGGTGGCTGGAAATGGCTGAACCGGTCGGTCTCATCGTCGGTAGCGGCGCGGGGGTGCTCGAGTTGCAAATCGAGGCACGCAGCCCGACCAAGACGCCCTATGGCATGCCGTCCTCGCCCGTGCTGCGAGCGGTCATTGCCGATCGCTCGGTCTTGTGCATTATGCGCCACGGCGAGAATCACAGCATTCCGCCACATCAGGTTAACTATCGTGCGAACGTCTGGGCTTTGCACATGCATGGCGTGCGCCTATGTCTTGCGATTAACGCCGTCGGCGTCATCGGCTCGACGGGCTTCGAGCCGGGCGGCCTGGCCGTTCCTGATCAGCTCATCGATTACACCTGGGGCAGGGCGGATACCTTCCATGACGGCGGCGAGGGTGGTGTCGTCCACACCGAGTTCACCGAGCCGTTCGATACGGTGCTGCGCGGCAGGCTGGCCGCGGTTGCCGGCGATCGAGTGGCGGCGCCGGGCCGAGGCGTGTACGGCGTGGTCCAGGGCCCTCGGCTCGAGACGGCGGCCGAGATCGATCGCCTGGCGCGCGACGGCTGCACCATGGTCGGGATGACCGCGATGCCCGAGGCCGTCCTGGCTCGGGAGGCCGGGGTCGCGTATGCAATCTGTGCCGTGGGAGTCAATCATGCCGCCGGCCGGGGTCCTACCGGCGCCGGGCTGCACGCCCAGGTCGCCCAGCATCTGGCAGCAGGGCTCGGGAAGGCGCGCGTCGTGCTGGAGGCGCTGCTGGCGGAGCTCTGAACGACCTCAATTAGCCTGAGATGTGATCCATGTCCTTGCCGGCAGAGCCTGCGTGCGCGAGGATCTTCAACTCAGGAATTATGGTAAGGCGCACGTGAAGCAGCTCAGTCGACACATCCTTGAGCAAATCGCTGAGTTGAGCTCCGACGGCATCATCGTGCTCGATGCCAGCGAGCTGGACTTTCGAATTGCTTACGTCAACCCCGCCTACGAAGCCCTGACGGGCTACGGTGCCGAGGAATGCGTCGACCGTTCCTGGCAGGTGCTCGACGCGGCGAACAGCGACGTTGCGCAGATCGCAGGGCTCAAGGCAGCGCTCGGTCGAGGCGAACCCTATTCGGGCGATCTGGCCGATATCCGCGGGGACGGAACGACTTGGCTGAGCCACATCCAAGCGGAGCCAATCAAGAGCCCGAGCGGTGAACTCAAGCATTACGTGATAACACAGCGGGGCGCGGCCGACATCTCCGGGGGCAAGGACGGCCTGCAGGTGGGATTGCTGCAGCGCGAGCTGCGCCGCACCCGCCAGAAAGTCGCGAGTCTCGACCGCGTCGATCTCGCGAGCGGCGTCTTACGCTATGAGTATTTCCTGGAGCTCGCCGATCGTGATTGCCGCCGCGCGCGGCGCGAGGAAACGTCCATGGCTATGGTGTTATTCGAAGTCAACGATTTCGATGTGTATCGCCAGACGTTCGGCGCAAAAGCCGCGGATTCGTGTTTACGGATGATTGCCGCACAAGTGACCGGCGCTCTGCGGCGCGCAGGCGATCTGTGTGGCTGCGATGACGAACGCCGAATCGTGGCGCTCGTTCACGACCAAAATCTAGAGGATGTCAGCCGACTCGCGGCACGGATTGCGTCGAACATTCGTGGTTTGGGCCTCCATAATCCGCGGGCCGAGTCCGGCCGCTATGTGACCGTCCGGTCCGGAATCGCAGTCGGCACGCCGACGCGCGCTAATTTCTTGACGACGTTGATCGATCAAGCGCGCGCGAATCTCAACGACGTCGAACACGCTCCCGCGCCGCGTCGCGCAGCGCACTCTTAACCGGCTCTAGGCAGCCGGCCTCGAAGTTCCTAGTGCGCTCGGCTGCGCCGTTTCAGGCGCCGGGCGAATCATGATCAGAATGCCGAACGCCGGGTGGTCGAAGAAATGCACCTCGCCACTGCGAACCCGACGGGTCGTCGCTAGGCGATACTGCAACGGTCGCAGAAACTCGGCCAGCGGCCGATACTCTCCCGGCACCATAGGCGCTTGGCGGTAGCGATAATCACTCTGCAACGTTAGATCCAGGGTCAGGTGCAAGAAACGGCTTTGGTGCAGTTGGATCGTGCCGGACGGATTTAGTATACCGAGAAAGCCGAGTTCGAACGGCTTCCCCTGCTCCTCGAGCAGTGCGGCTTGCGACCATGCGGCGTGGACTAAAGGCGTGTAGGCGCCGAGCGTATTTAGTCGCGTGAACGCGCGGCCGAGTTCGAGCGCATCGTTGCCAAGTAACTGAAACCAGCGGCCAGCGTCGGCGACGGGCGGTGGTGCGGCAATCGTGTTGCCGAATTCGTCAAGAATCGGGCCGTTCGCGGGCGCGATCGGCCCGGTGCCGCTCGCCGTGGCGGGTCCCCGAGGCAATGTGAGGCTATCGAGATACCAGTCCGCGGAGCTCGGCTGGAGTGTCTGCGGCGTCGCGATCATTCTTGCATTGCGTAGCTTCGCAGGAAAATGTGGTGCCTGCGGTTCGAAGATTTCCTCGGCCGGGTTGAACTCGTTATTCGCGAACGCGAGGATCTCGATATGAAAGACGGGCGGCGCCGCAGTGGCGTTGTCGAGGCCGATGCCATCGAGCCCGAAATTCGGGTCGTAACCCAAGGGATTTTGCGCGCGAGCGCTGCCGGCCAAGGCCAGTGCAAACAGTGCGGCCCCTAAGGCGGCCGTAAGCCATGTCGTATTCATGCGCCGATTATAGCGCTCTTGCCACTTGAGCCTGTGCAACTAGTCCAGGGCCTGGTTCGGTTCCAAGGCGCACGGGTGAATTTCGACAAAAATCAGCCTGCGGCGCAGGACGCAGGCTCCGGCGCAAGTGGCGGCGATGTTTCGATTCGGCGCAGAGTGTCCGTGATCGCCGCATAGAAATCGTCATCCGTCGATTGTTGACTGAGCGCGAGCCGGGCCTGGTATAGCGCATCGGTCCGGCATCCCAGATCGAATAAAACATTAGCAAGATTGTTGCGGGCCGCTGCATGATCCGGTTGTGCGGCGAGCACGCGCCGATAGAGCGCGGCCGCGCTCGCGAATTCGCCGCTTGCCTGCTTCCGACTGGCTGCAAAGAACAGCACGAGCGGATCGTCGGGCCAGTGGACGAGGGCTGCCGTGTAGCTTGCCGCGGTATTGGACTCGCCGAGCATCGGCTGCGCGCCGACGACCGCGCGCAGGAAGGTATCCGGCGCCGTACTCGCGGGGATTTCGCCGGGCGCCACGGCAACGAAGCCCCAGTTACCGGCGAGCCGCCAGCTGCGCAAAAACCGGTTGGTCCGTTCGAGGCGCCGCTGTTGCTCGCCCGAACGGAGGATCACGCGGTCCCGTTCGGCGTCGTACCCGACGACTACGGCGTAATGCCAGACCGGCGCGCGCTCGAACGCAAGATTTTGCAGAACTAGCACCGGGCGGCCGCTGGCGATCTCCTCGAGCAGGCCCGCCGGATCGGGCGCCACCGGCACAGGTAGCAGACCAAACCGGCGCGTCGCCGCCATGAGCTCGGCCTGCAAACTGCCTTGCAGGCCCTCGATATAGACCATATCGATGAGTTCCGCCGGCGTCACAGCGACCTCGCTGGCATTGAGGATGGTCGCGAGCGCCGCCGGTCCGCAGTCGTATTCCGTCTGCGGAAAAAACGGCACGGCCGTGAGTTCGGGCACGCTTTCGAGGGCTGGCGGCGTGATGCTCGCACAGCCCCCGAGAAGCAGACTAAAGGCGCCGAATAACGGCCCGAGGCGACTAAACCCGATTGAAGATGTTGATGACACCGACGAGTTCGAGGATTAGCAGCACAATAAACACGACGCCGATCACGCCGAGTGCACTGCCGCCGACAGGCAGGCTCTCGAGATTATCGGCCAGCAACAAAAGTTCCTGATCGTTAAGTGCAGCGGCTCGGGTGCTCGCGAGCGCCGGATCGACGCCGTGACGGCTGAGCGCCTGTTGAACTTCCGCGCGGGCAAGTACCGCGTCAACGCGATCGAGTGTAGCGCGCCGGTCCGTGACATCGAGATATTGTTCCGGCGTGATGACGCCGGCATGTGCATAGGTCTGTACTGTCACGAGCGGAATTGCGCAAACGACCGTGCAGATGAATTGCGTGAATTTTTGACGCGCCATAAGGCCTCCAAGTGCGGATTGCGACAAGCGACACTAGCCGAAATCGCTGAAAGTAGCCAGTGTGGTTTCGTAGGGAGCCCGCGAATTCCGCGGTCGTTGCGATCGTGAGACCTCATCGGGCCAATATAAGAGTAGGTCAATGCGCGATGCGCTCGTGTCCGCTAGCGCCAACTGGGATTGGCTGTCGCAGCGGCGGAGAAATTGATCTAGAGTTACCGTCGCAACAGACACGCGCAAGCGGCGAATCCTAAAAATTGATTAGAACGATGAGGGGGTAAGCTAATGAATACCGAATTAATGTACCTAACTTGGGTGACCACGCTCACAGCGTTGATTTGGATTCCTTATATATTGAACGCGATCGCGGTACGCGGACTCCTCGACACGGTCGGCTATCCGGAGAACCCCGCGCCACTTGCGCCCTGGGCAGCGCGCATGAAGGCGGCCCACGCGAATGCCGTCGAGAATCTAGTAGTCTTTGCAGGCCTCGTACTAATTGCGAATGCCGCAGGCGTCAGCAACGCAGCGACAGCCATGGCCTGCCAAGTCTATTTTTGGGCGCGCGCCGCTCATTTGCTCGCCTATACGGGCGGCATTCCTTGGGTTCGGACGGTTGCGTTCGCAGTCGGCTTTGTGTGCCAAGTTACAATCGCGTGGCAGGTGCTTGCCTGACGAACGGGCGGCGGTTGCGCTCGCCGCACAACCACTGCGCCGACTCCAATCGTCGAACTTCGTGGTGATCTGCGCCAAGACCGGTGGAAATCCGGCAGCGCATGCTGGCTCGCGTCGCGGCCGCTACCTCGAAGTGGTCTCTGGGTAGACCGGGACCGCCGCACGATCGCCGAACACAGCTGTGAGCCCGGCGACCGCACAGGCTTCATCGCCGCCACCGGCACCGCCGCCGACACCGATCGCGCCGATCATCTGTCCGTCGACGACGATCGGCAGCCCACCGGGTACCGAATAGAAGTCGAACAGCAGGACCGAGCGCGGCAGGCCGGCGGGCTGGTTGATCAGGGACGCCGCGCGTGCCGAAGTAGCTTCACGGCTGCGCTGCGCAGTCTGTGCCTTTAACAACGCCGTTCGAATATTGTTGTAGACCTGCCCGTCCATGCGTTCGCCGTGGACCGCGTTACCTGACGCATCGAGGATGAATAGCGACATCGTGCCGCCGTGCTCAGCCGCCCAATTCCGGCAAGCCATGGCGACGCGCCGTGCCGCGTCGGCGGAGATCTGGTTGCCATCGTAGATCCGTGCAGCGGCCTCGCCGGAAACGACGAACTCCGGCGGTAGGCTCGACTCCGGCGGCGCGCTGGCCGAGAATCTCGGTTGCGGCGCAGTCGCCGGCGTTCGCGTTCGCGGGATGTCTTCGATGAGCGGCGGCTGCGGGCCAAGCACCTCGGTCATCGCCTTATGCGCGCAGATTTCATCGCTCCAGCCCTCGGCAATACGCGGTGCCGAGCCGCCGACACCGATTGCGCCAATGAGTTGGTTGTTGACAATGATCGGCAGACCCCCAGAATTTGCGAACAGCCCGATCTCTGCGAGCTGAGCTTCATCGCTCGGATTGCGGATCACGCGGTTCATGAGCTGCTTGCTGGGTCCACGGATTCGCAACGCGGTGCGCGCTTTCATTTCGGCCGTCGCGATGTTCGTCCAGCGCTGGCCATCCATGCGGTGCATGTAGACGTGATTGCCATCGTTGTCGAGCACATAGACGCTCACGCTGACGCCTCGCTCCTGCGCCAGGCGTTCGCAGGTCCTAGCAATACTTTCTGCAGTGGCCAGATTGATCGTCGTGGTATCGAGGATCTTCGCCGCGGCTGTGCCTGAGACGACGAACTCCGAAGGCACTGGCTGCGCACCGATACCCGCAGCGAGCACCAGGCCAGCGATAGTGCAGGGAAGCCTAAAATTAAGAATCTGTTTGCTCATCGACCTCTCCCCAATGCAGCAGTAGTTGTTGTAACCATATATCTTACCGATCTTTCCATTATTAACATCCCTTAACGGGCCTAAGCGTCGGCTTTGGAGTGCAAAGCCGGCCCGGCGGCAGTATATTCGCGCCGTTGGGTCGGATGTCGGCTGAAAGCGATCATCGGTTAAAAAGCCTGAACACTGTGGTTACTTCCTGAACCCGAAGCTGCTGTGCACTTCGACGCGCTCGGCCAGCTCGAGGATTGGGTCGTTCAGGGAGTTGCTTTCGATCGTTATCATCGCGCTAATGTCGAAGGCGTCGGTGACGGCCGGCCTCTCTTCGAGATGTTGCTCCAGGAGACCGAGCGCCGCCGGCTGGCGAGTTGCCGTTCTAAGCACATCACCGAACATGCTGAGCCGTCGCGCTGACGGGTTGGTCTCGTCTGCGTTCGCAGAGGGCTCAGCCAGGACGGTTATTTCTGGCCATGAGGCGCAGATTCACAGCGCGGATCAAGCGTCGTGTGCTGGCAATAAACGCTCGCAAATCCAGAACACAGCCGGATCAGGCCCGTTTCGCCTCTCCCATCCATACCAATACGCTGGAGATAACGCCGTTGAAAGGGCTCCCTGATGATTGAGATTATTGGTAAAAGAATTGCCGATTTTATGGTAGCTTGGTCAGATGAATCGAACTAGAAATTGGTAGGGGGAGATATGAAACAACTAATTATAGGGCTTGCGGTGGGCGTAGTTGCGGC
>Ga0326597_10005782_pt1 | contig 17093 bp, 14 predicted proteins | sample RVTome_12_FD_203789 | JGI IMG/M metagenome (GOLD analysis project Ga0326597, IMG submission 203789) | Soil microbial communities from uranium-contaminated site in the Upper Colorado River Basin, Wyoming, United States - RVT100D185 | ecosystem: Environmental > Terrestrial > Soil > Contaminated >...
ACAAGCGCTGGGAGCGGACGCAAAAGGCGTATGCGGCGATGGTTCTGGGGGAAGGCGCAAAGGCGCAGGACCCGCTAGCCGTTGTGCGCGAATCCTACAGCCGCGAAGTCACCGACGAGTTTGTGGAGCCCATTGTGATTACGGACCCGCAGGGGCAGCCGCTGGCAACGATTCGCGATGACGATGCGGTCATTTTTTTCAACTTCCGGGCGGACCGGGCGCGGCAGATCACCCGCGCCCTGACGGACCCGGCGCTCGAAGGCATCCCGCGCGCGTCGATGCCCGAGCGCCTGCACTACGTCGGCATGACGCGCTACGACAAGAGCTTCGAGCTGCCCTACGTGCTCGGGCCGGAGGAGCCGCAGCACATTCTGGCGAATCTGTTTGCGGAGCGCGGTTTCCGGAACCTGCGCGTCGCCGAGACGGAGAAATACGCGCACGTGACGTACTTCTTCAACGGCGGGGTCGAGACGGCGTTTCCGGGCGAGGAGCGCATCCTGATTCCCTCGCCGAAGGTTCCCACCTACGATTTGAAGCCGGAGATGAGCGCCGAGGGAGTTGCCGACGCGGTGGTGAAAGCCGTGGAGGGCAAGACGTTCGACTTCCAGATCATCAATTTTGCCAACGCCGACATGGTGGGGCATTCCGGGAAGCTGGAAGCGGCGATTCGGGCTGTCGAAGCCGTGGACGCGCAGCTCGGGCGGATCGAGACGGCGGTGCGCCGCGCCGGCGGCGGCATGATGGTGACCGCGGACCATGGCAACGCGGAGACGATGATCGACCCAGTGACCGGCGGGCCGCATACCTACCACACTACCAATCCCGTTCCCCTGGTGCTGGCCTGTCCGGATGCGGATAGCGTGGATTTGCGCGAGGGCGGCTCCCTGCGGGACATTGCTCCCACCCTCCTCGGCTTGGCGGGAATCCCGGCAACGGCCGAGATGACTGGCAAAGACCTGCGAGTACAAAAGGGCCGATCCACAGGGGCGGTTTAGACTTTATCATCCAGCCTGAAACCGAAAACTCCGCAACGCGGATTTGAGCACGCGGGTATCTAGCTAACGACCACCGGTTTGAGCCCGCCATGCAGAGCGACATCACGGCGCGAGCCAAAGCGGAGTTCCTGCGGCGGGGATGGCTGCGTTCGTGGGGACGGTATGATGGGGCCTCGGAAGCGGCGGTGGCAGAGAAGGATTGAGCCGCGCGGAAAGCACGGGCCGGCTTTTCACGCGCTCTACACCATTTTCACAATTGGCGTAGACCGAATGGCAAGCGCGGGCCCTTCGTCGCTGCGCTCCTCGGGATGACACGTATTAGGGATATAGGGAAAACGGGAAGAGGCGTGTGGTCTACGCCAAGAGTGAAAAAGGCCTAACTCTGGAGATGCCGGCGGACGCTGGTGACGACGACCTTCGGCTTGAAGGCCAGCGCGCTGCGCAGGATCAAACCGTGCTGGTTGTGGAGCACGCGCTCCCACCAGCGGGCGGGGACAAATTCGGGAAGCAGCACGGTGACCACGTCGTCGTTGCGGAATCCCTCCACCTCGTCAATGAAACGAAGCAAGGGCCGGAGGATCGAGCGGTAAGGGGAATTGAGCACGACGAGCGGGACGTCCTTTACCCAGAACTCCCACTGTGAGACGAGGCGGTCCGGGTCCTCTCCATCGACGTTGACGTGGACGGCGATCACGTCGGGGGAGATGGAGCGGGCGTACTCGAGCGCGCCCAGGCTGGCGCGGTTGATGCCGGGAACGGGCACGACGACGGTGTGCCGCAGGTCGCGGACGCGGTCGTAGGACGCCACGGAGAGTTCGGTCGAGACACGAAAGTAATGCTTCCGAATCTTGCGAAACATCCAGACAAAGGTAGGAATGGCCAGCAAGACCACCCAGGCCCCCTGCGTAAATTTCACCGCGGCGACGATGAGGAGCACGAGCGTCGTTGCGGTTGCCCCCACGGCGTTCAGGGCAATCCGCCAGCGGTAGCCGGGCGCCTTGGAGCGCATCCAGTGGAGCACCATGCCGCTCTGCGATAGCGAGAAGGAGACGAACACGCCCACCATGTAGAGGGGAATCAGGCGGTGGACGTCGGCGGCAAACATGACGACGAGCACGCTGGCCGCCACGCCGAGAAAAATGATTCCGTTCGAGAAAACCAGGCGGTCGCCGAGATTGGCAAACTGGCGGGGCAGGAATCGGTCCGCGGCGATAATGGAAGTAAGGCGCGGAAAGCCCGCGAAGCTGGTATTGGCGGCCAGGATCAGGATGGCCATGGTGGCGGCCTGAATCACGTAATAGACGGGGCCTGTCCCGAACGTCAGCCGACCTAACTGGGAGAGAATGGTTTCCTCCTCGCGCGGCGCCAAGCCGTAGAGGCTGGTGCTGAACGTGATGGTCAGAAACAACGTGGCGAGGATGCCTCCGAGGATGTAGAGAGTGATCTTTGCGTTGCGCGCCACCGGAGGCTCCAGGGCCTGCACGCCGTTGGCCACCGCTTCAATCCCGGTGAGGGCGGTGCAGCCCCCGGCGAAGGCGCGGAAGAGCAGGAGCACGGCAAACGGTTCCGCTACCGAGGCAGCCTCGGGAGGGGGTGGCGGCGCCCCTTGACTGTAAAAACTCCAGAGTGAGCCGAACGCCAGAAGATAGGCGCAGACAATGAAGAGGTATACCGGTCCGGCAAACAAGGTGGCGGACTCCCGTGCTCCCCGGAGGTTGGCCCACATGATCAGGAAAATGGCGAACAGGCAGAGACTGATGCGATAGGTATAGAGCACTGGAAAGGCGGAAGTAATGGCGGCGATCCCCGCCGCTACGCTCACCGCGACGGTCAGGACATAGTCAATCAGCAGGGAGGCGCCAGCGATGAGAGCCGGGTAGGTGCCCAGGTTTTCTTTGGCGACCGTATAAGCTCCCCCTCCGTTTGGATACGCTTCCAGGGTCTGGCTGTAGGAGGTGGCCACGATCCAGATGAGGATCACGATCATCACAGCGGCGGGAAGAGAAAGCGCAAAGGAGACGGCGCCCGCCGCGGTGAGAGCCAGGAGCATTTCCTCGGTGGCGTAGGCGTTCGACGACAGGTTGTCGGAGGCAAAAACCGCCAGGGCGGCTTTCTTGCTGAGTTTCTGCTCCTGCATTTCCCCCGTTCCCAGGGGACGGCCGACGAAGAATTGTTTCCAGCTCGGCATCGCGTAGTCTGGCTGTCTCGCGGGACAGCGGGGGATGTTCCAATCAAACGCTCGAAATCAAGGGGCAGATCGCGCTTACGGTGAAATTGCGGGAGGAGTCTCCGGAGCAAAAGAAGAGTTTCCTGTCGGGCTTCCTTCCGGCTCGGGATTCACTGCGCTCCCCTCCCGGGACAACGGAATAGCCGGAGCAGGAGGCAAACCTTCTGTCAACGCGGGATTCTCTGCGGGCTCCGCCGGTGATGGCGGAGGCGCCGGTTTCCATTCCTCACTGGTTTCCCGGTCCAGAATCACGAGCACTTCTTCCAGGCGGCTCAATTGCGCCAAGGGCTGAACTTCAATCTCCTGGAACTCCGAGCCGGGGCGCACCGACACCACCACGCCGAGCGGCAGGCCCTTCGGGTAGATGCGATCCTCCCCCGACGTCACCAGGATTTCTCCCACGGTTACCGGCTCTCCATTGATTACATAGGTGAGCTTGGTGAGCGGCCGGTTGGTCCCTTTCAAGACGCCGTGAATGCGGGAGTTTTCGAGGAGCGAGGCGACTCCGCTGTGGGCGTCGGTGAGGAGAATGACCTGCGAAGTATCGCCAAAAACACGCAGCACCTTTCCGATGACTCCCCCGGGAACAATCACAGGCAGGTCGGGGCGCAGACCCGCATTGCTTCCCTTGTCGAGGATCACGATCTGGGAGGCTTCATTTCCCCCCGAACCGATGACTTGCGCCGCGACGGTGAGCAGAGGCAGCTCCTGCCGGAAGTCGAGCAAGGCCTGGAGGCGCTGGGCCTGGCTGGCCTCACGGCGCAGGCGCTGGGCCTCGATCCGCAGTTGATCCAGCTCCCGGGAAAAATCCTGGCTTTGGCGGCGGGCCTCGCGTAAATCGAGATACCCGTAGATCACCCGCCGGAAGGTCTCCGTGACGGCCCGCATCCCCCGCTGCACCGGGGTCACGACGTACATCGTGCCGTGCCGGAACAGGGGGACATCGGCCCCGCGGCGAAACTGATACGCCAGCAGGAAAATCTGCGCAAACAGGACGAAGATCAGGATGACCAGATTACGGTGACGGGAAAACACGGCTCAACCCTCGAGTGCGATCCGGATGTCGCTTTCCAAGCGACGCGCGACTTCGGAGAAATCCGCTGCCATTGTAAATGGAATCCTGTCTGTTCGGCCCACGAGCTTCACCGGCCGTGGTCCCTCATTCAGCACAAACAGCAGCCTTCCCAAATGGACCTCGCCGCCCGGAGACTTCAATCCCCGGAGGCTTTAGTCCAAAGAGACCTTCCGCAAAAGCTTAAAGTCGCTCAGCAGCTTGCCGGTGCCCAATACGACGGAAGCGAGCGGATCATCTCCGATCGAGACGGGCAATCCGGTTTCGTCCCGGATGCGGCTGTCGAGGTTCTTGAGCAGGGCCCCTCCGCCGGTCAGGACAATGCCGCGGTCGCTGATGTCGGCCGACAACTCCGGCGGCGTCCGCTCGAGCGCCACCCGGATGGCGTTGACGATCGTGTCTACGCACTCGCACAGAGCCTCGCGAATCTCGGCGTCCACGACCGTGATCGTCTTCGGAACCCCCTCGATCAGGTCGCGGCCCTTGACCTCCATGCTGAGGGGGCGGTCCAGCGGAAAGGCCGAGCCGATTTCCATCTTGATCTGCTCCGCCGTGCGCTCGCCCACGAGCAGGTTGAACTTCCGTTTCAGGTAATGCATGATGGCGTCATCCATCTCGTTTCCGGCCACGCGCACGGAGCGCGAATAGACGATGCCGGAGAGCGAGATGACCGCGATATCCGTCGTGCCGCCGCCGATGTCGACAATCATGTTTCCGGACGGCTCCGTAATGGGCAAGCCGGCTCCGATCGCCGCCATCATGGCCTGCTCCACCAAATGCACCTCGCTCGCTTTGGCGCGGTAAGCGGAGTCCTGGACGGCGCGCTTCTCGACCGGCGTGATCTCGGAGGGCACCCCGATCACGATGCGGGGCCGGACCAGCATCTTGCGGTTATGGGCCTTGCGGATGAAATAAGTCAGCATCTTCTCGGTGATCTTGAAGTCGGCGATGACGCCGTCGCGCATGGGGCGTACCGCGACGATATTGCCGGGCGTGCGGCCGAGCATTTCCTTGGCCTCCTTGCCGACGGCTTCGACTTCGTTGGTATTCTTATTGATGGCCACGATGGAGGGTTCGTTGACGACGATCCCCTTGCCCCGGGCGTAGACCAATGTGTTGGCGGTTCCAAGATCAATGGCTAGATCACGCGAAAAGAGACTGAAAAACGAGTTGACATTAGCGGACACCTGGTGCGGTTCCCCCGTTCCGTTTCTGTGGTCGCGCCTTCCGTCCGGTCATTGAATGGTAATCGTCTGCCGGACCGTTGCGACCTTGCCTGCGCTATTTTGGGCTGTGATGGTGATGCGGTTCGGACCCGTGTTCGGAAGTGGCTGGGTAAAGTGCTTGAAGGAGCCGTTGGGAGCCACGTTGAAGACCGGTTCGTTGTTCACCAGCACGGTTGCGCCCGGCTCGGTACGGCCGATGATCTCGATGACTTTCCCGTGCTGCACGTAACGGTCTACTTCGAGGAGAATCTCTCCTTCGTTTTCCTGTCGAATTACAGAAAACTGGTTTGGCTCGCTCTCCTGGCTCTCCCGCCTCCGGGAATCCACCGAGGTAACGGTCCAGTAGTAGTCTCCCTGAGGCAATGACGGAAGCCGGACGGAGGTCGACTGAATTCTGCGGTCGTGGGCGAGCGTGGCAAAGATGGGCGACGTAGAAACCTTCAGACGGTAGGCGTCGGCGGTGGGCACGGCGGACCACGTAAATTCCACCTCGGCGGTCTGCGACTCCCGAACCACAACCGGAGCCATGTTGGCGGGCGTCAGGAGAATCGGCGGGGCCACCACCTCACGCTTTACCAGGCGGCTGCCCGGGGCGCCAAAGCTGGCCTGCTCATACTCGCCGAGTTCCACCCGCTCGCTGCCGCGGCGGACGTCGGCTCCGCCTCGAGAAACCAGAATCTCGTGCGTGTTGGTATCCGGGTTGTTGGTGACGACGGCGCGGCTCCGGTTCCGGATGCTTGCCTGGGCGTCCGCGATCAGCACCCTGGATTCCCCCGTCATGGGCGGAGTGGAAAGGTCCACTACGCCGGAGGTCACCTGAACCGCCACGCGCGAAGCGGCCCGGTCATCGGGAATCGAATTCTCCTCGATCACGATCAAGGTGTTCGGTTTCACGACATAGAGCGTTCCGTCCGCAAAGGCGATCCGAGCCACTCCGTCTCCTGAAGTCTGCACGACGTCCCCTTTGTCCAGACTCATCGAAAAATTAGCCGTGGCCCACTCGACTTCATTGGCCTTGCGAACCCGGACGCCCCCATCGAGATTCGTGAACCGAGCCTGCCTGGTTGCGAGGTCGTCGATCGCGTCCGCGATCCGGTCGCCGGAAATCAGGCTGAGCAATCCCGCCCGCCACTCCGGGAAGACGATGAGGAGAATCGTCGCCGTTGCCGCCAGAAGTCCTATGCCGGCAAGCCCAACGGACCGGTAACGGACTGTGTGCCAGCGGATTACCGTACCCGAGCCTCGTTCCGGCTCACCTTTCGGGATCAGCGCATCGGGGATTTCAGGCATAGGCGCACGTTCTCAAAATTCTACTGAGAATCTAACATACGTATCGGCTGCTGGCAATCCCTCGTTTACGAGATTCTCAGAGAATCGAAGCCGCTACCCCCTTCCGTTGCCACGCCTGGGGGATTGGCGGTAGAGTACTGAACGGAGCGAATTTTCGCAGTGGTCATCATCCAAGTGGATAAGCTGTTGAAAACGTACGGCCAATTGGAGGCGGTGCGGCGCGTTTCTTTCCAGGTGAACGCGGGAGAGGTCTTCGGGTTCCTGGGGCCGAACGGGGCGGGGAAAACGACCACGATCCTGATGCTCACCACTCTGCTCAAACCATCCGGGGGCCGGGCCGTCGTCTGCGGGCATGACATTGAGCGCCAGCCGGCCCGGGTGCGCGAGTCCGTCGGGTACGTGTCGCAGGAAATCGCCGTGGACGAGTTTCTCACCGGGCGCGAAAACCTCTGGCTCCACGGAAGGCTGTACCACATTCCTTCCAAGGAATTAGAGCACCGTGTTGCCGAGGCCGCACGCATGGTGGACCTTACGGACCGCCTGAACGATCTGGTCGGAACGTATTCGGGCGGGATGCGCAAGCGCCTCGACATTGCCGAAGGCCTTCTGCACCGCCCGCAGCTGATCTTCCTGGACGAGCCGACGCTGGGCCTCGATATCCAGACCCGGCGCAAGATTTGGGACTACATCCGGGAGCTCCGCCAGGGAGGCCTGACCGTCTTCCTGACCACGCACTACATGGAGGAGGCCGACCAGCTCTGCGACCGCGTGGCCATCATAGACCGCGGCGAGCTGAAAGCCCTGGACACGCCGCAGAGTCTCAAGGCCTGGCTGGGGGGAGATGTCATCACCATCGGCCTGGCCGATTCCTCGGAGGCGGCTTCCGAGCGGGCGCGCTCTCTCTTCGCCGGATTCGACTGGATCAGCCGGGTCGACATCCATCCGCAGGGGCTCGTGCTGATCGCCCGGAACGGCGACGCCGCCATGCCGCGGCTCGTGCAGGCGGCCTCCGAAAACGGCCTGGAAATCGCCTCCCTGGCTTTGAAGCGGCCGTCGCTCGACGACGTCTTCCTCACCTACACCGGGCGCGAGCTGCGGGAAGAGGAAGGCGGAGCGGACGCCTTCCGCCGCATGTCCCGCGGCGTGCGCCAGGCGCGAAGCTGACAGCAAGGAGAGAGCCTCATGCGTTTCCTTCACGATTGCTGGTACGTTTGCTGGCGGGAGCTGCTGCATTTTCTGCGCTCCAAAGTCACCATCCTGGCCTCGATCTCCCAGCCGCTGGTGTGGCTGCTGCTTGTGGGCCACATCTTTCAAGCGACCAGCACACTGCGGGGATTTCCGGCGCGCAGTTATCTGGATTTCATGACCCCGGGCGTACTGGCGATGGTGGCGCTGTTCGGAGGGTCTTTCGGCGGCATGACCATTGTCTGGGACCGGCGGGTGGGGTTCCTGAGCAAATTGCTCGCCCTGCCCATCTCGCGAGCGTCCATTGTGATCGGGAAAATGCTTTCCGTCGCGATCCGCACGTCGCTGCAGTTGGTGATCGTGCTGCTCGTCGCCTTCTTTCTCGGAGTGCGCTCGGCGACAGGGGTGTGGGGCATTCCCTTGCTGCTTCTGATCGCGGTTCTTTTGACATTTGCCTTTGCGGGAATCTCGCTCACGGTGGGAGCGTTGGTAAAGCAGCCGGAAACGTTCTGGGCTGTGGTCAACTTCCTCACGGTCCCCGTGTTGTTTACGAGCAGCGCGCTGTTTCCGCTGGAGTTCGTGCCATCCTGGCTCCGGACGATTGCCTACCTCAACCCGGTTACCTATGCCATTGACGCCATCCGCGCCCTGATGATCGGCGGCTGGCAGTGGAGCGCCGTCGCGGGCGGCGTCCTGGTTGTTGTCGTTTTTTCCGGAATTGTGGCTGGAATCTCAACCGCCATTTTCACCCGCCGCGTGGAGCTTTCCACGCTGTGAAGTCGGCCGGGGGACCCTAACCCTGTCGGTCTATGCTCTATTCCAAGACTTTCCTTTTGCGAATCCAGTCTATGACCACGTCGCGGTCCACGCGGTTAGTTTGCCGCGGAAACTGCAGACCGCTCACTCCCATCTCCGCCTGCTGGTTGGTGGCAACAAAATCACTGACCGCCAGCGTGTATTCCCGGTCGGGATCAATGGGCCGGCCGGCCGTGACGGAAGAGGGCAACTGGCTGCCTTGGAACCTGCCGATCACAAACCGGTTGTCGAACGGCAGGATGTTCCAGATGTTCCGCGCCAGAATCGTTCCCGCGGGCAGCGTGTCGCGGATGCCGCCGATGTTCCAGAAGGCAAGGTCGGTCCCCAGTTCCTCCGCCATCGCCTGCTCGATCACCGGCTTCAGCTCCTCCCGGGTGAAAGCGCGTTTCGCGGTCCCGATGGGCACGTCCACGATCTCGCGAACCTTGCTCTCCCACTGCTCCACGGCGCGCGCCACGTCCTCGGAGCGGCCGGACTCCGCGTTCACCGGAATCCTCTTCCAGGACGAATGCACGACCGTCTTGCGAGCCATGTCCACTGCGAGATCGAGCCGGCCAACCTCGACCCCGTATGCCTTCATGCGGACCGCTACCCGTCCGTCCACTTCAATTGGGACTTCCAGTCCATTGTGCGGGTGCCCGGAGATGACAGCCGCCACCTCCGGAACCTCGCGCAGAATCGCCTCTTCTTCCCCCGGGGTCAGATGGCCCAGTACGACGATCAAATCCGATTTTTCCCTGACCTCGCGCGCATACCGCGCGACCGTCTCCGCCACCGGCAGCGCGCGCCAAGGGCCGTAACGATCCGGCGTCGTCAGATTCGGCAGGTCCGCCGTCAGCGCCCCGATCACGGCCACGCGAATCCCCCCGGCTCCGCCGGCGGTCAGGATGACGTACGGTTGCGGGGCGAGCAGCCGCCCCTGCTCATCCGCCACGTTCGCCGCAATCACAGGGAACCGGGCCGCCCGCATGAACTCGCTGATTCTCTGCCACCCGTAATCAAACTCATGATTGCCCAGGACCGATGCGTCGAACCCCAGCAGATTGGCGAGCTCGTAAATCGGCAGTCCCCGGTAGATCGTCGAGACCGGAGTGCCCTGGACCAGGTCCCCGCCGTTCAGAACCAGGCAAGCCTGACAGCCCTGCGTCTCGCGGCGGAGGATCGCGGCGATCCGGGCGAACCCGCCCTGTTGTTCCGAATCGGGAAGAAGGTGCGCGTGCAGGTCATTGGTGTGCAGGATCGTAAGCGGGCGAACCTGCGCTTGCGCCGAAGCCAGCGCCGCGGCAAACAGCACCCCAAGAAGCAGCACCCGCGCGCGCAGAATTGTTTCCGCAGCCTTGCGCCAACCCCGCGGCGTGGAAACTTTTTTCATCGTCACAGCCTGATTCGCTCTCCTGTGCGCTCTCCTGCGCGATCTCCTACGCGCTCTCCTACGCATCCTGCGGCGGGCCGCTCGACTCCTCGAATTTTCGTGCCGAGCAGCGCGGGCAAGGGGGAACGAGCTGCCCTTTCTTCACTTTCAGATCGAACCCGCAGACCGCGCATTTGAGCCAGCACGCTGCCGGGGAAGACTCCCTGCTCACGATTTGCCCGGTTCCCATCAGGACTCTATCCCTTTCCGGCGTGTCGCGATGCGGCTTCGCATGCCTGAAACGCTTGCCCGAAATCCTCGATCAAGTCCTCGGCGGCCTCGATTCCAACCGAGACGCGAATCAATCCGTCCGCAATCCCCACGCGCCGGCGGTCCTCCGGCGACATTCCGGAGTGCGAAGTGGTCGCCGGCCGCGTCAGCAGCGTCTCGACGCCGCCGAGGCTGGGCGCGAGAAGAGGCAGCTCCGCGTTCTTCATGAATTGCTGCGCGGCTTCGACGCAGTCCTGCAACTCGAAGCTCAGCATCCCTCCAAAGCCCCCGGGAGGCCCGGCTCCCGAGGGATCAAGGAACAACTCGCAAGCGCGCGCGTGCGCCGGGTGGCTGTCGAGGCCGGGATAGTTTACCTGCGCCACCTGAGGATGCGCCGCCAGGAAGCGGGCGATCCGCAGCGCGCTCTCGTTCTGCTGTCGGACGCGCAGGGCGAGCGTCTTCAAGCCCCGGTGGAGCAGGAAACAGGCGTGCGGATCGAGCGAGCCGCCCAGGTGATCGAGCTTGCGCTTCACCCGCTCGACCCACTGCGCGCTTCCGACCACGGCGCCCGCCACGATGTCCGAGTGCCCGTTCAGATACTTCGTGCAGCTATGGAGCGAGAGATCGAAGCCCCACTCGGGCGGCCGGAAATTCACCGGGCTGGCAAACGTGTTGTCGATGAGCGAGACCAGCCCGTGCTCCCGGGCGAATCGCGCGACGGCCGCCAGGTCCGGCACCTGCATCAGGGGGTTCGAGATCGTTTCCACGTAGATTGCCTTCGTATTGGGCCGCAGCTTGCTCTTCCAGGATTCCGGGTCGTTCCCGTCGAAGAAATCGTAGCTCAGCCCGAAGCCCGCGAAATCGCTCGTGAGCAGGCCGTGCGTCCCGCCGTAGAGGCAGTCCTGCGCCAGCAGATGATCGCCCGAGGAAAGCACGGTTACGAGCGCGGCCGAGATCGCCGCCATGCCGCTGGCCGTTACCAGCGCGGCCTCCGCGTTTTCGAGCGCGGCCAGCTTCGCCTGCAGCGCCTGGTGGTTCGGCGTGTTGTTCAGGCGGATGTAGCGCAGGTCGTGGTAGTCCGTCTCACCCGCGTATTCGAACATCGCCGACTGGAAGATCGGCATCGAGACGGCCCCCAGAATCCGCGGCTCCGGCTCCCCGGCGTGGACCACTTTCGTGTCCAGGCGCTTGTACTGTCGTGCCATTGTTTGAACCCCTTTGCCTGAGCCCCTTCGTCGCCTGCTTCAGGATACCAGGTTGCGCGGAGCGCCCTCCGCGAATCCGCGAATATTTTCGGCCGTCGTTTCGAGGATGCGCAGGAGCGCCTCCCGGCTGTTGAAGGCGTTGTGCGGAGTGAAGGCGACGTTTTCCCGCCGCAGCAGAATCTGGTCCCGCACGATCTGCTGCAACACTTCCAGCGGCTGCCCCGCCCGGAGCATTTCCTGCTCCTCGGAGATGTACTGCTCCCCTTCGAGCACGTCCAGCCCCGCTCCCGCCAGTTGCCCGCTTTCCAGAGCTTTGAGCAGCGCCTCCGTATCCACCAGCCCGCCGCGCGCCGTGTTGATCAGCAGCGCGCCCTTTCGGATCAGCCCGATGCGCTCGGCATTCAGGAAGTGGTGCGTCGCCGGCGTATCCGGCATATGCAGCGTGATGATGTCGGAATTCGCCAGCAGGTCTTCGACCGGAACATACCGGAAGCCCATCAGCTCGGCCACGAACGCGTCCTGGCGCGTGTCCGTCGCGAGCACTTCCATGCCGAAGCCCCGCGCGATCTTGATGACGTGCAATCCGATGCGCCCCGCCCCGATCACGCCCAGCGTCTTGCCCTTGAGGTCGAATCCGGTCAGCCCTTCCCGCGAGAAATTTCCTTTCGTGACGCGGACGTAGGACTTATGCAGATGGCGGGAGAGCGAAAGAATCAAGGCGAAGGTATGCTCCGCAACCGTGTATTCGCCGTAGCTCGGCACGTTTGCGACCTCGATCCCGCGGCCGCGGCAGGTCGCGCAGTCAACGTGGTCCACGCCCGTCGAGCGGGTCGCGACGAAGCGCAGCCGCGGCAGGCTCTCGACAACCCGCGCATCCACGCGGGAATAGATGAATACGGAGACGATCTCGACGTCCTGAAACCGGGCGAGGCCGGCTTCGTGGAGCTTGTCCGGATGGAAGCTCACCTCGTGTCCCGCCAACCGCTCGCGCAGAAACGGGACTTCCCATTCATGAATCTCAAAAAACGCAATCCGCATTCGTGCCTCGCAGGATTATTCCTACACACGATTCTACTCCGGAATCCTCATCCCGCGAGGCGAAGTCGGCGAGGCGGAATCATAGGGGGGATGCGGGATCGGGCTGTCTGGCGAGCCGGCGCTTGCGAATCCTCTGTCGAGGGGCGTTTACGCCGCCCGGACCCCGGGCGGCGCGCCTGCGGGAATGCCTGCGGGCGTAAAGGCGGGCAGCCTCGGAACCGGCTTTCGCTCTGCCGCAAAGAAGCCGCTCGCTTCGCCCACCCCTTCCCAGAAGTTGTGGAACAGCGTCATGCTGTACTCCACCCCGAACAGCATGCGCCGCCGGGCGTCCTCGTTCCAGAGATGCTTCGAGAGGCAGTCCTTCATGACCTGCCGGTGCCGCGTGTCGTCCTCCGCGTGAATCTTGTAGACGGTCACGTCCGCGTTGTGCAGGAACGGTTTGTTGCGAAAGCTCTCGTAGACCGCATGGAAGAATTTCTCCCCGGCGAACTCGGCTCCGAGGCCGGCTGCTCCGATCCCGAGGTAGAAATCCGCCTTGCAGATGCCGAGAATCAGATCGTTCAGCTCCTGCGTGCACGGCAGCGGCTTGACCTTTCGAATTTCCTCCTCCGTGTATCCGATCGAGCGGGAGAACCGCTTCAGGATTTCGAGATGCGATTTCCGCAGGCTGCCCCGGCCCATCTCGTCGTACAGGTTGTCCGCGATCATCGCGATGACGTCCTCGTCGCTGGTGTTCGACACGATCGCTCCCAGGCACCGGTGGAACGTGACGCAGAACAGATAGAACTGTTCGGAAAACACTTTGACCGCCGCCAGATTCCCCCGCTCTCCGAGCAGGTGGTCAAAATACCGGTGGCTGTGCAGCGGATGTTCCGCGCTCATCGCCTCTACACGATCCCAGAACTCCGTGTTGGAAGTGCTCATGCTGAGAACCCTCCTTGGCGTCGGGGTGTTGCAATGGCTGCGTGATCGGCAACACCTGCCGCTTCTGTTATCTTAGATCAAGAAATTCGGTGAAAGGTTGGATGAAACCAGTCTCGAAAATGGCTGTTTTTGACGAACTGCAACGAAGGCTGGCTCGCCGAACGCCGGTGCTGGCATCGGAATCGACGGCGCAAGCGGTCCGGGCCGAAAGAGACAGGGCATGATCGTCGTGGACGCTGCGGCGGTCCTGGAGGTCCTGTTGAACTGGAGGCATGCACTCGTCCTTGCGGACACACGAATCCTCGCGCGCCGTCTTCATTAGGATGATCTATTCGTTATCGAGTTGCCGGTCAATCTGGGCGCGGTATTTTTCGACCACGGCGGGCGGAACCTCAGGCGGAGGAGCGTCCCATACTGCAGCAGGCTGCACGGAATCTCCCGACGGATGCTCATCGCCGGAATTTACCTTCTTCCATTTCCACAACACCAGGGAAACAGCTCCACCGCCGAGCAGCAGCCCGGCGAAGGGCATGATCCATGCCATCCACGCGAAGCCCTCGCGGGGAGGCTCCGGAAGGATCTTGGGGCCGTACTGGTCCACGATGACCTGAAACGCGGCTTCTTCGGTCTTGCCCTCCGCCAGAGAGGTCCGAATGGTCTTTCGAATGTACGTGGCCGAGGGGCAGTCCAGGTGGTTGCAGCTCAGAACCATGTATCCGCAGCCGCACTGGCACAGCAGGCGGCCCGAGACGCGGCGGAACGCCGCTTCGTCCACGACCGTGTCCTGCGCCCGCCCGATGCGGCTAAAGGAGCCGAGCAGGCTCAGCGTGGCCAGGAGCGTCAGCAGAACGCCCGCCACGGCTTCGACGCGCTTGCGGCCGCGCTTGCGGCTAGGATTTTGCAAGGACTTCCTCCCCCTCCCGAAGCCTTTCTTCCGGTGTTGCGGAAACCGCCCGCACGGACCGCGCAACCGAGCCCGCACTGGGCTGCGACGGCAGCAGCGCAATCAAGGTTCCCAGCACGAGCACCAATCCCCCGAGCCAGATCCAGTTCACTAATGGATTTAGATGCGCGCTGATCACCGCCCGTTGCGTTTGCCCCTCTTCCTGCGGCGTCAATCCGGAGAATACGACGTACAGGTCTTCGTTCATCCTCATGCGGATGGCGACTTCCGTGGTGGGCTGGCGGCTCGCCTTGTAGAAACGCCGCTCCGGCCGCAGCGTGCTGACCATCTGCTCTCCGCGATACACGTCCAGCACGGCGTGCTGCGCCGCGTAATTCGGATTATCCTCGCCCGTCAGCTCGCGTAACTGGAGCGTGTAGGGGCCGAGGGGCATCCGGTCGCCAGTCAGCATCTCCTGTTCGCCGTCCACGTTGAACGCCGATCCGGTGATCCCCACGAAGATCAGCACCATTCCGAAGTGGATGATATAGCCGCCGTAGCGCCGGGTGTTCCGCCGCGTGAGCGTGACGGCCGAGCCGACGAGCGAGTGGCCCGATTTCCGCGCAATCACCCGCGCGCCGCGGTAAAACTCCATCACGATGGTGATGGTCACGAACACGCACAGGATCAGCGAAACCTGCGGATAAAATTGCCTCACCCCGAGGGCAAACAGCACTCCGCCAACAGCGAGCGAGAGGATGGCGGGCGTCTGGAAGTTCCTGCGCAGGCTCGCCACCGAGGTCTTGCGCCAGGCAAACAGCGGACCCACGCCGGTGAGAAACAGGAGCACCAGCGCGATCGGAATATTCACCTTGTTGAAGAACGGCGCCCCGACGCTGATCTTGACGCCCTGCACCGCTTCGGTGATCACGGGGAACAGCGTCCCCCACAGAACGGAAAAGCAGGCCGCCAGCAGCAGCAGGTTGTTGAACAGAAAACTCGACTCGCGCGAAACCAGCGAGTCCAGCTGGCTGGCGCTTCTCAGGTAGTCCAGCCGCTCCAGCAGCAGCCATCCCGAAAACAAGATTCCCAGGCCCAGGAACGCCACAAAATAATGGCCGATGTCCGACTCCGCGAACGCGTGGACCGAGGAGACGATGCCGCTGCGCGTCATGAACGTTCCGAAGATCGTCAGGAAGAAGGTCGAGAAAATCAGAACCATGTTCCAGACTTTCATCATGCCGCGCTTTTCCTGCATCATCACGGAATGCAGGAACGCCGTGCCCGTGAACCACGGAATCAGGGAAGCGTTCTCGACCGGGTCCCATCCCCAATAGCCGCCCCAGCCGAGCACCGCGTAGGCCCAGCGCGCTCCCATCATGACCCCCATGGAAAGAAAGAGCCACGCCACCATCGTCCAGCGCCGCGTCGTCTCGATCCACTTGTCTCCCGCCTGGCGCGTAATCAGCGTTGCCATCGCGAACGCGAACGGCACGGTGAAGCCCACAAAACCGAGATAGAGCAGCGGCGGGTGCACGGCCATGGCCGGGTATTGCAGCAGCGGATTCAGCCCGCTGCCGTCGAGCGGGCCCTGCACCACCATCTGCCCGCCGTGGTTCAACGCCAGCAGTTGAAACGGGTTGGCGATGAAGTTGTTGAGAAGCAGGAAGAAGCCCTGCACGACCATCAGCACCGCAACGGCGTAGGGCATCATGGAGCGGTGCCGCTCCCGGTTGAGCAGAACCGCCACCGTTGCGTAGCAGGCGAGCAGCCAGCTCCAGAACAGCAGCGACCCTTCCTGGCCCGACCACAGCGCCGTCAGCTTGTAGAACCACGGCAGCGCGCGGTTGCTGTGTCCGGCGACGGCCGCAAAGCGGAAATCGTTGGTCATCAGGCTGTAGAGCAGGATGCCCGTGGCGATCGTCACCAGTACGCCGACCGAAACCACGGCCCGGTACGCGCTGTACTGCAAGCGCTCCTTCTGCCGCCGGATGCCGACGAGCGAGGCTACCAGCGCATACATCGCCAGCACAAAGGCCAGCATCAACGCAAAGCTTCCTACATTTTCCATAGGTTATTTGGGGGAGCCCTGCGGCTCAGCGGCTCAATCCTTGGCTCGCTTTAGTAGTTGGCCGACGTCTGCGGGTTGGCCCCCGCCTGGGGCGGCGCCGGTTCATACTTAGAGGCGCACTTGGCCTGGACCATCTCGGCGTGGAACGTGCCGTCCTGCTGGTAGCGGCCATCGGCAATGGCCTGCGCCCGGTCCATCAGCGTATCCGGAAGCGGCTCGCTGCCGGTGTAATAGACCTGCAACGTCTCCCCCTCCTGCTCCAAGGTGAACTCGGTCCTGCCTCCCGTGCGCCGGATCGAGCCGACCTGCACGTCGCCCGCCACGCGGAACCGCCTCGACGCCGCGTCGGAATGCGCCAGCAGCTCGGGCACGGTCACGTAGTACGTCTTGGTCTCCTGAATTCCGCTGTAGGCAAGCCACCCGATTGTGGTGAGAATGATGCCGAAGCCGATCCCGAACTTCATCTTCTTATTTCTTGATGGCATGGTTGGACTTCCTCCGCCTGATTACACTCTTGGGCCCGCCGGACCCACCGGTCCT
>Ga0326597_10005783_pt1 | contig 17088 bp, 17 predicted proteins | sample RVTome_12_FD_203789 | JGI IMG/M metagenome (GOLD analysis project Ga0326597, IMG submission 203789) | Soil microbial communities from uranium-contaminated site in the Upper Colorado River Basin, Wyoming, United States - RVT100D185 | ecosystem: Environmental > Terrestrial > Soil > Contaminated >...
CCGCCATGCTGAGCGGCCGGGCCTTGGCCGCCTCGATGGACATCATGCCGCCGGCCGAGTGGAGAAGGTGTAGCGGCTTGCCGCCCGTGCGGCGGGAGAGGTCGTCGAGGTAGCGCGCCGCGAGCGGCATGACCGAGGCATTGAGCACGGTGGTGCAGCTCCGCTCGTACTCGCGGAACTCGGCATTGATCTCGCTCGAGACGGAGACGTGCGGGAAGTGCGCCTCGAGAGCCAGCCGGAGCGCCTGCTCGTGGGCCGGCGCGGCGTAGGCGTGGAGCAGGCACACGGCGACGCTCTCGATGCCCTCGCGCTTGAAGTCCTCCACGATGGAACCGATCTCTTCGAGGTGGAGCCGCGTGAGCACCGTGCCGTCGGGCGCCACGCGCTCCGTCACCTCGCGGCGCAAGCGGCGCGGCACGAGCGGCTCCGCCTTGGCGGGCAGGTCCAGGCGGTAGAGGTGGAGCCGGCTCATCCGCCCGATCTCCAGCACGTCGCGGAATCCGCGGGTGGTGATGAAGCCGACCGGGGCGCCGCGATGCTCGACGATGGCGTTGGTAACCATGGTGGTGCCGTGCGCCAGTGTGGCCCAGGGCCCTGTCCTGGGCGCGAGCGCCGCGATGCCATTGAGCACGCCGTCGGCAGGGTTGGCGGGCGTCGTCGGCACCTTGCACGACTCCACCCGCCCCGCCGGGTCCCACGCCACGACATCCGTGAACGTCCCGCCGACGTCCACGCCTATCCTCACGCCCTCAGCCATGCTCAGCGCCTTTCAGCGGGGTCAGGTCTTGAATTAACGCATTGCCCGGCTACAGGAGCCGCGAGCCACCACGTCCTGATGTCATATTTCAAGACCTGACCCCGCTCTAGAGCGTGAACCGGGCCCGGATCTCTTCCGGGCGTTCCGAGTAGGGCGGGATCTGCTCCGCCGGATCGAAGGCGATGGGCAGCACCAGCACTGCGGGACCGTCTCTCAGGCGGGCCCGGTCGAGGGCCGGCGCAAGCCCGGCGGGCTCGCCCACCGTCTCCGCGCTCGCGATGCCCGAAGCGCGCGCCAGCGCAGGCCAGTCCACCGGCGCCGCGGGCAGGGCCTGCCCACCCGACGACTCGTAGTGGCCGTTGACCCAGAGCACGATGGTCAGGTTGGCCGGCCGCGCGGCCGCCGCGGTTGCGAGCACGTTAGGGCTCATCAGGAGCGAGCCGTCGCCCTCGAGCGCGATCACGTGGCGCTCGGGGCGCGAGAGCGCGATGCCGAGTGCCAACGGCACGGCCGCGCCCATGGAGTCGCAGAGCGCGAAGACGGGCACCGTCACGTTCATGTGCGGCAGCCACCGCGCGTTCGCGCCCAGGCAGGACACTAGCACGTCCTCTTTGGCGAGGGCGTCCACGAGCGCGTCGAGGAAGGGCTTCCGGCCGGTCAATCCAGGTCCTCGCCGCTGATGAGCAGTACGAAGGGCCCGCGAGACTCCGCGGCGAACTCGACCCCGCGGCCCACCTGCGCGGCGAGGTCTCCGGCGTGATCCGCCATGGCGTGCGGCAACCGCCACGCCCCGAGGGTCGCCTCGGTCACCCGCCCCTTCGGCGCGTGGTAGTAGACGGGATCGCGGACGTCGCCGCGGAGGGAGACGATGAAGAAACACGGGATCCGGTAGAGCTCCACGAGGCCCGCCAGGATGCCGCCGCAGTTGAGAAGCCCGGCATTCTGGATGAGCACGGCGCCCCGGCCGCCTGCGAGGTTGGCGCCGCACGCCACCGCCACCGCCTCTTCTTCCCGCGCCACGTCCACCGCGCGGATCTTCTTCGACGCCCGCACGGCGGTCATGAGGCTGCCGATCCACGTGTCCGGCACCGAGGCGGCCAGCGTCACGCCGGCGGCCTCGAGCCCAACACGAATGCGCTCCGCCCCGCTCACGCGAGCACCATGAACGCATCGGGCGGAAGCTGCAAATGCACGAGCTGCCCCGGGGCGAGCGGCATCGGGGCGGGCTCGGTCACGAACACGAGCACGCGCTGGCCGTCGGCGAGCCGCGCCGTCACCTCGGTCATGGAGCCCTGATAGATGAGCCCCTCGACCCGCGCCTCTGCCGCGCCCTCCCCCGGCCCACTCGCCAGCCGCACGCGCTCCGGACGGATGGCGATCTCGACCTCTTCCCCCACCCGGAGGGCTTCGCCGGCCGCCACCCGGATGGTCAGGCCGGGAGCGAGGGCCACCAGGTCCCGCCCAAGGGCGCGGCCGCGCAGGACCGTGGAGGCGCCGATGAAGTCGGCGACGAAGCGGCTCGCCGGCCGCTCGTAGATCTCGCGCGGCGCGCCGAGCTGCTCGATCCGCCCGTGGCTCATCACCGCGATCCGGTCGGAGAGCCCGAGAGCCTCGGCCTGGTCGTGGGTGACGAAGACCGTGGTGATCCCGACCGAGCGCTGGATGGCCCGCAACTCCTCCCGCATCCCCTCGCGCAGCTTCTTGTCCAGCGCCGCGAGCGGCTCGTCGAGAAGCACCACGCGCGGGCGGTAGACCAGGGCGCGGGCGAGGGCCACGCGCTGCTGCATCCCGCCCGAAAGCTCGGCGGGCCGCTGGCGTCCGAGGCGGTCCAGGCGGACCAGCTCGAGGGCGTCACCCACGCGGCGCCGGATCTCGGCCGCGGGCACGCGCCGCTCGCGGAGCCCGAACGCCACGTTCTCGAACACGGACAGGTGCGGGAAGAGGGCGTAGGACTGGAAGACGACGCCGAGGCCGCGGAGGTGGGCGGACCGGCTCGTCACGTCCTCGCCGTCGATGAGGATCCGCCCCGCGGTGGGCTCGACGAAGCCCGCGATCAGGTTGAGCGTCGTGGTCTTGCCGCAGCCCGAGGGCCCGAGGAGAGACAGGAACTCGCCCTCGAAGATCGCGAGGTCGAGCGCGTCCACGGCGCGGACCCCGCCGAAATCCTTGGTGCAGCCCTCGAGCTCGACGACGGGCCTGGCCATGGCGGTCAGTGCTGGAGGAACACCCGCCCGAGCCCCAGGTAGCGATCGGCGGCCCAGACCACCAGGAAGGTGGCGAGGATGAAAAGGGTGGAGAGTGCCGCGATCGTCGGATCGGTGTAGTTGACGACGTAGCTGAACATCGCGACAGGCAGGATCTCCGTGACGCGGTTCGAGATGAACAGCGACACGACGAACTCGTTCACCGAGACGACGACCGCGAAGAGTGCCCCGGCGAAGAGACCGGGGCGGAGCAGCGGCAGGGTGACGCGGCGGAAGGTCCGCCAGGGCGTCGCGCCCAGGCTCGCCGCCGCGCGCTCGAGGGCGGGGTCGAGGTTTCGCACGCTGACCCACACCGAGCGGACCACGAAGGGCAGCACGAGGGCGACGTGCGCGGCGATCAGGACGCTCCGGCTCCGGAGCAGGCCGAGCGAGGCGGCGAGGATGAGGAAGCCGAGCCCCGCCGCCACCCCGGGCACGACCAGCGGCGAGAGCAGCGCCGCCGCCCAGAGGTTCCGCCCTCGCAGCCGTGCCCGCTCGAGCGCGAGCGCCGCCAGCGTCCCGATCGGCAGCGCGAGCGCCACCGCCCATGCCGTGACGAGCACGCTGTTGAGCGCGGCTCGCTGGAACTGCGGGTACGTGAGCACGTTCACGTACCAGCGGAGCGAGAAGCCGGCGGGCGGAAAGGACAGGATGGCGCCCGGGTTGAACGACACCGCGATCACGATCGCCGTCGGCACGGTCAGGAAGGCGGCGAGAGCGAGGACGATCAGGCGCAGGATCACGCCGCGCGCCCCGCCGTCAGCCGGCCCAGCCCCACCAGCAGCGCCAGCGTCAGCGCCAGCGCGAGCATGGCGAACGCCGCGGCGCCGGGCCAGTTGAAGGAGTCGAGCCCGAGGTCCTTCACGACGTTGGCGATCATCTTGACCTTGCCGCCGCCCAGGAGCTCGGGTGTGGCAAAGGCGCTGAGCGTCCACGCGAAGACGATGAGCCCGCCCGAGATGATGCCGGGCATGGACAGCGGCAGCGTCACCCGCCAGAAAACGCGCGCGGGGGGCGCCCCCAGGCTTGCCGCCGCGCGCTCGTACGCCGGGTCGATGTGGCTCAACGCGGCGGCCAGGACGAGGATCATGGACGGCATGGAGAAGTGGACGAGGCCGACGAGGACACCGCGCTCGGTGAAGAGCATCGGAACCGGCCACGTGACGACGGCGTTGCCGAGCACGAGCACCCAGGCGTAGGTCCGCACGATGGCGCCCGTGAAGAACGGGGCGAGCGTGAGGACGAGCAGCGCCGAGCGCGCCCGGCGCGACGGCGTCCGCGCCAGCGCGTAGGCGATCGGGTAGGACAGCACGAGGGTCAGCACGGTCGTCGCCGCGCTCAGGAGCACCGTCTCCCCCACGGTGTCCAGGTACTGCGGGGCCAGCACGCTCCGGAAGTTGGCGAGCGTGAGCCCCCCGGGCCGAAGTGACCCCGGGATGAACTCGAGCAGGCTCCACCGGAACAGCGCGCCGAGCGCCGCCGCGAACACGGCGAGCACGACGACGGCCGGCGCCAGCAGCAGCTTCACTTCTTGACGATGTTCGCCGTGAACCACTCGCGCCAGCCGGGCAGGTTCTTCGCCCGCGCCTCGTCGTTCATGATGTAGCCGCGCTCCTTCCACTGGGCGGGCGTGACGAAGATGCCTGGCTGCCCGGCGAGGCTCTGGGGCACGGAGGCGCCCGTGTTGACGGGGCCGGCCCTGAGCGCCTTGACGAGCTCCGACTGGATCTCCTTGGACAGCGCGAGGTTGATGAACTGGAGCGCGGCGTCCGCCTTCTTCGTGCCGGCCATCACGGCCATCGTGTCGATGCCGACGATACCTGGATAGTCCCGCGGCTGGACGAGCTTGACGGCGATGCCCTGCTCCTGGAGGTGGTAGGCGTTGACCGAGAGCATCACCTGCACTGGCGCCTGGCCCGTTTTCATCAGGTCCTGGCTCTGGGCGTCGGTCGAGTAGAAGGCGGCGATGCTCGGCTTTAGCTGCTTGAGCTTCTGCTCGCCCTTCTGCCAGTTGACCTCGTTGCCGCCCTCCATCAGCGCGGCGATGGTGATGATGTGCGAGGGGTCGAAGTCCGGCAGCGCGATCTTGCCCTTGAGCGTCGGGTTCCAGAGATCGCTCCACTTTGTGATCTCTTCCTTCACGAGGTCGGGGCGGTAGACGACGGTGTAGACGTACGCCCAGGAGCCCAGGTGGTACTCGCTCCGGATGGCCTCGCGGGCGATCTCCTTCGCGTTGGGAATCTTCGCCATGTCGAGCTTCTCGTAGAGCCCGTCGGAGATGTAGAGCCGCGCGACATGGGTGGTGGTGAAGTTGAGGTCCACCAGCGGGCTACCCTTGGCGACGCGGGCCTTGGCCAGGCGGTCGATGGTCCCGCCGACTTCGAACTCGACGGGGATGCCGGTCTTCGCGGTGAAGGGCTTGGCCACGACCTTCTCGACAGTGTCCTTCCAGTTGCCGCCCCAGATGCTCACCACGAGCGCGTTCTGCGCCGAGGCCGCGGAGGCCAGCAGATGAACGGTGAGGAGCGCGGCTACGAAAGTGCCGGCGAGGACGCGTGCGCGCATGTCATTGCCTCCTGGTAGGGGGTCTGGGCTCGGGGCCCGCGAACCGCACTCTGCCCGACCTCGCCCGCTCCGTCAAGGCCACGGCCGAAGGGCGGCCGCTGCGCGCCGAAACTACGGAATCCTTACCTCGATGCCGCTCCGTCCAGCGTACGTTTCTCCGCTCGCGGGTGCAGCACGTCAATCGCCCAGCCCACATCCAGCCGCTCCCCGAGCCAGCCCGGGCACGCCGTGCGCGCGGTGAGGCGCAGGCCGTCGGAGTCGTGACGCGCCCGGAGCGCCCCGACGGGATCGCCCGGCACCGCAGCAGGCGACGGCACCTCGGGCAGCGGGCGGCCATCCGGGCGCTTGAATCGCAGCGCGCCGTCGGGGCCGCGCGCGACCTGATAGCCCTCCTCGTGGACGGCGCGATGATGTCGGCGGCACAGAAGCGAGAGGTTCGAGAGCGTGGTCTGGCCCCCGTGGGCCCAATGGTGGAGATGATGTCCCTGGCCGAAGCGAACACCGCAGCCCGGAAACCGGCAACCCCGGTCCCGATGGTGCAGCGCCCGCCGCAAGGCCGGGGGAATCGTCCGGGTCCGGGCACCGATCTCGACCACCCGGCCCTCTTCGTCGTGACGCATTACCACCCGGTTGGCGTCACAGGCCAGGCGCTGGGACGTTTCCGAGGAAACGCGCGCGCCGTCTTCCAGGACGGACTGCCCCGGCTGATCCGGATCGGCCAACACAGGGGCGTCGACGTGGACCACCACCTGGTAGCGCTCCCCCGGGGCGCCAGGATCGAGTTCGTGATGCAGCGCCGTCTCGGCCAGGAGCGCCAGGGCATCGGCCTGCCGCTGGGCCAGCGTGGGCGTTTCCTCGGAAACGTTTCCGCGCCCACCCTCCCCGTCCGACACGCGTGCCCGCTGATACAGCGTCTCGCGTGCCGCGGCCAGCGCCTGCATGAGGAGCGCCCCCACTTCTGGTTCCAGCCGTCCCCGGACGACCACCATGCCGTCCTCGTCTTGGTAGACGCGAAGCCCTCGGCGTACATGCCGCAATGCCGTCTCCCGCGCCTCGGCCCGCCGGTCCACCCGCCGCCAGCCGCGCACAATCCGCTCGACATGCGCAGCCGTCCCTGCTCGCCCCACACTGAAGAGCCGCGCTTCGGTTTCGGGCGTGGCCACGCGGGTGAGGGCGCGGACCTTGGCGTACGACAGCTCCCCGCGAGCCAGGGCCTCGGCCAGGAGCGGCAGCGTGCCAAGGGCGCGGGCGACCCGGACGCGTTCACGGGCAGCGCCTAGGTCGAGCCCCACCCGCCAGGACAGCCACGCAGCGCAGGAGCGGAAGCCCCCATTCCAGCCCCCGCAGGCGTCAAACTCCCGGATCAAGTCCAAGAGGCGCGCGGTGGCGGCGTCGAGATGCGCTGACAGCTCGGCGATCTCGTCGCCGAGGCGGTCAAGCGCCCCAAGGCGCTCCGGAGTGGAGAAGACGGTTGGCGCATGGCTCTGCATGGCGAGCCCTCCTGCGCTGACTCTACACCCCGTGTTCCGCGCCTCCGTGGAGCGTCCTGGGCGAGTCTTTCCGAGCCGGGGAAGGCTTTTTCACTCGGCCCCGCCCGATGGCGCGCCGGGTGGCGAGTGTGGATCGCTGGGGTGCCAGGTTCAGAGCGCCGACCCCGCGGACGCATTGCGCCCCGCAAAATCCGTCAAGCGGAAAAATGCGGCACCGGCACGAGCGCTTTCCTGTATCCCCCTGCAGACACGACGGCATCGACAGGAGGCTCACTTGCAACGTCGCCTTTTCCCGACAGGTACCCCCCCTGGTACACCTTTCAGTGCCGCACCTTGGCGAAGTCCCACGACGTGGTCGACGTCGGCGTGATCACGAGCGCGGCGCGATCCTGCGCGTAGAGCCGCCGGAGGTGTGGCGGCAGGTCTTTCGGAAAGAGCTGCTCCTTGTAGAGCGGCTTCACCTGCTCGATCCGCGTCATCCACGCGCGCGCCGCCGCCTGGTCGTCGACGACCTCGCACTCGCCGATGATCAGCGCGGCCTTGAGCGTCCAGTAGTGCTCGCCGGATTCGACGAGGAACGAGACGTGGGGATGCATGCGAACGGCGGAGACCTTCTTGCTCTTGAGACTCGTGTGCATGACAATCTTGCCGTCCACCCATGCGAACCACATCGGCAGCGCGAGCGGCGCGTGCTTATCCCGCGTCACGCAGAGAATGCCCCGCGGCGCGGCGTTCAGATACCGGTCGATCTCCTCGGGACTCAGCTCGATGCCCATGGGGCCCCCCTCAGGACAGCAACCAAATGCCGCGTGGTTACTCGACGGTGGGCGCCGGCCGCGATCCGGCGAGGGCCCGCGCCGCCTCGGCGATGGCGTCCACGATGAAGTGATAGCCGGTGCAGCGGCAGAGGTGACCCGCCAGCATCTCCCTGATCTCACCGTCCGTCGGCGCCGGATGTTCCTTCAGGAACGCGCACGCGCTCATGATGATCCCCGGCGTGCAGTAGCCGCACTGGAGCCCGTGCTTGGCCCAGAAAGCCTCTTGGATGGGGTGAAGCGCCTCGCCGAACGGCGCGACGCCCTCGATGGTCGTCACCTCGTGCCCGTCGGCCTGCGCCGCCAGCATGAGGCAGGCGCGAACCGGCTCGCCGTCGAAGAGCACGGTGCAGGCGCCGCAGACGCCGTGCTCGCAGCCAACGTGGGTGCCCGTGAGATCGAGATCTTCGCGAAGTAAGTCTGCGAGAGTCGAGCGCACGTCCACGGCGCGCTCGTAGTCCTTCCCGTTCACCGTCACGCGCACGGCGCGCTTCATCCCGCCCTCCGGCAGCGCCCGAGCGCGGCCGTCAGCACGCGCTCCGCGAGGGTCCCCGCGACCGTCTTGCGGTAGCCGGCCGAGGCGTGGAGGTCGCCGTCGGGCGAGAGCGCCGCCGCGGCGGCCTTCGCGGCCTCGGCGAGGCGCGCGGGTGTGGGCTGCTGACCGGCGAGGGCCGCTTCCCCCGGCCCGCTTCTCACCGGCGTCCCGCCCACGCCGAAGAAACCGAGGCGCGCGTGGGACACGGCGCCACTGCCGTCCAGCGCCAGCACCGCCGCGCAGCCCACCAAGGCAAAGTCGCCGTGACGCCGCGCGACTTCGGCGAAGCCCCAGCCGGCGCCCTCGGGCGGCAGCGTGAAGCGGGCCGCCGTCGCCAGCTCGTCCGACTCGAGCGACGTCGCCAGCGGAGCCAGGTAGACCTTGTCAGCCGGGATCACGCGCTCGCCGCCCTTGCGCCGCGCGACGACCGCGCCGTCGAGACAGAGCAAGAGCGCCGGCAGCTCCGAGGCGGGGTCCGCGTGGACGAGGCTACCCACCACGGTGCCGCGGTTCCTGATCGGCGCGTGCGCCACCCAGCCGAGCGCCTCGGCAAAGAGCGGCGAGCGGGTCCGCGCCCAGCGCTCGAGGCCGCTCTGGCGCGCGAGCGCCCCGACGGTCAGCGTGCCGCCCGATTCCGTCAGTCCGTCGAGGTCGACGCAGCCGTTGATGTCCACGAGGACCGACGGGCGCGCCAGGCGGAGCGCAAGCATGGGAATGAGACTCTGACCGCCTGCCAGCACCTTGGCCTCGTCACCGTAGCGCCTCAGCGTCTCGACCGCGTCAGCCGCGCTCGAGGCGGCGACATACTCGAACGGCGCGGGCTTCACGTCTTCCTCACGGATTCCAGGAGGCCGAGGATGACGGAGGGACCGAGGGGCGTGCGCGTGACGCGGACGCCGAAAGGCTGGAGCGCGTCCTCGACGGCGTTGGCGATGGCGGCGGGCGGCGAGATGGCGCCGCCCTCGCCGACCCCTTTCATGCCGAGCGGGTTGCGCGGCGACGGGTACTCGAGGTGGACGGTCTCGATGGGCGGCAGCTCCATCGCCGTCGGCACGAGGTAGTCCATGAAGGTACCCGTCAGGAGCTGCGCCTGCTCGTCGTAGACCATTTCCTCGAGGAGAGCCCCGCCCACGCCCTGCGCGACGCCGCCGTGGATCTGCCCGTCCACGATCACCGGGTTGATGACCCTGCCGCAGTCGTGGGCCACGAGGTAACGGAGAAGCCTCACCGCGCCGGTGCCGGGATCCACCTCGACCTGGGCGATGTGGACGGCGCTCGTATATGTGACGGTCGGCTGGTGGTGGTACACCGTCGCCTCGAAGTCCGGCGAGGCGACCCCGGGCTTGGCAAAGGTGGGAATCGCGGCCTGGATGACCCGGCTCAAGGGCAGCGAGGAGGCGGGAGCCCCGCGCACCGATACTGCACCGTCGGCGATCTCGATGTCGGCCGGCGCGGCCTCGAGCAGCGCGGCGGCGGCCACGGCGATCTTCTCCCTCACTTTCCCGGCGGCGACGTGAATGGAGCTGCCGGCGTTCACCGCGCTCCGCGAGGCGAAGGTGCCGACCCCGAAGGGGATGGCCGCCGTGTCCCCGCCCACGATCGTCACCCAGTCGAGCGGGATGCCGAGCGCGTCTGCCGCGATCTGGGCGAACGAGGTCTCGTGTCCCTGCCCCTGGCTGCAGGCGCCGGTGGCGACAACGGCGCGTCCCGAAGAATCGAGCCTCACGACCGCGCCCTCGTAGGGTCCGATGGCCGTGCCTTCGACATACCCCGAGAGCCCGATGCCGCGATAGACGCCCTTGGCCCGGAGTAGCGCCTGCTCCTCGCGTAGCGTGTCGTAGCCGACGGCGGCAAGCGCGGCCTCGAGTCCCGCCCTGAAATCGCCGCCGTCGTAGACGAGCGGGTTGCCGTCGCGGTACGGGATGTCCAGCGTGTAGGGCATGTCGGCCTGCGTCAGGTAGTTCTTCCGTCGGAGTTCAGCGGGGTCCATGCGGAGCTCGCGGGCGAGGAAGTCCACGATCCGGTCCATCGCGAAGACGGTCTCGGGGCGCCCCGCGCCGCGGTAGGGCGCGTTCGGCGTCTTGTTGGTGACGACGCCGCGGCACTCGACGCGCAGGTGCGGCACGCGGTGAGGGCCCAGGAGATGCGCCACGGTGTTGTACGGCAGGACGATGCCCCAGGAGTTATAGGCCCCCAGGTCGAGCCAGATCCGGTCGCGCACTGCCAGCATCGTCCCGTCGCGCCGCGCGGCGATCTCGATGTCGTGGACCTGATGGCGCGCGTGGGCGGCCGACATCATGTGCTCTCGGCGGTCTTCGGTCCACTTCACAGGACGGCGGGCGGCGATGGCCGCCGCGGGGATCAGCAGGTCCTCCGGGTAGCCGTTGGCCTTGGTGCCGAAGCCGCCTCCCACGTCGGGAGCGACGACGCGGATCTTGTGAGGCGGCAGGCCGAGCGCCGCGACCAGCCCCTGCTGGACGAAGTGGACGACCTGGGTGGCGTTCCACGTCGTGAGCGAGCCGTCGCGCGCGTCCCACCGGGCGACCACGCCGCGCGTCTCGATGGGCATGCCTACGTAGCGCTGGATGTGAAAGCGCTCCCTCACCGTCACGTCGGCCTGGGCGAAGGCGGCGCCGGGATCGCCGAAGCCCGTCTCGAAAAAGACCGCGACGTTGTCTCCCCACTCCGGGTGGAGGACGTGCGCCCCAGGCTCCGCGCCCGCCACCATGTCGGCGACGACTGGCAGCGGCTCGTACTCCACCTCGATCAGCTCGCAGCCGTCCTCGGCAAGCGCGCGGCTGCCGGCCAGGACCATCGCCACGATCTCGCCGACGAAGCGGACGCGGTCCCTCGCCATGGCGAGCTGGGGCACCTGCTTCATCGTCACGTCGACTCGCGCCCCGAGCCCGGACGGGATGGCGCCGAAGAGCGGGAGCGGCTTCATCCAGCGCTCGAGATCGGCGAAGGCGAATACATGCGCCATGCCGGGAAGTCGGCGCGCCGCCTCCGTCTTCACCGACAGGACCCGGGCGTGGCCGTGGGGGCTCCGCAGGAATGCCGCGTGGAGCATGCCCGGCAGCTTGATGTCGTCCACGTAGCGGCCTTCGCCGCGGAGGAAGCGCGGGTCTTCCGTACGGCGAACCGATGCTCCGAAGTATTTGGCGCCCATGGAACCGCCCGACCATACCAACACCCTGCGCAACTGTCCAGCGACCGCGGCAGGCGGCTGAAACCCCGCAGGCTGTCAGTGCTTGTGCGCGCCGGGCATCTCTCCCTTGACCATGGCAAGGTGGTGCGGGCCGTGGTGCGCACCCTGGACGAGCAGCCCGGCGAAACCGAGGCCGCGGATCCGCGCCGCCGTCTTGGCGTCACTTGGATCACGGGCGACCACGATCAGCCGGGCGCCGCCCGGGATGGGCTCGGCCTTGGCCGACCACGCGGGCATGCCGTCGAGCTCGGCCGAATGCGGGATGACCATGTCGCGGATCGAGCGAGCCGTGCGGCCCTCGCCCGTGACGTCCATCGAGAGGCCTCCCGGCAGCTGCGTCGCTTTGACCGATGCACGCAGCACCACCTCGTTCATGTCGATCAGGTGCTGGCGCAGGCGCTCCATGTCCACCTTGGACCAGTCGATGGCGGAATCGGCCTCGAGGATGCGCACGACCTCGGCCATCGCGCCGAAGGCGCCCTGTCCAGGCTGGATCGGGCCGCCCCCTGCCGGATGATGCTGCTGGTGCATGTCATGTGGCATGGCGCCCGGCGGCATCTGGCCGTGGGGCATCTGGCCCGGCGGCATCGGATGCGGACCCTGGGCCCAGACGCCGCCGGCGACGAGGGCGGTACCGAGCGCCGCCGATCCGAAAACGATCACGAGCGATCCCTTCATGGCTTTCTCCTGTCGGGGTGAGTTGTCAGAGAGAGTATGGCGGCGGCGCGGCGCGAAGTCTGTGACCTGGGTCACACGGGCGCCCCGCCCCGCGCCGCCTCGGCGAGGCGCCCGGGGTCGCGGATCACGATGCCCGAGCGGCTGCGCTTGATCGCGCCGGCGCGCTCGAGCTGGGCGAGAGCCCGCGAGACGAGCTCTCGCACTGTGCCGAGGTGCGCCGCGAGCTGCTCCTGGGTCAACCCGAAATCGACGACGGCACCGGGCATCAGCGGCGAGCCCGCGGCCGCCGCGGCGGCTTCGATGTGGCGCGCCAGCCGCTCGGTGACCTGGCGGAAGGCCAGGTCCTCGACGAGCCCGGCGAATCGCCGCACCCGCCCCGCCATGGCCTCGAGCATGGACAGCGCGACGGCCGGATGGCGCCGGCAAAGCTCGAGCACGGCCTCCCGGGGAACGAGCACGAGCCGCGTGGGCTCGACGGCGACGGCCGAGGCGATATAGCCCTGGCCGTCGAAGAGCGGGGCCTCGCCGAGCGTGGCGCCCGCGCCCTCGGCGTGGAGCACCTGCTCCCGGCCGCGCGGCGAGACCTGGCGCATCTCCACCGCGCCGCCGGCGACGACGAGGAGTCCGCGGCATGGATCGCCCGCCTCGAACGCGCGCTCACCCCGCCTGAGAGCGCGCAGGCGGCAGCGCCGCGCGAGCCGCACCAGCTCGGCCGCGGGGACGGAGCGGAAGTAACCGACCCGACGCAGCGCCGCCAGCACCGGGTCCGCTGCCGCCCGAGTCACGGTCAGACCCCCGCCGTTCGCGCGCGCGGGTCGAGCATTTCGTTGAGCGCCTCGCCCGCCAGGTTGAACGAGAGCACCGTGAAGAAGATCGCCGCGCCCGGGAAGAGCGGCGGCCTCAGCGCGCTGAGGCCAAGCGCGAAGGGATCGGCGGGAGCGCCCACGGCCCGATGACCGCGGCACACATGAAGAGCCCGGCGCCGGCTAGCCCGCCTAGGCCGAGCGGACGCCCGCGCAGCCGCCGGAGGAGATCGCCGAGGGTGTCCCGCGCCGCCACGGCCAGCTTCGCTACTCGGCGAGGTCGGGGTGGTTGCGGTACTCGTTGTCGAGGTGGGTCAAGCCGTTGAAGAGCTTGCCCATGAGCGTTCACGCCTGCGTGTCCGTCGTGGTGCCCGGGTTCATCGTGGGCGGGTCCGCGCTGATAGCCTGGACCGCCGTGCCGCCGCGGACAGGCGTCTGGGCCTGGGCGGCCGCTGGAAGCACGGCGAGCGCGAAAACGTGGGCGAGCTTCAACATGCGGCGATCCTCCTAGGTCTTTTCGAGAATGGCGTCGACCGCGGCCTCGAGCTTGCGCGCGGCCGCGCCCAGCCGCTCATTGATCGCCGCCACCGTCGCCTCGTCGGCCTGGAGGCCGCGCTCGAAGAGATCCGCCTGCCGCAGCGACTCGGCCGGCGCGGGGCCGCCCCGCATCGTGCGCGCGGCGATGAAGCGCCCCGGATCGAGCGCCTGCTTGATCTGGGTGGCGTCGAGGCCTCCCGGCTTGCCGTGGTAGGCGACGGCCGCCTCGTCCAGCAGGGCCGGCGTTACACCACCGGGCCCGACTCCCCTGTCTTCGCAGAGGCGGACCAGGATGCCGACGATCTGGTGCGCGGTGCGCCAGGGCAGGTCGCGCTCGCGGCAGAGCACGCCCGCGAGATCGGTCGCCGTCGCCCAGTGCCGCCACGCCTGCTCGCGCATGTGCTCGGTGCGGATCCCGAGCGCCGGCAGGAGCTCGCAGAACCAGTCGAGGTCCCTCGCGCAATTTTCGGAGACTCGCCACAGCGCCTCGAGGGCGTAGTAGCGCTCGGTGATGGGCAGGCCGGTCGGCCCCTTGAGCGCGTGATAGGCGGTGACGACACAGCCGAGCGCCTCGGCGGAGGCACCCTTGACCTCGGCAGGGCCGATGACGTTCTTCTTCTGCATCATGATGCTGGACGTGTTGCAGAAACGGTCGGGAATGTCCACGAATCCGAACTCGCTCGTGCTCCAGAGAATCAGGTCGTCGGCCCACTTCGCCAGTGTGTGATAGAGGAGGGCCACGGCCATCGGCACGTCCAGGCTGTCGTCCGCGTTCAGCTCCAGGATCGCGTCGGCCATGTTCTCGTGGATCGAGTCGAAGCCCAGCAGCTCGGCCGTCCGCTCCCGATTGAGCGGGAAGTCCGAGCCGACCATGATCGCGGCGCCGGCCGGGCTCGTATTGACGCGCCCGTACACGCCGCGGAGACGCTCGAAGTCGCGGGCGAGGTTGGCCGCCCAGGACAACAGGAGGTGCGCGAGCGTCATCGGCTGGGCGTGCTGGCCGAAGCTGTACCCGGGGAGAATCGTGTCCGTGTGACGCCGCGCGAGCCCGATCAGCACGCGACGCAGCCTGTTGACGCCCTCGAGGAGCCGCAGCACCTTTTCCCGCTGGAGGGTGTTGATGCCGACCGAGGAGAGATCGCCGGAGCTTCGCCCGAGGTGGAGCCGCCCGCCGATCTCTTCGCCGAGCGCGCGGATCAGGTACTGCTCGCCCGAGTGAAGGCCGCCGCCCGACTTCATCCGCACCTCCTCGATGCCGTCCTTTTCCATTCGGCGAAGCGCTTCGAGGATGGCCCTGCCGTGCTCTCGCCGGAGCAGGCCCTCCTCGACCAGCATGACGGCCTGCGCCTTGTCGAAGGCGTGGAGGGCGTGGAACATGAGGCGCGAGCGGCCGACGGCCAGCTTGCCCAGCTGCGGGAGCATTTCTTCCCGCAGCCTGATGCCGCCGGCGCGGAATCCGCGGTACTCGGGTGAGGGCTGCTTGAGCATGATCGCGACTCCCTCCTGGGTGAGCCGCCGTATGATAGCAGTCGCCGGGGGACAGGTTCAACGAGAGAGGAGCCTACGATGATCAAACGGCTATTCGACCTGGTGAACGCCGACGTGGCGCTCGTCCGCCGCGGCCGGTTCCTCACGACAGACTTCCTGGTCGAGGTAGGGGACGAGCCCTTCCACGTCTCGGTGCAGGACGGCCGCATCACCTCGGTGACCCGCGGGCCGGCATCCATGCGACCCTGGCGCTTCGCCATACGCGCCAGCGCGGAGGCGTGGCGCGAGTTCTGGCAGCCGGTGCCTCGTGCGGGCTACCACGACCTCTTCGCCCTGACGCGCTTCGGCCGCGCGCGCATCGAGGGCGACCTTCAGCCGCTGATGGCCAACCTCCGCTACATCAAGGAAGTCCTCGAGACGCCGCGACGCCTCGCGGGGAGTGCCTGAGATGGCCGCGCGGATCGAGCCGATAGCCGGACGGTACGTGCACCTGACGCTCGGCAGCCGCAGCTGCCGCGTCTATTTCGAGGAGGCCGGCGGCGGCATTCCCCTGCTATGCCTGCACACCGCCGGCTCGGACGGCAGACAGTTCCGTCACCTGATGAACGACGCGGCGGTGACGGATCACTACCGCGTCATCGCTTTCGACCTGCCGTGGCACGGCAAGTCCACGCCGCCCGTCGGATGGGAAAACGAAGAGTACAGGCTGACAACGGAGGCCTACGTCGAGGCCGTGATGACATTCAGCCGCGCGCTGGAGCTCGACCGGCCCGTAGTCATGGGCTGCTCGATGGGCGGCCGCATCGTCCTCCAGCTCGCGCTGGAGCACGCGGCCGAGCTGCGCGCGGTCATCGGTCTCGAGGCGGCCGATCACCAGACGCCCTGGTACGACACGGAGTGGCTCCACCGCCCCGACGTCCACGGCGGCGAGGTCTGCGCGGCGCTGGTCTCGGGACTCGTCGGCGCGACCGCCCCCGACGAGCACCGCTGGGGGACCCTCTGGGGCTACATGCAGAGCGGGCCCGGCGTCTTCAAGGGCGATCTCTACTTCTACCGCGTGGACTCCGACTTCCGCGAGCGGGTCGCCGGGATCGACACCCGCGTCTGCCCCGTCCATCTGCTCACGGGCAGCTACGACTTCTCCTGCACTCCGGAAGACACGCTGCGCACGGCCGCCAAGATCAAGGGTGCGGAGGCGCAGACCATGGACGGGCTCGGCCACTTCCCGATGAGCGAGGACCCGGCGCGGTTCCGCGAATACATCCTGCCCGTCCTCGACCGGATCCGCGCCGCCCCGGCTTGAGCGGGGGGTGGTACGCTTCGTCCCGGCGGCGACTCCGCCTCGATGGGACTGACCTCGACGACACCAGGAGGAACTGATAAGCATGGACGCCCGCGACCTTCTCATCGAAGAGCACAGCGCAGTGCACTCGGCCGCCGTCGGGGGCAACAAGGCGTCGATGGCGGAGCGGACCTTCGGCGGCCTGACCGACGACCAGATGCGGATGCGCCCGCGGGAGGACCTGAACTCCCTCGCCTGGCTCATGTGGCATATCAGCCGCGCCGAGGACGTCATGGCCAACATCGTGATCAATGGCCGCAGCCAGGTGCTCGACGACGGCTGGCTGCCGCGTCTGAAGATCGCGCGGCGCGACTTCGGCATCGGCATGACCAAGCCCGAGGTAAGCGAACTGAGCGCGGCGGTGGACATCGTCGCGCTGCGGGACTACCGCGACGCGGTGGGGCGGCGTACCCGCGACATCCTGAGCGCCTACGGTCCCAAGGACTGGGAGGGCGACATCGAGGCGGCGGCCCTCGAGCGGGCCGGCTCGCTTGGCTGCTTCGGCAACCGCACCGAGGCGCTCGTCAAGGCCTTCACCGGCCGCCCGCGCCGGGCGATCCTGAGCGGCATCGTCGTGATGCACTCCGCCATGCACATGGGCGAAGGCGCCACCGTGCGGACGGCGGG
>Ga0326597_10005785_pt1 | contig 17083 bp, 9 predicted proteins | sample RVTome_12_FD_203789 | JGI IMG/M metagenome (GOLD analysis project Ga0326597, IMG submission 203789) | Soil microbial communities from uranium-contaminated site in the Upper Colorado River Basin, Wyoming, United States - RVT100D185 | ecosystem: Environmental > Terrestrial > Soil > Contaminated >...
TCTCGTCGTCGCGGTCGACCAGCTCGGGGTTTTCGTTCTCGGCCGACTTCGGGCGGCTGAGGAAGTCGACCTTCTCGGCGATGATCTCGCAGCCGTAGCGGTCGTTGCCTGCGGCATCGGTCCACTTGGTGTAGTGGATGCGGCCGTGGACGAGGACCTTCATGCCTTTTTCGCAATGCTCCGCGACCGTCTTGCCGAGACCGTTGAAGCAGGTGATGCGATGCCATTCGGTGTCCATGATCCGGTAGCCGTTCTCGTCGCGCAGCACGCGACCTTCCGAGAGGCGGGGGCGCGAGGTGGCGAGGCTGAAGTTGGTGATCTTGGTGCCGCCCTGGGTCGTGCGGGCTTCGGGGTTCTGGCCGATGTTGCCGGCGAGGATGACGATGTTCTGCATGATAAGCTCCTGTGTTTCCTGTCCCCGGGACCGTCCCTTCGACAAGACCCGGAAAAAGCCCGTCGGGTGAGGCGTGCACGGCGGACGGCACGGACGCCGGAAACCCCCAAAGGACCGGGGTGGAGCGGGCAGGACGCCAGAGGCGGCCAACACGGCCCGGGCTGACGCGGGGTTGCGCGCACGAGACCGAACAGGCTTAGGGGATTGTCAGTCGAAGGGATGGCGCCGGGGATGGAAGCGACCTGAGGCCTTTGCAGAACCCGGCCTTCCTTGACGAGGGAAAAGGGCGGAAGCCTGGCTTCCGAAGAAACCATGGGCGGCTGATCACCGCAATTTCCGCGACCACCACATGCGTCCAGACTGCCCAGGAAAAGTGAAGAGAGACAATAACCCGGAAAGGAGAAGGGAAACCATAGCAGCCGCAACTCTGCAGGGGTTGACCGATCGCCGGTCGCCGAGCATTGCGAGAAAGATGTGATGGCCAGCTCCGTGCCGCTACCAGATAGCAGTGGGACATGCCGGTTCGACATCCAGTCACTCGAGAGACAAGCCGACACGACGCCCCCTTGCCGACCGGCCGTCGTCGGCGGCGAGAACGCAGCTTGCGTGTCAGATCGCATCTACGTTGAAACCAAACTCGAAAGCGCCTATGGTACTCCAACAGACTACCGGCTGGGAGACAAAAAATGAGCGTCCACAAGCAGAGCGTCAGCTTTACAGATACAGCATTTGCCTTCGCGCGCGAACTGGTCGAAAGTGGCGAATACCCGAACATCAGCGCCGCAGTTTCGGGAGAGATGGCGCGGGCCCGCGCCGCCCGTGAGCGGGAACGGGCGCTGTTCGAAGCCGAGGTACAGCGTCGTCTAGCCTTGCCGCTTGATGCCTGGGAACCCATTGGCACGACCGACAGCTTCACCGCAGACGCCCGGGCGCATCTCGAGCGCCGCGTTCAAAAAGATCGCGGTAACGCCAACTGATGCGCCTGGTCCGCCACCCGCTGATCAGGCGCGATCTGGTCGCGATGGTCGACCACATTGTCGAGACAACTCAGGGCGACTTCACTGCGGCGATACGCCGTCTCGATGAAGTCGACAGCCTTTTGGCCGACATCGCTGCCAACCCGCTATCCGTCAAGAGGCTGTCTCCGCCACTTGACGGCTGGCTGGTTCGCCACGGAGGGCGAGGTCACCGCATCACCATCGTGTTCCGCGCCAATCTCGAACGCGACGAGCTCTACGTCGCGCTTGTTGCGTTTGGGGGGCAGGACTGGATGACTGGCAGCCTTGAACGAAAAGAGTTCGTAAAGGGCAAGCTACTGGGCCAGAGTAATCCGTCGACGGAATTATAGGGTTGGCATGAAAGCTTTTGAATTCGATCATAACCTTATCGACTCGTACGCGCGTTTCTCGCGTTCGTTCAGTACCATCCGAGCAGAAGACATAGCGAGCGAGATCGAGCGCCAATATGATGAGGGGCGTTTCTGGCCTGATGCCCTTCTCTCGTTGAATCCGAGATTTCTCTCGGGCCCCACGGTTGACGACCTCGTGGCATCGGGAGATCTGGACGAAGCCACCGGCATGATTTTCCGGATCGGCGCAACGCCAATCAGGTTTCATCGGCATCAGGCGCAGTCCATCGCCAAGGCTCGCGCGGGTCAGAGCTTTGTTGTGACGACGGGAACCGGCTCGGGGAAATCCCTGTGTTTCTTCGTTCCTGTGGTCGATGCCATCGTGCGTTCTCGAAAGGCCGGGCGACCGCGCAAGACGCGCGCCATCATCGTCTATCCAATGAACGCCTTGGCAAACAGCCAGATCAAGGAGATCGAGAAGTTCATTTCCCAATCTGGGCTGCCTGAAGATTTGAAGCCGGTGGTGCGGCGCTACACGGGACAGGAGAGCCAGGAGGAGCGTCAGCGGATTGCCGACAACCCGCCAGACATTCTGCTCACGAACTTCATGATGGCCGAACTATTGCTGACGCGCCAGGACAACCTCGACACCAAAGTCATCGACAATGCCAGCGGGCTCGAGTTCATCGTACTCGACGAACTTCATACATATCGCGGTCGTCAGGGCGCTGATGTGGCCATCCTTGTCCGACGTCTCCGGAACCGCTGCGCGCCAGCCAAAGCGCCGATCTGCATCGGGACCTCGGCCACCATGGCAAGTGAAGGTTCAGAGGCGGGCCGCGCAAAAGCCGTGGCTGATGTTGCGTCTCGTCTGTTCGGTGCATCGATTGGCCCTGATGCCGTTATCGACGAGTCCCTTCAGCGCGCGACGGATGACCGGTTGAAGCTCGACGATGTGCGGCCAAAGCTGGCGCATGTTTTCACAAACGAGCTTCCCGACAATCTGACAGATGAGGTACTGCGGCGACATCCCCTCGCGGTCTGGGCGGAACTTGCGATCGGCCTCGATGATGGCCAAGAACTGAAGCGCCAGAAGCCTGTCCCCTTCAACGCCGCGGTCGAACTGCTTTCGAAAGATAGCGACATCGACGCGGAAACCTGTCGGATCGGTTTCGAGCGGTTCTTGACTCGGGTCAGTCTGCCGGAGGCCGAACGTGGCGGTCAGGGCGCAGGCGCGTTCCTCGCATTCAAGCTGCATCGTTTCATCTCTGGCGCGGGAGAGATTTTCACGACGCTGACCGGTAGTCCGAGGCGGGTTCTGTTCGAGGGCCAGCTGGAAGATCCCGTTGCGCCTGGCCATCGCCTCTATCCAACACGGTTCTGCAGGGAATGCGGCCATGAAGTCCATGTCGTCATCAAGAACGAGGACGCCGAAGGACTTCGCTTCCTGCCCAGAAACATCGACGACACGCCCATCGCAGACCCGGATGGCGATATTGCGGGCTACCTGACACCCGTCGGCGAGAGTGACCCGGACTACGCTTTCACCGGCGATCCTGAAAGCTATCCGGAAGACTGGCGGGAAGAGCGCAACGGCATCGAACGTCTGCGCTCCAACCGAAAGGGCCGTCTGCTCGAACAGGTCACAGTGCGGCCCGATGGGCGTTACAGCCCAGACGGCGTCAGTTTCTGGTTCATTCCGGGCAAATTTGGGTTTTGTCCGTGCTGTCTTGATCAACCTCATCCGAGCATGCGGGAACGTAGCAAACTCGCGGGCCTTTCAGGCGAAGGCCGAAGCTCGGCAACCACACACCTTGTTTCAACCGCGCTTGAGTGGATGAACGGGGACACCAACGGTGTTCCGGCCGAAAAGCGAAAGCTGCTTGGTTTCACGGACAACCGCCAGGACGCCGCCCTTCAGGCAGGTCACTTCAACGACTATTTGTTCGTGAGCTTGTTGCGTGGCGCAATCTTGCGCGCTGTTCTCGACGCAGGCGCGGACGGCATGGCCGAAGATGAATTCGGTCTGCGGGTGGTGAAAGCTCTTGGTTTCACTGCATCGAACAAGGACTCGAGGATCCACTGGATGTTGGACCCCGAAGCTGGCGCCGTCGTGCGCGAGGATGCCCAACGGTCACTTGCCAAAGTCTTGGCCCACCGGGTCTGGACGGACCTGAGACGGGGATGGCGCTACACCAACCCCAGCCTGTCGGTGCTCAATCTTGTCGATGTCGAGTTTATTGGGCTCGACGACATCGCGGATGACAGGGAAGCCCTGATGGCGGTGCATCCAGCACTCGGGAGCTTGGACGCCACAGCCTGCAAGAAGCTGCTCAAGGAAATCCTTGGCGCGATGCTGGAGGGGTTGGCCGTCAGCACCGAAGCCCTCGATCTGACCGTTCTCGACACAGTCGGACAAAAATCGCGGAACCTGTTGAGGACACCTTGGGCTATCGATCAGAAGGAAACGCCCCGAAGCAGGTCGACTCTGTTCTTGCAGGCTCCAGGAAAGGATCGTGTCGGGCTGCGTGAAGAGCAGACCATTATCCGTGCGGGGCACAACTCTCGGATCGGCAGGTCGATCAACCGCAGGAGCATGATCGGCACGAAGCTCAACAAAACCGAATACCTTGCCGTCGTGACCGGCCTTTTGGATTTGATGGCACGCGAAGGCCTGGTCTCGCTTGTCGAGATCGAAGCCGATTTGCTGGGATGGCGGCTGTCGCCTTCGGCCGTTCGTCTGGTGCCCGGAGAGGCGGTCCGTAGCGGGCAGGCGCAGGGAAATCGATACTTCCACGACCTCTACAATGCGATCGCGGCCGATCTGAAAAGGGGCCGCAGCACCTATTGGGGCCTGGAAGGTCGCGAGCATACCGCTCAGGTTTCACAAAAGCAGCGAGAATGGCGGGAGTGGCGGTTCCGCTTTGAGGATGATGATCGCACGAAGCTCAAGGAAAACGCGACCGACATCAAAGCGTCCGGAGAGTCCGATCAGTTTCTGCCTGCGCTCTTCTGTTCACCGACAATGGAACTCGGTGTCGACATTTCTGCGTTGAATGCGGTCTATCTGCGCAATGTACCGCCGACCCCAGCCAACTATGCACAACGCGCAGGTCGGGCCGGTCGGTCTGGACAGGCAGCGGTCATCGTCACCTATTGCGCAGCACAGTCGCCGCATGATCAGTATTTCTTCGAGCGGCGCAATGACATGGTGGCCGGGGTGGTCAGGCCACCTGCGCTCGACATCACCAATGAAGAACTGGTTCGTTCACACTTGCATGCCGTTTGGCTGGCGGAGGCCAAGCTGGCGCTATCTCCTGACATTCCCGAAATCCTGGACCTGAAACAGGCAAAGTACCCGCTGAAACAGGAAGTGATCGACGTCATCAGCAAGCCAAGCCTCGTGACAGCTGCGCGCGCGCCGATGAAGCGGGTGCTGGACCAAATCCTCTCATCAATGGATGGAAAGAAACCCGTCTGGATGGGCGATGCGGATGATTTCATCCTTGAGGTCGCAATGCGCTCTCCGCAAGAGTTTGACCGCGCGTTTGACCGCTGGCGTGAACTCTACAATTCAGCGCGGACCCAGCTGATGGAGGCCAATAGCCGGTCCGAGATTACGGGTCTCTCAGGTGCCGACCGGCGCAAGATCAAGGCGGCCCAGATGCAGGCGAGCGACCAGATCGCCATCCTTGAACAGGGCAAGGCCACCAACGGATCGGATTTCTACTCCTATCGCTACCTCGCGACCGAGGGATTTCTGCCGGGGTACAACTTCCCGCGGCTTCCGCTCTATGCCTTCGTCCCCGGAGAGGGAAAGGCCGGTTCCTTCCTGCAACGAGCCAGGTTCCTTGCAATCTCGGAATTCGGGCCGCGCAGCCTGATCTATCACGAAGGTCGGGCCTACAGGGTGATGAAGGCTAAACTGCCACCCGAAGTCCGCACCGGTGACGGCTCGGAATTGGCCACTAAGGACATCTTCATCTGTTCCAATTGCGGAGCCTGCCACGAAGGCGAAGTCGAGCGCTGTCATGCCTGCAACTCGCCGATGGCGGGCGAAGTGCCGGTGCGGAAGACACTCAGGATCGATAATGTCGAAGCAGCACCCGCCGACCGGATCACGGCGAACGACGAAGAACGCGTTCGTCAGGGATTTGACATCCAGACTGTTTTCTCTTGGCCCAAGAAGGTCACGGAAGCTGATTTCCGCTGTGGAGAAACATCGATCCTCGCTCTCCAATATGCCAACAGTGCTGAGATCAGCCGGATCAACAAGGGCTTGAAGCGGCGCAAGAACCAGACCGTCTTCGGTTTCAACATCGACCCGCGGAGCGGATACTGGGCAAAGTCGGAAGACGAGGAACCGGATGTCGATGTGCCGCCGGATGTCGCAAGACCGGTTCGCATCGTACCGATCGTCCGCGACCACAAGAATGCGCTCTTGCTGCGTTTTCGCGATCCAGATGCCTACGCCCCCAAGACAATCGCGACCGTCCAACATGCGCTCTTGCGCGGAATCGCGGTCACTTTTCAGCTAGAGGAGGGAGAGATCCTCGGAGAGCCGTTGCCCGCCCGAGACAACCGTCGCTCGATCCTCGCCTACGAAGCGACGGAGGGCGGGGCTGGTGTCCTGAACCGCTTGGTCGAAGACGCCCACGCCTTGGGCAAAGTGGCGCGGGAAGCTCTGTCCATCATGCACTTCGACAACGTCGACGACGCCATCACGGCGGGCGATGCGAAACTGCTGGTGGATCGGGATGGTGATGCCTGTGTTCGTGGCTGCTATCGTTGTCTGCTCTCCTACTTCAACCAGCCAGATCACGAGCTGATTGACCGCACCAGCGATGAAGCAAAACAGATGCTGATAGACCTTGCTCGGGGAGAAGTCGTACTGGCGACGACTTCGCCGCGCTCGGCGAGCGCCGAAGGATGGGAGTCTGCCTTCAAGGATGCCGGGATACCGGCCCCGGATGGCGCCCTCGTCACCTTTGCCGAACAGGACATGAGCTTTGCATGGCGCAGCCATTTCATTGCGGCTTGCAACGAGGCCCTGTCCGATGCGGCTCGCGAGATCGCTGATGCCAAAGGCTGGACGCTTTTCGAATTGCCCGAGACCAGCGCGGCCGGCTTGCCCGACGCGCTGATTTCGATGTTCAAGGATTGATCTGATGACCGTGAATTTTGCCCCCGGAGATCTTGTGCGCGCCCGTGGGCGCGAATGGGTGGCCCTACCTTCCCCGCGCGAAGGCACTCTGGCGCTCCGCCCCCTCTCCGGGAGTGAGAATGACACGGTTATTCTTGACCCGGCACTTGAAACGCTCTCTGTCTCGGCGGCCCGTTTTGACCTGCCAGCGGGCGCTGCCCCAACCGTGCAGTCAAAGGCCGCTCTCCTGGCGGACGCCATGCGCCTTACCCTTCGGCGAGGAGCGGGGCCTTTCCGTTCGGCCGCCCAGCTGGCCTTTGAGCCCAGAACCTATCAGCTCGTTCCTCTGCTGATGGCGCTTCGCCTGCAAGTGCCCCGACTTCTGATCGCCGATGATGTAGGGATCGGGAAAACAATCGAGGCAGGCCTTATCCTTCGTGAACTGATGGATCGGGGCGAAGTCGATGGTTTCTCTGTGCTTTGCCCGCCGCACCTCGTCGAGCAATGGGTCGGGGAATTGAAGCATCGCTTCGGGATCGAAGCTGTCGCCGTCACATCAGGTAGTGCCGCGAGGCTGGAACGCGGCCTCCCGCTGGCCCAGACCCTGTTCGATGCCTACCCATATACCGTGGTCAGCCTCGACTACATCAAGGCCGAAAAGCGTCGTGAAGGCTTCGCTCGGGCGTGCCCCGATTTCGTGATCGTGGACGAGGCCCATGCCTGTGTGGGAACCCACAAGGGCAAGCAGCAGCGTTTCGAGTTGCTCGCTGGCCTTGCCCGCGATCCAGAGCGCAGGATGATCTTTCTGACCGCCACCCCCCACTCGGGTGATGAGGACGCGTTCGGCCGCCTTCTTTCGCTGATCGAGCCGTCCTTTGGCGCGATGAATTTCGAAGACGCCCGCTACCGGGAACGTCTGGCGCGACATTTCGTGCAGCGCCAGCGGATCGATCTCGTTTCGGGGGAATGGGACGAGAACCGCGCATTTCCCAAGCACGAAACGACCGAGTCTCCCTACAGGCTGTCGCAGGCGCATCTCGATTTCCAGGAGGCCGTGCTCGACTACTGCTTTGGCGTTGTCTCGCGCGCAGGCACCGGGCTTAGGGAACGGCGCCTCGCCTTCTGGGGCACGCTCGCCCTGATGCGCTGTGTAGGTTCGTCGCCAGCGGCGGCCCTCAGCGCCCTCCGTAACCGGATGTCGAATGAGAGCAACCGGCTTGAGTCGCAGATCTATGACGAAGACTCTGATGACGAAGATGCTGTCGATATCGAACCCAGCACCGGCTTCGATACTGATCCCGCCCTTCTGGCTTTGGTCGTCCGGGCAGAGGAGTTGGTTCACAAAGCCGACCCGAAGCTCACGGCCCTCATCGATGCGCTCACGCCACTGATCAAGAAGGGCGTGAATCCCGTGGTGTTCTGCCGATATTTGGCCACTGCCGAGCATGTCCGAAATGGTCTGAGGAAAGCGTTTCCCAAACTGGCCGTCGAAGCGGTGACGGGTGTTCTTACTCCCGACGAGCGTCGTGACCGCGTGGCCGAAATGGCATCGGCCGACGACCAGAAAGAAATTCAGCGTATTTTGGTCGCTACCGACTGCCTGTCCGAAGGAATCAACCTTCAGCAGCTGTTTGACACAGTCGTTCATTACGACCTGTCCTGGAACCCTACCCGGCATCAGCAGCGCGAGGGTCGCGTTGACCGGTTCGGACAGCCCGCAGAGCTTGTCCGCTCGATCATGATGTTCTCGCCAGATAGCGCCATCGACGGGGCAGTTCTTGAAGTGATCCTTCGCAAGGCGGAGGAAATCCGCAAGGCAACAGGCGTGACGGTGCCACTGCCTGACAATAGGGGTCCGGTAACCGACGCGCTGATGGCGTCCATGATGTTGCGCCGTGGTGGAACTCGGCAGCTGGCGCTCGACCTTCGCCTCGATGATGGCACTAAAGCCATGGAAGTGCGCTGGCGCGACGCATCAGAGAGCGAGAAGAAATCCCGTGCACGCTTCGCTCAGAATGCGATGAAGCCGCAGGAAGTGGCTCCGGAATGGGAAAAGGTCCGCACACTGCTGGGATCGCCAGCAGATGCCAAGACATTCATCGAACAGGCAATGTCGCGCTTTGGCGTGCCGCTTGAGCCCCGAAAGACCCTCTTGGTTGCCCATGTCCATGCGCTGGAAGCGGGCCTGAAAGAACGGCTGACCCAACGGGGCCTGTCAGGCTCGGTCCGCCTCGCCATGGTCGAGCCCGCTCCGTCAGGGACTGCGCTGCTAACAAGAACACATCCCCTGACCGCCACCCTCGCCGAGGCGCTGGTGGAAGCATCCCTTGACCCCGAGGCCCTGTCCGGTCTCGGAATCGGCCGGGTTGGTGCCTGGCCAACCTCAGCCGTACAGCAGATGACGCGGGTGGCTCTCCTTCGAATCCGGTTCAAGCTGACCGTCCATGCGCGAAAAGAGCGCCTTCTCCTCGCCGAGGAAGCTGCCCTCGTGGCGTTGCAGGGCGGCAAGATTGTCGCAAGCGGCGAAGCAGCCCGCGCGCTCCTGAACACACCTGCAACCTCTGACCTCGCTTTGTCCGCTCGGGACCGTTTCATTGGCAAAGCAAAGGAGGACCTTCCCAGCTTGCTCGACGGCCCGTTGGCTGACTTTATCAAAACCCGTGCCGAAGAGCTCATGCAAGATCATGCCCGCCTTCGCGCCGCCGCAGGATCGGCCTCTCGCGTCACGGTGGAGGCTGTTCTGCCGCCCGACGTCATCGGTTTGTTCGTCCTGGTGCCGAGCGAGGTCTGATTATGGCGCGCAAACCCATCGTCGACATGTCCGCCTGGCCATCGCTCAGCCTCGAAGGCAACCTGATCGCGCCTGCCATGGTTGCAGCGGCAGACCGCCGTGAGGCCACAGAGCAAACCGAAGCAGATTACTGCATCCGCAAGGGGCTGACGATCCGCGAGGAAATCTCGACCGCCTTCCGCGTCGGCCAGTCGCATTTCGACACCTTCGCCAAGATCGCAAGCCCCTCGGCCGATGCGACGCGTCGGTTCATCAAGGCCTTTCTGCAGGAAACCTTTGGCTTCGATGACCTTGTCCCAGCGGATGGCACTTTGGCCTTCATCGCGGGCGGACGGGTGCCGATCGTGGTCGTGCCCCCATCAGACGAAAAGCTCGACCGGCGCAGCGCGACTCTTTCAGCCGACCGCACACGCTCGCCCGCCTTCGCACTTCAGGACCACCTGAACGAGCATGACGAAACACTCTGGGGGCTTGTCACCAACGGCACCCTGATCCGCCTGATGCGCGACAACGCATCGCTGACCCGCCCGGCGTATATCGAGGCCGACCTTTCCCAGATCTTCACCAACGAGGACGCCGCTTCCTTCGCCGTTCTTTGGCTGTTGATCCACCGCACCCGCTTTGGCGTTGCGGGCGCCCCCGCGACCGATTGCGCGCTGGAACGTTGGCGCGATGCCGGGTCCAAGGAAGGCGAAGTCGCCCGCGACCGTTTGGCCGTCCAGGTCCAGATCGCGCTCAAGGTTCTCGGCTCGGGCTTCCTCGAGGCCAACCCCGACCTGCGCGATCAGCTGAAATCGGGCGAAGTCAACCTGACCGAATGGTTCAACGAACTGCTGCGCCTCGTCTACCGCCTGATCTTCCTGATGGTGGCCGAGGATCGCAACCTCCTGCACCCCGAAAAGGCAAGGCCCGACGCCCGCAAGCTCTATGCCGAAGGGTACAGCCTCGCCGCCCTGCGCGCCCAATGCTACCGCGCCGCCTCGTGGGACAAGCACCACGACCGGTATGAGGGCATCAAGATAGTCTTCCGCGCGCTGGCCAATGGCCAAGAAGCGCTCGCGCTCCCGGCCCTCGGCGGTCTTTTCTCCGACGACAAGCTGCCCCACCTCGAAACCGCCCGCCTGCGCAACCGCGCCTTCATGGAGGCGCTCTACCGCCTCTCCTGGCTCGACCAGAAAACCGGCATGGTCCCAGTCAACTGGCGCGCGATGGAAACCGAGGAGCTGGGCTCCGTCTACGAATCCCTGCTAGAACTGCAGCCACAGTTGGGCGATGACGGCCAGACCCTGGTCTTCGCCTCCGAGGCCGCCGAGCAGAAGGGCAACCAGCGCAAGACCACCGGCTCCTACTACACGCCCGACAGCCTGGTTCAGGCGCTGCTAGACACCGCGCTCGACCCTGTGCTCGACAAGACCGAGGCCGAGGCGGACGATCCCGCCAAGGCGCTGCTGAAACTGTCGGTCATCGACCCCGCCTGCGGATCGGGCCACTTCCTGCTGGCTGCAGCCCGCCGGATCGCCACGCGGCTCGCGCGAATCCGCGCCGATGGCACGCCCTCGCTCGCCGATTTCCGCCATGCCCTGCGCGATGTCGCGCGGTCCTGCCTTCACGGGGTGGACCGCAACCCGATGGCGGTGGAGCTGACCAAGGTCGCGCTCTGGATCGAGACGGTGGATCCCGGCCTTCCCCTCGGCTTCTTCGACGCGCAGATCCGCTGCGGCGATGCGCTGCTGGGGGTGTTCGACCTGAAGGTCCTACAGGGCGGCATCCCCGATGCCGCCTACAAGCCGCTGACGGGCGACGACAAGGATACGGCGCGCTACTACCTGCAGGCCAATCGCGCCGCGACCTCGGGTCAGGGCGGGTTCGATTTCGGCACGGGGCAAGTCGCGATGCCCGAGATGAAGCCGCTGGCGCTGGATTTCTCGGGCTTCCGCGATCTGCCCGAGGATACGGTGGAACAGATCGGGGCCAAGGCCGCTCGGTTCAAGGAACTGCGCAAAGGGCAGGCTTTTGTGCGGGCGACAGCGGCGGCGAACCTGTATGTCGCGGCCTTCCTGCTGCCCAAGGTGGGCGGCGCGCCGGCGGGGGCATCGGCCCGCACCGTGCCGACGACCGAAGAGCTGTGGATGGCCCTCAATCAGGGCAAGATCCGGCAGGCGATGACTGACGCGCCCAAGGCCGCCCGCCGCGCCCGCGCCTTTCACTGGCCGCTGGAGTTCCCCGATGTGATGCAGCGCGGCGGGTTTGATGTGGTGTTGGGCAACCCGCCGTGGGAGGTGATGCAGCTATCTGAGAAAGAGTACTTCGCCGCGCTGCACCCAGAGATTGCCTCCTTGGCAGGCGCAGCCCGGAAGCGGGCAATCGATGCCCTTCAACGTGACAATCCTGCCGCGTTCGAGGCGTTTCAGTCTGCTCTACGCTCGTCTGATGCTGGCAACGAGTTCGCCCGAGCGTCAGGTCGTTTCGATCTGACCGCACGGGGCAAGGTGAACACTTATGCGCTTTTCGCCGAACATTTCGCGAGTCTGGCGCGACTGAGGGCCGGTGTGATTGTCCCGACCGGGATCGCGACGGACTCAACCACTGCACCTTTCTTTGCGGCATTGGTCAAAATGAAGCGGTTGGCCAAGTTGGTCGATTTCGAGAACCGCGCCGGGTTGTTTCCCGCCGTTCATAGCGCCATGAAATTCAGCCTACTCACGATTGGCCGAGATGAGCCTCTAGCAGCATTTGCTTTCTTCCTGACCGACCCGAGCCAGCTTATCGATCCAGAGCGCAACTTCACTATGTCGGCAGACGAGATCGCGCTGATAAACCCAAACACAGGCACGGCCCCAGTGTTTCGAGCGCGATACGACGCTGAACTGACTGCGAGAATATACTCAACGGCGCCAGTTTTGATCCATGAAGCACAGGGTGCGCTGGCTAACCCGTGGGGCCTCGAGTTCCGTCAGGGTCTATTCAATATGACGTCGGACTCAGAATTGTTCAAAACTGCCTCGCAGCTTGAAGCAAATGGCTTCGTTCGTGAGGGAACTGATTGGGTCATGCCTGGGATCAAACCTGCCCAAGGAATTTTGGCCGTCGATGGTAAGGACACACGTTCTTTGTCCTTGAGCGGAGGTGGGCCGAAAACGACGCGCTTTGTGCCGCTGTACGAGGCGAAGATGATTTCCTTTTTTGACCACCGGTTTTCGGGTTATGGCGCGCGCGGCGATGATCGAGGGTATCGTGTCCTTCCTGAGACAACGCCTGAAGAACACGCAGATCCAAGTTTCGATGTCGAACCATTTTACTGGGTTACAAAATCTGATCTTGAAGAAAGGTTGTCCGAGCGGACAAAGGCGGGATGGCTTCTTGGGTGGAAAGACGTCACGGCAGCAACGAACGAGCGGACCGCGATCTTTTCCGTCATCCCCCGCGTGGCAGTCGGCCATACCCTTCCGCTTATGTTCTCTACCGCCACTACCGCACTGCTCGTCGGACTGTACGCGAACTTGAACGCATTGGTGACGGACTATACAGCTCGAAATGGTGTCGCAGGTCTGCACCTGACATACGGCTACCTCAAGCAGTTCCCGATTTTCGCGCCGAGCTTCTACACCGAACTTCGCCTCGCCTTCATCACCCCGAAGGTGCTGGAACTCACCTACACCTCGCACAGCCTCGCCTCCTTCGCCCGCGATATGGGCCATGACGGCCCGGCCTTTGCCTGGGACGAAGAACGCCGCGCCGACCTACGCGCCGATCTCGACGCCTTCTACGCCCGCGCCTACGGTCTGACCCGCGACGAGCTGCGCTACATCCTCGACCCCGCCGATGTGAAGGGCCCCGACTACCCCTCGGAAACCTTCCGCGTCCTGAAGGAAAAGGAAATCCGCCACCACGGCGAATACCGCACCCGCCGCCTCGTCCTCGCCGCCTGGGACCGGATGGAAGCGGACGGCGAGTTCACGGCGATGGGGATGTAGGGGATGCAACCGTACCTCAAGATCGCGCTGTGGATCGGGATTGTCATGGCGATGTTCATGATCTTCCCGCCCTTGCTTGTCATCGCACTGCTGATCTTGCTGTGGTGGCTGATTTCAAACCTGACGGAGCACGGCCCGAAGTGGATCTTGTGGCAACGGGATGCTCTTTTCTTGTGGATGGGCAGGTTCTGGTGGTTCGGCAAATTGCCATGGGTGTCTGGAGTCTTGCGCCGGGTCCAAGCGGAAGACGAGCGCCGAAAGGAAGACGCGCGTCGCAGGAAAGCCGAGGCCGACGCCCGAGAACAGGAAGAACGCGACCGGGCCCAGAAGGAACATGATGCGCTTGTGGAGCGTCCGATCCCCCCGGACATCAAACGGGATATGCAGGCATTTCTTGATGGCAGTTTCGTGGGAGAGGACCAGTCCCCGCTGGCCTATGTCGGGTACCGCGTCGGCAAGACCCGAGGGCTAGTCAGTCGCGAAAGACAGCGACGGCTAGATGCCTGCTTCCGCATCGAGATTCCGTCAGACCTCGACCCGAAGTACCAAGGCTGGGGCGGACCAGCGACATCGCAACGGTTCCATTCTATCGAGAAGCATCTGAAAATGTTGGCAGATATGCGGGGCAGCCGCAGCAATCAGAGATACGCCGTAGCGGATTGGGAAGCGGACCGGACATGGTTCCAGCAAGAGTATCGGCAGATCGCTGATCTGTTCCGGCGCCACCCGCCACGGCGACATTGGTGAAGCCAATGCAGATTGAAACGCCCCAGAGCTTCGTCGTCTCGCAGGAATGCCAAAAGGTCGCCTGGCAGAACGGCTATCGCCGCGCCTTGGGCGAAGCAGACGGCTGGGCGCGCTATGGATCAACAACTGCAAAGGGCACCGTCTGGTTCGCGGCCGGGGGGCACGAGGGGCCGTGGTTTCTGGCCCTCGATCACCTCGGTATCGTCGAGGATCTGAACCTGCCCAAGGCCGATATGCCGGGCCCGGGCCTCGTGCGCTATGCCTACCCGAACCTGACCGCGCTTTATGCCGTGATGCCACGGGTCTACCAGTTGGGTGTTACGTTGCCTGATGGCCCGCTCGAGGAATTTCGTGCGGCCGTGGCAAACCTGCCCAAGACCACCGAGGCCGAGCGGCTGGTCATCCAGCGCGTCGGCCAGGATATCTTCCGCGACCGGCTGATGACCTATTGGCAAGGGCGCTGCCCCCTGACCGGGATCACCGATCCAGCCCTGCTGCGCGCCAGCCACATCATTGCCTGGAAGGACTGCGCCAGCGATGCCGAGCGGCTGGACGTCCACAATGGCTTGCTTTTGTCGGCACTGTGGGACGCGGCCTTCGACCGGGGTCTCGTGACCTTCGAAGATGACGGGCAGCCGCAATTCTCACTCAAACTGAGCGACGCAGCGCGGGCGGAGTTGCGTTGGTACGCACCCCTCATCCTAAACGACAAGTTGCGCAGTAGGCTCAAGTGGCATCGCGCCAACCTGTTCAATCGACCTCATTAGGTAGAAAAGGGGGCTTACGCCCCCTTCTCGAACTTCAAGACCGGGATGCCGAGCTTTTTGGCCTTGTCGGCAAGGTTCTCCTGGATGCCATTGCCCGGGAAGACGAGGACGCCCACCGGCAGCACATCCAGCATCGCGTCGTTGCGCTTGAAGGGGGCGGCCTTGGCATGCTTGGTCCAGTCGGGCTTGAAGGCCACCTGCGTGACGCCCCGGGCTTCGGCCCATTTGGCGGCGATGAGTTCGGCACCCTTCGCGCTTCCGCCGTGCAAGAGCACCATGTCGGGATGTTTGGTCCGAACCTGGTCGAGCTTGCCCCAGATCAGGCGGTGATCGTTGAAGTCGGTTCCGCCGGTGAGGGCAACCTTGGGGCCCACGGGAAGCATCACCTCGGTCTCCGCGCGGCGCTTCGCGGCCAGGAAATCGCGGCTGTCGATCAGCGCGGCGGTCAGGTGCTGCCGGTTCACCATCGAGCCGGTGCGGGGACGCCAGGCCGAACCCGTGTGATGGACAAACTCGGTGGCGGCGTGATCGCGCATCATGTCCATGCAGTTGCGTCGTTCGATGAGGGTCAGGCCTTCGGCCGTCAGGCGCTCGAGTTCGGTGGATTTCACCTCGGAACCGTCCTGCTCGCGCTGGAGGCGGCGCTGCGCCTGCTCGTTCTCATCGAGCGACCGCTCGATCCGGGCCGTGGCGCGGTGGAAGAGGTTGACCTGGCCCCAGAGCACTTCTTCGAGGTCGGGTTCCATGCGAGTGTCTTCCAGGGTCCCGACGAGGGCATCGAAGATGTCGGCGGCAGCGATCCGGAGGCGGTCTGCGTCCGGCATCGGGCGCGGGTCGGGCTCGTCCTCGAAGGGGCGGTAGCCGTAGAGCTGCAGTTCGTCGAGCGCATGGGCGGTCTGGGATGCGGTGTGGGCGGGTTCATAGGCATCGTCGTGGGTCTGGATCGTCATCTGTCTCTTGCCTCCGGGCCTGTCTCGTCCGCGCGACATCCCGCGCGGCCTTCATGGGCTGCGATAGCCGTCACGGGGGGGGCCCCTTCACCCCGCCTTCGGGGCCGGAACGCATGTGGAGGAGGACGGGGGGCGGCTGATTTGCCTCGCGATGCAAAGGCGGCTCTGCCGCCGGCGGAAATCAGTCGCCCCCCGTCCTTGAAGGGGCGGACCCATTGACGGCCGCCTGCCCATCTCTTGAAGGCCGCTCGGGTGTCGGGTGGATGAGATTTACCCAGGGAGCAGGCAAGAGCGACGATCCGGACCGGGACGAGGATGCGTGACCCCTGCCCCGCCTTGCCAGAACGCCCTGCGCAGGGGAGGCCTCATCGCTCAACGCGATGCCGATCCTCGAGCCCGATCTGTTCTGCCAGATGCTGACGCAGTGCCGCCACGCCGTCCGCCAGCAGATCGTCGTTGAAATCCCCGAGTTGCGGCACGAGCACGATGACTCGAACCCCGACCTCGGTTGCTCTGGCGCTCAACCTTTCCGCCGCGCGCGCCCCGGCCGGATCGCGGTCGCGGGCAATGTAGAGGCGCTGCAGCCCCGCGGGCAGGGTGACGGCTCCGAGGTGAGACGACGAGAGCGCCGCCCAGACGGGCAAGGAAGGTGCGGCCTCGCGGATGGAAAGCATGGTCTCAAGGCCTTCGCCCAGGACGAGGATGGTGTCACACGGGCTCAATCTGACGGCATTACCGAGGAGGTGACCCATTGCCCGACGGGGGCTTTCGACAGACGCCTTGTCCTTTCCGTCAGGGGCCAACCAGGTGCGATGCACCCCTTGCAAGGCCCCTGCCCCATCAGTGACTGCGGCGATCATCGCAGGTCTGGGCACGGGCTTGTGACCTGCCCCCCGGTCGTCCCTCGTTCATAACGAGAGTCCTTGGGGTTGATAGTGGTTGGTTTCGGGTTGGGCAAGCGCGCCGGGC
>Ga0326597_10005786_pt1 | contig 17081 bp, 19 predicted proteins | sample RVTome_12_FD_203789 | JGI IMG/M metagenome (GOLD analysis project Ga0326597, IMG submission 203789) | Soil microbial communities from uranium-contaminated site in the Upper Colorado River Basin, Wyoming, United States - RVT100D185 | ecosystem: Environmental > Terrestrial > Soil > Contaminated >...
GTACCCCTCGACCTTCGCAAGGTGGTTCCGCTCCTCCTCTTCCAGTTCGGCGAGGAGCGCCTTCGTCTTCTCGTCCTCGACGACCTCCCCGGACCGGACATAGAAGGAGATCGCGTGGGACTCGGCCGTTCGGGCGATCTCCAGCCCGCGGCGGACCGCCTCGGGTCCCGTCGTGTGCAGCGTGTCCAGGCCCTCCTCCCGCGCGAGGCGATCGAGGTCGATGAGGTAGGGGAGGAATTTCTCCTCCCATTTCTTCTCGAACTCGGGGATCCCGTATCTCGACGTGAGCCGCCGGATGTGCCTTTCCTCCTCCCGGGAGAGGAAGACGAAGAGGTCCCCCGCCGTGGAGCCGCCGTACCGCTCCGCCATCCGGATGTAAAAGACGCGGGCCCGCTCCTCGTGCGCCAGGGCCACCCTCAGGATTTCGATCTCGTTCAGGTCGAGCATCGGGCCCCCTTTCAAACGGCGTGCTTCTTGTCATAATCGTCGAGGGCGGATTTCACGGCCTGTTCCGCCATCACGGAGCAATGGATCTTGACGGCCGGGAGCCCGTCGAGGGCGTCCGCGACGTGCTGATTCGAGATCGCACGCGCCTCCTCGACGGTCTTCCCCTTGATCATCTCCGTCAGCATCGAGCTGGAGGCGATCGCCGCGCCGCACCCGAACGTGCGGAACTTCGCGTCGACGACCTTCCCCCCCTCGATCTTGAGGTAGAGCCGCATCATGTCGCCGCAGGCGGGGTTTCCGACCTCGCCGACGCCGTCCGCCCCGTCGATCTCCCCCACGTTCCGGGGATTCATGAAGTGGTCCATCACCTTTTCGCTGTAGGGTCCCACCGCCATGATCCGGTCATCCTCCCTTGACTTGCTGCTTCTGGTAGTCGAGATACGTGGGGGACATCGCCCTGAGCCGTTCCACGATGCCGGGCATCGCGTCGAGGGCGAGGCGGACCTCGTCAGCGGTGTTCCCCTTCCCGAGACTGAACGTGATCGACCCGGTGCAGATGTCGGTCGGCACGCCGATCGCCCGGAGCACGGGGGAGGCGACGAGGTCCTCCTCGTCGTGTCCCCGCAGGTTGGAGCTGCACGCGGAGCCGGACGCGGCCATGACCCCCTTCATGTTGAGGAACAGGAGGAGCGATTCCCCTTCGACATGCTCCACCCAGAACGAGACGTGCCCGGGAAGTCGTTCGGAAGGGTGCCCGGTGTAGTGAAGCATGGGGATCGCCGCGAGGCCGTCCCACAGCGTCTTTCCCAACCGGGAGAGATGCTCCGCCCACGCCCCCATCTCACGCCCCGCGAGGATCGCCGCCGCGCCCATTCCCACCACGGCGGGGACATTTTCCGTGCCGGCCCGGTACCCCATCTCCTGGAATCCGCCGAACGACCGCGGCGCCACCTTCGTCCCCTCCCGGATGTACAACGCCCCGGCCCCTTTCGGTCCGTAGAAATTGTGCGCCGAGAGGGTGACGAGGTCCGCGGGGATCTCCCGGACGTCCACGGGGAGGTGGCCCGCCGACGCGGTTGCGTCGACGTGGAACGTGACGCCCGCCTCCTTCGCGATCCGTCCGATCGGCCCGATCGGCTCGATCGTGCCGATCTCGGCGTTGGCGTGCATCACCGACAGGAGCGCCGTGTCGGCCCGAAGCGCCTTCCGGACGGCATCGGGATCGACCACGCCGTTCCGGTCCACGGGGAGAATCGTCACTTCGTACCCCGCGTTGCGCAGCGGGATCAACGCGTTCATCACGGAGAAGTGCTCGACGTCCGACACGACGACGTGCCGCTTCCCGGCGCCAGCCCCTTCCGAGGCGCCGAGGACGGCGAGGTTGTTCGACTCGGTGGCCCCGGAGGTGAAGACGATCTCTCCCGCCTTCGCCCCGATCAGCGCCGCGACCTCGGACCTCGCCTGATCGACCGCCCGCAGCGCCGCCTGCCCCTGGTCGTGGATGTGGGAGGACGGGTTGCCGTACCGATCGAGGAAATACGGACGCATCGCCTCGAAGACCCGGGGGTCGAGGGGGGTGGTCGATATATGGTCGAAAAATGCCTTCGTCATCGGATCGTCCGCGCTCCCGGGATCACGGCTTGACGTTGAACTGCTCCATCTTTTCCCTGATGAGTTTCAGATGGTTGCGCTCCTCGCCGGCAAGAAAGAGGAACATCGACTTCACGCCGGGATTGGTCGCCTCGGCGGCGCTCTTCTCGTACTCCGTGAAGTTCTCCTCCTCCAGGCGCAGCGCCATTCGCAACGCCTCTTCCATGGACCAGTTCACCATTTCGCCCTCCTCCGCCGCAGGTCATCATTTTTGATTTCCCGGGAAGGGATTCCGTTTCAAACGGAATCTCCCGCGATCGCCATAATACCACGGGGGGCGTTCATGGACGCCCGTCGAAGGGTCGCATCGGCGCGCGCGGGCACCGGATTTGCTATCATGTGCATCGAAGCAGGGAAGATCGCAACACGGGGGACGCGGAATGAAGCGTGGTACGTTGTCGCGTAAAGGGATCGGGACGGTGACGCTGGTCCTGGCGCTGGTCGTCGTGCTGGCGGGGGCCTTCCTGTTGTACCGTGTTCTGCAACCGGGGCCGGAGGCGGGGAAGGACAGGGAGGGAATGGCGGGGTTGCTTTCCGGATCGAGGTCCGCTCCGCCGTTCTCCCTCGAGGACACGAACGGGAACATCTACTCCTCCGCCCAGTTCGCGGGGAAGCCGGCGGTCATCAACTTCTTCGCGACCTGGTGCCCCCCCTGCCGGGAGGAGATCCCCGGGTTTGTGGAGGTATACAACCGGCACAAGGTGAACGGCCTCGAACTGATCGGCATCTCGCTCGACACGGACACGCGTGAAAACCTTCCGGGGTTCCTGATGAACAACAAGATCGGATACAGGATCCTGTTCGGGGACCTGGCCACCACGCGGTCCTACGGCGGGGTCTCCGTCCTTCCGACCACCTTCTTCGTGGGGAAGGACGGGAAGATCAAGAACGTCCACGTGGGATACATGGACAAGGAGGCGTTCGACAAGGAAGTTCGGGACCTGGTAAGGGAGAGGGGGCGAAAAGGTGTCCTTCCGCCCCCTCCCGGGCCGGCGTCCGCCGGCCAAGTTTCGCCCCGGTGATGTTCGCGTTACGCCGGGACGCACGCTGCGGTAGGGCACACCCCCGCGCAAGCCGCGCAATCCGTGCACTTGATCGCGTCGATCGTGTAGATCGGGTCCCCCTCCGAGATGCACTGGACGGGGCACTCCGGCACGCATGCGCCGCAGGCGATGCACTCCTCCGTGATTTTGTACGCCATGACACCTCCCTCCGTATGGGTTAGTGGGTTATACGGATTCCACCCGTTCGACGGCCGGGATCCGCTCCTTGAGGGCCGCCTCGATGCCGCCCTTCAACGTCATGGTGGCCATCGGGCAGCCGCCGCATGCGCCCATAAGGCGCACCTTCACCACGCCTCCGTCGATGTCGACGAGTTCCACGTCTCCCCCATCGGCCTGGAGGGCGGGGCGAATGCTGTCCAGCACTTTCTCGACTTCTGGTCTCACCGGTGCACCTCCTCGATTTCCTGCCGCCTCGTCATATCTCCGCAATGAATAAGATGCCGGGGTGCGTCCCGCCGTTCCTTGACGAGGGTCAATCGGCGGATAGAAGATCGAACCCCGACTTCTTGATCGCGGCCTTCACCACCTTGTAGTTCCTGGTCTCGATCCGCAGGACGAACACCTTCCGCCCCGGATCGTCGCTCGGAGAGGTGGCCACCGAGACGATGTTCACCTCGAAATCCTTCAGGAGCTTCAGGACCTCGAAGAGCATCCCGGGCTTGTTCAGCAGCTCGATTTCGATCCGGTACCCCGGACCGCTGACGCCCATCGCCTCGATGAAGCTGTCGATGATGTCGGTCTCCGTGAGGATCCCGACGAGTTTCCCCTCGTCCACCACGGGCAGGCAGCCGATCTTCTTCTCGCGGATGATCAGGGCCGCCTCCTCGATCGGGGCCGAGGAGGAGACGGTATAGGGCCGCCGCGTCATGATCTGCTTCACCTTGACCTTGTCGAGGAGGTAGTAGATCTCCCGGATCTCGAGCGCGGTCGCCGGGGATGGGGACGCCTGCTTGATGTCCCGCTCCGAGAGGATGCCGACGAGCCGTTCCCCGTCCCTCAGGACGGGAAGGTGCCGGATCTCGTGCTCCTTCAGCAGGTCCATCGCCTTCTTCATCGAGTCCCCCTCGTCGACGAACACGGGGTTGCGCTTCATCCGCCTGGCGACGTTCATCGCAGTACCTCCTTGGTGTATTCCGTTCTGCTCCGGATCAGGTGAACAGTCGACGAACCAGGTCGAACGCCCGGGTCACATCGGCCTCCGAAACGACGATGCAGGAAGCCCCCTCCCGCTCCCACAGGACGAACGACCTGCCGTTCATCTCCCCCGAGACGAAGGACCCCTCGGGGAACGCGGAGACGGAGGGAGCCCCGAGGCGCCGATCCGGGGCGGACACCACGAGAAGATACTCCATTCCCGCGTTGCGGAACCGCAGCGAGGCGGCCGATCGGTTCGCGAACGTCTCCCGGCGGACCTCGACGGGGACGAAGTCGACATCGTCCCGCGGAAAGCCGATGGGAACGCCCGCGAGGGCCCGGAACCGCTTCTCGGCTTCCACGGCGTCCGGCGCCGCGGCAGCCGTTCCCTTCGACGGAGCGGCATCGTACAGCTCGATCGCCTCACGCGCAAGGACGGCGACCCGGCGGGCTCCCGTGTCACGGGCGATCCGCCATCCCACGACGGCGACCATGAGGGTGAGAAAAACGAGGACGACCGTCAGCCGGGGGCGAAGCTCCAGGAGCCCCCCAAGGGATGACGCGTCGTCCAATCGGCGCGCCGGGTTTCGGTTCGTCGCACTCCTCATCGATCGATGCCCTCCGACGCCCGTCCGACGCCTTCCACAGTAGTAATTGTACGACTACCACTCGACGATTTCCACACCCATGTCCCCGAGCAGCGCACGGGTGGCCGAGTGGATTTTCCCGCCGACGAGCACGATCCTGCGTCCGGCCCCTCCCGAGGGGCCGGACAGGGAAAGGAACACGCCCGTGACCTTGACCTCGTACCCCGACTTCGCGCCCCCCGACAGCAGGTACTCCTTCCGCTCGTCCGGCACGACCCCCGCCGCCTTCAGCAGCCGCCGGAAAATCTCCCTGCCGGAAGCGCCCTGTCCGGCAGGGAAGACGGCGTACCCGGATTCGCGGAGGATCGATCGGATCGCGGGCGACATCTTCCCCGTGTCGACCACGTACTTCCTCCCGCCGGCCTCGAAGTACCGCTCGGGCGAAACCACGAGCCGGAAGGCGTCCTCTTTCCCTCCGAGGCGCAGGCGTTCCCCGGTCCTCGCGGCGATTCCGAGGAGGGAGAGGCCGAAGTCGACCGCGGGAAGTCCGCCCGTCATTGGCACGGCGAGGGCCACCGGGATTCCTTCCGTCGGCGTCTCCTCCTGGATTCCCACGAGGAACCCTTCCATCGTCTTCGGGTCGTCGGCATAGGGAAGGACGCGAATCCCGATGCGGCGGGTGTACCGCAGAACGGCGAGAAGCTCGGGATCGGGCTTTTCCGGGACTTCTTTCAGCAGAATGAGGTCGCCGGAGAGGAGGCTATCCTCGGTCCGCTGGATGATCCAGCGGGCCGGCAACGCGAGCGAGACGGTCTCTCCCATCGCCACGGGGCGGGTGATCCCCTCCTTCACGGAATAGTACCCCGACACGCGCAGGATCCGGTCGATCCGGTCTCCCGCGCCCCCCGCGTCGGCGAGGGAAACGATCCGGAGCGATTTCCATTCCGCGGAGATCGCGTCCGCGATGCGGGGAGGGATGCCGCCGTGGAAATCGATGAGCGCCTCCCTCCCCCCGGAGAATCGAACGATGGGGAAATCGGACAGTTGCAGCACCACGTCGCCCCCGGAGGAGAGGGGTAGGTACATCGTTCCCCGATCGACCCACTTTTCGCCGATCGCGAGGAAGAGGTCCGACAGGAGCCCCCGATACGGAAACTGCGCCGGAGGAATAACGACCTCCTCCACGGGCTTCGCCTTCCCCGTCTCGACGACCGACGCCTCCGGGGAGACGGGCTTGGGAACCAGCAGTTCCGCCTCCGGCTTCCCGGCGGCCATGGCGTCCTGGCCCGGGCCGGCGTCGATGTCGCGCGTCAACGCCGGTGCGGGAGGATGCTCGGGCTCGGGCGCCGGGTCCACCGGGGGCGGGACGGCCGCGAGACCGGTTTCCGGTGGAGTGACCTTCTCCAGCCTCTGCGCTTCCGGAGGCACGGCAGGCTGCGCCGGCGGAGGGGGTTCCGGCGCCTCCGGGGCAAGCGCCGCCGCTCCCCGTTCCGGAGCGGCCATCGCCTTTTCCGACCCCGCCGGCGGCTTCGTCTTCGCGAAGTACCCTTCCGTCGGAAGACGCAGCGTTTTCCCGGCGAGGATTCGGTTGACATCCGTTACGGACGGGTTGATCTCCCGGATCGCGTCGAGGTGCTTCTTCCACTCACTGCGCGGCACCCCGCGAGTGAAGAGGATCCCCGAAAGGGTGTCTCCCCGGCTCACCGTGTAGCCGACCGTCTTCCCGTCGTCCTTCGCCTCCGGCCTTCCGCCGGACGGAACGAAGAGTTTCTGCCCCGGCACGATGCGCGACGGGTCGTCGACCTTCGGATTGGCGCGCCGGAATTCCTTGAGGCGCTCCGCGTACCGGTCCGGGGTGAGGGGCGCGTTTCGCTCGAGGATCTTCCAGAGCGTGTCCCCCTTCTCCACGGTGTACGTCTCGAAGAAACTCTGTTTCCCGTCCGCCGTGTGGGAGTAGACCTTCTTCTCGAGGAAGATCCTGGGGAGATCCTCCCTCTCCTGCGCAGCCGCCGCGCCCGGGAGCATCGCGGCCACAAGGAGGGCGACGGGAAGAATGCGCGCGGGAGTCAATATCTCTCCCCGGAAAAGGTGCTGACGCCCGCGTGCACGCCGACCGTCTTGTACATCTTGGGGCTTTCCCACGGCTCGTCGAGGATCCCGTCGTGGATCGCCCACGCCCGTCCCCGGACGGTCAGGGCGTGCTCGGGCCGCCGGAACGGCGTGCTCCCGTCGAGCCGCGCGCACAGCAGCCCCCCGGGGCGGAACTCCCGGTCGGTCCACACCATTTTTTCCTTCCCCTTCAGGTATTGGAACCCCGCGCGCTCGTACAGGATCGCGCTGTAGTACCCCAGCGGCTCGAGAAAGTAGAACTTGTTCCCCAGGCGGCCGAAGAAGGCGTCCCAGCACGCCACCATCTCGGGCATCATCCGCAGGCCCCGGCGCACCTGCCCCGGCGCCAGTCCCGCCTCCATCGCCCGGAGCTCCTCGGGGACGTTCCGCCGCGCGGTCCCGAAGTACGTCTCGTGGCCGTTTTCGTCGCGGTCGATCCCGAACCTCTCCCCGTCGGGATCGTTCACGATGACGAAGGAGATCTCCATCTGCCCGAACGCCGAGGTCGACACGTCGAGAAAGTACGCCGCGTCGGCGTCCGCGGGATCCCTCCGGACATCGATCTGGAAGAACGGCATCTCGTCCGGCCAGGTGAACTTCACGCACTCGACCCCGGAGGGATTCCGGAACGTCCGGGGGTCGATCGAAAACATCGAAAAGAGACGCGTCGGGACGAGGAGCGACAGGAACGCGGACCGCTCCGCCACCGGCATCCGGTTGAGTTCTTGGATCGTGGTGGGCAACGGTCCCGGTCAATCCTTCCCGTAGAACTCGTCGAGAATCCGTCCGTACTTCTCGACCACCACCTTGCGGCGAACCTTGAGCGTGGGCGTCAGCTCGCCGGTCTCCTGGGAGAAGTCCGTTTCCAGCACCGCGAACTTCTTCACCTGCTCGAAGGAGGCCAGCCCCCGGTTGACCTCGTCGACCCGCCCGCGCATCAACTGCAGCACCTCGGGGTGCTTCGCCAGCGCCTCGACGCCGCGATCCGGGATCCCCTGCCGGGCCGCCCAGGCGACGATCTCTTCGGGAGCGAGCGTGAGGAGGGCGGTCAGGTACTTCTTCCGGTCGCCGTACACGAACGCCTGGCTGATGTACCGGTCGTTCTTGAGGAGATTCTCCAGATTCTGGGGGGCGATGTTCTTTCCCCCGGAGGTGACGATGAGGTCCTTCTTCCGGTCGGTGATGCGAAGGAACCCCTCCTCGTCGAGGGTCCCGATGTCCCCCGTATGGAGCCAGCCGTCCGGATCGATCGACTCCCGGGTGGCGGCGGGGTCGTTGAAATATTCGCGGAAGATGTGGGGCCCCCGCACGAGGATCTCGCCGTCCTCGGCGATGCGGATCTCCGTGCCGGGGAGCGCCTTCCCCACGGTGCCGAATTTGTACCGCTCGAGCCGGTTGACCGTCGTCACCGTGGAGGTCTCCGTGAGCCCGTACCCCTCGAGGATGAGAACGCCGAGTGCGTGGAGGAACTCGGCGATCTCCCGGGACAGGGGCGCCCCCCCCGAGATGAAGAAGCGCAGCCTTCCCCCCATGCGCGCCCGGATCTTCCGGAAAACCAGCCGGTCGGCGATCCCGTTTTTCAGGGCGAGCAGCCCCTGCGGCTCCCGGCCCTGCTGGCGGCACCGCGACGCCTCGCGTCCGACCCCGAGTGCCCACTCGAAGATCGCCTTCGAAAGGCCCCCGTCCTCCTCGACCTTCGCGAGCACGCGGGCGTAGAACTTCTCGTAGAGGCGGGGCACGCTGACCATGATCTCCGGGCGGACCGCCGCGAGATCCTCGGCGACCGTCTGGAGGGAACGTGCGAAGGAGGAGACGGCCATCGCGTCGAAGGTGAGGAAGTGCTCCAGGCGGCCGAGGGAGTGCGCCAAGGGGAGGAACTGGAGGAACATCGCCCCCCGGGGGACGTGGACCGCTTCCAGGGCCGACGTCACGTTGAAGACGTAGTTGCTGTGGCGTGTCACGACCCCTTTCGGGGGGCCGGTGGTGCCCGAGGTGTAGATGATCGTCAGGTCGTCCGCGGGGAGGATCTCCTCCGCGCGCGCCTCGAGGGCCCCGGGGTTCGCGGAACCGTACTCCTTCCCCCGTCCCCTGAGCCCGGAGAGGGTCGTGGCGCCTTCCTTCCCCTCCGCGGCGCCGGTCATCATCACGACGCTGGAGAGGTGAGGCAGGCGGGACCGGCCCCCCGCCACCTTGTTGTACTGGGTCTCGTCCTCGACGAACACGGCGCGCGCGCGCGAGTGAGCCAGGATATATTCCACCTGGTCGGGGAGGTTCGAGGGGTAGATCGGCACCGTGACGAACCCGCCGAGGATCGACCCGATATCCGCAAGACACCATTCCAGGCGCGTCGTCGAGAGGATCGCCACGCGATCCCCCCGCGACAGCCCCAGCCCCATCAGCCCGAGGCCGATCTCCCGCGCCGCGTCCCCGACCTGCCGGTACGTCACCGGCGTGTAGCCGTGGTCGCCCGGGACCATGTACCGGACCGAATCTCCCCCCTCGGCGATCCGGTTCAGGAACATCCGGTGAAGCGTCGTCTCCTTCATCCCGCCCCCTGGTGAAACGTCGTCGGTTCGTCTACCCGAACACCGCCCTACTCCCTTCCGGCCGCTTTCAGCGGAAGAATGGGGCGACGTCCCCATAGGTTACCATCCCGCGGCGGAGTAACGATCCCCCTCCATCCGCCGCACCATCTTCTCCTCGATCGGGAAAGAGGTGGGCGAGATCGAGGGGAATGGTGTCGGACTCGACCTTGAGATACGGTATTCCGAACGGCTCCGGGAGAATCCATGCGTGCGCGTCCGGGAGAGACGTAGCCGGGCGCGAGGGACTTCTCGAAGAGATCGTCGGGCGCGGATGGCACGGGGCGGCGCCCTCCCGTGTTTATTTTCAACTTTATTAAAAAGGTGCCGGAAAGTAAAATGATTATTGCCCGTAGCGGATATCGTCTATCCAGGAGAACCGCCCTTGCTCCGTTTCGTCATGATCGCATTCGCCGCGCTGGCCGCGCTCCTTTCCTGCGCCGGCTGCATCGTAACGACGTCGACCTACAACGCGAAGGTGCGGGAGGTCGAGGCCCTCCGGGATGCGTACGCCTCGTCCAACAGGGAAACATCGATGCTGGCCGGCGAGGTCGAGGCCCTGTCGAAGCAGGTCGCCGGGCAGAAGGCGACCATCGAGGGGCTTTCCACCCGGGCCGAGGCATGCGAAGAGGCCGCCGCGCGATCGGCGTCGAAGTAGGACATACGGCCGCCCCACTCCCGTACGAAGTGCGCTCCCTGGGGTACTCGGGCTTGGGCTGACTCGACCGAGCAACAGGAGGAATCGAATGGACGTCTTCGAGACGATGAAGGGCCGGCAGAGCATCCGGAAGTTCCGGAAGGACCCGGTTCCGAGAGAGCACATCCTGCGGATGGCGGAAGCCGCGTCGTGGGCGCCCACGGCGGGAAATTCGCAGAACTTCCGCTTCATCGCGGTCCAGGAACGGGAGACGATCGACCGGATGCGGGGAATCGTCGACGAGATCGTCTCGCGCGTCACCGGGGTCGAGACCGCCGGGGGGAAGGCGACCTACCAGAACCTGTTCGCCTTCGCCCCCGCCGTGATCTGCGTGATCGGCGCCCCCTACGAATCGGCGACGGACAGGACGCTCCGCGAGAAGGCCCCCGAGCGGTACAAGGCGCGCCGATTCCAGGTGAACCCCGGGCTTCAGGGGATCTCGGCCGGGATTACCCAGTTCATCCTGGCGGCCTGCGCGCTGGGGTACGGCACCTGCTGGATGACCGGTCCGCTGATCGCGAAGCCGGAGCTTGAATCGGCCCTCTCCGTCCGGTATCCCGAAGAGCTGGTGGCGATCATCGCCGTGGGGAAACCGGACGCGGCGCCCCCGAAACCGCCGCGCAAACCGGCGTCGGAGATCACCACGTTCCGGTAGGGCGGATCGGATATCTGTCGTCGAGGGGTGCGGATGGAGCGCTCATGAAGCGGGTCGCCTGGGTCTACCACCCCGACTATCTCCTCCACACCCCGCCGTTCGAACACCCGGAGTCCCCGGAGCGCCTGGTCGCCATCGCCGATCATCTCGGGAGGACCGGCCTGATCGACCGGATGGTCCCGGTGACGCCGGAATATCCGGAAGACGCGGATATCCTCTCCGTCCACGACCGGGAATATCTGAGCAAGCTGGAGAACGCCTGCCGGCGCGGCGATCTCACCCTCGACGCGGAGGATACGTACCTCAACCGGCACTCCTTCAACATCGCTCTCCTGTCGGCGGGAGGAGCGGTCGCGGGGGCGAAGGCGGTGGTGGAAGGGACGGCCGACCGCGCCTTCTGCGCGGTCCGGCCTCCGGGGCACCACGCGGGACGGAACGTCGGGATGGGGTTCTGCCTCCTCAACAACGTGGCCGTCGCTGCCCGGTACCTCCAGGCGAGGCACGGCGTGGAGAAGGTCCTCATCATCGACTGGGACGTCCACCACGGCAACGGCACGCAGAACATCTTCCTCGAAGACCCGACGGTCTTCTATTTCAGCATCCACGAGCACCCCACCTTCCTCTACCCCGGCACCGGACGCCGGTGGGAGATCGGCAAGGGGAGGGGGGAAGGCGCAACGCTCAACGCCCCGATGGCCCCCGGCGCGGGGGACGCGGAGTTCCGGACGGCCTTCGAGGGGACGCTCGAGCCTGCCGTGGAGCGGTTCCGGCCGGAGATCATCCTCGTCTCGGCGGGCTTCGACGCCCACCGCGACGACCCGCTGGCGGACCTCCAGGTGACGGAGGAGGGGTTCCGCTTCATGACCCGCCACGTGCTCGAACTGGCCGACCGGTTCTGCGGAGGGAAGGTCGTCTCGGTCCTCGAGGGAGGGTATGAAACCATCTCTCTCACATCCTGCATCGAAATTCACGTCCGGGAACTTCTCGGCGAGTGATCCCGGCCCACGGAGGGCGGTCCAATGTTCGTCGCACGCAGAATGAAGAAATCGATCGTGACGGCGGCCCCGTCCGCGTCCCTGTTCGAGGCGCAGCGCCTGATGCGGGAGCATACCATCCGCCAGATCCCGGTGGTCTCGGAGGACGGAACCCTCCTGGGGATCGTGTCCGACCGGGACATCCGGGCCGCGGTGCTTCCCGCGGGCCTGGTGCCGGGATTCACGAGCGGGGAGGCCGAGAAGTTCATGAAGAACACCCCCGTGGACCGGGCGATGACCCGCAAGGTCGTCACCGCCACGCTCACCGACACGCTGGAAGACGCGATCGTCCTGCTGCACGACTTCCGGGTGAACGCCTTGCCGGTCGTGGACGTCGCGGGGAAACTCGCCGGGATCATCACCCGGACCGACGTGATGGAGGCGTTCATCGACGCCCTCGGTGTGGGCGAGGTCTCCTCCCGCCTCGAGGTCGTCGTTCCCGACCGGCCCGGAACGCTCGCGCAGCTGGCGGCGATCATCGGCTCCTTCCACGTGAACATCACGAGCGTGCTCTCCACCCGGCACGTGGAAGTCGGGAAGCGCGCGAACTTCTTCCGCGTCGCCACGTTGAACGTCGGGCCGATCCGGAAAGCGATCGAGGAGGCGGGGTTCCAGATCCTCGACCCCTCGAAATTCCAGCTTCCGTGAAGGCGGCGATCCTCGACCGGACCGCCCCGATCGGAACTTCGCCGCTCTCCCTGCGAAACGTCCCCGAACCTTCGCCGGGCCCCGGGGAGATCAAGGTCCGGGTGCGCGTCTGCGGGGTTTGCCGGACCGACCTCCACGTGATCGAGGGAGATCTCCCTCCCCTCCGTCTCCCGATCATCCCCGGCCACCAGGTGGTGGGAACCGTCGATGCCCTCGGGGAAGGGGCGGGGCGCTTTTCGATCGGGGAGCGGGTCGGGATCGCGTGGCTCGCCCGCGCATGCGGAACGTGCGGCTTCTGCGCCGGGGGGAAAGAGAACCTGTGCGAAGCTCCGCTCTTCACGGGCTACCACCGGGACGGCGGGTTCGCGGAGTGCGCCATCGTGCCGGAAGCGTTCGCCTACAAGGTCCCCGACGCCTTCGGGGACGCCGAGGCCTCCCCCCTGCTGTGCGCGGGGATCATCGGGTACCGCGCCCTCGCGCGGGCGGAGCTCCCCCCCGGCGGGACATTGGCCCTTTACGGATTCGGCTCCTCCGCACACATTGTCCTGCAGCTCGCGTTGCACCGTGGCGCCACGGCGTACGTCTGCACGCGCGGCGCCTCCCACCGCGAGATGGCGAAGGCGATGGGAGCCGCCTGGGTCGGCGAGGATCCCTCGGAGATCCCCGTGCGGACGGACTCCGCCATCCTCTTCGCCCCCGCCGGGGAGCTCGTCCCGCCGGCGCTGCGGGCGCTGAAAAACGGGGGAACCCTCGCCCTGGCGGGGATCCACATGACCGACGTGCCCGGGATGAGGTACGAGGAGTGCCTTTTCCACGAAAAGAACCTGCGGAGCGTGACGGCGAACACCCGGGCGGACGGCGAAGGGCTTCTGCGCGAGGCGGCGGAGATCCCCCTGCGCCCGCGGGTCACCCTCTTCCCGCTCGAGGAGGCGAACCGCGTGCTCCAGATGCTGAAGGCCGACCGGATCGCCGGCTCCGGCGTCCTCGTCGTCAACGCAAGTTGACAACGAAACCCGCGGGTTATCCCTTTCCTTCCTTCCGCAGGATCCCCTCGGCCGCCAGGCAGCCGTTGAGGGCGGCGCCGACGATGCCGCGGGATTTCCCGACCCCGTCGCCCGCGACGAACAGGTTCGGGACGTTCGTCTCGAGATACCGGTCGGTGACGTACTTCGTGTCGTAGAACTTGATCTCCGGGACGTAGATCGCCGTCGAGGGGTGCGCGACGCCCGGGATCACGCGGGACAGGAGCGTCAGGGTCTCCCGGAGGTTGTCCACGATCCTTCCGGGGTAGGCAAACGAGATGTCCCCCGGCGTCACGCCCGAACCGGGGAGCAGCGTCGGCGTCATCTTGTCGTACCCGAGGCCCGCGGAGTGGAATGTTTCCTCCCGGGAACGACGCCCCCGCATCAGATCCCCGAGACGCTGCACGACCAGGCTCTCCCCTCCTCCCCAGAAGTTGGCGAACTCGGCCACCTTCCGCCCCATTTCGGTCGTGTCCTGGATCGGCTCCGTCATCGACACGGTGTTGAGGATCGCGAAGTTCGTGTTCGCCGTCTTGCGGGTCTTGAGTGCGTCGCCGTTCACCAGGCGGAACCCGTTGCGCGCCTCGACGCGAACGCGTCCTCCCGGGTTGGTGCAGAAGGTCCGCGTCCGGTCCGCGTGGGTGGGGGTCACGAAGAGGAATTTCGGATCGTACAGGACGCGGGTGATCTCGTCGTAGACCGGGGATGCCACCTCCACCCGGCAGCCGATGTCGATGGCTCCGTAGCGCGTGGCGACCCCGAGCCCCCGGGCCGCCTCCCGGAACCAGTAGGCGCCGTCGCGCCCGGGTGCGGCGACGACGTATCTCGCGAGCAGCTCCCCGTTCGTCGTGCGCAGGGCGAAGAGGTCGCCGGGCCCCGGGGAGATCCCCTCCACCCGCGTACCCAGGGAGAACGCGGCTCCCGCCGACGCGATCGACTCCGTCATGCGGGCCACCACCCGGTGGGCGAGGTCCGTTCCCATGTGGCGTTGCCGCGCCGGCCGAAGGGTGATGTCCCACTCCCCCTTCGGAGTCTTGTGCCGGACCCAGGAGACCCGGTCGAGCCACGCGTCGATCCGCTCCCAGTCCTCGCCGTAGACCGTCGGATCGGCGCCGTGGGCAACGAAGACATCGTCGACGGCCGCGATGCGCGCGTCCGCCTCCTCCTCGGTCATCTGCAGCTCGGCGAGGTCCAGGCCGATGTGGGACGAGAGATTGAGCTTCCCGTCGGTCATTGCGCCCGCCCCGCCGGTGCGTCCCTTCTCGTCGAGGACGAGGACCGAGAGCGTCCCGGCCAGCGTCCGGGCGACGAACATCCCCGCGGGACCCGCGCCGATGACGACGACGTCCCAGGTTTTATCAGCCGGCATCCGCGATCTCCTCGAACCGCGGGCCGCCGGAGAGCCGGAACGGGAGGACGGACATCCCCGTTCCGGAAAGGAGCGCCTCCACCGCCTCGCGATCCTCCGGGTCCTTGAGGAGGCCGAGGAGCATCCCCCCCCCGCCCGCGCCGCACAGCTTCGCGCCGCTCACCAGTCGCCGGAACCGGCGGTCCGGCAGGAGTTCCTCCACGCTCGCCGTGGACACGCCGGGGGCGAGGGTCCTGCGGATCGCCCACTCCGCGGCGATCGCGGCGCCCGTGCCTCGCGGGTCGGCCGCGGACAGCGCTTCCCATGCGTCGCGCGCCGCGGCGGCGATCCCCCGGAACTTCCGCAGCACCTTGCCGTCCCCGTCGATCGCCCCGCGGATCATCCGCCAGTTGACGTCCGACGAGTGGTGGGCGATCCCCGTATGGGCCAGGAACGCGTGGTCCCGCAGCATCGTACCCGCCCGCCCGCCGGGTGGGAGCCGGCGCGCGTCGACCCGCCCGGGAAAAAACCGGATCCCCTGGAGGCCGCCGCGCAGCGCCGCCAGGTGGTCCTGCCGGCCGGTCAGGCTCTTCAGGTGGGCCGCCTCGATCTCCATCGCCGCCCGGGCGGTCTCGTCCCCGCGGCACGCGGTTCGGGTCAACCGTCCGGCCGCCAGCATCAGGGCGACCAGCAGGGCGGACGACGCGCCGATCCCGGAGCCGACCGGCGCTTCGTTCCGCACCCGGATCTCGACGCCGGAAACCGCGGGAAAATGCCGCAGCGCGCGGGAGAGAAGACCCATCTTCCCTCCGAGGGGAAAACCGTGGGTGTCGGCGGCGACGGCCGCGATTCCGAAATTTCCCGAGGAGAGCCGCGCCGCGCCGCGCCGGTACGGGCGCACCGTGGCCTCGCTGCGCACCGCGACGGCGGCGTTCACCGTCATCGCGTCCCCGATCAGGAGGTACAAAGGGTAGATGTCGAGGGTCCCCCCCGCGATGTCCACGCGGTTGGGCACCACAACCCGGAAGGGGCGAAATGTCCCAATGCCGTTCGGTGCCATACCACCCCCTTTTTATCACGGGCGTCCTGCGGCGAGTAGAGACCAATTCCCCCTTTACGAATGTGGCGCCGTGCCGTTATATAGAAATCTGGTGATTTCCATCGCGCGAAGGAGGGCGGCCATGGCTTCGGTGCGGATCCGCTGGTTCGGACACTCCGGCTTTTCCATCCGGGACGGGAAGAAAACGGCGCTCATCGACCCGTGGTTCGAGGGGAACCCGAAGGCGCCTGGAGGAGTGGACACCGTCCCCGCGGCGGACCTGTTGCTCCTTACGCACGACCACTTCGACCACGCGGGGGACGCGGTCGCGTTGGCGAAGAGGACGGGGGCCCTCGTCGTGGCGATCTTCGAACTGGCGGGGGACCTGAAGGGCAAAGGCGTCCCCGAGTCACGGCTGCTCAACGGGGGCGGCGGGATGAACGTGGGCGGGACGGTCAGCGTCGAGGGATTCGAGATCACGATGACCGAGGCGCGCCACTCGTGCGCGCTTGGCGTTCCGGTCGGCTACGTGCTCAAAACCCCGTCGGGCCTCACCGTCTACCACTCCGGGGACACGGGGATCTTCGCCGGCATGGCGCTCGTCGGCGAACTGTACCCGGTCGACGTGGCCCTGTTGCCGATCGGATCGGTGTTCACCATGGATTACCGGCAGGCGGCGAAGGCGTGCGCGCTCCTCAAGGCCAAAGCGGTCATCCCGATGCACTACGGCACGTTCCCGATCCTCGAGCCGAACGCGGACCGGTTCGTCGCCGAGTTGGCGAAGGTCTCGCCGGGAACGCGCCCGATCGTGCTCGCCCCGGGCGAGGAGACGACCGTCTGAAGAAGCCGGAAGGTCTCGTTCGTAAACACGGCAACGTATCGGGAAGACAGCACGGAAGGGTCACGCTCCGGGAGGGTCCGGCGAAGTCGCCGGAGGAGGGGGGGCGCCCCGGTACGAGCTTCGCGCTGCCGGGGTACCCCCGCCGTAGGAAGAACGGGGGGCACAGTGAGGCCGGCCTCCAGGGTTCCGTTCCCGCAGAGGCCGTGCACCGAGAGGGTCGATGC
>Ga0326597_10005787_pt1 | contig 17080 bp, 14 predicted proteins | sample RVTome_12_FD_203789 | JGI IMG/M metagenome (GOLD analysis project Ga0326597, IMG submission 203789) | Soil microbial communities from uranium-contaminated site in the Upper Colorado River Basin, Wyoming, United States - RVT100D185 | ecosystem: Environmental > Terrestrial > Soil > Contaminated >...
ATCGGTGCAACCTCGCTGATCGACGTCGTGGCAGCGGCGCTCAGCAGCTGCTGACCGTCGTCACCCCGACCCATCCATTCCTCCCGGCCCGATGTCCGGGCCGCCAACGCAGATCGAGTGAGTCTCCTGGCGTGAGTATTCACGCTGGGAGACTCACTCGATTGACGCGGGGGTCAGTCGGTCCAGGGGCCGACGCCCGTGACGCGGTCCACCGCGATGTGCGTGACGTAGCCGGCGGGCGGGTTGGGCATCGGCGGGAAGGCGACGTCGGGACCGAGGTGGCGCCCTGCGAGCGTCTGGAGCAGCTCGGGTGCACCGCCTTCCTCGACGCGCGCCGTGCCGTGGACGACGAGGTACTCGCGCAGCCCCGGGGGTCGCACGTGCTGGCCCTCCATGGACACCGCACAGCGAGGATCGCGTCGCAGGTTGGCCAGCTTGCGCTGGTCGAACAGGGTGGCCAGGAGCAGCTCGCCGTCACGCTCGTCGACCCAGGCGAGCGTGATGTGCGGTGACCCATCGGGGTTGAAGGTCACCAGGTGCGCCAGCGGGGCCTCCTGGAAGATGAACTGGGCAGCTGTGTCGGGAAGCATCGCCGTGCCTGACGTCGTGGCGGTCAGCCACGGTCTACCCGACCGGCGGGCGCGACGTCGCCCAGTCGCCTGTGGCAATCGCTGGTTGCCAGGCCCTAGCCTCGCCCGATCTTCGAGGGGGAGTCAGTCGTGGCAAGCATCTTCACCAGCAAGAGCCATCGGATCAGCAAGCTCGCGGACGTGTCGATCTTCCGCAATCTGCCCAAGAAGGAGTTGGCGGCGGTCGAATCCCACGTCACGCCGTTGACCATCAAGGCGGGGACAACCCTTGCCACGCAGGACCGCGCGCCACATCAGTTCGTGCTGTTGGTCAGTGGTGAAGCAAAGGTCGTGCGCAACGGACGCAAGATCGCGACTGTGGGCCCCGGGGATGCGATCGGTGAGCTGTCGCTGCTTGACGGCGGGGCCCAGACGGCGTCGGTGGTGACCACCACTGACTGCGAGGTGCTTGCGGTCAGCGTGCCAGAATTCAATGCCTTGCTGCTCGATTCGCCGCAGTTCTCGCGCAACCTGCTCAAGTCCGTCGCCGGGCGCGTACGGAGCACCTTGACCGCGGCCGAAGCCGCACACCACTGACCCACCGAGCGGAGCTCGGCGTCCGGAGCGCATCGTTGGCTGGAGGACCCGGGTTGGAGGGACTTGCCAGTGTGGCGGACGCCCTGCGTGCTGCGGCGCGGGGCTTTGGTGACACCGACTGGGTGGTCACGCCGCAGGGGAGGCTGACCTTCGCACAGGCGGACCGAAGGGCGCGCGTGCTGGCTGCCGGGTTGGCCGCGCGGGGCTTGCAGCCCGGTGACCGGGTTGCGATCGTGTCGCCCAACCGCCTCGAGGTGGTCGAGCTGTTCGCCGCGGCGAGCATTGCCGGCGTCGTGCAGGTGCCGATGAACGTCTACCTGCGCGGTGAGGGCTTGCGGTTCCAGCTGGCCGACGCAGCAGCCCGGGTCGTGGTCGCCGATGGGCCGGGCGTCGCTGCCGTTGCGGCGATCGCAGACAGTCTGCCGGACCTCGAACTCGTCGTTGCGCTCGACGACGAGGACGCCGACGGGGGCGCTGGGGCAACGCCTGTCCTGCCCGCGCGCATCGACACCGTTGCCTGGGCCGACCTCCCCAAGGACGGTCCGACGCCGGAGCCATCGCTTGGCCGCTCGACCCTGCACTCCATCGTCTACACGTCCGGAACGACCGGCCAGCCCAAGGGCTGCATGCTGGGGCATGGCTACTACCTCGCTTCGTCTGCCGAGGGCGGGCGCCTGTTGGGCTACACCCGCGATGACGTCGCGCTGACCGCCCTGCCGCTGTATCACGGGTTCGCGCGCGGCCTGTTGATGAGCGGGCTCCTGTACGGGCTGACGATCGTGGTCGAGGAGGCGTTTTCGCCGGCCGCGTTCCTGCAGCGGGCGCGCGCCGTCAACGCGACCGTCCTGCAGCTGGTTGGCGCCATGGCGCACGCGTTGCTGGCCCTGCCGCAGGAGGCGGGGGATGCCGGGCCGGCCCTGCGCAAGGCCGTCACGATCCCCCTGGACCCGGAGCGTGCGGCGGCGTTCGAGCGCAGGTTCGGCGCGCCGGTGCAGGCGGCGGTCTACGGCCAGACCGAGACCGGCGGCATCGCGGTGCTCCCCGTCGGCGAACCAGCCCCGCCTGGCACCCTGGGCCGCCCGGCACCCAACTTCGAGGTGCGCCTGGTCGACGACGGCGACGTCGAGGTCCCAGCGGGGGAGGTGGGCGAGGTTGTCGTGCGCCCACGCACGCCGTGGTCCACCTCGATGGGCTACTGGCGGCGTCCGGAGGAGACCGCCACGGCATGGCGCAACCTGTGGCTCCACACCGGCGACCTGGCCAGGTCGCTGCCGGATGGCACCTTGGTGTTCGTGGACCGCAAGGGCGATGCCCTGCGGCGCCGCGGTGAGAACGTCGCGTCCGCGGTGGTCGAGGCCGCGTTGCTGCGCCATGACGCCGTTGCCGAGGCAGCCGTGCATGCCGTGGCGTCGGCGGCCACCGAGGACGACATCAAGGCGGTCCTGGTCCTGCATGCCGGGGCGTCCATCACGCCGCGGGAGGTGTTCGACGTCGCGCGCGAGTACCTGCCCTACTTCGCCGTCCCGCGCTACGTCGAGGTGGTCGACGAGCTGCCGCGGACGGTGACGCTGCGGGTCCGCAAGCACGTCCTGCGGGAGCGAGGGATCACGCCCGAAACCTGGGACCTCCAGGCGATGGGACTGGTCGTCGCGCGCGACGACCGCCGCTGAGTGGCTGCGGACGCTTGGTCGGGTGATGTCACGGGTGCGATCTACGGTGCGCCCTGGGGCGCGGAGGAAGTGATGACTGAGGAATACGAGGCATTCGGCGAGCTGGTCGCGTTCAAGCAGGCGCCTGCCGCCGCCGCCGTCGAGATCATTCGATCCACCCGGCGCCGCCGGACGTCGTCCGCGGCTGCACGCGACGACGGCGTGATCGTGGTGCGCGTGCCGGCCCACCTGGGCGAGGAGGAGGAACGACGCGTGGTCGCCAGCCTGGTCGCCAGGGTCACCGGCCAGGATCGTGCCCGCAGGATCGGCGGGGACGATGCGCTCCAGGCACGTGCCGATGCCCTGGCCGACGCCTGGCTGGATGGCGTTCGCGCCACCAGTGTCGTCTGGTCGGCGCGGATGTTGCGGACCTGGGGATCGTGTCGGTCCTCTGATGGCACGATCCGGATCTCGACGCGCCTGGCCACCATGCCGTCCTACGTGGTGGATGCGGTCCTGGTCCATGAGTTGGCCCACCTGCAGGAGCCCAACCATGGACGCCGGTTCCGGGCGTTGGAGGCGCGCTACCCGCAGGCCGAGCGGGCGCAGGGCTTCCTCGAAGCCGCGACGTGGGCGGCCGGGCAGCGCGCGTTGCTGGGCGACCCGGCAATGGGGTGCGAGGACCCGGCGCCGTAGGCTGCCGCCGGTTTCTGACGCACCGTCAGAAACCAGGATCGTCCTGCGCCGTTGGCCGGCGCCTGCTCGAGGAGGGCCACGTGGCGGAGCGCACCGAGGAGTTCAAGCAGGAGGCCCGGCGCAAGCTGGAGGCCATGCACGCCACGGAGTTCGAGGCGCGCGGCGACCACGACCTCAACCTCGACGTGAACCTCATGGCAGGGGACTTCTACGGCAACGGCCCCCACGACGGATTCACCTGGCTTCGCGCCAACGCCCCCGTCTACCACGACCCCAAGTCGGACGTCTGGGGGATCGCCAAGCACGCCGACATCATCGAGGCGTCGCGCACGCCGGAGGTGTTCTCCAACTCGCAGAACATCCGGCCAAAGACGGGCCCCGTCCCGATGATGATCTCGATGGACGACCCGGACCACAAGAAGCGGCGCAAGAACGTCGCCCGCGGGTTCCTGCCCAAGCGCGTCGAGCAGTACGAGGACCACGTCCGCGCAATCGTGAACCACCTGCTCGACCGCGTCGTCGAGCGTGGCGAGTGCGACTTCGTCTGGGACGTGGCCGCGTGGGTGCCGCTGATCGTGATCGGCGACATGCTCGGCGTTGCCGAGGGAGACCGCAAGAAGCTGCTGGAGTGGTCCGACCTGCTGCTCAAGGGCACCACGGGCGACCTCGATGCTCTTGGCGAGGCCACCCAGGCATTCGGTGAGTACTGGGCCTATCAGGGGGCGGTCGTGGCCGACCGCAAGGTCGCGCCCACGGACGACCTGGTGTCGATCCTGACCCAGGCCGATGTCGACGGCGACCTGCTCGACGACGAGTCGATCATCTGGGAGTCCCTGCTGATCCTGATCGGCGGCGACGAGACCACCCGCCACGTGATCTCCGGGGGCCTGCACCAGTTGTTGGTCAACCCGCCGCAGTTCGACGAGCTGCGTGCCGACACCAGTCGCCAGAAGCTGCCGCGCGCCATCGAGGAGATGCTGCGTTGGGTCAGCCCGATCCAGTCGATGTCGCGCCACGTCATGCGCGACGTCGACTTCCACGGCCAGCAACTCCGCCAGGGCGACGAGGTCCTGTTGCTCTACCCCTCCGCCAACCGCGACGAGGCGGTCTTCGACGACCCGTTCACGTTCGACATCCACCGCAGCCCCAACGACCACGTGGCGTTCGGCAACGGACCGCACTTCTGCCTGGGGTCGCACGTGGCCAAGCTGGAACTGCGGATGCTGTTCGACGAGGTGTTCAACCGCATGCCGGACATCGCCCTGGCGCCGTCGGCCGACAAGTTGGAGTACCGCGCGTCGTCGTTCGTGTCGGGCCTGGAGGGCCTGCCCGTCACGTTCACCCCTGGTGCGCCACTGGCTGCCTGGCCCCCAGCGGTCCAGTAGCGGCCGACCGGATTCGGGGAGGACGTTTGGCACTGGCTCCGAGGGCTGCCGCGGCGTTTGGTTGATGGGTCGTCGCTCGGAGGGTCACGCATGCGTGTCCGGTTGGTTCGCGCCCTGGCAACGCTGCTGCTGGCCGTCGGGCTGTTGGGTCCGGCCCCGGGAGCGGGTGGTGCGGCGACGACGCGGCTTGCAGCGCGGCCGGACGGAGGCTCCGTCACGCGCGTGCTCATGGGACCTGGCGACGACGTCGTTGCGTTCCTTGCCCGCGATGGCAGTGGCGGGATCGAGGAGCTGTACGCGGTTGGCCTGTACCAGGGCGCGGAGCCGAAGGTCCTCAGTCGCGTCGACGGTGGCGTCCAGGTCCAGGTTGACCTGTTCGGGTTCTCCCACGATGGCACGCAGTTGTTCTTCGCTGGTAGTCGAATGGCTTCCGGGCCCGTCGACCACGCGCTCTACCGCGTCCCTGCGGACGGCAGTGCCGCGGCGACGCGCCTGAGCCCCCAGAACGACAGCATCACCGAGGTCGTCCGGTGGGTGGAGTCGCCCGACGGCAACACGCTCGCCTACGTGCTGCGTGACGAGAACAACGTGATGCGTGGCATCTGGGCCGTGCCCACCGACGGCAGCGAGGTGGACGCGGTCGAGGTTTCCACGGGTGGCTACCTCCCGGGCGTCAGCAACACCGATGCGATCGTGGCCTCCGGGACGAGCCTGTACAGGGTGCCCTTGACCGGACCCCCTGAGAGCCGCGTGGCCCTGACACCCCAGAGCCACTTCGTCTCCGGCTCAGTCATCACCGACGACAGCTCCCGGATCGTCTACACCGCAACGCTCGAGCAGTACGGCTTCGACGAGAACATCTACAGCATTCCCGTGGCCGGTGGCACGCCGGCGATGCTGTTCGAGGCACCCGGCGGCGACGAGTCACTGGATCGCTTCGACGTCTCGCCGGACAGCACGCGTGTCGTCTACAGCATTCGAGGTGGCAGCGACGTCAACTCGCCTGACAAGCTGATGAGCGTGCCGATCTCGGGTCCGGCTTCCAGCGCTGTCCAGCTCAACGGCACGGGGAGCCGTTCGCTGGAGTTGTTCGTCCAGTTCGCGCCTGATGGCAGCCGCGTGCTGTTCGAGGGCTATGACGACTACGACGGCGGGCGGTCCTTGGTCAGCGCGCCGATCGCCGGGCCTGCTTCGGCTGCGGCAACGATCGTGACGACCCCAGCGGGTGAGGGGTTGGGGCCCCGAGCACTCAGCGACGATGGCAGGTACGTCGCATGGGCTCAGGGGGAGGCCTCGTTCAACCCGCATTCCGTGTTCGGCGCGCCGGCCGACGGAAGCGGTGCGGCCGTCAAGCTGAGCCGGACATCGGTGGACGGCACGCTGGTGGCGTCGGACTTCGGTGGGCAGTCCGTGGGCTTCACACCCGACGGCGACGTGCTGTTCACGGGTGTGCAGGACAACAGCGACATGATGGAACTCCACCGCGTCCCGGCCACCGGGCCCGCCAGCGCCGGCGAGACCGTCAACGGACCGTTTGCGGGCGACGGCGACGTGTACGGCTACGCCGTGACCAGCGACGGCAGCATTGTCGTCTACATCGCCGATCAGGACTCCAACGTTGTCGAGCTTTACGCGGCTGGGCCGTTGCCAGCAGCGCCGTCCGACGGGGGTGGCGGTGACGATGGTGGCGGTGACACGACACCGCCGGACCCGGGCGACGTCGAGCGCTGGTCCGGCGCCGACCGTTACGACACCGCAGCGGCCGCCTCCGCGCGTACGTTCGCGCCGGGAGTTCCGGTCGCCTACGTCGCAGTCGGCGCGAACTTCCCCGACGCCCTTGCTGGCGTCGCGGCCGCAGGGGTCCAAGGTGGTCCGATCCTGTTGACGGCGACCTCGTCGATTCCGTCGGGCACGGCAACGGAGTTGTCGCGCCTCCAGCCCGGCCGCATCGTGGTCCTTGGTGGCACAGGTGCGGTGTCCGCGTCCGTGATGGCGCAGCTGGGTGCCTACACCGATGGGACCGTCACGCGGCTGTCGGGCAGCGGCCGCTTCGACACGGCGGCTGCCGTCTCCGCGGCGACGTTCGACCCCGGCGTGCCGGTGGCGTACATCGCGACGGGAACGAACTTCCCCGATGCGCTTGCCGGCGGCCCGGCGGCAGGCAGCCTCGGGGGACCGATCCTGCTCACGCTGCCCGACGAGCTGCCGGACGCAACGGCGAACGAACTCGCCAGGGTCCGCCCGCAACGAATCGTCGTGCTCGGCGGCACGGGTGTCGTGTCCGAGGCCGTCCGTTCGCAGCTGGCCAGCTTCACCACCGGTTCGGTGACGAGGCTCTCGGGGTCTGGGAGGTACGAGACTGCGGCTGCCGTCTCTGCTGCCACCTTTGGTCCGGGCGTGCCGATCGTGCTGGTCGCCGTGGGGACCAACTTCCCTGACGCGCTCGCGGGCGGCCCGGCCGCGGTCGCCCTGGGCGGGCCGATCCTGCTGGTCACGGCCGACAGCGTGCCGAGTGCGACCGCAACAGAACTGTCACGGCTGCGGCCAGCGAGGATCGTCGTGCTCGGCGGCCGAGGCGTCATTTCCGATCAGGTCGCCGCCGATCTGGATGCGTTCATCACGCCATGACGTCGGTCAGGAGAACAGCTCGCCGATCGAGATCGCGCCGGGGATGGCGAATTCGACCTCGTTGACGAACGCGTCCGTCGGGACGGTCAGCGTTTCCGCGCCCAACCATGCCTCCAGGCGCGTCGACATCTCGCCGTCGAGGTAGTCGGTGCGGTCGCCGGTCAGCAGCGGCAGGTCGATGGAGAAGTCCGACAGCGTGACGGTGCCGTTGGTCGGGGCGTGCAGCCACCAGTCGCTGTTGGCCGATGAGGCCAGCACGGCGATGCGGTGGCCCTCCTCGAAGATCCAGTCCTGGCCGTACAGGTCGAAGGTCACCGTCTGGGTGGTCGACCCGGACTCGGTGTTGCCACGGAGCAACCAGGTTCCGCGCGACACGACGGTCGCGCGACCGTCCAGGTCGATGTCGTAGACGTTGGCGGCGAAGTTGGAACGGGGGAGTGCATCCGCGGTGAAGGTCACCCGCGGCTCCCCGGCCATCCACACGGCGTGCGGCAGTTCTTGGCTGACGGTCCAGATGCCGTTGCCGGCGCCACTGCCGGCGCCGCTGTTGTTGCCATCATCGAGGTAGTCGCCGGCCACCAGGTCGGTGACGAAGGACTCGGCGTCCGCAGGCGGCCAGGATGCCTCGGCGCGGTAGCGGCCAAAGTTGTCCTGCACGGCGATGGCCGGGTCGGCGACGTCGGGCGTGATGCCCTTCAAGTGCTCGTCCAGGAACCGCATGACCTCGGCGACGAAGCCGAGCCGGCCGGTCTTGTAGTCGTACGCCTCGGCCTCGGCGTGGGCCTCGGGCGTGGCCTCGGAGGGGCCGTCCCAGCCGCGGTCGTGGTCGAACTGGCCGAACCACGCGCGGTTGTGCTCGCCGTCCAGCGCGTTCCAGAAGTCGAACGCGGCGTCCTGGCGGGTGTTGCGCTCCACGAAGCCCTGGGTCAGGAACAGCGGCACTGTTGACCCGACCACCATGGGCAGGAGGTTGCGCTCGGCCCACAGGACGTTGTCCGGGTCGTCGGTCACGGACATGGCCACGTTGACGGGATAGCACCACGGCTGGGGGATGCTGTTGATCAGGTATTCGGGCGTGTCGTTGCGCGTGCCCGGCCGCGCATCTCCCGCCTGGAAGGCGGCGATCGTCGTAGCGGTCGCGCCGATCTTGACGCCGTTGTTGTAGAGGTAGTTGTAACCGGCGTAGACGGGCTCCATCGCGACCACGGCGGCCAGCCCCTGCGCGGCCTGGGCGATCCCCATCAGCCCGGTCCAGCCGTCGTAGGACTTGCCAAGCAACGCGACCTTGCCGGTCGACCAGGGCTGCGACGCAGCCCACTCCACGGCGGACTTGACCCCACCCTGCTCGGACGGGCCACCCCAGTCATTGCAGCCCTGGGACCCGCCGGTGCCCGGCAGGTCGACCATGACGTACGTGTAGCCCTGCTCCAGCGCACCGGACAGGTCCAGGAAGTCGTAGAAGCGTGAGCTTGGTCCCTCGGCGCTGGGGTTGTAGGCCGTCGGGGTGTCGCCCGAGTGGCCGGTGTACGGGCTGACCGTCAGGATCACCGGCGTGGGGACGTCCAGCGCCAGGCCCGCGGGCCGCAGCACGTCGGCGTGCAGCGTGGTGATGCCGTCCTGCGATGGGAAGTACATCTCGTAGCTGTCGGCATCGTCGCGCGGGCCCTGCTGGGCGGCGGTGGTGGGCGCGGAGTCGCGGTCTGCTGCGGGGCCGGCGGCAACGGCGGTCGGCAGGGCGATGGCGACGGCGGCCAGTAGGGCGAATGATCGAATGCGCACGACGGACTCGAGGGTTGGGGCGTTGCCCCATCCTTCGCCGCGAGGCGCCGCGACTCCTACCTCGATGCCGGTACGTCAGGCCTGGCGCACGACCCCGTCGGCGGCGGCTGCGGCCATCACGGCCGTCGCGACGGCGGTTGCCACCCGCGGATCGAACACGGTCGGGATGATCCGCCCCTCGGCACGCTCCTGGGGTGACACCGTCGCGGCGATGGCGCGGGCGGCTGCGACCTTCATGCCCTCGGTGATCGAGGTGGCGCGGGCATCCAGGGCACCGCGGAAGATCCCCGGGAAGGCCAGCACGTTGTTGATCTGGTTGGGGTAGTCGCTGCGACCCGTGGCGATGACGGCGCCTTCGTTGTGGACGTCCTCGGGGAGGATCTCGGGGTCGGGGTTGGCCATGGCGAACACGATCGGGCGCGGTCCCATCAGCGCGATCTCATCGGTCTTGACGATGTTGGGCCCGGAGACGCCGATGAACACGTCGGCGTCGACCAGCGCATCGGCCAGTGCGCCGCTCTGACCGCGTGGATTGGTGTGCTCGGCCAGCCACTGCTTGGCCACGTTGAGGTCGTCCCGTCCGGCGTGCACGACCCCGGTGCGATCGGTCGCCACGATGTCGGTCGCGCCGACCGACTGCAGGATCTTCGAGATCGCGACGCCGGCCGCGCCGGCGCCCGCGATGACGATCCGCAGGTCCTCCAGCTTCTTGTCGACCAGCAGGCAGGCGTTTTCCAGCGCGGCCAGGACCACCACGGCGGTGCCGTGCTGGTCGTCGTGGAAGATCGGGATGTCCAGTGCGGCCTGCAGGCGCTCCTCGATCTCGAAGCATGCGGGTGCGGCGATGTCTTCGAGGTTGATGCCACCGAAGACGGGTGCGATTCGGATGACCGTCTCGACGATCTCGTCGGGATCGGTCGTGTCCAGGCAGATCGGGAAGGCATCGACGTCCGCGAATGTCTTGAACAGCGCTGCCTTGCCCTCCATCACCGGCAGCGCGGCACCGGGCCCGATGTTGCCCAGGCCCAGCACTGCCGTGCCGTCGGACACGATGGCAACCGTGTTGTGCTTGATGGTGAGGTCGTGCAACTTGCTCGGCTGGTCGGCGATCTCCAGGCAGATCCGTGCAACGCCGGGCGTGTAGGCCATCGACAGGTCGTCGACGTCGCGCAGCGGTGCACGCGTGGTGACCTGGATCTTGCCGGCCTTGTGCATCGCGAAGGTGCGGTCCTCGGCGTTGAGCAGCTCCACGCCGTCCAGCGCACCGACGGCGTCGATGATGCGCTGCTGGTGGGCGACGTCCTCACAGTCGACGACGATCTCGTCGGTGACGGCGTCGCCCGTCACCTCGAACCCGCCCAGGGAGCGGATGTTGCCGCGCAGTTCGCCGACCGTGGTCGTCAACCGGCCCAAGGTGCCGGGACGGTGTTCCATCCTGACCAGGAGCTTCAGGGAGTAGGCGGCGCTGGGGATCGGCACGCAAGGGCCTCTTGTCGAGAACGGCCGAAGTTACAGCCGAGGTCGACCAGGACAGGATTCCCAAGCCGTGTCGTCAGCCCACGACGACGCGCCCGCGCGGCAGGATGAGCGTGACGTGTGGATTCTCGGCCACGTCGGCGAGCCACGGCGCCAGGACCTCCACGACCTGTGGCGGTTGGTGGTGTTCGGGCTTGGTGGCCGGGTCGGGGACATAGAGCATCACGTCGGCCTCGTCGCCGGCAGCGGTTCGCAGCCGGGCGTGCAGGAGGGTGAAGTCCTCCGGTGGCCTCTGGTCGTGCCATCGGACACCGCGCAACCGGTGGTCGGGCTGGGTGAGGCTGATCGGCCTGGCCGTGGCCACGTTGAGCGTTGCCGGATGGAAGGGACGCAGGTCGACGCCCAGCGCCAGAAATGGCGCGACTTGGCAGGCGATCGTCCCGCTTGGGAAACGGGGATCACCACTTGCGCCGGACGCGACCCCATGGCCGGCGACCACGACGCCCGCGACCTCGAGCTGGACGCCGTCGCCCTGTCGGGCAACGTTGCCGGCGTCCGCCGCCGAGGTCAAGACGTCACCAGGATCGGGCACGGCTGGCTCACAGGCGCAGTGCCAGATGTTCACGCCGCAGCGAGGTGGCGCCGTAGCGGACCATGAGCGCAGCAACCAACCAGATGACCAGTCCTGCACCCGCGACCAGCTCCGGACCCAGCCGGATGGCGCCGGAGACCTGTGCCACCACCAGCAGGATGATCGGCAGCACGAGCAGGGACCCGATCTGGTGGGCGGCCTGCAATGACTCGACCCGACTGGAAACGATGACCATGACCCCCAGTCCCAAGGCGGCCACGGCCGGCGAGACCCAGAATCCGAGCAGTACCCACGTCAGGTTCGGGAAGAAGATGCGCCCGATGGTCGGCCAGCCTGCCAAGTTCGCCACGGCGCAGTAGACGACGAAACCGACGGTTCCGACGACAACGGCGGGCGTCCAGGCTGCCAGGAACTTCGCCGTCAGCAACTCCTGGTCGGTTGTCGGGGTGTGCAGCAGGGCTTCCAGCGTTCCGCGCTCGCGCTCGCCCGCGAACGAGTCAGCGGCGATCACGGTCGCCACGACCAGCGGTACCAGCAGGTACAGCGGGGCGAAGAACACCTCGAGCACGAACGCAGCCCACTGCCCGGTCCCGGGTGTGGTCACGCTGCTGGTCGCTGCCTCCTGCGAGGTGAGGCTGCGCCCAATGATCGTGTCGCCCATGCTGTCCATGGGCAGGGGCGAGTTGGCGGTCAACGCCTGACCGCCCAACACCAGCAGCAGGGGCAGCACGATCAGCAGGACCACCGGCGCGACGATCAGCGGCACGCGAACGCCACGGTTGCGCAGCACGGTTCGCAGGTCCTTCTCGGCGATGGCCCGCACGGCGGTCCAGTTCATCCGCGACTCCTGGCAGCAGCTTCGGATCCGGCGTGGACACCCGCATCTGTGGCCGCGACGGCCGCGGGGTCGTGGAGCTGGACGTAGACGTCCTCCAACGAGGCTTCCCGCGGTTGGACGCGATGGACGTCGATCCCGCCCTCCACCAGCTTGCGGACCACCGCCGGGACCTCGCTGGGTGGGGCAGCAACGGAGAGCACACGGCCCGACTCCGCGACTGCCCGGTCGCCCACCAGCCTTGCGGCGGCGTCGGCCGACCCAGCAGCCACCTCGATCTCCACGGTGCCCACGCCGACGCGTTCGCCCAGCTCGCCGGGCGTGCCGATGGCCAGCAGGCGGCCATTGCGCACGATCGCAACCCGATCGCACATGGCGGCCGCCTCGGCGAGGTTGTGGGTGGACATGAGCACGGTGCGACCATGGTCGCGTGCCAACTCGCGCACGATGACGCGTACTTCGCGGGCGGCGATCGGGTCGAGGTTGTTGGTCGGCTCGTCGAGCAGGAGCAGTGCGGGCTCATGGATGAGCGCACGCGCGATGGCCACGCGCTGCTTGAGGCCGGCTGACAGGTTGCGGGCCGGACCGTCGTGCGCCTCACCGACCTCCAGCCGCTCGAGCAGGGCGATCGCCCGTTCGTGCGCCACGCCGGCTGGAACGCCATGGATGGCGGCATACACCTCGAGGTTCTCCCTGGGTGTCAGGAAGTCGTCCAGCGCCGGGTACTCGGTCAGGACACCCGTGCGGCTGCGCACCTCGCGCCCGTCCCGGGTTGGGTCAAGGCCGTGCGTGCGAATCGACCCGCCGTCGGGCGGCAACAGGCCGTTGACCAGTCGAATGATCGTGGTCTTGCCGGCGCCGTTGTGCCCAAGCAGACCGACGACCTCGCCTTCGCTCACGGTCAGGCTGACGCCGTCCACCGCCGTCAGGGCCCCGAATCGGCGGACGACGTCGTCAAGCTCGATCATCGCCTGTGGCACCGCTGTCCCGTCCGCCGGAGACCGCCAAACCCTAATGGGAGCCGACCCCGCAGCCGTTGGCAGCGTCGGGCCGGTCAGAGATAGGTGTCGACGTACTGGCCGAGGTACGGCTGGGCCATCATGCGCCGGCGATGCAGCAACTCCTGGCGCGTCATCGCGGCACGCGGGCGACTGGTCGCGTGGCCCCCGATCAGCCGCGCGGCCCCGGGTTGCGACTTGCTGGTCCAGCGGCGGCCGTCGTAGAACCGCGCGGACCCCTTGTCCACTGGGTCGCGATACCACCCGGCGGCCGGGTCACCATGCACTGGGCTGAACATCGGGCGTCTCCCACCCATGTCCGCCGAGAGCACTGGGGCGTGCACCGCGGACGCTCTTCCGTGAGCTTCGCGCTCCTTCAAGGAGCACCTAGGGATGACGTCGGCCGCTTTGGGGGCTGCGCAAGGGGCAGCGTCGGATCCGCCAGCGCTCGTTGGAGCAGACCCTCCGGGCTGCTCCGACCTACTCTTGCGGCCTGTCTGGCGCGGAGCATCGCGCAGCAGTCTGCGGCCACAAGGCGGTCGCCCTCTCTTCCAGTGAAAGCCGCATGCGCATGAGCGTTTCTGTTGCCCCCGCCGACGGCAAGCTCGGTGTCCTGATCGTCGGCCTGGGTGCTGTGAGCACCACCCTTCTCGCGGGTGTCGAGCTGGCCCGCAAGGGCATGGGCCAGCCGGTTGGATCCCTTGCCCAGATGGGAACCATCCGACTGGGCAAGCGCACCGACGACCGCAGCCCGCTGATCAAGGACTTCGTGCCGCTCGCGTCCCTCGATGACCTGGTCTTCCGCTGCTGGGACCCATTCCCCGACGACGCCTACGTGTCCGCCCAGAAGGCGGGCGTGCTCCAGGCCAAGGACGTCGAGCCGATCGGCGACTTCCTGCGTTCCATCCAGCCCGTGACGGCGGCGTTTGACCCCGATTACGTCAAGCGCCTCGACGGCACCCACGTCAAGACCGGAAACAAGCGCCAGCAGATCGAAGCCCTGCGCGCAGACATCCGCGAGTTCAAGGAGGCCGAGGGCTGTGACCGGCTGGTCATGCTCTGGGCTGCCTCGACGGAGAAGTTCATCGAGACGACGGCAATCCACCTGTCGCTCGACGCGCTCGAAGCGGCGATCGACGCCGACGACCCCGCCGTTGCGCCGTCGATGCTGTACGCCTACGCCGCCATCAGCGAGGGAGTGCCGTTCGCCAATGGTGCGCCCAACCTGACCCTGGACACGCCCGCGATGATGGAGCTGGTCGCGCGCCACAATGTCGCGGTCTGCGGCAAGGACTTCAAGACCGGCCAGACCATGATCAAGACGGTCCTGGCGCCGATGTTCAAGACCCGCATGCTGGGGGTGAACGGCTGGTTCTCCACCAACATCCTGGGCAACCGCGACGGCGAGGTGCTGGAGGACCCCGAGAACTTCAAGTCCAAGGAGGTCTCGAAGCTGGGTGTGCTGGAGCACATCCTGGAGCCCGACCGGTTCCCCGACCTCTATGGCGACCTCTACCACAAGGTGCGGATCAACTACTACCCACCCCGTGGCGACGACAAGGAGGGCTGGGACAACATCGACCTCTTCGGGTGGCTCGGCTACAAGATGCAGATCAAGGTCGACTTCCTGTGCAAGGACTCGATCCTGGCCGCTCCGCTGTGCCTGGACCTGATCCTGTTCCTCGACCTCGCACAGCGCGCTGGGATGGGCGGCATCCAGGAGTGGCTGAGCTTCTACTTCAAGAGCCCCCAGGTCGCGCCGGGCCTGTACCCGGAGCACGACCTGTTCATCCAGAAGACCAAGCTGAAGAACACGCTGCGCTGGATGATGGGCGAGGAGAGCGTCACCCACCTCGGCCGTGAGTACTACGAGGCCGGCGAGCAGCCCGCAGGCGCGTGACCGTCCCGACCGTCTGAGCCTCGTGACTGCAGTGACCGCAGTGACCGCAGTGACCGCAGTGACCGCAGTGACCGGAGTGACCGATGAGTGTCGTCAAGATCAACGTGCTGACCGTGCCGGAGCCCATGCGCGAGGTGCTTGAGCAGCGGTTCGCCAGCCGCGCCGGTGAGGTCGACAGGACTCCCGGATTCGAGTCGTTCCAGCTGCTGCGTCCGACCGATGACTCCGACAGGTACTTCGTCGTGACGACGTGGGAGACGGAAGCCGCGTTCGACGCGTGGATGGCCTCGCGCGAGTTCCAGGAGAGTCACGCCAAGGCTGGCGGCGCCGACGCCGGCAGCGGTCACGCGGGCGGGGGTCACCCGGGCGGCGGTCACCCTGGGAGCGAGGGCGCAGCTCCGGCTGGGCCACGGCCGGCTGCGTCCGGCTCGGAACTGCTCAGCTTCGACGTCGTGCTGTCCTCGGTCGCACAGGGTTGACCCGACCGCCCTCACGGCCGCGGCGCGGGTTTCAGTGCCGCCTGCCTTGAGAACGTGAGTGGCGGACGTTGACCGCTGGCGTTTGACAACCCCACCGTGGCGCGCCCAGGGTCGCCGTCATCGTCGATCGAGTCAACGTAACGGCTCGGGTTTGGCGGGTCGGCGGGTCGGGGTGCGTTGGGGGTGATCGCGTGTGCGGTTGTGGATGGGCGACTTGACGTGACGTCGGTCGTTGCTATAGTCCGAACTGTTGTACTGCGTGGAACCGGGGGCGGGGAAGCGACCAAGTACCCGTGACATCTCTGACAGCATTTGAACCAGACCGCATGGTCGACACCTTCGAGGTGTTCGCGCGACTGGACGCCGCCGCGATAGCGGTTCGGGCTGGCGGCGAGCATGCCGACGTGTGTGACATCTCCGGCGTTGCGGGGCTTGTGGCACGGCTGGTCCGGCTCGAGGCCGAGGTGGCTGCCGCGTCGGCACGCGCTTTGGCTCGCGCGGTGGCGTTGGACCTGCCACGGACGGCGGGGTGCTCGTCGGCTGCCGCTTGGCTGGTCGACGTGGCTGGCCTGTCAGGACGTGAAGCCGCTCGTCGGGCACGGCGGTCAAAGATGTTGCGGTCGCTGCCCGAAACGGCGGCAGCGTTGGCGGATGCGACGATCACGCCCGAGCATGTCGACGTGATCGTGGCCCGTGTGGTCGATGGGACCTTCGGCGACACGGCCACCACCGAACAGGCACTGCTGCCAGCCGCCATGGCCGCCGGCGCCGACGAGTTCGCCCGGGCGGTGCGCCGTGACGCCGCCGCCCGTGAGGTCGACCTGGCCGACCGTGACGCGCAACGGGCATTTCGGCGGAGGTCGGCCCGGTTCGTCCACCACCGCGACGGCACCATCAGCCTGCACAGCCTGCTGCCCGCCACCGCCGGCACCCTGGTCGAACAGGCCGTCGCCGCGATGACCCGCCCCGACCCCGCCGGCACACCCGACGGGCTGGTACGCACCCCCGACCAGCGGCGTGCTGACGGGCTGATCGACCTTGTCACCGCAGCCGTCGCGTGCGGGGCCCCGCCCGAGTCCGGCGGGGTCCGTCCACACATCAACGTCCTTGTCCCTTACCAGCACCTCCAACCGGCAGCGTCCGCCGGCGCGGTCCCGGCCAGCCAGGCCGCCACCGCTGGCACCGCCGGCCCGGTCGGCACCGCTGGCCCGGTCGGCACCGCTGGCACGGTCGGCCCGGTCGGCCCGGTCGGCCCGGTCGGCCCGCCCAGCCAGGACGCCATCGCTGACCCGGTCGGCACGGTCGGGCCGGTGCGGCGCGTGGCGCCGGCGGATCTTGACGGGCACGGCCCGATCGCACGCTCGCAGCTGCGTCGGCTGCTGTGTGATGCCGGGATCACCCGCATCGTCACCGCCGGGGCATCCCAGATCCTCGACGTTGGTCGTGAAACCCGCGTCTGGCCCGTACCGACCCGCAAGGCCATCGCCGCCCGCGACC
>Ga0326597_10005788_pt1 | contig 17079 bp, 13 predicted proteins | sample RVTome_12_FD_203789 | JGI IMG/M metagenome (GOLD analysis project Ga0326597, IMG submission 203789) | Soil microbial communities from uranium-contaminated site in the Upper Colorado River Basin, Wyoming, United States - RVT100D185 | ecosystem: Environmental > Terrestrial > Soil > Contaminated >...
GCGCGCTGGATAATCTCTGCAGGAAACCGGTGTCGGCGATAGCTGTTCTTAATCATAACAGGAAGTTACGCGCCACCGGCAGCTGACACCAGCCAGTTACCGTGACAGCACCTTCTTGAACGCCCCCACACGGGTGCCGAAACTGAATCCTAGCCGAACAGCAATCTTTATTTATACCAAAATAGCTATCAATACCGCCAAGACGATTATTAGACTGCATTAATGACTGTTCATAGACTACCGGTTCAAAGCAAGAAGACCGGTTTATATGAACATGGATCCTGGAAAGCTATACGACGAAGTTCGCCACCGCGTGAGCGAGGAGGCGATCGCCCTTACGGAAGATGCATTCGTCTGGGACATGACCCTTCCTTGGGTGCCGGGCTATGCCGACGAGTACACCTTGCAGAGATTCCATCGTGCCGGCGTAAATGCCATATCGCTTACCGTAGGCGGTGGCGGAGACCACGAAACCGCGCCGCTGATCAAGTGGATCGCTGAAGTAAGGTGCTTCATCGCCGATCGTCCTGAGGAAATGGTCCTCTGTCGGTCGGTTGAGGAGATGGAGCGAGCACGGTCTGAAAATAAGATCGCCCTGGTACTCAATTTCCAGGAGACCCGCCCTTTCCAGAACGATCTGAACCTCATCAGCCTTTATTACGATCTCGGCGTGCGCCATGCGCTCCTGGCCTACAACGCAAGAAATGCGGTTGGTGACGGCTGCGCGGAGCGCACCGATTCGGGCCTCAGCCGTTGGGGTATTCAGGTGATCGAGGAGATGAACCGGGTGGGTATGCTGGTTTGCGGCACGCACAGCGGCTACCGCACCACCATGGATGCCATAGAGGTCACCAAGGCGCCCTTCATCTTTTCCCATTCGAACGCTTATTCGGTGCACCAGCACTACCGGAACATCCGCGACGATCAGATCAAGGCTTGCGCCAATACCGGAGGTGTCGTCGGCGTCAACGGACTGGGCGAGTTCCTCGACGACCATGAGGCGACCAGCCAGTCGATGTTCAAACACATAGACTACATCGCCAACCTGGTCGGGCCTGAGCATGTCGGGATCGGCCTCGACTATGTTCGCGATGTGGCCGGTTTCTGGAACACTTGGGTGGTTGGCAACACCCACATGTGGCCGGAAAACGCGGGCAGCGTGCGAACCTTTTCCAAGTTCGCACAACCGGAACAGATCTTTGAACTAACCAACCTGATGTTGCGGCACAATTATCGAGAATCCGAAATTCGCGGCATATTAGGACACAATTTCAAGCGCGTAGCGGCTGAGGTCTGGAAGTAGGTCTCTGCGGATAGCCGATTGCCGGGCTTCAGCCGATACGCTTTTCTTATTTCACGGAAGGGAGAACGGTTATGAGAAATGGGAGCCTGAAGTGTGCCACGTTGGCAATCACGGGCATTCTTGCTTACGCGTCGCTTGCGCCTTTAGCAGGCCAAGTCGCTGCCGAGGAGCTCACGATCGGGGCACGGGTGGCGCCCTCTAATTTGGATCCGCAGATGAGCGCGCTCGGATCCGACTTGGGCTACTATCACCACATCTATGAGCCACTGTTCGAGATTGGCGAGCTTTCCGATCTGAGTCCGGCGCTGGCTGAATCCTACAAGCTGATCGACAACAACACGTGGGAGATGAAGCTTCACCAAGGTGTTACATTCCATGACGGATCCGCCTTCGACGCGGAAGATGTGATCTTCACGCTCAACCGGCTGAGAACACAGGAGCTTCCCGGCAATGACGGGTTGGTCAAGGAAATGCTCGGCCCTGTGGTCAGCATCGAAGCCGTCGACTCTCATACCTTGAAAATTGTCACGTCCGAGCCGACGCCTGATCTGCTCAATCGCCTTTCGGAGTTCTCGATTCTCTCCAGCGCTATTGGCGTGAGTGCGACGACCGAAGACTTCAATACCGGCAAGGCCGCCATCGGCACAGGCCCCTTCAAGCTAGTAAAGTGGGATCGCGGCGAAAAACTCGTTCTGGAGCGCTTCGACGACTATTGGCAAGGCCCTGCTGAATTCAGCACCGTGACCTTCAAGGGGATGTCGAATGATCCGGCGCGAATTGCAGCGCTCCTGGCCGGCGACGTGGACATCATTGACTATGTGCCACCGCTCGACGCTGCAAGGCTGCGCAACGAAGGCGGGGTCGAAGTCTTTACGGCCCCCTCCGGCCGGGTCATCTTCCTTCAGGTCGACGCGGTCGATGATACCGTTGCGCAGTTGACCGACAAAGCCGGGCAGCCCCTGGTCGGGAAGAACCCATTGGAGGACCTGCGCGTCCGCAAGGCGCTCAAGCTGTCGATCAGTCAGGACCTGATCGTCACCAAGATCATGGACAATCTTGCCTTCAAGGCGACCCAGGGAATCCCGGAGGGCTTTGGCGGCTATGACCCCGACATTCCCTTGCCGAGTTACGATCCCGAAAAAGCCAAGGCCCTGCTCGCCGAAGCCGGCTATCCTAAGGGCTTTGGGTTGACCCTTAGCTGCCCGAACGACCGCTACGTCAACGATGCGTTGATTTGCCAGGGCGTCGGCCAAATGTGGTCCAAGATCGGCATCGATACCAAGATCGATACCATGCCCAAGTCCGTGTATTTCAAAAAATTGAGGGAGAACGCCTTCAGCGCCTTCATGCTCGGTTGGGGCAACGATGCCGGCAACAGCATCTCGCTGCTAAGCTCGGTGATCGAAACCCGCGATGACGACAAGGGACGCGGAAGCTGGAATGCATCCTTCTCCAATCCAGACCTGGATAAGATGATCGACAACGCCATCATCCAGATGGACGAGGAGACGCGTAACAAGGCCCTGGCTGAGGCCATGGCCATGGCTATCGAAGAGGTGGCACTTATCCCCCTGCATGCCCAAGCCGTTATCGTGGCAGCCAAGAACGGGCTCAGCTACACTCCGCGGGCAAACGAGCAACTGCTCGCCTATTTTGTCCGGCAGGCCAAGTAACCGGACCCGGCCCAAGGGTACAGTGCCACCGGACGCTGTTTCGTCCGACTGGCACTGCTCCCCGGGTGCGGGCGCGCCGACCCGGGGCAAGGATATCCCGCAATGACCAGATTCCTTTTGCACCGTTTAAGCCAAAGCATTCTTGTCATACTCGTGGTCTCGACACTGATTTTCTTCGGTGTTTTTCTCATCGGGGATCCAACGACCCTTCTGATACCGCCCGAGGCCAACCAGGCGACCGTTAACGAAGTCAAGCGTAGCCTGGGTCTGGACCTTCCAATGCACCAGCAGTATCTGCGCTTCCTGGCCAATGCGATACAAGGCGACCTCGGCCGGTCCTATGTCTTTCGCGTGAGTGCCCTGGTGGTCATCTTCGAACGCTTGCCTGCGACCCTGGAGCTGGCGTTCAGCGCTATGTTTATCGCCGTCGTCATCGGCGTTCCGCTCGGAATGCTGGCTGGCTGCTATCCCGACAGCTGGGTCGACCGGACCCTTATGATCGGCTCGACCTTTGGCTTCAGCGTCCCCACCTTCTGGGCTGGTTTGTTATTTATCCTGTTGTTTTCAGTCAATCTAGGTTGGCTACCGGCCTCGGGGCGCGGTGACACGGTATCGGTCTACGGCGTACACCTTTCCCTCCTCACGCTAGACGGTCTCACTCATCTGCTCCTGCCAGCGTTCAACCTTGCAGTCTTCCCGCTGGCCTTCATCATTCGCTTGACCCGCTCGGGCATGCGCGAGGCCATAGGCTTAGACTTCGTGCGCTTCGCCTTGGCCCAGGGGAACACCCGCTGGCAGGTCATCAGGATCTACGTGCTGAAATTCATTTCCATTCCCATCGTTACACTGGTTGGCATGTATTTGGGCGTGCTGATCGCCTTCGCCGTGGTCACGGAGTCGGTCTATTCCTGGCCGGGCACGGGCAAGCTGATCATCGACAGCATCAACGTTTTGGATCGGCCGGTTATCATCGCCTACATCATGGTCACGGTTCTCGTCTTCTCCATCATCAATCTGATCGTGGACATCCTTTACTCGGTCCTCGACCCCCGAATAAGGACTGAGTAGGCCATGGCGAGTGATCACATCCTGTTGGAGCCGGTCAGTGCCGCGCCGCAGGGCCTTTCAATCACGAGAGTTATCGCGGAATTCAAAGGGCACCCGCTGGCGGCCCTAAGCGCCTTGTTCTTCCTTTTCGCGGTGCTGGCGGCGATTTTCGCGCCGTTGCTGGCGACACAAAACCCATACGATCTAGCGACCCTGAACTTGATGGATAGCCGCTTGCCGCCGCACTCCGAGGGCATGTTGGGCGAGGTCTTCAGGCTTGGCACCGACGACTTGGGCCGGGACATGGTGAGCGCCATTCTTTACGGTCTGCGGATCAGCCTCATGGTCGGTTTGGTCAGCAGTCTGGTGGCCATGATTATCGGCACCATCGTTGGTTTAGTATCTGGCTACTTCGGCAAGGTCATCGACTCCGTTGCCATGCGTTTGGTCGATATGCAGCTCTCAATTCCGGCGATCCTGGTGGCCATTATCCTGCTGGCCGTGCTTGGCCGAGGTGTGGAGAAAATCATCATAGCCCTGGTGACGGTGCAGTGGGTCTACTTCGCTCGGACGGCGCGTGGCTCGGCGCTCGTCGAAACGAAGAAAGAATACGTGCAGGCGTGTACCGTCTTGGGCTACAGCCACTTCCGCATTATTTGCTTCCATATCCTGCCAAACATCCTGCCGCCGCTGACCGTGGTCGCGACGGTTGAGTTCGCGGTTGCCATCTCCCTGGAAGCAACGCTCTCATTCCTAGGGGTGGGGCTTCCCATCACCGAACCCTCGCTCGGACTCCTGATCGCCAACGGTTTCGCCTACCTGTTGAATGGCGAGTACTGGATCAGCATCTTTCCAGGCATCACTCTTCTCCTCTTGGTTTTCAGCCTGAACATCATGAGCGATTACATCAGGGTTGCCATTAATCCGAGAAGGCAGGCTTAGACGTGATGGTCGTGTTGCCCAATCCGCGGCCCGGAGTTGCAATGCCATCACCCGGACGATGCACCGCGCCGACGAGGGACGCTGCACCAGAACCATCCGGCTCGGAAGAACCCAGCGAGGCCTTTCGGCCGATCCTCGAAATCGAAAACCTCTCCGTCGCGTTTCCCACGAACTACAAGGAGTTTGTTGCGGTCAAAAACGTGTCCCTCAGCATTCGCAAAGGCGAGATCTTCGGCATAGTCGGGGAATCTGGGGCCGGCAAGTCGACCATCGGCGTGGCGATCATCCAGCTGCTCGATTATCCCGGCTATATCAAGTCGGGCTCCATTCGTTTGGACGGTGAGGAACTAATCGGTAAGAGCGACGCAGAGCTGTGCCGGGTCCGCGGCCGCCAGATCGGTTCGATATTTCAAGATCCCCAGACGGCGCTCAATCCAGTGCTGACCATCGGCTTCCAATTGAAGCGGGCAATCCGCCTGAGCACTGGTATGACCGGCGCCCAGGCGAAAGATCGTGCGATCGATCTAATGAACCAAGTCGGCATTCCCGATCCGGAGTTCCGGCTGCGCCAGTATCCGCACCAGTTCAGCGGGGGCATGCGCCAGCGCATTGTTATTGCCATTGCGCTGTCCGGCAATCCCAAGCTGGTCATCGCCGACGAGCCCACCACGGCGCTCGATGTCTCGATCCAAAGTGAAATACTTACGCTGTTTCGCAAGCTATGCAAGGAACGCAACGTCGGTGTCATCCTCATCACCCACGATATGGCCGTGATCAACGAGGTCACCGAAAGGGTGGCGATCATGCAGGGCGGTGTCGTCGTGGAACAGGGCCAAACCGAGCACATCATAAATGATCCGAAGGCACCCTATACCCAAGCGCTGATCCGCGCCGTGCCTCGTTCGGATGTCAAACTCAACCGCTTCGTTCTTTGGCATAAGAATCAGGTCGAGAACGAAATCAAAGAGGATCATAGAGCGATTCCCGGATGGTTTAATTCGAACTACGAGGACGCGCTACCCGATCCAGTTCTGGAGGTGAAAAATCTGTCCGTCGCCTTTCAGTCTAAGGGCCTCTTCCCCGGTCGCATGAAGAAAGCGGTCAAGGCGGTGTCGGATGTGTCCTTTCAAGTGGCGCGGGGTGAGATTTTCGGAATTGTCGGCGAAAGCGGCAGCGGCAAATCGACTATTGCTAGGGTCCTTTGCGGACTAGAAAAACCCAATGGCGGCTCGATCCACTACAAGGGCAGGAACATTTCCGGATTGCTCAGGCGTCGGGATGTGCGACAACATTGCCTGGACATGCAGATGATCTTTCAGGACCCTTTTTCATCCCTCGACCCCCGACAGAGCATTGCCAGCCTGATCGCCGAACCCATGAAGGTGCATAACCTGGTGGCGCCAGCCGCTATCCCCGGCATCGTCCATGATGTTCTGGAGCGGGTCGGCATCGATCCGGGCTCGGCCAGCAAGCTGCCCCATCAGTTCTCGGGCGGACAGAAACAGCGGATATCCATCGCCCGCGCACTGGTTACGAGGCCGCGGCTGTTGATCTGCGACGAGCCGACTTCAGCGCTTGATGTTTCGGTTCAGGCCCAAATTCTCAATCTGTTGAAGAATCTGCGCGACGATCTGGGCCTCACCATGATTTTCATCAGCCACGACATGGCCGTGATTCGCCAGATGTGCGACCGAGTCATAGTCATGAACAGCGGGGTCATCTGCGAATCGGCCCAGGTCGACGAGCTATTCGAGAAACCCGTTCATGCTTACACGCGGCATCTTCTGCGTCTTATGCCGAAATTCTCACTCAGAACCACCTGATTCAAAAAATAGAGTTGGTCATTATGAGCAATCAAAAGACAAAAAGCGGCCGCAAAGTGATTATCACCTGTGCTGTCACGGGGTCGATCCATACCCCAACCATGTCACCTTACCTGCCGATCACCCCATCGGAAATAGCGGCCGAAGCCATTGCCGCGGCCGAAGCCGGCGCGTCGGTGCTTCATCTGCACGCCCGCGACCCCAAGGATGGGCGGCCGACACCGGATCCCGCGGTCTTCAACGAATTCCTGCCGCGCATCAAGCAGGCCACTAATGCCGTGGTGAACATCACCACTGGCGGCGCCAATACCATGAACCTCGATCAGCGCCTGGAGGCACCCCTCAAGGCCAGCCCTGAGATGTGCTCCCTCAATCTGGGATCGATGAATTTCGGAACCTTCCCGGCGCTCTCCAAGTTCGATACCTGGAAATACGACTGGGAGCCGAAGTACCTGAACGCATCTCGTGCTAACATCTTTAAGAACACATTCGAAGACATCGAGCGCATTCTCAAGGTCCTTGGCGAAGGTCATGGCACCAAGTTCGAGTTTGAGTGCTATGACGTCGGTCACCTCTATACCTTGGCCCACTACCTGGATGAGGGCTTGGTAAAACCGCCACTCTTTGTGCAGACGATTTTTGGCGTCCTCGGCGGTATCGGTGCTGACCCTGAAAATCTGGTGCATATGCGCGGCATTGCCGACAAGCTCTTCGGCGACCAGTACGCCTGGTCCGTCATGGCGGTTGGCCGCCACCAGATCCCCTTCGCTTCCATGGGCGCCATCATGGGCGGGAATGTCAGGGTGGGTCTTGAAGATAGCCTCTATGCGGGTCCCGGCCGGTTGGCGCAATCCAACGTCGAGCAAATCAAGCTGATGTGCACCGTGCTCAAGGGCCTCTCCCTCGAGGTTGCCAGTCCCGATGTGGTACGCGACATCCTACAACTCAAGGGCGCACACGCGGTCGGCTTCTAGGGTAAAGTTAGTTCGTGCGTGTAGACACCCGGCCAACCAATTTGCACCGAGAGACTGAGGGAAGGAACACGTTTTCTGGTCGGCCCTGTGAGTCGTTTTACGACGCGCCTGGTCCCTTTGGCTTGACGCCAAGCTGTTCCAGAGCATGATATGGCGATGCGAAAAAATGAAACGTCGGTCGTGTTGACGCAGTGATTGGCATCAAACAATACCGCTCCTTCGTAGCTGTTGCCGAAGAACTGCATTTCGGCCGTGCCGCGGAGAAGCTGGGGGTCGCACAGCCGGCCGTTAGCAGGGACATTCTCACCCTCGAGAAGTATCTGCGCTCGAACCTGCTCAGACGTTCGACGAGGAAGGTCGAGCTCACCGAACTGGGGCAGCGCTACTACGCCAGAATCGTGCAAGCCATGGCGCAGATCGATCACGCCACGCAGCTAGCACGGCTGGAGGCGGAGGGCCAGGCCGGTGCCCTGCGCATCGCCTATATGGACTTCAGCATGCACGGCCCTATGGTCTCCATGGTGCGCGATTTTCGGCACCACTATCCGAACGTTACGGTCGAGCTCGTCAACTCCTATACGGATCGCACCGTGGAATGGCTGATGTCCGCACGGGTCGATGCCGGCGTTATCGTGGGAGACTTGAACTCCGCGTTACTGAACCACCGGACCCTGACGACGGAGCGGCTGGTGGTTCTCTTGCCGGAAGGCCACCGTCTTGAGGGCCAAGAAGCGATCAGCTTCGACGACTTGAACAATGAACTCTTTATTCTCGGCAGCAGGGAGTACTGGCGGACATTTCGGCGAACGGTGGACCGTGCCTGTGCTACCCATAGCTTTGTTCCGAAGGTGTCCCAAGAAGCATCCTCGAGCGATATTATGTTAGGTTTGGTGGAGATCGGAGCCGGCATCACCTTTTATCCCGAGGGTATAAGCGAGCGGCTCTCCAAGGGACTTATCTTGAAGCCTCTGGTGGAGCGCATGCCTCTAGTCAAGACGACGTTGGCTTGGCACAGAGACAACGAGTCAGGGCCTCTGGCACGCTTCCTAGATATCGCTAAGCGCCAACGGTTCGGGCGAACCCGTTAACAAACCCAGGGAGCGACGGCTTTGTCACGTTAACGGGAAGGACGCACGAAAACCCATGTCTGCCGCTTTTCAAACGACTGCGGTCGCACTTTCCCATACTGTGTGACGTCAGCGCCTATTGGACAGATAGGGTGATTTGCAGATAGGAGGGTTTCTGGCTGATTTCCCTACGCATTGGAACAGGGAATTTATTCAGCCGATCAGGGAATTTTTTGCGATAACAGGGAATCACAACCGCGGAACAGACAACGTTTCATTAGACATGCCGCAGGTTAAAATCCCGCTCCCGCAACCACCTTTAGACATGCTTCGATAGTGTAGGGGCTTGAACAAATCCTGCCCGGGATTTGAACCTGCGGCAATGTGGTTGAAACGTTCCCTGCTTCCCAGATACGGTTCCCTGTTAGCGTGAGAAAGATCCCTGATAGGTCGCCAAAATTCCCTGATCCGATTCTTAGGGAATTTGTGACTAACCTACTGAATTGACGAACGGATTCCGCTGAATATCCTGCCAAACTGGCCAAATTCGCGAAATATCCCTGTTTTTTCCCTGTTTAACAGGGAATTCGGCGGAGACGGGTTCGCTCTAGACTGCCTGCACCACCACCCACCCCGGCCACTTCAAGTGGCCAATTCCTGTGACGTGAAAACCGCCGGGTTTCCGCGGGGTTCGCGCGGTTTGCGGGGAATATCCACGGTGCAGAGACGGCCTTGGCGGCGTTCACCCGACCATTTCGCGCGAACGTCTCCGTCGGCGGAATTTGCGGTCAATTCTTTGAACCGATGATGGTGTTTTCAGAGACGTTTGTTCAGGCGGGGAAGCCAAGGAGGCGGCGTTGGCGGTGCCACTCGAGGGGTATTTCGCCGCGTATGAGATGCCTGGGCGTGAGCTCGACAGGCTGACGTCCAGCTAGGACAGCCTCGACAATATCGGGCGCCAGGAAAGCCAGCCGGATGATGCGACTGATCTCGCTGGCGTCAATTATTTCACGGCGAGAGATCTCCCGGTCGGAACCGATTTCCCCTTTTGCCAACTGGTCGAGCCAGCGATGAGCCCGGACAAGCATGGCAATCGAGTTTTCATCTGGCGCCGCGATTTCGCCTTGTGCCGTAGAGACAACCAGCTTCGCTTCGACACCACGACGCTTGAGTATTGTGGGGACGGCGAATTCAATGGGATCTTGGGAGTAGCTCTTGGCTCAGCAATCACGCAGCGTGCGGTCGGCAGCCTGGACAGCGCCATCCGACTGTGTCAGAGCCCATAGCAATAGGCAGCGTTGCCGCCGAAGACAGCGTCGCGCGCCTCGGCTGTGAGGTCCCTCAGAAGGTCGCGTGTCGCCGCGCACCAGCGGTCATAGTCGGTGGCCAGCAGGAGCACCGGCCAGTCGCTGCCCCAGATGACGCGCTGCGGTCCGAAGGTCTCCAGAATGAAGTCGACATAAGGCCGCAGGTCATCGACCCGCCAGCCCTTGTCTGCTTCAGTGACGAGACCAGACAGCTTGCACCAGGCTCGTGGCGACTGTGCGAGCGCGCGCATGTGATCCTGCCAGGTCCGGGCTGATTGGCCGCCCGGCTGCCAACGTGCAATGCTTGGTTTGGCGCAGTGGTCGATTACGACGCTCTGTTCGGGATGGCGCTCGATCAATTTCACGAGATTGGCAAGGTGTGGCGGCTTGACGAGCGCATCGAAGACCAATCCAGCAGCAACGATTGCGTCGAAAGCGGGAGTGAGGCGCGACCGCAGCATCCAATCCACGTCTGCTATGTCCTGGATCATCGGCCTCAAGCCCTTAAGCCAGGGACCGGCCGCCAGCCGGGAAATGACGTCTGGGGCGTTACCAGCCTCCATGTCAACCCAGCCGACAACCCCGGCAATGAAGTCAGTCTCCGCGGCGAGAGTGAGCAAGAATTCGGTTTCCGCGGCTGTCGGTGCCGCCTGCACCACTATGGTCCGGTCAACACTGGCTTGCCGCAGCAGCGGCGCAAGATCGGGGGGTGTGAAATCGCGATAGATTGTAGGGAGATCCGGCGTCAGCCAGCCGTAGTCGCCGCGGTCGAGCCGCCAGAAATGCTGATGTGCGTCGATTCGAGTCATGATTCGTGAGTTGGCATGTCGCTATTCTTCGGCGTGGTGCCATCAACTCCGGGAAGACCATATTTCAAGTGAGTGATCGGACCGGCACGTAGTCTGAGTGTTGCCGGCAAAGCTGGCGAAGCATTCCGACGATAGGTTCCGGCCGCTGTCTGCCCACGCAGCCATTGCCATGTCGAATTGTCCCTACATCTCTCCAACGGGACTTAGTCGATCGCCTTCGGATGCTTTCGCCGAGAGAATTTCCAAAGCGGAGCGACGAGACTGCTGCTACATGACGGCGCCGATCTGCCAGGGAACGAACTCCACGCCGCCGAATCCCAGCTCTTCGCTCTTGGTTTTTTTGCCAGAGGCGACCCGCATCATCAATTCGAAGAGTTCCTGACCCTTTTGCTCGATTGAAACGCCCTCACTGACAATATCGCCGCAGTTCGCATCCATGTCCTCCGACATGCGAGCATACATCTCCGTGTTGGTGGCAATTTTGATGCAGGGAACAGGCTTGTAGCCCGACACCGACCCACGCCCTGTTGTGAATGCGATGAGGTTGGCGCCTGAGGCGATCTGGCCGGTGACCGAGCAGGGGTCGTAGCCGGGACTGTCCATGAAGACGAGGCCCTTGCTGTCGATCTTCTCGGCAAAATGATAGAAGTTTCGAAGCGGAGCGGTTCCGCCCTTCGCGATCGCGCCCAAAGATTTTTCCAGTATGGTGGTCAGGCCGCCACGCTTGTTTCCGGGGGACGGGTTATTGTCCATTTCACCTCCATTGCGCTTGGTATAGTCTTCCCACCAACGCACACGCTCGATCAGCTTCTCCGCTACCTCCCTGGATTCAGCCCTGCGGGTGAGCATATGCTCGGCGCCGTAGATTTCCGACGTCTCTGAGAGAATGGACGTGCCGCCATGGCGCACCAGGAGGTCGGAAGCATGGCCGAGCGCCGGATTTGCCGTGATACCCGAATAGCCGTCCGATCCGCCGCACTGCAGTCCGAGCACGAGTTCCGATAGAGGGGCTGGCCGGCGCTCCTCGGCGTTGGCGAATGCCGCGAGGTCGCGCAACGCCTCTAGGCCGCGGGCTATGGCTTTGCGCGTGCCCCCTGCCTGCTGAATGGTCATGTGCCGCAGCATACCGTCCGCCCTCACAGTGCGGCCGGCTAGAAGGGCCGAGGCCTGCATTACCTCGCAGCCAAGTCCAAGCAGAAGTATGCCGCCAAAGTTGGGATTCTGCGCGTAGCCCCAGAGCGTGCGCATGAGGGTCGCGTAGCCCTCCCCTTGAGCCGACATACCGCAACCGGTTGAATGAACGATTGGAAGAATGCCGTCGACATTTGGAAATTCGTCCAGGAGCCCCGTCTTCTCAGCCGCTGCGGCCGTGAAGTTTGCAACCGAACCGGAGCAGTTCACAGTGGTCAGGATTCCAATGTAATTCCGTGTGCCGATCTTGCCGTCGGCCCGGTGGTAGCCCATGAAGTTGCGCGGGTCGTCGATGAGTGGCAGAGGCGCGTTGTGGCTTGCGATGCTGTGATCCTGCCTGCGGGCGCTCATGCCGAGATTATGCAGGTGTACATGCTCCCCGGGCGCGATATCGGCCGTGGCCTGACCGATTATCTGGCCATAACGATAGACGTCCCCGCCGCTAGCAATCGTGGTGCTGGCGACCTTGTGCCCGCGTTGGACGGCTTGACGCAGCGGCGCCTCTACTCCGGTGATCACTTCTCCCTCGGTCAGGTCACGGATTGCAATCACCACGTTGTCGTTTGGGTGCAGTCGAATTGTCTTCTCAGTGATAGTGGTCATGGTATGGCCCGCCGGTTGACGTTTCGCACTGTTGCAAGCGCTCCGTGCTCAAACAGAGAGGCAAGATGCTCTGTGGTCACCGAGATGAAGGCGTCGCTTCGAGGAAGGTCACCTCCAAATATTTCGGCTATGCCAAGCAGCCCTTTCACTAGCGCATCCGGAGAGTTTCCCGCCGAATCGGCTATCTGGCGTAGTTTTCCCGCCAGGGGATCCCTCACATCGATTTCTCGGCCATGTTCGTCAAACCCGGTTACGTAGCGCATCCACCCCGCCACGCCGAGTGCGGCACGCGTTATCGGCTGGCCAAGCGCCAGGCGGTCTCGAATGGTTCCCAGAAGCCGTTGGGGCAGCTTTTGGCTGCCATCCATGGCAATTTGCCAGGTGCGGTGCCTAAGTGCAGGATTGTCGAACCTGGCAATCAGCGCATCCCGGTAGGCGTCAAGGCCGTTCATGGTCGCGGGCAAGGTAGGACTGACCTCCTCGGCCATGAACTCGCGGAGAAGGGTGCGCAGAGCGCTGTCGGCGATCGCCTCGCTTACGAGCTCATACCCCGCAAGATAACCGAGGTAGGCGAGCATCGAGTGGCCGCCATTCAGCAAGCGAAGCTTGGTGCGCTCAAACGGACTGACATCGGCCGCAAACTGAGCGCCAGCCAATTCAAACGGTGGCCGCCCGGACGGGAACCGGTCCTCAATGACAAATTGCGTGAACGGCTCCGTACTGACCGGCCATTCGTCCCACCAGCCTGTCGCTTCAAACACAAGCTCGCGGTCGTTGTCGGTCGTTGCCGGCACAATCCGGTCAATCATGGTCGCAGGAAAGGCGACCTCTCGCCGTATATAGTGCACCAGGTCCCCCCCTCGAAGGGCGGCGAAGTCGGTGATAACCCGCGCGACCGTCTGACCATTTGCGGGGAGGTTGTCACAACAGAGCACGGTGAATGGCGCGATGCCCGCCACCCGTCGTAGTTCCAGCCCCCGGACGATCAGGCCAGGCGGAGAGATCGGCTGCTCAGGGTGGGCCAGATCATGGACGATGTCCGGATGAGCCGTGTCCAGCGCGCCGGTTGCAGGGTCGTGACAATAGCCTTTCTCGGTAATGGTGAGTGAAACGATGCGGATCCGCGGATCAGCTAAGACAGCGATTACTTCTTCGCGCTGTGTCGCCGCATCCAGCACGTCTAGAACCGAACCTATAACTCTTGTCTCCATGCCGGAACCGCTGCGGATCGCAAGAGTGTACAGAAAGTTCTGTGGCGCGAGCGCAACGCGCGTATTGGGGCGTTGGAGGGACACGCCTATGATCCCCCAGGTGGGGTCGGCTTTCAGGATATCGTCGACGTAGGCGGCCAAATGTGCGCGGCAAAACGCGCCCGCTCCGAGGTGCAGAATACCTGGACTCACGGTCGAGCGGTCGTAGGGCAGCCTGAGCCGAGGGTGTGACATGGAAAGGCGCTGCTTTGCAATTTGATCAGTCAATGTCGATCAGCGCCTTGATGATGCCGGTCTTCTGAGCGGCCCAGACAGGGATGTTATGGGCAGCATCCCGCAGGCTGGTACGGTGCGTGATCAGCCGGTGGAGCGGAACCTCTTTGGCGCGCATGGCCACGATCACATGTGCGAAATCCTCTGAAGTGGCGTTCCGGCTTCCAAACAGTGTCATCTCCTTGCTGTGGAAGTCGGGATCGGCGAACATGATCGAGTCCTTCACCACGCTAACCAACACATAGCGGCCGCCATGGGCAACGTATTCGAAGCCCGCTTCCATCGCCTTCGGGTTCCCCGTTGCGTCAAAAACGACGTCGAAGCTGTCACTGTGAGCGCGCGGGCCATCCGTTCGCGCTGTGTCGCTGACGGCAGAAATGGCTTGCACTTTCACGATCGACTGAGCCGCGGCGCTTCGTTCCGGATCGCGGTCCAAGACCGTGACCTTGCCGCCAGCTAGGCGCGCGAAGAGCGCCACCCCGAGGCCGATCGGGCCCGCCCCCACTACGAGCACCCCGTCGCCATCCGCCACGCTGCCGCGTCTTACCGCATGGGCGCCAATGGCCAGAAACTCCACGGCCGCGCATTCGTCCGCCGTGAGGCCGTCGGCTGGTACGAGGTTTTCCGCCGGAACGGACAGCAAGCCAGCCATGCCGCCATCCCGATGAACACCGAGCACCGAGATTTCAACGCAGCAGTTTGGTTTGCCGGCGCGGCATGCCACGCAGCGGCCACAGGACACGTAGGGATTGACCACGCAAATTTCGCCTGGAGAAAACGGCGACCCAGCGGGCACATCCGCGACTTCCACGGCCAGCTCGTGGCCCATGACACGTGGATATTGCAGGAACGGATGTTTGCCCTGGAAGATGTGGTAGTCAGTCCCGCAAATGCCGATGCGGCGCGGACGCACCAGGGCATGCCCCGGCTCGTTATGGGGCGCGGGCCGGGATTCGAGATGAAGCCTACCCGGCTCGGAACAGACTAGGGCATCCACGACGTGCACGATGTCCACTACGATCGTTGAAAATTGGATGTCGCTTGCAGGGAGAAACGAGAGCCGGCGATGGTGCCGGCTCTCGCCAGGCCCTACTTGAACTGCGACATGTTCTCCTTGGTGACCAGGGCCGCGCCGGAGTCAATCAGCAATTCGACCTTCTCGCCTCGGATGGCCTTCACCAGAGCGTCCACGCCCAGCTCGGACATCTTGGCCGGGAACTGTGCAACCGTGGCGTCCTCCGTACCGGCCTGCAGCGCTTCTTCTTCTCCGCAGCAGAAGTCGAAGCCGACGAGAACGATCTTGTCATTGGCGATTCCCGCATTCTGGATGGCTCGCGCAGCACCCGCGGCCGGCGGACCGCAAGCGGCATAGATCGCCTTCAGGTCTGGGTTGGCCGTCAGAAGGTCCTCGGCGACATTGATGCCAAGCTCTTCGGTGCAGTTGGTCGCGCCCCTGCCGACGATTTGGACATCGACGCCCTTTAGCCCGTCAAGCATGCCGTTGACTCGGTCATCGAGCGATGGCACGCCGGGCACGCCCTCAAGGATACCGAGTGTGTCGCCATCCTTGAGCAGGGTCTTCAGGTGCGCACCGGCGATCTTGCCGGCATTATAGTTGTCGGTGGTCGCCAGGGCGGTGCGGCCCTCCCAGTCGGGAATATTGTTGTCCATCAGGACCACCTTCACGCCCGCCTCGAGGGCTTTGTCCAACGTCGAGGCCACGGTCGGGTCAACCGGGGTGATGGCGATGCCCTGAACGCCCCGCGTGACCATCGACTCGATAAGGGCAATCTGCCCCTCGATGTCCGTGGCGGAGGTGCCCTGACCATAGATTATTTCCACGCCAGGATTGGCTTCGGCATAGGCCTTGGCCGCATTCTCCATGGTAGCGAAGAACGGCACGGGAAACTTGGTAATGAAGCCAAGCTTGATGTCGTCCGCGGACGCAGAGCCGACGTTTGCGAGCGCAATCGCCAGTGCCGCTAGCAGGGTAAGTCGTTTCATACAGCACTTCTCCTCATTCTGGACCGGTTTGCAGTAAACCGACCCTCGTTTTCGTCGCCCATTGGACCGGCGACTTCCTCTAGGCCTCCGCGCCTACGATCAAGGAAACCAGTTCCTGTTGATTGGCGCGGCTCGGCTTCAACTCGCCGACCTTGCGTCCCTGGAGCAACACGACGGCCCGGTCCGCGAGCTCGACCACATGTTCCATGTTGTGGGTGATCAAGATCACCACCTTGCCTTCGGCGCGAAGCTGCACGATGAGGTCGAGCACTTTGTGAGATTCGCGCAGACCCAGCGCCGCGGTCGGCTCGTCGAGAATGACCACCTTGCGCGCGAACATGACGGCGCGGGCGACCGCGATGGCCTGACGCTGGCCGCCGGACATCAGGGCCACCGGCGCATCGAACTTCGGAAGCCTGACTTTCAAACGCTCGATAACCCGGGCAGCGTTCCGATCCATCTCGCCGCTCTTGAGGAAGCGAAGCCCGCGCGGCAGCCACGCCGGAAAGGCGATCTCGTGGCCGCAGTAGAAGTTCTGCGCCGGCGTCAGATTGTCGAAGAGCGCGAGGTCCTGATAGACCGTTTCGATGCCGGCACGCCGCGCCGCAGCGGGTGTGGCGATCGTGACCGGCTCGCCGTCGATCACGACGTCGCCTTCGTCGAGGGCATGTACGCCACTGATGCATTTCACCAGTGTCGACTTGCCGGCGCCGTTGTCGCCCAGCAGGGCGAGCACTTCTCCGGCGTACGCGGTCAGGCTGACATCTTTCAGCGCGTCGACGGCGCCGAATCGCTTGCTTGCATGACGCACCGCCAAGGCGGGGGCGCCCATTAGGACCGCCCTGCCTGCAT
>Ga0326597_10005789_pt1 | contig 17079 bp, 15 predicted proteins | sample RVTome_12_FD_203789 | JGI IMG/M metagenome (GOLD analysis project Ga0326597, IMG submission 203789) | Soil microbial communities from uranium-contaminated site in the Upper Colorado River Basin, Wyoming, United States - RVT100D185 | ecosystem: Environmental > Terrestrial > Soil > Contaminated >...
GTTGCAGAGTCGACGCCTGTTCGAGACCGAAGGCGCGGAGATCGCCCTGACGACCGGAGAGTTCGACCTGCTGAGCGTGTTCACGGACAACCCGAACAAGGTCATGAGCCGCGACCAACTGCTGCAAGCTACGCGCAACCGCGACGCCGGTCCCTATGATCGCGCAATCGACATGCAAATCACCAGACTGCGGCGCAAGATCGAAATCGATCCGGATAAGCCGGTACTGATTAAATCAGTGCGTGGGGCGGGCTACATCTTCACGCCAAACGTCGAGCGCAGTTGAGCGCTGCTTCAATAAAGCCGTGAACCAGCCGCCGAACTCCGCTTCAGTCACGAGCGAACCGCCCGGACCCATGCGGCTGCCGCACGGAGAAGGCTATCGCCAGCTGCTCGAAAGCGCTCCGGATGCGCTACTCGTCGCCGATCTGCACGGACGGATTCTATTCGCCAACCAGCAGACTACGCGCATCTTCGGCTATTTGGCCACCGAGCTCACCGGCCAGACCATCGAGACACTGATTCCCGCACGTCTGCACCAAGCGCACCGTGCGCACAGAGACGGTTACGCGCATGCGCCGGCCCCGCGTCCGATGGGGATCGATATGACGCTGGTTGCGGTGCGTAAGGACGGCACTGAATTTCCGGTTGAGGTGAGCTTGAGCCCAGTGCAGTTCGACGGGATCCCGGTCGTCTGCGCGGCCGTGCGTGACGTGAGCTGGCTGCAAGGCGCCCGTGAAGCCGTGACACGCGCCAATTACAACGCCCAGATCGCGATGCTCGGCCAGCGGTTGATCGGTGCGCGTGAGCTCGCCGACATCGCCGCGGCAGCGCCTGCGATTACAGCGGCTGCTCTCGGCGCGGACGCCAGCGTACTTTACGTGCTAGACACCGGTCTCAACGAGCTCCAAGCTCGTGGGTCCTTCGGCATTCCCGGCGAACTGTTGCCGAGCCTGGGTTTCTCGACGCCGCCGAATAACGTACCCGCAGCCATCATAGGCTCGCCAGATGTCGTCACCATCGAGGACTTCAACGCGGAAATCCGTTACGCTTGCACATCCAGGGTCGAGGCCACGGAACGTAGGCGCGGCATCGGTATCGCGATTTCGAGCGACGACGGCCCGGTCGGCGTGCTGCTGGCACGCTTTCGGCAGGAACGCATATTCTCCGAAGACGACCGGAATTTTCTGCGCTCGGCGGCCAACATCGTCGGTTCCGCGATCAAGACCGTGCACGCCGAAGACAAGTTGCGCCACGCCCAGCAGCTCGAAGCTGTCGGTCAGCTTACCGGCGGCATCGCCCACGACTTCAACAATCTGCTGACGGTCATCATGGGCAATCTGCAGATGGTCGAGGAGGATATCGCGGGCAACGATGCGATCGCGCAGCCGGTCGACGCGGCAATTCGCGCCGCCTCCAGCGCCGCGGAGCTTACCCGTAAGCTGCTCGCATTCTCACGGCGTCAGGCGCTGCGTCCGCGTCCGATCGATGTCAACGAACTCGTCGGCGGCATGCTCGAAATGATTCGGCGCGCGCTCGGTGAACGCATCACCATCCTGGCCGACCCGGCTCCAAGCCTACCGCTCGCCTTCGCCGATCCGGCTCAGCTTGAGACCGCGTTGCTCAATCTGGTCGTGAACGCCCGCGACGCGATGCCGAGCGGCGGTCGGCTGATCATAGAAACCGGTACTCGTCTGCTCGATGCTGACTACGTGGAACGCGTCGGAGACGTGCGGGCGAACCGCTATGTGATGATTGCTGTCAGCGACAACGGCACGGGCATGCCTGCGGACGTACTCAAGCGCGCCTTCGATCCATACTTCACGACCAAGGAGCGCGGCCAAGGCAGCGGTCTTGGGCTATCCATGGTCCATGGCTTCGCCAAACAATCGCGCGGCCATGTTGCTATTCATAGCGAGCCTGGCTGCGGCAGCAGTGTGAGCATGTTTCTGCCGGTCGCCGCAGAAATCGCGACTGCGCAAGTCCCATCGCCGGAGCGCACGGATGCCACTGGCAATGAAGCGATACTCATGGTCGAGGACGACGAAGAAGTGCGGCGCATCGGCGCGCGTTTCCTCGCCGACCTCGGTTACCGTGTCTATCAGGCGGGGGACGCCGATCGAGCACTAGAGATGCTCGGTGTGCACCCGGATATCGAGCTCTTGTTCACCGATATCGTGCTGCCCGGACGTTACGGAGGAAAGGAACTCGCCGCGGAGGTCCGCCACCGCCGTCCGGACGTCGCGTTGCTCTTCACCTCCGGCTACGCCAACGAGGCGACCCAGGGCATCGACACCCTGCCCGCGAACCTCCTTGATAAGCCATATCGGCGCGAGGCGTTAGCAGCAGCAGTACGCGCAGCCCTCGATCGGCGTTGATCCTTAGTAAACGGAGAAGCGCCTAGTCTGCATCGCGCTTCTCACACGTTCTACCGCCAATGCCTGTGCGGCGGCGCGTGGTGCGATGCCGCGAGCGGCTGCCGCGGCGAGGACCGCTTGGGTATTGGCGCGGATGCGCTCGGCGATGGCCTCGAATGCGGCTGCGTGCGTCGCGCCGCGGTATTCGAACGCCGCGCAGATCACGCCCCCCGCGTTGACGAGGAAATCCGGCAGCACGAGGACCTGGCGCGAATGCAACCGACGTTCGGCATCCTCGGCGAACGGAATGTTCGCACCCTGCAGTACCAATTTCGCACGCAGGCGATCGACATTCGCCTCGCCGATGACGTCCGGGCGTGCTGCGGGAATCCATATGTCGCACTCGACATCGATGATCGCATCCTGGCCGAGTCCTTGCCCGCCCTGCATGCTGGCTACCGGATGACCGGCGTTCTTGTGCTCGATGAGCGCCTCGACATCGATGCCGGCTGGACTGACCAGAGTCCCTTCCGAGTCGGAAGCCGCGACCAGGCGTGCACCCTTGGCGACCAGAAAGCGCGCGGCGTGTTTGCCCACCGCGCCGAAACCTTGAATGGCTACGCGTGCGCCGTCGAGCGACAGTCCACAGTGCGGCGCGGCGACTTCCGCCGCGTGATAGAGCCCCCAGCCGGTCGCGCCAACTTCGTCTAACGGTATGCCCCCCAGCGCCGCAGGCAGTCCAACCGAGCGTCCAATCTCATCCTTGATCCATGCCATGCAGGTTTCATCGGTGCCCATGTCCGGGCCGAAGATGTAGTCGCCCTCATTGCGCAGTGCATGGGCGAACGCGCGAATCAAGTGCTGCTTGCGCGCAGCGGGCATTCGCGGATCGCCCACGAGCACCGACTTACCGCCGCCGTGCGGGAGCTTCGCCAGAGCATTCTTGAGCGTCATCGCACGCGCCAGCCGAAAGCACTCTTCGACACCGACGTCGATACCGATCCGCAGCCCTCCGATCGACGGACCAAGCGCAACGTTGTCGATCACCAGGATCGCTTGCAACTCGATCGCCGGCAGATGAACGTGAATCACCTTGGCCGGCCCGAGTTGGTCGACAAACGAGAAGAAGTTAGGCATGTTGTACTCGGGGCTATACCTTCATTCATCGAGCGCAAAACCCACCTTCATCGACACCTGCCAGTGGGCAACGGCGTCGTTCTCGATGTGGCCGCGAACCTGCTGTATTTCGAACCAGCGCAGGTTTCTCACGGTTTTTGCCGCGCGTTTTATGGCGCCGTTCACGGCGTCCTCGATGCTGACGGTGGATGATCCGGCGAGTTCCAGCGACTTGTAGATGTGGCTAGGCATGTCGATCTCCTGCGGTTAAACACTGCGCAATCTAGCGCTCGGCGAGGCAGTCGCCTTTGACGCAGATCAATATTCGATACTCTGCTCACGCGCTACGCGCTGTGGCGCTGAAGACCTTGCTTGACACGGCCGCGGTCGGGAATCACTTTACTTGACTTGGCGCAAACGCAGCGCAATTCGTCAGTGGCAGCATATGCGCTTTGAACCAAAGCACGATGGGGAAGGACATGGCGAAATCCGGGAAGACGCAATTCCGAACGCGTGTCAAACGCAATGGTAGTGGAAAGCGCACCGCCAGCGAATCACCAACCGCTGCTGCGTCCATCGCCGGGGAAAACGACGATCTGCATCAAGCGCTGTTCGAATTATTTCCCAGGCCACTGCCGACGGGCGTAGAAGAACTCGCCGAACTCGCCCTGGACCTGCGTTGGACCTGGAGTCATGCCGCTGACGCGCTATGGCGCAACCTTGCACCGGATATCTGGGAACGCGTGCGCAATCCCTGGCTTATCCTGCAGAGCATCTCTCAGCGCCGGCTCGAAGAGGTCGCCAAGGACAGCGCATTCCGTCGCGAGCTCGAACGTCTGGTCAGGGAGCGGCGCGATTACCTGGCCTCGCCGACGTGGTGCGGCGAACGTTATGGAAGCGCTGATTCGCAGATTGCCTACTTCTGCATGGAGTACGGATTGGCCGAATCCTTGCCGTTGTACTCTGGCGGCCTTGGCATCCTCGCCGGCGATCACCTGAAAACCGCAAGCGACCTTGGTATCTGCTTGACCGGCGTCGGTCTGCTCTATCAGGTGGGATATTTTCGCCAGATGCTCGATGCGCTGGGAAGCCAGCTCGACCTCTATCCGATCAATGTTCCCGGCAGCCTGCCGATCACGCCGGCGCGCGACGCCGACGGCGCCTGGATCAGCGTGCCGCTGGAATTGCCGGGGCGCCGGGTCACCCTGCGGCTTTGGCACGCGCGCGTCGGACGTGTTTCGCTCTATCTCCTCGATAGTAACGATCCGCTGAATGGTCCTGCCGATCGCGGCATCACCGCTCGGCTGTACGACGAAAATATCGAAACGCGCCTGATGCAGCAGTTCGTGCTCGGCGTCGGCGGCTGGCGAGCGCTGCAAGCACTCGGTATATCCCCGGCGGTGTGCCACCTCAACGAGGGTCATGCCGCATTCGTAACGCTGGAGCGCGCCCGACAGTTCATGCGCGACCAAAGCGTAGGCTTTCGCGAGGCGCTATGGGCCACGCGGCCTGGCAATGTGTTCACGACCCATACGCCGGTCGCTGCGGCGTTCGATGCCTACCCCGTGGAGTTGCTCACGAAGTACGGTCAAGAATACGCCGCTCAGTTCGGGCTGCCCGCGCAAGAGCTGCTGGCGCTTGGTCGGTCGAACAGCGGCAATCGGGACGGAGCGTTCAACATGGCCTATCTCGCGGCGCACACCTGCGGCGTCATCAACGCTGTAAGCCAGCTGCACGGTCAAGTCAGTCGCCGGATTTTCCAGCCGCTCTTCCCGCGCTGGCCCGAGCGCGAAGTGCCGATCGGGCACGTAACCAACGGCGTACACGTGCCGTCGTGGGACTCCCGTTCGGCCGATCAAATCTGGACCAGCGCTTGCGGCAAGGGACGCTGGCTGGGAAGCTTGGATACGATCCCGCCCTCGATCGAGGAACTTGACGACGAGATGCTCTGGACGCTCGCAGGCGAGGAGCGCATGGATCTCGTACGCTACACGCGCAAACGCCTTGCTCAGCAACTCGCCCAGCGCGGTCTTGGTGAGGCCACCGTCAATGAGGCTGCGCGTGCGCTCGACCCGAACGCCCTCACCCTGGGATTTGCACGCCGCTTCACCGCCTATAAGCGCCCCAACCTACTGCTCAACGATGTGGAGCGGCTTGCCCGCCTGCTCAGCAATACCGACCGTCCGGTGCAGCTCATCGTCGCGGGTAAGGCGCACCCGAGGGATGAGGAAGGCAAGCGCTTCGTGCGCGAGTGGTCCGAGTTCACGCGCCGCGCCGATGTGCGCAAGCACGCCGTGTTTCTCGAAGATTACGATATCGCCCTGGCCCAAGAGTTGGTACAGGGTGTAGACCTCTGGATCAACAACCCACGGCGGCTTTGGGAGGCGTGCGGAACGAGCGGCATGAAAGTGCTGGTCAATGGCGGGCTCAACCTATCGGTGCGCGACGGCTGGTGGGCCGAAGCCTACACACCCGATGTGGGCTGGACATTCGCCGAGGAAGGCGAATCGTCCGACGCTGAATCCGACGCGGTGCACGCCTGCGAACTCTATGGGCTGCTCGAGCGCGATATCGTGCCGCTGTTCTACGAGCGCGATGCAAACGCAATCCCGCGCGCCTGGATCGCACGCATCCGGGCAAGCTTATCCCAGCTCGCGCCGCGCTTCAGCAGCAATCGCATGCTACAAGAGTACGTCGACGAGTGTTACCGCCCTGCGGCAAAGCGCTACGCAGAACGCTCCGCCTCTGGCAGCCGAAACGCGGCGGAGCTTGACACTTGGGCCCGCAAGTTGCACGAGCGCTGGGACGAAGTTCATTTCGGCACGTTGCAGCAGCATCGCGAGGACGGCAGTTGTAGCTTCGTGCTGCAAGTCTATCTCGGTGAGATCTCGCCGGACGAGGTTGCAGTGCAACTCTACGCCGATCCAGGCCGGGATGACGAGGGAACGACTATTGAAATGGAACGCGCCAGCGCCATTGCGGGCAGCGCAAACGGTTTCATCTACCGAGCCACCCTACAAACGCCGCGCCCCGCGACCGACTTTACCTGTCGCGTCGTCGCACGGCATCCGCAAGCGGTTCTGCCTCTGGAAATGAACCGTATTCTCTGGTGGGATGGCGTCCGATGCGTAGAGTAGTGATCCTAGGCGCAGCCGGGCGATATTTTCACAACTTCAACGTGTTCTATCGCGACCGGCCCGATTGCGAGGTGGTCGCTTTCACGGCGACGCGAATTTCTGGCATCGGCGGTCGTACGTATCCACCCGAGCGCGCCGGTAAGTGCTATCCAGACGGTATCCCGATCGTCCCCGAGTCCGAACTGGCCGCACTCGTGAGTACGCGGACGATCGATGAGGTGGTCTTCGCCTACAGCGACACCACCCATGAACAGGTGATGCACCTTGCCTCGATCGCGCTCGCGGCAGGCGCCTCCTTCACGATTACCCCGAATTCGCAATCGCCAAGTGCTAGCGATAAACCAAGACCGGAATCTTGCTGTACGACAGGTCCGCTCACAGGTGAGGCCAGTTTTCGTGGCCATGGGTCTTTTCGAAATGATCCTGACAGCGAAAGCAGCGTGCGGCGCTCGGACTGGCCAGTAGCCGTTCACGGGCTATCTGCTCCCCGCACTCGATACAGCGGCCATATTCTCCGCTGCCAATTCGTTCCAGAGCACTGTCAATCGCACGGATCTCGGCGACATCCCGGTTCACGGCGGCGTGATCGGTGTCGATCAGCGATGATGCAACCGACTCGTCGCCCGAGTCGGATACCTCGCCGGCCAGCGCGCGAAACGGCTCATCTTTGTCGCGCCCCGTTACCTCCTGAACTTCCTTCAGCAACTCGTCGCGCCGGCGCTGTAGCGCTTGCGCGAGTAATTTCATTTCGCGCCGTTCGGATGCACTCAATTAGGATCTCCTCAACTATTCGAAGTTTGCAACTTACTCGTGTGCCTCATCGGCTGCAAGCATTCAGCGATCGGCGCCGTACCCGCAGGCACAATGGTGCGACAGGTCGGTTCGCCGGCATTGATCCAAGTCAACGCGGCTCGCCGCGAGGACGCTAAAGTTCGTCAGATCAGTGCCTTTCCAAGGCTCTTCGAGTCTAACGTTCCAGCGGCGACGGTTCAGTGCATCGCCCTGTATACTTTGTTGCCTGCGAGGTGTCGATGTGGATGCACCAATGACCGGCCCGGCGGTGCTTGAGCGCGCGCATTTCCAGCACTTGTTAGATGTTCTGCGCGCGGGCGGCTATCGGATCGTCGGACCCACCGTGCGTGACGCCGCTATCGTCTACGACGAGATCGAGCGCGTCGACGATCTGCCGGTCGGCTGGACTGACGAGCAGGCCCCAGGGCGCTACCGGCTCAAGCCGGGTTCCGACCGAGCGCTGTTCGGCTACGTCGTCGGGCCGCATTCGTGGAAGAAGTATCTGCACCCGCCGGCCGAGCGGTTGTGGCGCGCGACGCGCAACGGCAAAACATTCTCGATCAGCGCGGAGCCTACCGCCTCACTCAAGTATGCCTTCGTCGGCGTGCGCGCCTGCGAGCTGCGCGCCATCGGCATCCTCGATCAGGTGATGACCGGTGGCGTACCTGCGGATCCGTCGTACGCAGCACGCCGCTCGGACGCGTTCATTCTCGCCGTAAACTGCGTGCAGGCGGGCGGCACCTGCTTTTGCGTCTCGATGCAGACTGGTCCGCGCGCGGCGTCAGGATTCGATCTTGCACTGACCGAACTCATCGCCGCAACCGAGCACGTGTTTCTGGTCGAAACCGGTAGTGAACGTGGCGCCGAGATCCTCGACCAGGTTCCCCACCGACCCGCCAGCGAGCAGGAAATCACGCTCGCACGCGGCAAGATCGAAGCGGCTGCCGCGCAGATGGGGCGCAGCCTCGACACCACTGGACTGAAGGAACTGCTCTACCGAAACTACGAGCATCCGCGCTGGGATGAGGTGGCGCAACGCTGCCTCACGTGCGCGAACTGCACCATGGTCTGCCCGACCTGCTTTTGCACCACGGTGGAAGACGTCACCGACCTCAGCGGCGAACACGCCGAGCGCTGGCGCAAGTGGGACTCCTGTTTCACGCTCGATTTCTCGCACATCCACGGCGGCAGCGTGCGCGCGTCCGGCCGTTCCCGCTACCGGCACTGGATGGTGCACAAGCTCGCGACCTGGTTCGACCAGTTCGGCAGCTCCGGCTGCGTCGGCTGTGGGCGCTGCATCGCGTGGTGTCCGGTCGGAATCGACATCACCGAAGAAGCGCGCGCGATCCGCGCGAGCGAGCGATTACCAGCGGGAGGACACGATGAAACAGCTTGACGAATTCCTCGCCGAACACTCGTTTTTCCGCGGTCTGCCCCGCGAGTATCTCGAACTGGTGGCGGGCTGCGCGACCAACGTGCGCTTCGATGCCGGCAGCTTCATCGCGCGAGAGGGCGAGGATGCCGACTATTTTTATCTTATCCGACACGGCAAGGTCGCGCTGGAGCTGTTTGTGCTGAACAAGAGCACGCACACGGTCGAGACCCTGGGGCCGGGCGATATTCTCGGCTGGTCGTGGCTCGTTCCACCGTACCGCTGGCGCTTCGACGCCCGCGCCGTGGAATTGACCCGCGCGATTGCCCTCGACGGCAAGTGCCTGCGTGGCAAATGCGAGTCGGACCACGATCTCGGTTACCACCTGCTCAAGCGCTTCACGTTCGTCTTGAGCCAGCGACTGGAGGCAACGCGATTGCAGCTGATGGATATCTTCGGCGCTGCCGCCAGCTGATCGCGCACGCATGCTCGCCGATCCAATGCTGCCGACACCCTATCGCGTGACACGCGTCATTCGCGACACGCACGACGTGTTTACGCTCGAATGTGCGCCTCCGAGCGCATCGCCCGCATTCGCGTTCGCACCCGGACAGTTCAACATGCTCTACCATTTCGGTGTCGGCGAGGTGCCGGTCTCCGTAAGCGGCGACCCCGGTCGGGCCGAGGCGCTCATTCACACAATCCGCGCAGTCGGTACGGTCACCAATGCGCTACAGCGCGTCCGGCGTGGCGACGCAATCGGGGTGCGTGGCCCTTTCGGCAACGGCTGGCCACTGGCTTCGACCAAAGGCGACGACGTGGTGCTGGTGGCAGGCGGCATCGGCCTCGCGCCACTGCGCCCGGTGCTCTACCGCCTGCTCGCCGAGCGCGAGCACTACGGCAAGATCGTGTTACTTTACGGCACGCGCAGCCCTGCCGATATTCTCTATGCACGCGAGCTGGAGCACTGGCGCGCGCGCTTCGACATCGACGTGCAGCTGAGTGTGGACCGCGCTGACGCCAATTGGCGCGGAAACGTTGGTGTAGTGACGACGCTGTTCGAGCGAGTGAAATTCGATCCGCTCAACACCACTGCCTTCGTCTGCGGTCCGGAGGTGATGATGCGCTTCGCCATTGTCGAGCTCGAGCGGCGCGGCGTCGCGGACGAGCGGATATACCTGTCGATGGAGCGCAATATGAAATGCGCCGTGGGCCTTTGCGGGCGCTGTCAGTACGGCCCGAGCTTCGTCTGTAGGCACGGCCCGGTGTTCCGGCACGACGCGGTGCGCCGGCTCTTCAGCGCGCGCGAGGTTTGAGTTGAAGCGCAAGCCCAAGATCGCCGTCTGGAAATTCGCCTCCTGTGATGGCTGTCAGCTCTCGCTGCTCGACTGCGAGGACGAGTTGCTTGCAGTGACGGACGCAGTGCGAATCGCCCACTTCCTCGAAGCCTCGAGCACAGTGCTGAAGGGACCGTACGATCTGTCGCTGGTAGAGGGCTCGATCACCACTGAAGGCGACGCGCAACGCATCCGCGAGGTGCGCCGCGTCTCGCGCCATTTGGTGACCATCGGCGCCTGTGCCACCGCGGGTGGCATCCAGGCGCTGCGCAATTTCAAGGATGTGCGGGAGTTCACGGCGGTCGTTTATGCGCGGCCGGACTACATCGATACGCTGGCTCAGTCCACCCCGATCGCGGCGCACGTGCCGGTGGATTTCGAACTGCGTGGTTGTCCGATCAACAAGATACAGCTGCTCGAGGTGATATCCGCCTTCCTGCACGGGCGCAAGCCCAATACGCCCGCCTCGAGCGTGTGCTTAGAATGCAAACGGCGCGGCAACGTGTGCGTGATGGTGGCGCGTGGCACACCCTGCCTGGGCCCGGTGACCCACGCCGGCTGCGGGGCAATCTGTCCGGCCTACGACCGCGGCTGCTATGGCTGCTTCGGACCGATGGAAAGCCCGAACATGGCGCCCCTGTCCGCACACGTAAAGACGCTCGGCATGGACGCACGACAGGTGGTGCGGGTCTTGCGCAATTTCAATGCCGAGGCGCCAGCCTTTCGCCAGGAAAGCGAGCGCCATGAGCGTTAGAACGATCAAGGTCGACAACCTTGCCCGAGTCGAAGGCGAGGGCGCGCTATACGTGAAGGTCAAGGACGGCCGACTTGAAAACGTGCAGCTGCGGATTTTCGAACCGCCACGGTTCTTCGAGGCGTTGCTGCGCGGGCGCGATTTCGCCGAGGCGCCGGACATCACCGCGCGCATCTGCGGGATCTGCCCCATCGCCTACCAGATGAGCGCGGTGCACGCGATGGAGGACGCGCTCGGCGTGCTGGTGCAAGGCCCCCTGCGCGCGCTGCGCCGACTGATCTATTGCGGCGAGTGGATCGAGAGCCACGCGTTACACGTTTTCATGCTGCACGCGCCGGATTTTCTCGGCTATCCCGATGCGATCCAGATGGCGAAGGACCATCCCGAGATCGTGCGACGCGGGCTGCGGCTGAAGAAAGCCGGCAACGAGATCGTCGCGCTCCTCGGCGGGCGGGAGATCCATCCGATCAACGTGCGCGTAGGCGGCTTCTACAAGCTGCCCGCCAAGCGCGATCTGCTCGATCTGCGCGCGCGGCTGCTCGCGGCGCGCGACGAAGCGCTGGAGGTGGTGCGCTGGACGGCGAACTTCGATTTCCCCGACTTCGAACAAGACTACGAGTTCGTGGCATTGCGCCACGCACAGGAGTACCCATTCAACGAAGGGCAAATCGTGTCCAACCGCGGATTGGCCATTGCGCCGCGCGAATTCGAACAGCACTTCATCGAAGAACAGGTGCAGCATTCCAATGCGCTGCACTGCGTACACAAGGACCACGGCGCCTATCTGGTGGGTCCGCTCGCGCGCTTCAGCCTGAACTTCGACCGTCTGTCGGCGCTCGCACGCCAGGCGGCGACCGATGCCGGGCTGGGTGCGCAATGCCGCAATCCTTTCCGCAGCATCACAGTGCGCGCCGTGGAAATCCTCTACGCGTTCGACGAGGCGGTGCGCATTATCGACGCCTACGAGCCGCCCGAGGCGCCGAGTGTCGCCGTCCACCCACGGGCTGGAGAAGGTTACGCCTGCACCGAGGCGCCGCGCGGCCTGCTCTACCATCGCTACCGCATCGACGAGCACGGATCGATATTGGAAGCCAGGATCGTCCCGCCGACGTCACAGAACCAGAAACGCATCGAGCAGGATCTGGCGCTACTCATCCCCGGGCGCCTCACACTGAGCGACGATGCCCTGCGCGGGCAGTGCGAACAGGCGATCCGCAATCACGATCCGTGCATCTCCTGCGCCACCCACTTTCTACGGCTGCAGGTCGATCGTGCTTGAGGGGTCAAGTGTCGTGCAGTCGCTGTCGCCACGAGTGCTGATTATTGGTTTGGGTAACGAGGTGCGCGGCGACGATGCCGCCGGACTGGTCGCTGCCCGGCAACTCAAGCGGGAGTTCGCGGAGCGTGTCGAAGTCCTGGAATCGGGCGGCGACGGTGCACAGCTCATGCAAGCGTGGAAGGATGCGTGCTCTGTCATCGTGGTCGATGCCGCGGCCTCGGGCGCGCCGCCCGGGACGGTGCATCGGTTCGACGCCCGCGCCGAGGCGCTGCCGGCTGGCCGCTTCGGCGGCTCGACGCACGCGTTCGGGCTTGCCGAGGCGATCGAACTGGCGCGCGCGCTGGACGAGCTACCGCAGCGCCTCGTTATCTACGCCATCGAAGGCAAGGCGTTCGAGACCGGTGCAGCGCTATCCCCGGAAGCGCAAGCCGCGGTCGAATCGCTCGCCGCGCGGGTGCGCGCCGATGTCGAATCCATGTACGCGCCGTCTCGGTGCGCAGAGCTCTCATGCATGAACACTCGTTGATCGCCGACTTGATTCGCAAGATCGAGTCGATTGCGCGCGAGAACAACGCGCAGCGGGTCGTCAAGGTGAAGCTGCGCCTCGGCGCACTCTCCCACATGTCGCCGGAACATATGCGCGAACATTTCGCGGCTGCGGCACAGGGCACGCTCGCACAAGGTGCAGTTCTGGAATCAGAAGTCTCGACCGATATCGACGATCCCCGCGCCCGGGATATCGTGCTCGACAGCGTGGATGTCGAGGACTGACATGGCCGACGGCGCCACCGCGTCGCGCGAGTCATTTCAGGACACGGCCGCCAAGCGCGTAAAAATCACCGTGCGCGGCGCAGTGCAAGGCGTAGGATTTCGCCCGTTCGTACAGCGCCTGGCCAGTGAACTCGGGCTCGTCGGGTGGGTGCGCAATTGCGCCCAGGGCGTGCAGATCGAGGCCGAAGGCGGCGAACAGACACTGTCCGAACTGCGCCGACGCCTCGCGGCACAGGCACCGGGAGTGCGCGCGACCCAATCGATCGAAGCTACCTTCGACGCTATCGTGGGGTACCGCGGTTTCGTCATACGCGACAACGATGCCCACGGTCCGATGACCACATGGGCGCCACTCGATCTAAGTATCTGCCCAGATTGTGTAGCGGAGATCTTCGATCCCTCGAATCGGCGCTACCGCTATGCGTTCGCCACCTGCTGCAGGTGCGGACCACGCTACACCATTCTCGAACACCTGCCCTATGCGCGCGCCGCTACGACTATGCGCGCTTTCTCCATGTGTGCGGCGTGTCGTGCGGAGTTCGACGACCCGGGCGATCGGCGCTTTCACGCCGAGACCAATGCCTGCCCAGCCTGCGGACCGCGGCTCGCGTTATGGGATGCGACTGGCGCCGTCCAGGCAGCGGCAGAAGACGCAGTACTCGGCGCCGCGCGGGCGATCCGCGCCGGCATGATCGTCGCCGTCAAGAGCCTCGGCGGCTTTCAACTACTGGCCGATGCCAGCAACCCTGCTGCCGTCCGAACCTTGCGACGGCGCAAGCGGCGCGAGGCCAAACCGTTCGCCGTGATGTATCCCTCGCTCGAAGTCGCTCGGCGCGACTGCATCATCGAACAAGCAGAGCAATTGCTGCTGTGCTCGGCAGCGGCCCCCATCGTCCTGCTGTCCAGGCGCGGCGGCATGCCGACACAGGACGACGGCGTAGCACCGGGCAACCCGTATCTGGGGGTAATGCTGCCCTACACGCCGCTGCACCATCTGCTGCTGGCGGAGCTCGGTTTCGCGGTGGTGGCGACTAGCGGCAATCTGAGCGGCGAGCCGATCTGCACCGACGAGCACGCAGCGCTCGCGCGCCTGGGCGGCGTGGCCGACCTGCTGCTCGTGCATGACCGTCCCATCGCCCGTGCGGCGGACGACTCGGTTGCGCGGGTCGTGCTCGGAGGAGCCCAGGTGCTACGCGCTGCGCGCGGGTTCGCACCGATGCGCCTGACGAGCCCGGCCGGAGCGCCGAAATCGGACCGCGTGGTGCTCGGGCTGGGCGGGCAGCTGAAGAACGCGGTGGCGCTCTCGCTCGGTGGCGATATCCTGGCGAGCCCGCACATCGGCGATCTGGACACGACGCTTGCGCTCGACGCGTTCGAGCGCAGCACGGCCGGGCTCACGGCGCTGCACGCTGTTAGCGCCGGCGCGCTCGCTTGCGATATGCATCCGGACTATGTTACGACCCGGTACGCGGCGCAGCTTGGCACGCCGCGATGCGCGGTGCAGCACCACCATGCCCACGTGCTCGCGTGCATGGCCGAGAACTGCCTCGCGGGCCCGGCGCTCGGGGTGGCCTGGGATGGCACGGGATACGGACCCGACGGGACCATCTGGGGCGGAGAATTCCTGCGCGTGGGTGCGCACGGCTATCGGCGCGTTGCCTGGTTGCTTCCGTTCCCGTTGCCCGGGGGCGATGCGGCAGCGCGTCAGCCGCGTCGCTCGGCGCTCGGCGTTCTATGGGCCGCGTTCGGCGAGGCCGCGTTCGAGCTCACGCACCTCGCGCCACTCGCCACTTTCGAAGCAAGCGAGCGCGAGGTGCTGCGCCAGGCGCTGCGTGCGAATGTAAACACACCGCTGTCTTCGAGCATGGGCCGGCTGTTCGACGCGGTGGCCGCGATCGCCGGGCTGCGTCAGACAGCGCGCTTCGAGGGCGAAGCGGCTATGGCGCTGGAGTTCGCAGCTGACGACGAAACCTCAGCGCAGGGTTACGCGTTCGAGCTGCAAGCGGCAGACGCTGACGCGTGGGTGATCGACTGGCGCCCGATGCTGCGGGGCGTACTCGCCGACCTCACTGCAGGTCGGGCCGTGGGCCTGGTCGCGGCCAAATTTCACAATGGGCTGGCCGCGCTTGCGGTCGCCGTGGCCGCACGCGCTGGCGAGGCTGATGTCGTGCTCACCGGCGGCTGCTTCCAAAATCGGCGGCTCACGGAGGCACTCCACCAGCGGCTCACCGACAACGGATTCAGAGTGCATCTGCACCGCCGCGTCCCGCCCAACGACGGAGGCATCGCGGTCGGCCAAGTCGTTGCAGCCATGCAAATTTCACAGGGAGGATGACGGCGATGTGTCTGGCGATTCCGGGCAAGATCCTCGCTGTGACCGGCGACGACCTGCTACTGCGCACCGGCCGCGTGAGCTTCGGCGGTGCAGTGAAGGAGGTCAACCTTGCCTACGTGCCAGAAGCGCGCGTCGGCGATTACGTTATCGTCCACGTCGGGTTTGCGATCAGCCTCTTGGACGAAGCCGAAGCGGCGCGTGTTTGGGCTGCGCTGGACGCGCTTGCCGCAGCCGGCCCTGCGAGCGAGGGTGGCGATGCGCTACCTCGATGAGTACCGCGACGAAGCAGCGGTAAAACGCGGCGCGGCGGCGATCGCGCGGGCGGCGACGCGGCCGTGGATCGTGATGGAAGTCTGCGGCGGGCAGACACACAGCATCGTCAAGTACGGTCTCGATGCCCTGTTGCCCGCAAGCATTACACTGGTGCACGGGCCCGGCTGCCCGGTCTGCGTTACGCCAATCGACATCATCGACCAGGCGATCGAACTCGCGCTCATGCGCAACGCAATCGTGTGTTCGTTCGGAGACATGCTGCGCGTGCCCGGCACACACCAGGATCTGCTCGCAGCGAAAGCCGCTGGCGGGGACGTTCGCATCGTCTATTCGCCGCTCGACGCGCTCGGCATCGCACGCGCTCACCCGGCGCGCGAGGTCGTATTCTTCGCGGTCGGCTTCGAGACCACTGCGCCGGCCACGGCGCTGGCGGTGCATCAGGCGCAGCGCGAAGACATCACCAATTTCAGCGTGCTCGTCGCACATGTGCGGGTGCCGCCCGCGATGGAGGCGATTCTGGCTTCCCCGGACAATCGAGTGCAAGGTTTCCTCGCGCCCGGACACGTGTGCACGATAACAGGCATTGCCGAGTATCAGCCGATCGCGCGGCGCCACCGCGTGCCGATCGTCATCACCGGATTCGAACCGGTCGATATTCTGCAGGGCGTCCTCGCCTGCGTGCTGCAGCTCGAAGCGGGCAGTGCAACGGTGGCGAATCATTATGCGCGCGCCGTACGTCCGCAGGGCAATCCGACCGCGCAACAGCTGGTGCAGGAAGTGTTTCGGGTCGTGGCGCGCACCTGGCGCGGCATTGGCGAACTCCCGGAGAGCGGCCTCGCGCTGCAGGAGCGCTACGCCGCCGTCGACGCCACCGCGAAATTCGCGCTCGTTTCTATGCCGGCGCAAGTGACCGAGTGCCGTGCCGGCCTGGTGCTGCAGGGCCGGATCAAGCCCCACGAATGTCCCGCGTTCGGCGTGCGCTGCACGCCCGAGCGTCCGTTGGGCGCGCCCATGGTGTCCTCCGAAGGCGCCTGCGCCGCTTACTTTCGCTATCGTCAGGACACGGTCTGAGCTCGGCATGACACAGACCGGCGAGTTGCTGAGCGCTTGTCCCATTCCGCTCGCGGACTACCCCCGGGTGGTGCTTGCACACGGCGGCGGCGGGCGCTTGATGCACCAACTGATCGAGTCTTTGTTCCTGCACGCATTCGGCAATCCGTTGCTCGAGGCGCGCCTTGACAGCACGGTCCTCAGCTGGCCACCGCATTCAGCGAGCTCCGCCTCACGCTTGGCGTTTACCACCGATTCATACGTCGTTGATCCGCTCGTCTTTCCCGGTGGCGACATCGGCAAGCTGGCGGTTTGCGGCACCGTCAACGATCTCGCGATGAGCGGTGCACGCCCGCTCTATCTGAGTGCGGGCTTCATTCTGGAAGAGGGCTTGGCGATGCAGACCTTGTGGAGCGTGGCGCAATCGATGGGCATAGCGGCGCGCGCCGCCGGCGTGCAGATCGTCACCGGTGACACCAAAGTGGTCGAACGCGGCAAGGGCGACG
>Ga0326597_10005790_pt1 | contig 17078 bp, 15 predicted proteins | sample RVTome_12_FD_203789 | JGI IMG/M metagenome (GOLD analysis project Ga0326597, IMG submission 203789) | Soil microbial communities from uranium-contaminated site in the Upper Colorado River Basin, Wyoming, United States - RVT100D185 | ecosystem: Environmental > Terrestrial > Soil > Contaminated >...
AAGGGCCGCGTCGAGGCGATCCGCGATGGTCTTGAAGCTCATTGTTTCTTCTCCTGTGTTTCTTAGACCCACTCGTTGAGTAGGTTCGTGAGCGACGGATCGTAAGAAGAAAGCTTGACTTCCCTCTGCTTGCCCTCACCCTCTTCGTCTTCTGGCTCTGGTTGATCGGCGCTCGTTGCCGGGCTCGCACCGATCTTTGGTGTCCCCGCAGCTACGATCTTCTTTGATTCAGCGTCGCCCTCGCTCTCTGGTTTCTCATCCTTCGAGGCGGGCTTTGCTCCGACCTTTGCCGCGATCATGGCTTGCTTGGTCTCTGGCCTCTCGGCAGGCTTCTTCTCTTCAGAAGACGCAGCGCTCTTCGCGCGGTGAGCGTCTACGCGCTTATGAATGGCGGAGGTGTAAGCATCGCGCCACGCAGAAGGATCCTTATTATCCCCTGTTGCTTTATCGGCGTCGCGTTGCGCGTCACGCTTGATGTTCGTGGTTGGATTTCGGTGTTGCTCCCCCCGCGCTGACTTGTCCTTTTTCTTCCATTCTTGATCGAGCGCATCAAGCTTTGCATGAGCTTCTTTATGATCCGGCTTTTCACTAGCTGATAGAGCAGCGTGCCGATCTTGACGAGTTTTACCGATATGGTGTTCTTTAGGCTTGGCTTCGCCCTTCGACGATCTTGCTGTCTTCTTACCAGCAACGTTCTCGACATCAACCCTAGAGGCCAAGGTAGTAGCAGCCGCCGCGACGGCGCCCTTGTTGTCGTCGTCATCCTTCTTGTCATCATCCGCAACGGTATCTGCTTTAGCAGGCTTCTTTAGCTTAGAAGCTTTTGGCTCCGCAGGAGCGCCTGGTGTTTCGGCGGCCTTAGCCGCTGCTGGGGACGCTGGCTTCGCAGGCTTACCTGCGTCAGGCTCTCCACCACCCTCAGCCGTGCCCGGCTGAGCCTTTGAGGCTTGCGGCTCTACCTTCTCTGCGTCGGCATCAGGCGCCTTAGCCTCAGGTACCTTCTTGACCGTCTTAGGGGCCTCAGCCGCCTTCGCGGTTTCGGTCTTGGCGGGAGCCGCCTTGGGGGCCTCAGCAGCAGCAGGAGCTTCGGCAGGCTTCTCTTCAGGAGTCGCCTTTGCCTTAGGCGCAGCCGCTACCCCTGGCTCAGCCTTGGGGGCCTCAGCAGCAGCAGGCTTCTCAGCAGCCGGTGCGGCAGCAGGCTTAACCGGCGAATCGATAGCAGACGCAGACGCAGGCGCCGCAGCAGGCGCCGCAGCGGCAGGAGCCTTAGGCTGAACTGGTGAGGCTTCTGGGGCAGCAGACGCCGGCTGTGCAGGAACCGCAGGTGCGGCAGCAGCAGCAGTAGGTGCGGCAGCAGCCTGTGCGGCCTGATGACCAGCTTGCATGTTGTCGAGAGCGGCGAACGCACCTCGGCCTGCGGCGCCAGGAGCGTTCTTGAGCCGATCCCAAAGAGAGGGGCTTCCGGCAGCAGGGGCGGGAGCAGAGGCAGAGTCACCGCCGCCTCCAGCCATAGCTCGCTGACCCCATCCCGGGGCACTTCCATCAGCCGCAGGCTGTGGAGCAGGGGCTCCACCACCAGCAGCCATACCACCTGCCATACCCCACGCACCGACTTGGTGAATCGGGTGACCAGCAGGGGCGAAGTGACGGCCACTGTCGTCAACAAAGACGCCGTTATGCGTCCCATGCGGCTTCAACTGTCCGCTTGGAGGACCGTTGAGAGTCTTGGTGATTCGTTGCTTTCCGCCACCTTGAACTTCAACTTCATGGTGAGAGTTTGGATCTTCTGGATCGGCGTTCTTAGCTGGAGCCTTCTTGTCGGCGCCAGCATCCGCAGGCTTCTCGTCCTTAGGCTGCCCGAAATCCTTGGCCTTGGCGCCTACGACACCGCGAGCGACGCCCCCGAGCGCGCCCATGACCTTCTTACCGAACGAAGGACCCTTGGCATCGTCGGCAGCCTTCTTCTTGTCTGCTGCAACTTGAGCGGCGTCTGCGGAAGCCCTTTTAGCCTCTTCATTCTTGGCCTTCTCGTCTGCTTTAGCCTTGGCCTTCTCGGCTTTCTCCTTGGCCTTCTCACCAGTCGGGTCCGTGGCCCCCTTCCAACCAGCCGCAACGTCTTGGCCTGCCTGCTTAGCCGTGTCTATGGCTGTCTTGCTCACTTTCTTGGTGCCTTCGGCTGCCATTCCCGCGCCGAAGCCTAGCTTTTGCGGAAAAGACAGTCCGCGAGGAGCAGACGTAGGTTCAGCCTTGACGTCAGGCTTCTGCTTCTGGTCGGAAGCAGGAGAGGCGTCAGGATCCGTAGGAGCAGCCGCGTTTGTAGGGCCAGGGTTAGGCGTTGTTGCCGGAGATGGTGCTGCACCAGTTGCAGTAGGAGTAGGAGAAGGTGCTCCGCCGGCAGCGGTAGGCGCTTTCCCCGCAGGTGTGGGAATAGCCCCGGCAGCAGGCTTCTTGGGCGCAGCAGGTTGACCGGCCATAGGCAGTGAGCGACCCCTTGCCTCGCCCAGAAGATCAGTACGTGCGAGATCAAGACGTCCCCCTGAGGAAACGTCTTGAATCAAAGCTGACGGCAAGACAAGGTGTGCAAGGCTCATGATAGAAACCTCCCAAAAGGGTTCTGGAAGGAGACTACTTCTTCATGCGGCGAGCGCTCTGTTGGCTCGGAACCGCGCCCCCAATGGGGTTCGCACCCTTCTCGAAGCGCGCCTTGCTGCCGCCGTCGTCGTAGACGTCGAGGCCGCCACGCTGGCTGTCAGCCTTCTGAAGAGGAAGACCGTAGCCCTGCTTCTCGCGGTTGCTGAGTTCCAGGTCGCCCGCGTCCTTCGTGCGGAGAGCGAGCTTCTCCTTGGCGCTTGCATACTGACCCGTGGCCTCCATGAAGTTGGAGAGGGCGAACGCAGTAGCCGAGATGCCAGTGTCCTCACCAATGGGATCGGCGCCCTTCTCGTAGCGAGGAGTGTGGCCACCACCTGCGCCCTTGGCGGGCTTCAGAGCACCGGCGGTCTTGCCGCTGCCGCTCTTGACTGCCGTCAAGGCTGTGGGGTATTCCTTGTTGTCGTCACGAACTTTGCGTGACATGTCACCGGCTTCGTCGCCACGGCGAAGCATACCGGCGTCGGGAGAACCCTTTGCCTCCATGAATGCGGAGAGGGCGAGAGCGGTCTGAGACGGTTCCATGTTGGTGCCTTCCTGGTAGTTGGAGGAAGAAGAGTTCTGATCGAGCGATGAAGCGAAGAGGTTCAGGTGCTCGAAGAGGCGTAGGTCAGAGCCGGTCAGTTCGCCCTGCTCCGACAGTCGGTCGAGATCAGCCTTGATCTTGTCGAGGGGGGCAAGCATGTGACCTTCGCGAAGGTTGTAGCGATCACGGAGAAGTCCGTGGCGCTTTCGGGCACTTGACTCGCCCATGACGCCGGTTGAGTTGCCTCGTGGATCAGCGAAGGCGCAGTTCTGGTCGTGTTCGAAGTAGAAGAACTCTTCAGCGATGAAGTCGAAGAGATCGACGTCGCTCGACTCCTTTGGGATGCCGATGTCGCTATCGACGCCATTGAGGCCGCGCTTTGCCTTGAGTCGTGCGAATCGGGCCTGTGCCTGATGCCCCTTGCTCGTCTTTGCAGCAGCCTCGCGTGCATCCCAGCCCTTCTTGGTGCGCAGGTTGGGTCCCACCTTGTTGAGCGGGTTCTCGCCATCGTAGGCTTCGGCGACCTGATCGACGTCACCAGTCGGGTCGTCCTTGCCGCGATCTCGGACGCCCTGAAGTTCCACACCATCGACGTCGCCACCACCGGCGCCCATGATCTGATCGAGTACGCCGCCGATCTTTGCACAGCAAGCCTTGCGAGTCGGCTTGGAGCGCTTGATGATCTTCTTGCGCGCGGAACTCAAGAAGGCGTCGACGTTGTCCGCCTCCATTTCCATGAGATCGAGAGAGACGTAGCGACCACTGTGGCGGCTATTGTCTTGTCGATCCATCTCCATGATGAGATTGTTCCGAGCAATGGACTCTTGAGCGGCATCGCCGGCCATGACGTCCATGATGTCATCGGGAATCTCCATGGCGCCACGACCACCGGCGGTGCCGCCGCTCGTCATGCCCATGATCTCGCGGAAGAGTGCGCGGGTTGCTTCTGTGTCGGCCATGAGGTCTGTCTCCAAGACGGTAACTTCTGATAGTTCCTTGATTTTAGCCCCAGGATTCCTAGGCACAAGCGGAACTCGTGGGATGAACGAACCAAGACTTTCCCAAAGTGCTGGGGAAACCTTCGGACCTTCCCGAGGTTTTAATGGTTCGGGGAACTCTTCAAACGGATTGGTCTCGATAATTCCCTTCTTTCGAAGGAAGTTAGCGCCACCGATCTCTGAGGGGAAAGAGTTGTCACATCGCTGGCAGAACGCCGCATGACTGGCTTTGGAGTGATGTGGACACTCATGTCGGAACTCTTCGTAGCGCTTTACAAAGTCATCTTCGGGGAGATCTAGGCTGTAACCAGAGCGACTATCGCTGATTGCCCAAATGGCACCGCAGCGACAAGCTTCCTCCAAGGTTCTTGACGTTTTTGGGGTCACGAACTATCCCCGCGAACGAGCAATCTGCGCAAGAATCCCAGCGACGCCTGCATTTGACGGCTGCATTGCCGCTAATTGACGAGTGATCCCGTCGCGTCCGGGTGGAATCTTCGACAGATCCGGAAGAACGATTCCTCGTCGCTTCTTATCGGGAACCCAGGCTCCAGTGTTGGCCGTATGGCCAACATCCCGGGTGGTGACTGCGCCACCAGGACGCTTAGAAGCTGGCAGATCTCGTTGGTCTCGTGGAGTGCTACTGACGATTGGGTCACCAGGCTTCAATCCTGTGGCGAAGACTCCGCCCAAACCGCCAATACCACTTGTAGTGACTAGCTCTTGGATCAAGCTCGTTCGGGTCAGAAGATCTTCGAACTTCTGTTTTGGGGGTTGAACCGTCTTTGTTGACTTTCGCTTGGGGCTCTTGGAGGCAAGCTCTGATTCAAATGAATCTGGAGGCAACACTTGGGTCGTAGATAGCCCAGTTGCAAGAGGCTCTTGGTAGGGGCTCTTTGGCGCCCGAAAATCCTCAGGCAGGAGCAGTTTGGTCCGCTTTAGCCACTCAGAGATCACTGAATGCACAATGGAATGACCCTTTGGGAGCGGTATGCTTGGTTTGTGTGCCCACTGTGTCTGGGTGTAACGTCCTGACGCCCCCTGAACAACACGAACCTTCGCTCGGGCAGATTTTCGTTTGCCCTCAGGGGTGCGGCTTGAGTAGCTATCGCCAACCGAGTTAGCGTGCGCTTGCGCCTGCATCTTCCATGCACGCTCCCGAACACTCTTGTCTGCATGGTGAATACCAGGCATGACGTGAGGGAGCATGTGCTTGTTGCCGGTCTTCTTCATCTGACCGGTTAATGACGGGCGGTTGTCATCGCCCAGCTTGTTGAAGTCGACCTCGGGGTTCTTATCCCGTGGGTTCTCTTTGTGTCGTCGGCTCCAGATCTTATCGAGTTCCTTGTGCGCGTCTTTCGGTGACATCTTGTGGACGTCGTGATGGAGTTGCGTAGGGAATCGAGCGTCGTGAGGAACGGAGCTTTTCTCTGAGGGATCGCTAAGAACCTGTGTGGTTCCCGGACCAGCGCGCATGATCTTCGTCTTGGCTTCGCTGCCAGGACGATTCATACGTTTGATCGTGTGTTGTGAGAGTGAGATGTGAAAGTCGGACTTGCCCTTAGCCGCATCATCGGAGCTTGAAGAGTCACCTAGGTTCAAAGGAGCAGAAGTGCTCGTGGCACCGCGCGTCTTTACAGGTTCCCTAGCGTCAGACTGCCCAAGACGAGGTCCCGTCTTGGGCAAGATCTGTGTTTTTGCTCTTGGATCAACAGTTTGCCGTTGAGGCATACTCTCGATGAGGAGCGGAGAGCGTCCGAGATTCATGCGAGGGTCCTCGGGCGACTAGGTCGAGATGATTTCGACTTCGAACTCTTCCACGGAGATCGTGAGGTTCTGGATGCTGATGGCCGATGACGTTGCATCAACATCGCCGGTCGGCTTGGCCACCTTGCCCCAGCATTCCCGCAGGCGGGTGACGCGCGTCGGTGTGCCGTTGATCCCGAACTCATCCGTGATGTGGTACTGCTGAAGCACCAGTTCGGTTCGATACTCTTGGCCACCGTTGACGACCTTGAGGACCCAGTTGAAGAAGTCAGAGTCTCGCTTGAAGATCCCCTTCTGCATGACGACGTCGCCAACGGTCGGAACACCCGGATACTTCTGGGTGTAGATGAAGGTCCCCTCACGGTAGGGGGCCTCCTCGACCGAAAGGTCAGGCATCTGGACCGACATAAAGCCGGCCACAGGATCCAGGTTGCCACCCGCCGGGTCCACTAGGTGAAACCTGAAATCGTGATCGTCCTTGTTACGAACTAGCCGCTTCCGCTAGCTCTCCTTAGCTTTCACTAAGGACCAGACCATATCTTCACCCCTAAGGGTGCTACGCGCTTCGAGCCTGCTTAGGCCCTACTCCTCGAAAGGATGGTCGTTGAACCTTCTGCCGGTACCGTAAGGTCATGGCAGCTTGGCTGCTGATTACCCCGTTCGATTGCTTTTTGACCCATCGCGCTCGTCCTTCCAGACCACGCTGTGGGGCAACCGACTGTAGTAGGGCTTCCCAGCAGTTCACGTAGTTTTCTTCAACGGCTTTCGCCGCTGCGCCGCTAAATCAACGGATCAGTTTCGACAGAACGTGCCATGTCCGCCTCCTTTTCTTCACGACTTTCTTTGAAGTCGATTTCCTACAATTAGTTGGGGAGACCGAAGATCCCGCCATGTGAAGCCTAGCGTCTTGAGATGTCGTTCTTCCCAGATAGCGAATGGGATGTCGGGGTAATCATGCTGGAACGCCTCAATACGACGGTCCTGTGCCTTCGTCCGACGACCTTTAACGTCAACAACTTCTCGAAGCTGGCCGTCATGTGTATAAATCCAAAAGTCTGGGGTATAGACACATGGGTTGTTGTGCTTGGTGCAGATCGATAGAACGTAAGACTCGACCTCGTAGCCCCAATCAAGTTCTTGTGAGTCCAAGTGGAAGGCGACAAGAACTTCCCATCCAGAGCGCATCTGGATCACTTGTCCGTTGCGATCTGTGTAGGTGTAGCACCGATGCCCTCTGCTTCCTTTTAGCCTCGTGACGTTGTGGCGCTCAAGTACAAGAAGAATCGATGACATCGACGTATTGAAGGCAAGCGCCAGCGCAGTCGTTGACTCCGTCGGGTAACGTGCAACGATTTCAGCCTCTTCTTCATCCGACCAACGACGATTGCGAGTGCCAGTGGTATCCCGAGTAATACCCTTACGTTTCAATACGCTGTAAACGCAATCCGGCTTCACACCGAATTGCTCACCAATCTGGCGAGCCGAGAGTCCTTCTTCGACGTAGAGACGCGTTGCCTCATTAACGTCTGCGTCGGTGAGTTTCTTGTGGGACGAATTCTTCTTGAGAAGACTGATACCAAGCTTGTTCGCACGGGTCATTATCGCAGCGTCCGAGCGTCCTAATTGCTTAGCGCACCATTTGGCCCCAAGCAACGGATAATGCTCCTCTAACAGAGACTTCTCTTTAATTGTCCACCGTTTTTGCATTACAGACTTCTATTAGCTCTCAGTCTCAATTGAACGAGTCAGTGCAACACCGACGTAAGTCATTGCCCGCTAGACAGTAATTGTGGACGCTGGTTGGCTGAGCCTGAAGATTACGAACTCCGCGGGCTTTTGGGGACTGAAGCCAATGTCAATGATGACACGCCCATTGTCGATGGTTGACTGGTTGTTGTTCGTGGCGTTACAGACCACGAAGAACGCCTGAGGTTCGGTGACACCGGCGAAGAAGCCTTGGCGATAGAGCGAGCCCATGAAGCCCTTGAGGGCGGTCTCGATCTTAATCCAAAGTTGTGGTCCGTTGTTTTCGAAGACAGCCCATTGAAGCTGTCGGTTGATCGCGTCCATGAGGAAGTTGTGGAGGAGACGTGCGTTGACGTACCTCCAACGGAACTCAGTGGACAGCGAACGCACGCCCCAGACAACGAAGCCGGTGGCGTCGCTGTTGTAGAGTGGATTGATCCGGCTCTGGTAGAGATCGTCGCGGACACGAATGTCGTTGATGAGCTTCCCGAACTCCGGTCCAACCACGCCGTTGGCGTCGAGCGCACCATCTTCGATACCACCAGGGCTCTTGCCGACGTTCTTGTTGAAGGCCGTCTTGCTGTAGACGCCTGCAATGAACGGAGTGACCGGCATTAGTTCCGGACGGTTCGAGACCTCGTTGACGAAGTAGACGTTTGGCCAGTAGATCGCGGCAACCTTCGTGTCGAAAGCTTGATCGACCAGGACGTACTTGATCGCCTCTTCCTTTGAGGTGCCGTTCGCGAATCCGAGGATTGCGAAGCGGATGTTCCGAGCTTCTGCGTAGTCGACAACGTCGGCCTGCACGAAGAGCGAACCTTCAAAGTCAGGAACGACCAGGTTGAGTGGATCTTCGACGTCGTCGAAGGCGTAGATACCTTCGCGAGCGTCTTCTAGAGCCGGGTCACTAATGTCTGCACGGGTGACAGCCGTTCCGTCCAGGCCACCAGCCATCTGGTACTGAACGACGCGCGGCATGTTGACGAAGTTCGCCAGGATCGACGTGCCGTTTAGCGGTGCCGAATCCCAGGTGATGTCGAAGTCGCCCGTGGCGTAGTTGATGGTGTTGTTGCCGACAGCGTCGACGTCTCCCACCAAGTTCCCGAGGCCGTCGTCGGTGGCCACCTGACCGGTCTGGTAGCTGGCGTCAAGGGTCTCACTCTGAAGTGCCGCTGCCACGAACTCAACATCGACGTCACCATCAGTGAAGTCTGCCAAGTTGTTGCCGACGCCGACGTCACCAGTGAGGTTTCCGGCGACATCAGAACTCACAACCATCAGGCGCACGAAGTCCAGATAGAACAGCGTGCCGCCCAGTGGGGCCACAGACGTTGTGAACGACAGCGCACCGTTGGCGGTCGGAGTCGCCACGTTGTCGACCAGGTCGATGGTGCCTGCGGAGACCGCGCCTCCGAGAACCGCACCGACCTCCAGGTTGTCGCCAGTCGAAGCCTTCGTGATGATCGAGGACGTGTTGTGCGATTCGTCGATGGACGAACCGGCTTCGAGAACGGCTGTGATACCGGTCATGATGCCAGTGTCGTAATCGATGGTTCCGCCGAGAGGCAGCGAGCCACCGGTTCCTGTCAGACCCCCTGCGCCATCATCAGTGATCGTCTCTGCCACAGGGCCAGTCAGATCGATTGCGATGCTCAAGGTTCCTGGGTGAATCGGAAGATCGACCGTGACCGGAGTAGTGCTCAGGTCGTGTGTGGTCGCCGGAACACCTGCTGCCAGGTTGTTGGGACCAGAGGCGGAGGCCGTGTCTGCATACTTCAGCCGGAAGATTGTGGTCTCTCGGTGAACCTTGTCGGACAGATCACCTGCTGGAACAGTGTAGATCGTGTTGACCCCATCGATAGCACCTACGACCGTCACGACCTCGTTCGCGATTGCAGGGGCACGACCGGCGAAGAGACGCAAGCTGCCATCCAGAATCGGAGCGGTCGAGAGGGTAAAGGTGAAGCCGGTGGCGGAACTGTCGATCACTGGGGTGACGTCCGACTGCGTGTGAGACTCCGTGATTGAGGAGTTCGCCAGCAGCGGGTCAGTGATACCCGTGAGCGCGCCAGTGTTGTAGTTGATGGTGGCGCCTGCCGGCAGTTCGGTCGTGATCGGGAAGGTTCCATCGCCAGCGTCGACTTGGGCGACCGGGCCCGCACCGATGTCGATATTGATCAACGTCGATCCCGGAATGATCGGAAGCGCGGTCGTGATTGGAGTCGTGCTCAGGTCATGCGTTGCGCTTACACCTGAGTTGGTGAAGAGCGTGTTCGGTCCCGAGGCAGCGCCAGTCGACTGGTCTTCATCAGCGACAGCCAGATCGGCTGCGATGATCCGGAGGGTGTTGTCGAGAATAGGCGCCGGCGCCAGAGTGCCAAGGAACTGAGTTGTTCCCAGCGCGTCACCGGTTCCGATCACGAGATCGGAAACGCTTGTCCGAAGCAGACCAGTTGGCACCCCACCAACACCGGTGGTGACGTCCACCAGCAGTGACGGGTTACGCGGATCAGTCATCGCCGCGATGATGTAGTCCGAAGCGAGCGGGTCGTCGAACTGAATCGCCTCGAACGTTTCGGCAGCGGCGAAGATCGCTGGGTCGAACGCAGTTGGCTGAAGAATCTTCAGGTCGAACTTCGTCCAAGCCTCAGCACCAGCGGTGCGGCTCAGGAAGTTTCGGTTGCCCTCGACCTGGATGATGAGGTTGTTACCCCATACACCCTCACCGTTTGCGGTGAAGGTCCACTTAGCCGGCGCGTCGATGTCCACCGTTGCTTCGACAGCATCAGCAGGAACGACTCGAACAACCCACGCGCGTTGACCACCGGTGCCGTAGAAGGCACGCATGGAGATAGCGGTCAATCCACGCTGGTTGATTGGACCGAAGAAGGAGTTGAACTCCTCGACCGACCTTACCTCGATGGGGGTGTTGGTCGGACCTCGGTCCGTCCAGCCAATGATTCCCATCTTGGCGGGTGAAATGCCTTCTTGTGCCCTTGTAGGGGCTACCTCAACTCCAAAAACGCCTGGAGAGAGTTGCTGGACCTGTGCCACGATCTATACCCCCTAGGTCCTTAGTTCTCTTCGGGCTTCGACAACATCGTCGGAGCCTTCGGCTTGGGCTTCTTCTTCATTGGAGTAGGCATCGGCTTCGCCTCTTCGATCTTGGGTAGAGCCTGTCGGCTTGCCGCCAACTTGGTCTGAGCAGCCTTCTTGGCTTGCTCAACCTGTGCTCGTGCCTTCAGAACGTTCTGAACACGACGGGGCGCTCCCAACTTAATTGGGAGCGCGGGAACTGATTCGAGGGGCCCCAAGGCGCGGATTTCGCGCGTACGAACCAACCGTATGACGGATGTGTTCGTCTTGGACGCTGTGAAGCGTTGGCCTGGACGGAAGCTGACAGAGCGTCCATCACGGAAGTCGACACAAACTGATCGTTGCGCAATGACTTCGAATCCGACTTGCTTTGCCATGTCTAATCCTCCAGAAGTGTTGTCCGGACGGTAGCCCGACCATCACCATACATTCCACCGGGGGGAAGTTCGGGCAAACCGTCAGGAAAACTTGGTGTTCCTGGAATGGGTTGCTCTGATGTAGCCCCGGTGAACGCATTGACGGTAAACGGCTCCATGTCCAGAGTCAACTCTGCCTCAACCCGGATTGTAAGCGCGTAACCAGGAATACGCTCGACCATCGAGTTCAACTCAGTTAGATCGGCAACCCCTTCCTGGAAGAATAAGTAGGTGCGGTCACACTCTACGTTTCTTCCAGCTTCCTCCGTAGCTGAGACGGTGATCGTTCCCCTTGGGGGAAATCTCTTCATCATCATTTGGAGCAAGACCATGGCCGGAACCTTGTAACGGCTCCAGACCTCGATGGTGTAGGTCAGGTTGTATGGCTGTTCTTTGTCTTTTGTTTCGTAGTAGTCGTAGCCGAGGGTGGTTTCACCGAAAGGCCCCAGCGGGATGCTGACAGCGTTTGCGCCTGCTGCTGGGACTCGATACTGCACCGTCGGGGTGTAGAGCCGCGTTGCGTCGAAGTCGATATCGTCCAGGATCAGCGCGATCTGCGGGACTTTGTGTTCAACCTGCGTAGGCTCCGGTCGCTTGTATACAACGAGCGCGCGTTCGAGTGCGATCGGTCCCTTTGCCTTGTCCTCAATATGAAAATTGATTGGTAGGAACCATTCGTTTTGTTCAGTGTCTAGGACCGCACCCGTTTGACGAAGTACGCCGAGATCAAAGTCGATGAGATCGACGTGACCGTTGCGCATTCCGAATTGGGTGAATTGGTTGGACATCGTTCCCGCATTCTATGCGGTATCCCCAATGGTCTCAAGAAACTAAGGCCAAGTTGCCTCCCTTAGTCTAGCAAGATCAGAGGATTCTGCCTTGGTCATCTGAGGAACCTGCTTGGGTTCTGCACCCTTAATGGCGTCGTCCACCAGTCGAAGGAGCTTTGGCTCGCTTAGCCACCCGTTTATCGAGGATTTAACGGCAGAAGCGGCGGGGCCCCAGTGTGGGACTCGGGCGAAACCTGGGTAACCAAGCTCAAGTCGTCGAGCCAGATAGGCGATATCCGCAAAGACGCCGTTATCTGCGACCGGAAAACCACCGTCATTGACCATGATTCCTCGTTCCGCAAGGACGTCTAAGAGTGTTGGCAGATTTCTAGATCGAGCGTCTCGATAGCCCTCAACGGCGCTTTCTGAGGCGTTTCGAACGATGATGGACGATCCGCGATAGTAGGCAGGCGGGATCATGTCGATAGGCCATGGGTTGTATTCGGCCGGCCAGCGACCATCTCCTGCGGGAGTAAACGAGGCCAAACTCGTTGTTGCTGGAAACCTCGACAGTCCTTCTTCTTGAGAAAGGCCAGCAACGGCCCACTCAGCCCCGTCAGGGGTCTCTCGATAGAAGATCGCGTCTCGGTAGATCTTGATCCAGCCGCTTCCTTTGAGCCGTTTGTGGACGATCCTAGTTGTCTGTGTCGCTACTTGACGCCCAAGCTCTCGTCCGACGTTTTCGAGGCGCCTCTTAAGATCTTTCTTGAGATTTTTTGCGTCCCCCTTCCATCCACCGGTAAGCGAGATCGTCATGGGATAGCAATCAACGTGACGGGGTGCTTGAGCCTTCCGTCCGCAGCACCAACATGCGCGAAGACTTTTCTGTGCTTCTTGCAAAGGGCGAAGCGCGTTTTGTCTGATCCCATCATGATGTGGAATTCGACGTTAGCGCCTCCGCAGATCAAGCAACGCTCGATGAATGTTTCACGCGGCACTGGACCGTTGTAAGCAGGAAAGTCACGCCCAACTCCGGGTCCGCCGCACTCGGTCTTCCCACAGTGCATGTTTCCGTCATGGAAGTGACGGCATGTAGCACAGGTAATAGGTGCCCCGGCGTTCATCGCGCTCTGAATAGCGTCCTGGTTCATGGGTCACGCTCCAGGGGCGTATCGGATCGTCCGAGGATCTACGGTTTGTCCTTCTTCTAGCCGAGGACCAAAGACGATTGAGCGAGGATCGACGTTCTGCGCACTGCGCTGTTCGACTGCTTCACGGAGCGTTGCCAACGCATCTTTGTAATCCCTGGTCGAGTGGTGTCGACCTTGTGAATGCTTGGCGGCAAGAGAGCCTTTGTTCTTGTTGTATTGAGCCTGGCAGATCGGGAACGGGCCCCCGTTCTTCTTCTTCTGAACCTTCGCCAACTTCTCCGGGTCCTGTGTGATCGCTGCAACGCAGTGCTGCACGAACTTCGGAGTACGAGGCTCTTTCGCCTCTTCGATGTTGTCAGATTCTTCGATGTCGACGAAAGCCTGCGAGCCGGTTGCGAGCCGTCGCAGCTTTCGTTCCGGCTTTTTCGTCTGCTTCTTTGCCGCCTCAGAGAGTCGTTTGATCTTGATGTCGTTCAATGTCATGTCGTCCTCAAACAGGCGGATTCGGAGGATCCCGGAGATCCTTCTCAGGGAGCTTTCGATCTGGTGCGTGACGCGAAGAGCGTGCTAGTTGCAGGGTAAACGCGGTAAAGAAACCGGTCGACCCAAATCTTGTGTCGTTGTAGACGACCTCTTCTACGTCGTAGTAGTCGTCTTGATCTCTAGGCGGGTTGGTGATTGTTGCGATGCGAATCATGTCCCCGATTCGAGGACGAATGCTCCACTCGTTTTCGCATAGAACGCGCGCTAATGAGAGGCGGATGCGCTGGGTGTAGATTGCTCCGCGTTGGTCCGGAACCTCGCTACGCTCTGGATCGAAGAGGACGCCACGAACCAGAATCGGCTCGTCAAAACACCATGTTGGGGTGAACTCGCGTTCTGTAGAGTTCAGCCGCTCGCCTACAACAACTGGCTCGCCATACATGGCAGAGATCCCGGCTTCGTTTCTCAGCATGTGCGACGTGGTGCCGCCTGCGTGCCGAATGTTGTCCAGAGGACCAGCTATTCGGTTCTTCGAAACAGGGATGATGTCGTCTGTCTTTTCAGTCTGTGAGAGCAGGACGTAGTAGTAGACGTTGGAGCCGCGTAGCTTCGTCATGCGGCGCGAGAGAAAGTCTAGGTAGCCTTTATCTCTAGGACCGAAGAGCGTGTCCCTGAAGCTGTCTGAGGGTTGTTGTAGGGACGGCTGACCTTGTGGGGTATCAGAGGCGCCACGAACACCCAGATCTTCCTCTGGGATACCATCGGAGTCCGGGATATCACCGTTCCCACGGTCCTTATCGAAGGCGTCGTAGTTGGTTTCCTCCTCGGGCATACCTTGAGTTTAGCGTCTTACTTCAGGATCACGAAGAGAAGCTAGATGCTTCTTGACATCCCCACGCTCCGCTAGATCGAGACGATGCGTTTCCATCCGCCTCAGAATGTTGACTGTCTCGACTCGTTGGTCTGGTCGTATGTAGGACTCACTTTTGGCTAAGCCCTTACCAGGATCTTGCACCAGAATCGCCTTAGCGACGGTTCGTCCTGTGCTGGTTTGCTGCTCACTGATCGTGGTTGGAACTCGAAAAAAGTCGTTCCTGACGTAGGAGAACGTGAGCATGTTGAATGCTTTGGCCCACTCTTGTGGTGTGACCGTAATCTTGTGAGGAAGGGTGGTGCCGGGAATACGTTTACTGCGTCCCCGGTTCTTGTTGTCCTCCGCAATCGCCTCCTTGTAGATGAACTTGAACATTCCTCGCGCCAGCAGCATCCAAGGGAGAGTCTTGTCGAGGACAGGACGCTCCCCCTTGGCTGCTGACATCAGGGCTCGTTTTTCCCCATCTTCGGTGTCTGGCTCTACGTCCGTTCGGCCGTAGTAGTAGTCGGCCTTGGCGGTATCGCACATCAAGAATGGATCGAGACCGAACTTGTTCGGCTTTTGACTGAGCCCCATCTAGATCAACCGTCCAGGTAGTGCGCGTGAGCGTTGTGGCGCTTCTTGGTGGGGCCTGGGCCTTCGACGGACACGTCGCCGTCTAGAACGCCTGCAACGTCGCCTTCGCGCATGATCTGATAGGACTCGCCCTCGATCACGATTTCGACGCCTTGATTTCTCCCCAAGAGAACTCGGTCGCCTACTTTGATCGTCATAGGGAGAGACTCTCCCTTGCTGTTGACTGGACCAGTACCGACAGCGACGACTTCAGCGCTGGGCTTCCGTTGTCCTTCCTTACCAGGAAGGAAGATACCCCCATCGGTCATGGGGTCTTCAATGTCGCATCGGACGATGATGCGGTCGTAGAGGGGGCGTGCTCGAACCATTAGGAACCTTACCTTGCCGTTTAGGCTAACCAGAAATGAGTGGTGTTGACCGCTCGTGATTGATGACGTCTTGCTCCAGCTTGGTTTCCATTTGATCTGCTCGTTGGATCATGGCACCACCATTCATGGAGCGCTCTCCACCCACTGTGGGGTAGGCGTCATATGTATCACGGATCTGGCCCAATGTGCGCATCGCCTCAATGAGCAGCTTGCGCCGATAGTAATCGCCCTTCCGCGGGTCCAGTTGCTCTGGGAAGACGGTCGCAGATCCGGCTTTGATGATCGCGCTTGCGACCATGGTCCCGAGTCCGCCAGCACGAGGCGGAGGAGAGATTACTAGGCGACGAAGCTCTGGTTGCCAGTCCCAGTCGCGATCCGTCGAGAAGATGCGCCCGATAGTCTCCAGGTATTGGAGACGTTGAACGAGGTCTGAGTAGGGCATTGGAGCCTGTTGAGGACTTGTCCAAGCGCCGAAGAGACTTGTGAAGTAGGTGAAGGAGAAGCTGTCGACGTCCAGCGTCGGAAGCTGAAAACTAGGCAGCCAGAGGTCGAAGACCTCGATGATGTTGCTCGACAAGAAGTAGTTCGATTGGCCTGGGATGATTGGAAGCTGTGAGTATTGGATGAACCCAACACGCTCTGCAAACCAGCGTTCTGTGTCGTCTAGACAGTCGATCTTCTGATCGTTCGTCAACTCGATGTCGATGATCCCGCTGCCCAGCTTGCGCAGAACGTAACCCCACCATTCGTCCTTAGTCTTTCCTGTAGGACCAGGTTGCCCGGTTGGTGCCCCAAGTGGCACCTCTTCTGGGATATTTTGTCCGTCGGTTGCCATAGGTCTTCCTACTCAGAAGTCTAGCTATTCTAGCAGCTTGGTGGGTAACCGCGTATCGTCCTAGCCGTACCACCCTCGATCTTGAAGGCACTTACGATTTTTTTGAGATAGCACTTGAGCCTGCCCGGGTGCTTTGGTCTAAAGAGTCCTGCTCAGCGACGGCTGGGTGTTGCAGTTTGACAACTTCACCGTGAGATCGAGGGCGCAAGGAGCTTCCGGAAGATCAGCTTCGGCTGGTCATTCGGAGGATGAATAACGCTCAGATCGGAATCAAGATCGAGTTTCGGCTCGGAAATGGCTCCGGTTTATCGGGAGACTCCTGAATCGGTTGTTCGTGCAGAGTCCGAAAAGCTCTATCACCCTCGGGTGATAAAGAAGAAAGACTAAGTCGACAGTCAAAAGCGCTGTGGTGAAAGCCGTAGCGAAAGAGAAAGTCGGTGCTCTGGTTAGCTTACTTCGGTAGGCTGAGAGCGGATGGGATCACTCATGGAGTTAAATCCAGAAGGTGCCCGACCAGGAAGAGGCATGGCGGAGAAAATGAGCTAACAGCGCTTGGTAGCGGATAATGCCGACCAATTGCGTAACACGCTGAATCTGGATGTTCTTCACCGTCCAAACAGAATCAGCAGCCCAGTCGGCGAAGAGTCATGGAAGTAGGCGACACAACTTTGGTTGGGTCGCCTTCTTTCATTTCCAGCCATCTTCCTTCAAATTACAAAGGCCATCGCTGTCCATTTGACGCAAGTCCCGCCTTCCCATGACATAATCGAGGGAAAGTGGAGCGGTCATGGGTGAGATTCAGGACAGTTTGCAGGACCAGGCG
>Ga0326597_10005791_pt1 | contig 17075 bp, 15 predicted proteins | sample RVTome_12_FD_203789 | JGI IMG/M metagenome (GOLD analysis project Ga0326597, IMG submission 203789) | Soil microbial communities from uranium-contaminated site in the Upper Colorado River Basin, Wyoming, United States - RVT100D185 | ecosystem: Environmental > Terrestrial > Soil > Contaminated >...
GCTACTCACGTGGTAGGGCGAGGCGCAGCCGCAGGCGAGCCGAGCTACTCACGTGGTAGGGCGAGGCGCAGCCGCAGGCGAGCCGAGCTACTCACGTGGTAGCTGGGCCGCGCCCTCGACGTCGCCCGCAGGGGCGAGACCATCCTGCTCGATGAGCGGGCGGAACTTCTCGTAGAGCTCGTGGAGCTTGGCGACGTAATAGGCCGTGTTCTCGTCCGGGGCCGCGGAATTCCATTCGGTGGCGAGCCTGGCCGCCTCGTTGACCTTCACGCGCTTTCCCTCGCCGGCGACGTAGTAGGAAACCTGGTCGCCCGCCTGGTACGGCCGCTCGGAGCGAAGCGCCAGCTTGTACGCGGCGGAGACATTGCGCCTCCCGTCGCGAAGCTTGTCCTGGTAGCCGGCGGGAGACTCTTGTAGCGTCTCCGTCTTCATGAACTGCTTGACCGGCACACGGTGGGCCTCGAAGTCCTCCTGCCAGCGCCTGACGAGGGCGGGGATCTCCTCACGCCGTCCCGTCAGCAGCAGGCGGAACATCTCCTCGAGCCACCGGCGCTGGAACAGCTCGATGCCGCGTGAGCGCAGCCCCGAGCCCTTGATCAGGAGCTTGCCGCGGTGATCGAGCAGGACGTAGTTCTTCATCTTGTAGGAGAGCATGGCCTCGTAGCGGCCGCCGAGCTCGAGCTGGATGCCGGGCGGCAGCACGCTCTCGAGCTGGGCCATGAGGGCCTCCTCGTCCTCTCTCAGCCCTCGCCTCGCCGCTGATCCACTCAGCTCTCGCCTCACGGCTTCGCCCTTCAGCTCGAACCGCCACTCCTCCGGCTCGTCGGCAGCGTCTCGGCTCGAACCGCGCCCCTCGGGCGGGACGAAATAGAGGCCGTCGGTGTCCACCTCGATGACCGAAGCGCCCAATTCGCCGAGCCGTTCCACGAGCGAGATGACCAGCGCGCGCCCTTCGCCGGTGACGCGGTTGGCGGCGTCGTAGTCGTTCCAGTGCCCCTGCGAGAAGGCGAGGTAGCCGTAGAAGGAGTTGATCAGGATCTTGAAGGTCTGCTGGAGGGCGCCGAGGAGCGTCCGGTCGGCCTCATCCGGTGCCTCGCGCGCGAGCCGCTTGGCCGCCAGCCGGAACTCGCGGAGATCGCCGAGCAGCTTCGGGAAGACGCCCAGGGTGTCGCGGGCCGGCGCGATCTTCCGCGTCAGCATGAGCGACGGGTAGAGCGAGGTGACGTCGGCGTGAAGCACCGGCCGGGCCACGCCCGTGAGGAGCACCGTCGTATAGCCTCCGGCCACGGCCTTGCCCGCGGACGGCGCGGGCACGGCGCGACGCTGATGCAGGTACTCGCGCATCAGGAGACCGTCGATCTTGGTCGCGTTGCCGCGGAGCACCACCGATTCGTAGGACAGCGGCAGCGCCTGGGCCTGGACGAAGTACGGCGGCGAGAGCAGCCCCGAGAGGGCCAGCGTCTCGACCACGTCGTCGCGCGCGTAGGCCATCAGCCGGTCGGGTTCTTCCCGGAAGATGCGGGGGATGTCCTCTGGCGGCAGGTACGTTCGCTCCGGCGCCGCGATGCCAAAGTGGCGCGCGACGTCCTTGAGGCCGTAGGACTCGAGGTCGCGGGCGGCGACGTCGTAGAGCTGGACGAGGATCCATGTGTCCACGATGTGACGGCCGGCGACCGCGTAGCGGCGGTAGGCGATCGTGCGATCTGCGACCTGCATGCGCGAGGGACGCCCGGTCAGCGCCGAGCCGTCGCGCCCCCAGGCGAGCGGCACCTTGTGCCGCCGGGCCCGCGCCTCGATGTATTCGAGGTCGAAGCGGAAGACGTTGTGCCCCTCGAGCACGTCCGGGTCGCGCTCACGGATCAGGCGGCCGCACTCCGCCAGCAGGTCCGCCTCGCTCATCTCGGCGCCGGAGAGCACCGTGGTGAAGCCCGCCGAATCGGCGATCGCGATGGCGATGATGCGGTCGGACTCGCGGGCGGAGTTGGGGAACTCGAAGCCCGCCGCTGTGGTGACCTCGATGTCCACGGCCATGCGGTGCACGTCCTCGAAGGCCATCCCGAGGAAGGAGGTCCGGCCCGTGCGGAGCAGGAATTGGTGGACAGGATCCGAGAGGAATCGATAAGGCGCGTCGGGGACCCCCGCGGTGCGCCCGGAGATACGCTGGGCGTGGTCGCGCGCCTTGAGGCAGTGGCTCCAGGACGGGAACTCGGCCAGCCAGCGGTACGCCGCATCGCCGTCGAGAGGCACGATGGCCGCGTCGCCTTTGAAGCCCGTCATCAAGTTTGGGTCCGCCAGGAGCAGGAAAGGCCGGAACGGTTCCTCGCTGACGCGCGGGACGCCGTCGCGCGACCAGATCCGGACGGCCTTGTCGCCGGCCTCGAAGGCGACCTGGCCGGGGGTGCCCGCGCGGCCGAAGAGCAGGCGGTTGTCGTAGAACGGCAGGGGCAGGCGTGTCAATTGAGGAGCCCGATGAGGCGATGGAGCTCCCTGCGTGCCGCCGTGTAGCGGGGCTCGATGGCGATGGCGCCCTCGAGCTCGCGAATGGCTTCATGGACCTTGTGGCGGCGCACGTAGATGCGGGCGAGGTTGAAGTAGGGAAAGTGTCGTGGCTCGTAGCGAGGCGCCACCTTGGCGCGCTCGAGCCACGGCACCGCTTCGTCTTCGCGGCCGAGCTCGATCAGGTAGGCGCCGATGTCGTTGTACGGATTGCCGAACGTCGGGTCCACCGCGATGGCGCGGTGGCACTCCGCGATGGCGTCGTGGTGCCGGCCTTGGTGGGAGAGCGCCCAGCCGAGGAAGGTGTGGGCTTCAGCGCTCGGCTGTATCGCGATCGAGCGACGGTAGGATTCGATGGCTTCATCGATCCGGCCGGCCATCTGCTCCTCGTAGCCGCGCTCGAAGTGCTCGCGCGCCTCCGCCGTCCACTCGTGCTCGGCCATGAGCCGCCCGCTAGACGTCCTCGATCGCCTTGCGATACGTGGGCAGATCGACGAGGCCGGTCAGGCGCCTGCCGCCTTCCACGATGATGGTCGGGATGGCGCGCACCCGGTCGCGGGTCACCGCGTGCTCGTAGTCACCCATCACGGCGTCGCGTGCCGCGCCGCCCTCCCAATCACGGAGAAAGCGCGTCATGTCCGCGCCCGATTCCTTGACGACGCCCACCAGCTCCTCGGGCTTCGCGATATTGATGCTCCGGGTGAAGAACGCCTCATAGAGGGACAGGTGGAGGCGGTCGAAGGCCTCCGCACCCTGGAGCTCCACGCACTTGGCCGCTTCCAGTGCCGGCAGGGACCAGTTCGGGTAGTCGTCGCGAGGCCACGGAGTGTACGCAATGCCGTCGGTCGCCGCCATGGCGCCGCAGCGGCGCCACCCCTCCTCCCGATAGGTGCCCTTGAACACGACCGACGGGTCGGGCTCCGGGCGAAGCGGGAAGGCCTTCCACTGGATGACGAGGTCGTCACCCATCTCATCCTTGAGTCTCCGGAGGCGCACGGCCGCCGGGTAGCACCAGGGTCAGAGGTAATCGGCGTATTCAACGATGTGCGCGGCCATGGTCGCCTCCCGAAGTGATTGTACCGCACGGCGCGGGCACGGAGCGGGCCGCATGACGGGTGCGATATACTCCCGCGCATGACGCGGCGATCCCTCGCCGGAATCCTCTTGGGTGCCGCCGTCGCCGGCGGCTGCGCCGGATCCATCGCCTTCGAGAGCGCGACGCCGAAGGCGCCGGACCGCGTCGAAGGCCGCCTCATCAAGCCGGACGGGCCCGGGCCCTTTCCGGCGCTCGTCCTCCTTCACGGCTGTCACGGTGTCTCGCCGCAGATCTACGCTTGGGCCCGCAGGCTTGCCGACCGCGGCTACGTCGGCTTCGTCGTCGACAGCTTTGGTCCGCGCAATGAGCCGGCGGACTGCAAGGACGACCAAAGCCCGGGCGCCCTGCCCAACACCGCGCGCTTCGACGATGCGATAGGCGCCTTGCGGTATCTTCAATCGCGGCCCTTCGTCATTCGGGAGCGGGTGGCCTCGTTCGGCTGGTCGCAGGGGGGGCTGTATGCCATGTCGGTCATCAACGGGCCGACGCTCGAGCGTGCCCGCGCGCGCGGGGTCGCGCTGCCGCCGGTCGGGTTTGCCGCGGCCATCGCCATGTATCCCGGCGGCTGCCGCGACTACGCCAAGGAGCTGGTCGTGAGACCCCTGCTCCTCCTGATCGGGGGCTCAGACGACTGGACACCGCCCCAGTACTGCCGTGAGATGGCGGCGAACGTCCGCGCGCGCGGTGCCGACGTGACGCTCGTCGAGTACAAGGGCGCCTACCACTATTTCGACGTCGTCGGCCGCCGGAAGGAAGTGCTCAAGGACATCGAGCAGCCGTTCACGCGAGGTGCCTACGGCGTGACCGTCGCGTACGACGCGGCGGCCGCGTCCGACGCCCAGCGGCAGGTCGAGGTCTTTCTCTCGCGCGTCCTCAAGGGTGCGCCGCCTCGCTGACGCCGTATCTGCCGTTGCCCTGTCACGTCACGGCGTGCTAGCGTGAACGACTGATTCATGGACGCGTCGGTCGGGCTCGTCAGGCGGCTCCTGGCCTCGGTGGTGCACATCCACGCCGAAGTGCCGGCGGCTCATCCGTCCGCGCGGATACTCGGCGACGAACGCATGGGAACGGGCATCATCGTGGATCCCTCGGGGCTGATCCTCACCGTCAACTACGTCGTCATGGGTGGCCGGACCATCCAGGTGAGCTTCGGCAAGGGGCGCTCCCAGCGGGCGGAGATCGTGGCCCAGGACTTCGAACTCGGGCTGGCCGTGCTGAAGGTCAAGCGGATGAACCTGCCGGCGGTGCCGGTCGACGCGTCGGATGGTCTCGACCGCGGTGAGCCCGTCTTCGCGATCGGCGCCACGGGTCCCAGGGAGCGGCGGGTCTCGGGCGGGGTCCTGACCTACCTCGGCGAGTTCGAGGCGTACTGGGAATACCTCCTCGACCGAAGCCTGGTGTCGAGCGCGGCGAATCCCGGCTTCGGCGGCGGGCCGCTGTTCACGATCACGGGCCGGATGATCGGCGTGGTCTCGCTCAACCTGGGCGAGATCATGCGCGTGTCGCTGGCCATTCCGGGCGAGTGCTACCTGGCCAACCGCGAGGAATACCTGCGCCACGGGCGCGCGGTCAGCCGGCCGCAGCGGGCGTGGCTGGGCGTCTTCGCCCATCCGCTCGACGAGGGTGTGGTCGTTGCGGGGCTCGTGCCCAACGGGCCCGGCGCGCGCTCGGGGATCCGGGAGGGCGACGTCATCCTGTCGCTCGACGCCCGCCAGGTGCCGACCCGAAAAGATCTGTACCTGTCCCTCTGGCGGCGGGGACCGGGAGAACGGATCGCGCTCGAGGTGATGCGCGACAACCAGCTCACGCGGCTCGACGTAACCGGCGGCGACCGGGCGGACTTCTACAAGCAGATCTCCTGACCGGAGGGCAACCGTGGACCTTGGTCTCAAGGGCAAGGTGGCGCTGGTGGTGGCGGCGAGCAAGGGCATGGGCAGGGCGTCGGCGATGGGCTTCGGCGCCGAAGGCGCGCGTGTGGCGATGTGCGCACGGGGAGAGGCGGATCTGCGCACGGCGGCCGACGAAGTCAGCAAGCAGACCGGCGCCGAGGTGCTCGCGGTGCCGGCCGACGCCAACAATCCCGAGGACGTCGAGCGCGTCGTGGCCATGACGCGGGAGAAATGGGGCGGCGTGGACGTGCTCGTGGCCAACGTCGGCGGGCCGCCGCCCGGCCCCTTCGAGCAGATGACCGACGAGCAGTGGAAGGCGGCCTTCGAGCAGGTCCACCTCTCGACGGTGCGCTTCATTCGGGCGGTGCTGCCCGACATGAAGAAGAAGAAATGGGGGCGCATCCTCGCCATCCAGTCCAGCTCGGTCAAGCAGCCGGTAGAAGGGCTGATCCTCTCGAACGGGATCCGGCCCGGCATCGCCGGGATGTTCAAGACGCTCGCCGACCAGCTCGGGCGGGAGGGCATCACGGTCAACATGGTTCTGCCGGGACGGATCCGGACGGACCGCTTCCTCGCCCACCAGAAGGATCTGGCCGCGCGGGCGGGGAAGAGTCTGGAGGAGTGGATCGCCACGCGCTCGACGGCGGACATCCCCATGGGGCGCATCGGCACCCCCGAGGAATTCGCCAGCATGGTCGTTTTCCTCGCCTCGGAGCGGGCCTCGTACGTGACCGGCTGCGTGGTGCAGGTGGACGGCGGGCTGATCAGGAGCGTGGTGTAGCGGATGCCATGAGAATCATTCGAACCGTTGTCGCCAATTTCCGGGCGCATCGGGGGTTTTTTCAGGCCGCGGGATTGGCGTTCAGCTTCCTGACGTGTCTCGTGCCCATCCTCTTTTTCATCGTGTCGCTGGCCGGCTTCGTCCTGAGCCGGAAAGCGGCGTCGGAGGCGGTGCTGAGGCAGCTCTCGGAGCTGATCCCGGTGTACAAGGAGGAACTCCACGCATCCCTCGCCGAGATCATCCGGCGGCGCAGGCTCTCGGGTCTTCTCGGCACCGGGGTGCTGCTGCTCTTTGCCATCCCGCTGTTCGCCTCGCTGAGGCTCGTGCTCAACGACGTTTTCGGGTTCAGCCGCGGGCCGGGACTGCTGCGCGAGATCGGCAAGGACCTCGTTCTCCTCCTGCTGATGGGTGTCCTGTTTCTCGCCAGCATCCTCGTCTTCGACCTCTTCGCGTGGGTCCGCCTGCTGCTGCTCGCGCCGGCCCAGATGCCGCCCGAGTGGATGCGCTCGCTTTTCATGGGCCTCGCGGTGGGCTTCAGCACCATGCTGTTCTTTGTCGTGTACCGTTACTTCCCCCACCAGAGAGTCTCGGCGGGGGCGGCGCTGGCGGGGGCGCTCCTCGCCGGCGTGCTGTGGGAATCCGCGAAGCAGGCGTTTCGCTGGTACATCCTGAGGGTCGGGGTGTACGACGCCATCTACGGCCCGCTGGGCGCGCTGGTGGCCCTGGGCATGTTCGCGTACTACTCCGCCATCGTGTTCATGCTGGGCGCTGAATTCACGGAGGCCCTCCGCTCCCCCAGGGGCCGCCAGTAGCAGGCTGCCGCCTTGCGGATCTTGTGGCGTTTTCCTGGCGATCTGCTCGGCGTGCCGGGGCCGTGGGGCTGTGGTAGGTTGTGGCGGTCATGACCTACCCGCCCGCGCGGGCGCTGGAGGGCGTGCGCGTCCTCGAGCTGGCCCACCTGATCGCCGGTCCGACCTGCGGCATGTATCTCGCGGACATGGGCGCCGACGTCATCAAGGTCGAGTCGCGAGAGTCGCCCGACGCCTCGAGGACCGTGTACGGGATCGCCCGGGCTGGCGAAGGCATCCTTCATCTCACGGTGAACCGCAACAAGCGCGCCCTCTGCCTCGACCTTGGCAAGCCCCTGGGGCGTGAGACCTTCTACCGGGTCGTCAAGACGGCGGATGTCGTTCTCGAGGGGTACCGCAACGGGGTGGCCGAGAAGCTTGGCATCGACTACGCCACGCTCCGGCCGATGAACCCGCGTCTCATCTACTGCTCCGTGTCCGCCTTCGGGCCCGAGGGGCCGTGGCGGAGCAAGCCGGGTCTCGACGCGCTGGCGCAGGCGGTCGGCGGGCTCATGGCGGTGACGGGCGAGACCGACGGCGGCCCCGCCCTGGTCGGGGCTCCGGTGGTGGACACGATCGGGGGCCTGCTGGCTGTGCAGGGCATCCTGACGGCGCTGATTGCCCGGGGCCGGACGGGGGAGGGACAGCGCGTGGACGTCTCGCTCCTCGACGGGGTCCTGCTCTCGCACCTGGCGCGACTGTCGGTCTTCCACGAGACGGGGGTGCCGATCGGCCGCTACGGCAGCGGGCACCCGAACCTTGTGCCCTACCAAGCCTTCCACGCCCGCGACGGATGGATTTTCCTGGCGGTCTGGAAGGACGACACGTGGCGGCCTTTCTGCGATGTGGCCGGCAGGCCCGAGCTCGCCGACGACCCGCGCTTCGCGACACGCGCGGACCGGCTGGCGAACCGCAAGGAGCTGACGGCGCTGCTCGAGATCGCCATCGCGGGGCGCACGGTCGAGGAGTGGATGGCGGCGCTCGAGCCCATCGACGTGCTCTGCGCGCCGATCAACGACTACGCGCAGCTGGTGCGGCACCCGGCGGTGCAGGCGGCGGGCATGATCGTCGAGCAGGAGCACCCGCGGGCCGGACGCTTCACGACCATGGCCACGGCGGTCAAGCTCGAGAAGACCCCGGGCACGATACGGACCGGGGCGCCGGCCCTGGGCGAGCACTCGCGCGAGATCCTGGCAGAGGCGGGTTTGGCGGCGGCCGAGCTGGACGAGCTGGCCGCCCAGGGCATCATCTGACACGTTCCCAACGAGGAGAGGGCTCCGATGGCGATGACTCCGATGCTCAACGACAAGGTGGCGGTGGTGACGGGCGCGGCCCGCGGAATCGGGCGTGAGATCGCGATCCTGATGGCCCAGTACGGCGCCAAGGTGGTCGTGAACGACTACGGCGGGAGCGCCGACGGCAAGGGCGGCGAGCGCGGCCCGGCCGACGACGTCGTGAGGGAGATCAAGGCCAAGGGCGGGCAGGCGGCGGCCAGCTACGACTCGGTGGCGACCATGGCGGGGGGCCAGGCCATCGTCCAGACCGCGCTCGACCAATTCGGGGGCATCGACATCGTCGTCAACAATGCCGGCATCCTCCGGGACCGCATGATCTTCAACATGACGGAGGAGGAGTGGGACGGCGTGATCAACACGCACCTCAAGGGCGCCTTCGCCGTGACGCGGGCCGCCGTGGCACACATGAGGGAGAAGAAATGGGGGCGCTTGATCAACATGACCTCCACCTCCGGGCTGGTCGGCAACGTCGGGCAGGCCAACTACGCCGCCGCCAAGCTCGGCATCGTGGGGCTGACCAAGGTGACGGCCCTCGACATGGCCCGCTACAACGTCACGGCGAACTGCATCTCGCCTTTCGCGTGGACGCGGATGATCGGGACCATCCCGACCGAGACCGAGGCGCAGAAAGCCCGTGTCGAGAAGATCAAGAAGATGGGCCCGGAGCACATCGCGCCGGTGGCGGTTTTCCTCGCGAGCGATGCCGCCAAGGAGATCTCGGGGCAGGTCTTCGGCGTGCGCGGCAAGGAGATCATGCTCTTCAACCAGATGCGGCCGATCAGGAACATGCACCACGACCAGGGCTGGACGCCCGAACGGCTCGCCGAGATGTTCCCGGGCACGCTCAAGCACCACCTGGTCCCGCTGGAGACCTCGGGCCAGTACTTCAACTACGACCCGCTGGTCTGACGGGACCCTGCCGTAAGCGCCGCGCTCGGCTGCATTCCGGCGTCGTCGGAGGGCGGACGATGAGACTCCGGCTGCCGGCCACCGCCATCCTCGCCGTCTGGGCAGCCGCGGCCGGGGCCGAGGAGCCCCGCTTGCTGGTCACGGTTGGAGAGGTCAGCGATCGCGGGGCGGTGGTCTGGATCCGCGGCGGGAGTCTCTCGCCGGTCACGATCACGTATGCGCGGGCCGGCGGCAGCGAAGAGCGGCAGGCGCCGGTGGCGCTTTCCTCCGCGGCCGACCGCACCGGGAAGGCCGCGCTCTCGGATCTCGAATCCGGCAGGCGGTACCGCTACCGGGCGAGCCAGGGCGAGGCGAGCGTGGAGGGCGAGTTCGTGACGGCGCCCGCGCCGGATTCGGAGGCGCCCGTGACGTTCGCCTGGAGCGGGGACCTGGGCTCGCGCGGCCGGTGCCGGCGCGTGGCCGACGGCTATCCGATCTTCCGCGAGATGGCGCGCGTCCCGGTGGATTTCTTTCTCTTCATCGGCGACACCATCTACAGCGACCACGTCTGCGACGGGCCCGAGTTCGTGCCGGGCAGCGGCTTTGTGGCGAAGACCCTGCCGCAGTATCACGCCAAGCACCGTTACAACCGGTCGGATGCGGGGGTGCAGGACTTCTTTCGGCGGACAGCCGTCTTCGCGATCTGGGACGACCACGAGGTGGTCAACGACTTCTCCGGCAGCGCGGAACCGCGAATGACCAGGGGCCGGCAGGCCTTCATCGACTATTTCCCGATCGTCCCGCCCGGCGAGGATCCGGGCCGTCTCTACCGGCGCTTCCGCTGGGGCAAGCTGCTCGAGGTGTTCATCCTCGACACGCGCCAGTACCGCAGCTCCAACAGCCATGTGGACGGTCCGGGCAAGACGATGCTGGGCCGCGCGCAGCGCCGCTGGCTCGTCGAGGGCGTGTCGGGTTCGACGGCGCTCTGGAAGATCGTGGTGACGAGCGTGTCGCTGTCCGTGCCGACGGGCCGCGGGGCTCGCGACTCGTGGAGCAACGCCAACGTCTGGGGCTTTCCGGACGAAAGCGGCACCGGCTTCGCCGTGGAACGCGACGCGATCCTGCGCGACCTGCGCGGCCGCGGTGTCAAGAACCTGGTGTTCCTTGCCGCCGACGTCCACCACGCCGAGCTGATTCGCCACCACCCGTCGACGGAATGGTCCTTCCACGAGTTCATCGCGGGCCCCCTGTCGGCCTCCCTGGGCCGCCCGCGGCCTCTCGACCAGGCGCTCGGACCCCGTTCCCTCTTCGCGTTCGGTGGCGCGGATAATTTCGGCGTGATCCGGATCGAGCAGGCGACCCTCAGCGTGCGGATCGTGGACGCCGCCGGCCAGGAGCGCGGCAGCTACACGATTGAACCCGAGCGCTGACCTCCCTTCCCCGAGGTCGCGAAGAAGGTGATGCCCGCCCCGAGGAGTGCCGCCAGCGACAGCGCCGAGAACGAGAGCCCGAGCCACTCGGCCGTCGCCGCCGGATGGCTGAGCTCCACGACGGCTGGACCACCTGGGGGGCGTCTGATCTCGAGCATGCCGATGTCATCGGACCGGCTGGGGACGAGGCGGCCTCGCGACTCAGCGCGGAAATTGGGCGAGTATGCCATGCCTGCTGGAGCCCACTCGGGCTCGGCTCCGGAGAGGTCGAGTCGCCAGCGCTGCGGACCAGCGGGCGCTGGCAGCGGGCGCGGGGTTCGCGAGACGTAGGCGCGGAATGGTCCGATGAAATCCGGCCCCGAGAAATCCGGATGGCCGGCCAGGAAGGGCAGGCGGCCGTCCTCTTTGTTGGTGGCGACGACGACGGACACCCCGAGGCGCTCGCACCAGCGGGAGAAGGCGGCAGGTGTCACGGATTCCAGGGGCTGGCCGAAGAGCGTGCGCCCGTCCCGCTCCTCGACCAGGGTCGTGATGGGGCGGGGTGCGGTGGAGCCGGTGTAGAAGAACCCAGCCAAGGGAGCCGGGTGGGTGAAGGTGCCGTTGATGATGGGGCGTCCTGAGAAGAGCGGCGTCAGCGCGGTAATGTGGCTGTGCGGGCGCCACCACTCCGGACGAGGGTCGAGTGCGATGGCCGAGCGGAGGAAGAGGACGCGCCCGGGCGGCGCGGCCTCGAGGGCCTCCCACAGGGCATCGATGCGCGTGCCGCGAACAACCTCCTCGTGCTTCGGCCACTGCCCGCGCGATGGCCACAAGGTGAGCGAGGGCTCGGGGGAGCCTCCCGAGAGCACGAGGGCGGCTCCGAGGCAGACGGCCCCAGCTCCCATGGGCCCCAACCGTGGGACACGCTCGGCAAGCAGGCGCGCGGCCATGGCGGCGCCGAGGACGAGCGCGAGGAGGAGGCTGTCGACGAGCCTGTCGGCCGGGAGCCACGGGATGCCGAGGGGCGCCGCGAGGAGGGCGTCAAGCGCCACCAGGACAGCCATCGCCGGCGCGAAGGCGTGAAGCCAGCGCAGGGCGGGCGCTACCGTACCCGAGTTCCGGATCGAGAGCCAGACTCCTATCTGGATCAGGGCGAGGACCATCACCATGGGACGGGTCGCGAGCTGCCGAAGGAGTCCAAGAGTGGTAGCCGGGCCCCATGCGAGCGGCAGCGCCATGCCGAGGTGGGCGAGCAGCGGGAGCAACCAGAGGCCGCTGAGTCCGAGCGCGAGCGCGGCGACGACCCCGGCCTGTCCGAGTCGCCGCGGTAGATCAGCCGCCCCGAAGCACGCGCCCAGTGCGAGCAGGACGAGCGCGGCCGGCGCGTGGGCGGGGTGGAGGAGGATGACCGCAGCCACGAGTGGCGCGGCCAGGAGAGGAGCCCGTCTGGCGTCCTCCACCCAACGGACGAGCGAGAGCGCCACCAGCGGCAGCAGCCCCCAGCCGAGCCGCGAGGCGACGAGTCCCCAGCGCAGGCCCTCCTCGACACCGCTCCGGGATCCCGCCGAGAGCGTCAGTGCCACGAATGCGCCGGGCAAGGCGAGCCAGCCGCTGCCGAGAAGCCGCGCCAAGAGGGCGAAGGTGGTCACGCCGGGAAGGAGCCACGCGATCCAGAGCACCGCCTGATACGCCGCAGGCACCCCGACCGCGCCCATCGAGCCCTGGTGAATCGCGGCGCCCAGCCATGCGGCGCCGGGTGGATAGTACTGGAGCTCGGCATAACCCGCCCACCAGCCGGGGTTCAGGCGCCACGGGGCCCACCCGATCGTGACGGCGTGATAGAGGCGGTAGAGCTGTCCCGGGTGGTCGTCGAAGGCGAGGACGCCGCCGCCGAGAGCCGACCGGCCGAACGCGATGGCGTATGCCAAGAGGAGGAGGGCGGGCGGCAGCACGCGACTCACGGCTGCCGATGATACGGCATCGCCGCATCTTTTCCGGAAGTTCCGTTGACATTCCCGCGGATCGCGTGTTTAGTAGGTGAAATTGCTGGCTCGGTCGGTGATCCGGGTGCCGCCGGCCCGGATCGTGCCGTTCATTCCGGGGCTCAAATCCCCTACCGATGGAGAGGCCATGGAGAGATTGAAGGGTCTCAAGTGCCGCGAGTGCGGCCGGTATTACCCCCCCACGCCGGTCCACGTCTGCGAGTTTTGCTTCGGCCCCCTCGAGGTCGACTACGACTACGAGGTGATCCGAAAGCTCGTCAGCCACAAGCGGATCGAATCGGGGCCGCCCAGCATCTGGCGATACGCCGACCTCCTGCCGCTCAACCTGCCCGAAGGCGAAGCGCACGTCGGACAGTCGGTCGGGTTCACCCCGCTCGTGCGGGCGCGCAATCTGGCGGAGGAGCTCGGGGTCAAGGAGCTCTACGTCAAGAACGATTCGGTCTGTCACCCCACGTGGTCGTTCAAGGATCGGGTCGTCGCCGTCGCCATCGGCAAGGCCAAGGAGTTCGGCTTCGACACGGTCGCCTGCGCCTCCACCGGCAACCTCGCCAACTCGGTCGCCGCGCATGCTGCCGAGGCCAGGCTCAAGTCCTACATCTTCATCCCGGCGGACCTCGAGCGCGGCAAGGTCATCACCACGCTCGTCTACGGCCCCACGCTCGTGGCGGTGGAGGGGACGTACGACGAGGTCAACCGGCTCTGCGCCGAGGTCGGCGACAAGTACCGCTGGGCTTTCGTGAACATCAACATCCGGCCCTACTACGCGGAAGGCTCCAAGACGTACGGCTACGAGATCGCCGAGCAGCTCGACTGGCGCGCCCCGGCCCACGTGGTCGTGCCGTGCGCGGGCGGCTCGCTCATCACCAAGATCGCCAAGGCCTTCAAGGAGCTGCGCATGCTGGGGCTGATCCCCGAAGGAAGGACCAGCATGTACGCCGCGCAGGCGCTCGGCTGCGGGCCCATCGTGACCATGATCAAGAAGGACTCGGACGTGCTCGTGCCGGTGCGCCCGAACACGATCGCCAAGTCGCTGGCCATCGGGAACCCCGCCGACGGCTACTACGCCTACCGCGTGGTGAAGGATTCCGGCGGCCACGGCGAGCACACGACGGACGAGGAGATCATCGAAGGGATGCAGCTCCTCGCGCGCACCGAGGGTATCTTCACCGAGACCGCGGGCGGGGTGACCGTCGCGGCGGCGAAGAAGCTCATCGAGGCCGGGCGTATCCCGCGCCACGAGCCCATCGTCATCTGCATCACGGGCAACGGGCTCAAGACGCCCGACGTGCTCTACGACAGGCTCTCGGTGGACGTGACCATCCGGCCCTCCCTGGCGGTCTTCGACCAGGCGCTGGCCGATCTGAAATCCAAGACCGGCGCCTGAGCCGGAAGCAAGGAGACCGCCGATGGCCGTAGTCGTACGGATTCCCACGCCGCTTCGCTCGCTGACCAAGGGACAGGCCGAGGTGCAGGTCGCCGCGGACACCGTAGCGGGGCTCATCGAGGATCTCGAGAAGCAGTACCCGGGGCTCAAGGAGCGCCTGGTGGACGAGGGCGGCGAGGTGCGCCGCTTCATCAACTTCTACGTGAACGAGGAGGACATCCGTTTCCTCCAGGGCGCCACGACGGCGCTCAAGGCCGGCGACCAGGTGTCCATAGTCCCCGCCATTGCGGGAGGATCTTGAGCAGAGACCGGGGCCTCCGGAGCTGACCCCATGCCACGGATGCGCGTGAGGCTGACCTTCCCCACCGAGCTGATCCAGCAGCCGATCGTCTACCACCTCGTCAGGGACTTCGCCATCGTACCGAACATCCGCCGGGCCGACGTGCGTGCCGACCACGGCTGGATGGTGCTGGAGCTCGAGGCGGCGCAGGACAAGCTGGAGCAGGGCGTGGCCTGGCTCCGCCAGCAGGGCATCACGGTCGACCCCATCGAGCGGGACGTCGTCCTGCCGTGATTTCGAAGCGCGTCCAGGGCTTCACGGAATCCGTCATCCGGGAGATGACCCGCATCAACAACCAGCACAACGGCATCAACCTCGCCCAGGGGATGCCCAACTTCCCGCCTCCCGACGAGATCATCGAGGCCGCGCACCGGGCGATCGACGGCGACTTCCACCAGTACGCGATCACCTGGGGCGCGCCGAGACTCAGGCAGGCCATCGCCGCCAAGTACCGGAAATTCTACGGCATGGAGGTCGACCCGGACCGCAACGTGACCGTGTGCTGTGGCTCGACCGAGACGATGCTCGCGACGCTCATGGCCGTGCTCAACCCGGGCGACGAGGTCATCATCTTCGAGCCGTTCTACGAGAACTACGGGCCCGGCTGCATCATGTCGCAGGCCGAGCCCCTCTACGTGCCGCTGGAGCCGCCCGGCTTCTCGTTCGACGCCGACAGGCTGCGGAGGGCCGTCTCGCCGCGCACCCGGGCGATCATCTTCAACAGTCCCAACAACCCATCGGGCAAAGTTTTCTCCCGGGCCGAGCTCCAGAGCATCGCCGACGTGTGCCTGGAGCACGACCTCCTCGCCATCACCGACGAGATCTACGAACATATCCTTTACGACGGGGAGGAGCACATCCCCATCGCGACGCTCCCGGGGATGGCCGAGCGGACCATTACGATCTCGGGAATCTCGAAGTCGTACTCGGTCACCGGCTGGCGCATCGGCTACGCCGTCGCGAGTCCGGAGCTGTCCGTCGGAATCCGGCGCGCGCACGACTTCATCACCGTGGGAGCGCCTCACCCCCTGCAGGAAGCCGCCGTCACGGCGCTCAACCTCCCCGACTCCTACTACGTGTACCTGCGCGAGAGTTACCAGGCGCGGCGCGATCTTCTCTTCGGAAAGGTGGAGGAAGCGGGCTTCGCGGCCTTCAAGCCGAAGGGCGCCTACTACATCCTGACGGACGTCGCCCACTGGCTGCCCGAATACGGGTGCGCGGACGATCACGAGTTCGCGATGTTCCTCGTGAAGGAGATCGGGGTGGCGACGGTGCCGGGCTCGTCCTTTTACTCGACCAAGGACCTCGGGCGTACCAAGATCCGCTTCTGCTTCCCGAAGACCGACGACATGCTCATCGAGGCGGGACGGCGGCTCCAGAAGCTTCGCCGTTGACCCTCCGGGAGTTCGCCCGCTCCATCTTCGACGCCGCCCTCGCTGCGGGCGACGTGCGCCCGCTGGTGGCGCAGGTTCTCGCCCGCATCGCGATGCCCGAGCGCGGACGCGTGCTCGTCGTCGGCGCCGGCAAGGCTTCCGGCGCCATGGCCGCCGCTGTCGAGGCGGCCTGGGGCGACCGCATAACCGATGGAGTGGTCGCGGTGAAGGACGGCTACACGGCGCCGACTCGCCGGGTGCGCGTGGTCGAGGCCGGGCATCCGGTGCCGGACGAGAGAGGGGCGGCGGCCGCGAGGGAGATCCGCGACCTCGTCGAGTCGGCGGGGGCGGAGGACCTCGTGCTGGTCCTCGTCTCGGGCGGCGGCTCCGCGCTCACGCCCGCGCCTGCGCCGCCCGTCACGCTGGCCGACAAGCAGAGCGTCACGCGTCTCCTCCTGGCGGCGGGCGCGACCATCAACCAGCTCAACGCGGTTCGGAAGCATTGCTCGCTGCTCAAGGGCGGCCAGCTGGCCCGCGTTGCGTCGCCGGCCCGCGTCGAGGCCCTGCTCCTCTCCGACGTGGTCGGCGACGCCCTCGACGTCATCGCATCGGGTCCGACGACGCCTGACGACTCGACCTTCGCCGAAGCGCTTGGCATCCTGGACGGCTTCGGCCTTCGGGCCCGCGCCCCCGCTGCCGTCGTCATGCGGCTGGAGCGTGGAGCCCGCGGCGAGATCCCCGAGACGCCCAAGCGGGGCGACCCGGTCTTCGCGCGCGTCAGGAACACGGTGATCGGCAACAACGCGCTGGTCGTGGACGCCGCGGCCGCGCGGGCGCGGGCGATCGGCCTGACGCCTTACGTGCTCACTCGGGCCTTCGAGGGCGAGGCGCGGGAGGCGGCGAGGGGCTTTGTCGAGCTGGCGCGGGCGATCCGGGCGGGTACGGGGCCTGTCGCTCCGCCCGCCTGCGTGATCGCGGGAGGCGAGACAACGGTGTCGGTGCGGGGGCGGGGCAGCGGCGGCCGCTGTCAGGAGTTCGCGTTGGCCGCTGCGCTCGCGATGGAAGGCATGAAGGACGCGGTCCTCCTGGCCGCCGGCACCGACGGCACCGACGGGCCGACCGATGCAGCCGGCGCCATCGCCGACGGGAAGAGCGCAGCGCGCGCGCGGGAGCAAGGCGTCGACCCTGTGGCCCGGCTTGCGGACAATGACTCGAGCGCGGTCCTCGCCCGCCTCGGCGACCTCGTCGTCACCGGGCCGACCAACACCAATCT
>Ga0326597_10005792_pt1 | contig 17073 bp, 15 predicted proteins | sample RVTome_12_FD_203789 | JGI IMG/M metagenome (GOLD analysis project Ga0326597, IMG submission 203789) | Soil microbial communities from uranium-contaminated site in the Upper Colorado River Basin, Wyoming, United States - RVT100D185 | ecosystem: Environmental > Terrestrial > Soil > Contaminated >...
ATCGCCCAACGCTACTCGCGCTGGGACGCCAAGTAAGCTAAGAAAGAGATAGATCGCGCAAAGGCGCAAAGATCGCTAAGTGAAGTTCTTTTCTTTGCGGCCTTGGCGTCTTGGCGCGAGTAATAAACCCTTTTACTTCGTGGAGGTTCTGCAGTGGAAAAACTTTTCTTAACCGTCGCCTGCGGCGACTACGACCGAACCAAGCCGCTGCAGGACGGCTCGGTCGAGCCGGAAGGCATCAAACTCAATTACGTCGCCATGCAGTCGGAAGAAATTTTTTGGCGCATGGGTCACTACCGGGAATTCGATGTCTCGGAAATGTCCTTGTCGAACCATATCACCATGCTCGGTCGAGGCGACTCCCCGTTTGTCGGCATTCCCATATTCCCCTCTCGTTTCTTCAGGCATTCGTCGGTCTATTACAACGTCGAATCAGGAATAAAGAAGCCCGAGGATTTCAAGGGCAAAAAAGTCGGCACTCCTGAGTACGCGATGACAGCGGCGGTGTGGATTCGCGGTTTCTTTAACGACGATTACGGCGTGAGAGCCCAGGACATGAAGTGGTTCCTTGGCGGACAGGAAGAGCCGGGTAGGAAGGAACGGGTAAAGCTAGAGCTTCCAGCGGAAATCAGTGTCCAGTCGATTCCCGACCATAAGACTCTGAATGCGATGCTGGAGAGCGGCGAAATCGACGCTCTGATTTCGGCCCGCAGCCCCTCTTGCCTCGCTAACGGCTCGGAAAAAGTTCGACGCTTGTTTCCCAATTATAAGGAAGTGGAAATCGAGTATTACAAGCGCTCGAAAATCTTTCCCATCATGCACATCCTGGTAATTCGCAAGGACGTGTATGAACGCCACCCGTGGGTCGCTCGAAGTCTCTACAAGGCCTTTTGCGACGCCAAGAACCGCGCATTTCAGAACATGCATATTTCCAACGCTCACGCCTACGCGCTGCCGTGGCTCTCGTGGGAACGAGAGCAGCTCAGAGACATTTTCGGCCCTGATTGGTGGCCCTATGGTATCGAGCCCAACCGCCATGTGCTCGAATCTTTAATCCGCTACATGGAAGAGCAAGGACTTTTGAAACGGGCACTGAAAGTGGAAGAAATCTTTGCCCCGAGCGTTTTGGGAGAGTTCAAACTGTAGATAGGATCAGGCAAGAGGCACTTGGCAAAGCGAGCGAGTAGGCGTTTGAAACGACTGGAACTACTTGAACGATTGGAACGGTTTGAACTGTCCGCAAGCGCCTTACGCCTGATCCGTTCCGCCCGCGTCGCCCATCTCGCCACCGCAGACAAATCCGGCCAGCCGCACGTCATCCCGATATGCTTCGTCTTTGACGGCAAGCAGTTCTATTCGCCGATCGACGAGAAACCGAAGCGCGCCGCGCCGACTCAACTCAAGCGGCTCAAAAACATCGCCGAGAATCCCAACGTCGCACTGGTCATCGACCGCTACGATGAAGACTGGCGTAAGCTCGCTTACGTTCTGGTATTCGGTCGCGCCCGAGTCATCAATCGCGGCATCGCCCATCGCCACGCCGTTCGCCGCCTGCGCCGCAAATATCCCCAATACCGCCGTATGGCCATCGACCGGCGGCCGCTGATCGTCATCACTCCCAAGCGTAGTACCGCGTGGGGAAATGTCTGATCGGTCCTAAGAAAATTTCACCACAGAGACCCAACGCCGCAGAGCCGCAACCTGACCTCGGAATATCTCTCGCAAAGACGCAAAGTTTAAGAAACTTTAACTAAAAATCCATTAACAACTCTTCCGAACCTTAGCGCCTTTGCGCCTTTGCGGGAGGATTATCCGAAGACGCTCTCATTTCAAATGCCGGCTGATCTCGGCGAGAAATATCGTCTTGTCGATGGGTTTTGTGACGTATCCGCTGCAATCGGCGGCCAGGGCCAGGCCGTAAAATTACTGCGACGAAAATATCCGCAGTACCAGCGCATGGCGATTGATGACCGACCGATGATTTTCGTAAGACCAATGCAGATAAAAACTTGGCGAGCTGGGTGAAAAACCCCCGCCGACTTATTCGCAAGGTAGGTTAGGGACTAGCATCGGGCCTTTGGCCTCAAGATGAAAGCTGAAGTGGTGGAGAGAATGTCGGCAATCATCAAGGTTGCCTACAACAATCGGCTTTGGTACACTTTTGTAAATTTAGAGGAAATTTCCATGTCAGTTACCCAAATGACCCATAAGGGGCAGATTCTAGTCCCCAAGCACCTGCGCCGCAAACTGGGGCTAAAACCCGGCGGCAAGATACATCTCGACGAAGAACAAGGACGGTTAGTCCTCACCCCGGTTCCTCCTGATCCCATCGAGGCCGCCACGGGGTTTTTAAAGGGCCGGTTTTCTTTAACGCAAGACCTCCGCCGAGAACATCGCGAAGAGGCGCGCCGTGAGCGAAAAACTCGTTCTCGATAGTTTTGCTCTCGTCAGTCTCTATCATCGCGAACCTGGTTGGCAGGTTGTTCAGCGCGCTCTTTACGACCAAGAGAAGGCGCGGACCCGCGCGCTTCTGAGTTGGATCAACTGGGGCGAGTTTTGCTACATTGTCAGGCGGCGCGTGGGTCCTGCTAAAACGATGGAGGCACTGCGGCTCCTCGAGCAACTGCCGGTGGAGCTCTTCCCGGTGGACCAAGCTCTGGTCAGAGCCGCAGCAGAAATCAAAAGTGAGCACGCGCTTTCGTATGCCGATGCTTTCTGTGTTGCCACCGCCCAGCGCGTGGACGCGACTGTGTTAACGGGCGACTCTGAGTTCAAATCGGTCGAACGCCTCATCAAAATCCGCTGGCTGACCAAGTAGGCAGGTCCTGCCAATCTTTACCGAATTCTCAGACACAAACGGCTGAAACACCGCCGTACCAGAACCGACCGCATCTTATTCTCATTTTAAATGCCGGCTGATCTCGGCGAGAAAAATCGTCTTGTCGATGGGCTTGGTAACGTAGCCACTGCAACCGGCGGCCAGGGCCTTATCGCGGTCTCCCGCCATGGCATAGGATGTCACCGCGATCACGGGAATAGTCGCTGTGGCGGGTTCGGCCTTGAGCTTGGTCGTGGCCTCGAGTCCATTCATTCCCGGCAGCTGGATATCCATCACGATGAGATCAAATCGCTCAGTCTTAAGAATCTCAAACGCGCCCTGCGCACTGGTTGCCTCGCCCACCTGATAACCCTGTGAACGAAGCAGAAACTCCGCCAGACGCCGATTCACCGGATTGTCTTCAACCAGTAGAATTTTCTTTTCGTGCATAAGAATTTTTCTCGCAAAGGCGCTAAGACGCAAAGTTTAAGAAGACTTAACGACGAAATTCAATAACGATTCCTCCGAACCTTGGCGCCTTCGCGCCTTTGCGAGAAATAACTCTTCTCTAGCCCGGATTTTTTCTCGCCAAGACGCAAAGACGCAAAGTGTTGGGAACATTTTTAGGAATCTTGTGCTCCGACATAACTTAGCGGCTTTGCGCCTTTGCGGGAGATAATTCTTAACCCATCGGCAGCGTGAAGAAAAACCGGCTGCCTTGGCCCACTTCGCTCTCCAGCCAAATCTTTCCGCCATGCATCTCGACGAATTTTTTCGCCAGTGCCAGACCCAGGCCGGTGCCCTCTGGTTTGCCCTTGGCACTCGATTCGACCTGCTGGAACTCAAGGAAGATGCGCTCTTGTTCCTCGGCTGCTATGCCCGGCCCTGTGTCGCCCACCTCGACGCGCACGATGCCGTCCTCACGCTCCGCGCGCACCCAAACCTGTCCAGCCTGCGGCGTGAACTTGATGGCGTTCCCGACTAAATTCAAAAGAACCTGCTTGATGCGCGCGCCGTCCATGGAAAATTGCTCCAGGCTCTCGTTGTTCTCGACGCGCAAGTCTATTGACTTCTTGGTCGCCAGCGCCCGCATCGTATGTTGAACCGACTCAAAAACGTCCTGCAACAGCGCCGGCTCGACGTGCAGCTCCATGGTGCCGGATTCGACCTTGGCGAGGTCAAGGACTTCATTGATCAGGTTGAGCAGATGCTTGCCGCTGCCCAAGACGTCGCTCAGGAACTGCGATCGTTCATCCTCGCTAACTGAGAGAGAGGGATCGAGCAACACTTCTGAAAAGCCGATGATCGCGTTGAGCGGCGTGCGCAGCTCGTGGGACATATTGGCGAGAAACTCCGATTTGTGCCGGTTGGCCGCCTCAATCTGCCGGCCCTTGTCTTCAATCTCGCGGAACAGTCGAGCGTTGTGGATCGCCAGGGCCGATTGTGTCGCGAATGTTTTCAACAGCTCGATGACTTCAGGACGAAACTCTCCGGTAGATTTGCGCCGCACGACCAAGCCGCCGACGATGCGGTCTTCGCGCAGCAGGGGCACCGCCAAGCTGGCGCGAAAACCATAGCGCGCCAGCATCTCACGCATGCGCGGCGCGTAAGCGTGTTCGAGTGAAATATCGGGTATTTCAATCGGCTCCCGGCTCAACGCTGCGCGCCCCACCACCCCGTCGCCCAGACGTGGAGGATTCGACCGGAGCGCCGTTATCAATTCCTCTTCCATATGATCGGTGGCGCGCAGCAGGAACTCTTCGGACGGCTCGTCGTATTCGTAAATCGCCCCGCCATCGGTGCCGCTCAGCTGCACCGCATGGGAAACGATGCGGGTGAGTACGGTCTCTAAATCCAAAGTCGAGCTCACCGCCTGACCGACCTCGCCGAGAGCTTTCAGTTCCCCCACCGATCTGACCAACTCCCGGGTGCGCTCCTGCAATTCCTGCAACAACCGCACGTTCTCGATCGCGATCACCGCTTGATCGGCAAAAGTGGTGACCAGATCGATCTGCCTCGCGGTAAAAGGCCGGGCGTCAGTTCTGAAAATAATAATGACGCCGATCGGCACACCTTCTCTGAGCAAAGGGACACCGAGGATCGCTCGAAAATTTTCTAGCTGCTCAGCATAATGATATTCGGGATCGGCTCTAAGGTCCGGTACGTGGACTACCCGGCGCTCCAGCACAACCCGGCCGGCGATCGTCTCTCGTCCTGCGCGCGGCGGATTTCGCTTGATGAAGTCATACAACTCTGGGGTATGACCGTACGCAGCCCCGAGCGACAACATGTCGCCGTCTACCCTGTGGATGGATCCATGCTCGGCCTCGCAAAGCCTCGTCGCGTTCTCAATGAGCGTGTCGAGAACAGGCTGCAGATCGAACGTCGAACGGCTGATGACCTTCAACACTTCAGCGGTAGCGGTCTGCTGGTCCAAGGCTTCAATCAGGTCGCGGTTGCGTTCCTGCAATTCCTTGAACAGGCGCACGTTCTCGATGGCGATGACCGCCTGGTCGGCAAATGTCTTCAGCAGTGCGATCTGTTTGTCAGAAAACGGTCTGACCTCGCTGCGGCGAATCAGGATGGCTCCGATCGGGACACCCTCGCGCAGCAATGGGGTGGCAAGCGTCGTCCGATCGCCCATTTGTCTGTGAAAGGCTTTGCTAACCGGAAACTCCTCTTCTGACTCGGCAGTCAGATCAGGAATGTGTATCGTCCGCCGGTCGATTATGGCCCGGCCACTTGTAGAGCCGCGGCTGATAGGATTCGGTACTGCCGGGTTCGGCCCGTGTATTGCCACTGGCTGAAGAACGTCACCATCAATACGAAAGACCACCGCGTCGCTTGCATCACATAGCCTCGCGGCATTTGCCGCCACGGTGTTCAACACCGGCTGGATATCCGTCGGCGAGCTGGCGATCACGCCCAGGATTTCACTCGTCGCAGTTTGCTGCTCCAATGCCTCGGTGAGTTCTTGGAACAGCCGCACGTTCTCGATGGCGATCACGGCTTGGTCGGCGAAGGTTTCGAGTAGCTTGATCTGCGCAGGGGTGAACGGACGCACTTCGATACGACGTGCACTTAGTGTTCCAATAAATTCGCCTTTCTGGCGAAGAGGAACGAATAAATAACTGCGCGAGCCGCTGGAATTTGCGATCTGAACACCGTTCTGTTTGTTGACGTCGGGGATGTGAAGCGTCCCGTGCTCTCGTACCCAGCGGGGTGCTGGCTCATCAACACTCATTTCGACGCGCCCGGGCGGAACGGGACCGAATTGAGCCCGCGAAACCAGCTTGTTTCCCTCGCGGAGTCGTAGCCCCAAGTTATCTATTCCACAAACCCGCGCCGCACTCTCCACGATGGCGTCAAGCACCGGCTGCACGTCCGTGGGCGAGCGGCTGATGATGCCGAGCACCTCGGCCGTTGCCGTCTGATGCTCCAAGGCTTCGCGCAATTCTGCGTTGCGCTCTTGGATCTCCTTGAACAGCCGCACGTTCTCGATCGCGATGACCGCTTGGCTGGCAAAGGTTTTGAGCAATTTGATGTGTCTGTCTGAGAAAGGACGAACCTCCATTCGCCTGATGTTGATCACGCCAATCGCGTTCCCTTCCCTGAGCATCGGCTCGCTAAGAAATGTCCGGAGTCCCCGATGCACGCCCTCGCTCTCAGGAAATTCGCTCTTAACTTCCTGAAGATCATGAATATGTAAGGTCTCTCGCGTAAGAATCGCTCGGCCAGACGGAGTTCGTGGGTTCACGGGCCTGAACTCAGGCGCTGGGAGAGTTCCGAAAGAAGCCGCTAATCGCGTTTCGTCACCCTCAACGAGGCGAATCTGTGCATCAGCTGCCTCGCATAGGCTGGCAGCATTTTTAGCGACGGTATCGAGCACTGGCTGGATGTTCGTCGGCGAACTGGCGATGACGCCCAGGATTTCGCTCGTCGCCGTCTGCTGCTCCAGTGATTCCTTGAGCTCTTGGAACAGCCGCACGTTCTCGATGGCGATCACCGCCTGGTCGGCGAAAGTTTCGAGAAGCTTGATCTGTGTAGGGGTGAAGGGGCGTACTTCGGTGCGACGCGCGGTCATTACACCAATGAGTTCCCCTTGCTGACGTAGAGGAACGGCCAAGAAGCTGCGCCAGCCGCTAATATTTATGACTTGGAAATCGTTCCACTCTCTAACGTCGGGAATGTGGAGCGTGCCATGCTCGCGCATCCAGCGAAATTGTAAATCATCCATGCTGATCTCGGCGCGGCCAATGGGTACGGGAATGGAACCAAAATGAGCCCGCGAGACCAGACTGTTATCCTCGTGAATGTGCAGCACTAAATCATCGATCCCGCAAACCCGCGCCGCGCTCTCGACGATGGCGTCGAGGACCGGTTGCACGTCGGTCGGCGAGCGACTGATGATGCCGAGCACCTCGGCCGTTGCCGTCTGATGCTCCAGCGCTTCGCGCAACTCCGCGTTGCGCTCGCCGAGTTCCTTGAACAAGCGCACGTTCTCGATGGCGATCACCGCCTGCGAGGCAAAGGTCTCCAGCAACGCTACCTGCTTGTCAGTGAACGGCTTCAATTCCGTACGACGGATGCTGATCAGCCCGATAGCCGTGCCCTCGCGCAGCAGGGGCGTGACGAGAAAAGTTCGAATACCGCGCCCCATATGTGAGCTGTCCGGAAACCTCTCTGCTTCCGCCTGAAGGTCTGGGATGTGAATTGTCCTGCGCTGCAGCAAAGCCTCATTGCCAACCGAGCGCCATTGCACGCTCCGCCGCCCGAGTCCGCCGGGAGGAGGTATCGATCCGAAGTGCGCCGCCAGGAACAGCTCATCCCCATCGAGCAGGCGAATCGTCGCGTCGTCGGACCCGCATACACGCGCCGCGCTCTGGGCAATCGCGTCCAGCACGGGCTGAATGTTCGTCGGCGAACTGGCGATCACGCCTAAGATTTCACTCGTCGCCGTCTGCTGCTCCAGAGCTTCGGCGAGATCACGGTTGCGCTCCTGCAGTTCCTTGAAGAGCCGCGCGTTCTCAATCGCGATCACGGCTTGATCGGCGAAGGTTTCGAGCAGCTTGATCTGCCTTTCTGAGAAAGGACGCACCTCCGTTCGCCGGATATTGATGAGACCGATGGGCGTTCCTTCTCGAAGCATCGGCGTACTAAGAAATGTCCGTGTTCCCGTGTTCATTCTCTGCACCGGGCTGTCGGAAAATTCTGATTTCGCGGCTTCCGCGAGATCGTGAACATGTACGGTCTTTCGGTCAAGAAGCGCTCGGCTAGCAGGGGTTCTCGCGCCCGTGCGCTGAAACTCCGGGGCGGGCGCAGTTCCGAACGATGCCACCAATCGGTGGCCGTCGCCTTCAATGAGGCGGATCTGTGCGTCAGTTGCCTCGCAGAGCTGCGCCGCGCTCGCCGCAACCGCATTGAGCACAGGCTGGATATCCGTCGGCGAGCTGGCAATGACGCCCAAGATTTCACTCGTCGCAGTTTGCTGCTCTCTAGCCTCGGCAAGCTCCCGATCACGGGACTCAAGCTGCGTAGTGACGCGCTTCAACTCTTTCTTGAGTCGGTTAAGCTCAGCTGCCGTCGGGCTCTTTTTCTTTTTTGTAATCCCTACTCGGGCCATCTGGGATCTCCTAAAAGAATTTTTGACCACAGAGACGTAGAATTCACATGGTTCGACAGGCTCACCACGAGCGGAATTCTTTATAGCCGCGCATCCTGAGACTTAGTCGAAGGACGCGCCCTCAGTGCCTCCGCGGTGCAATGTCCAAATCCCTCTTTTCGGCTGAGCTGATTTGTACGCCAGGTCGTTGCTACGCGTCAAGGAAAGCAATTGTTACAAATGAACGTGAAGGGTGAAGGGTCAGGCGCCCGCTGGTTCGGCCGGAAATAAGGGGATAAGTCCAATTTTCTAATTCTCCTTGCGTGGTCGCCCACGTGCGCGCAGCGTGGACTTTAATCCCAATTGCGTAGCGGTACTCGTTTTCCAACTTTCGTTCCCAAAAGGACGCCCCCGCTGCGCTGATAATCGCAACTCCTCCAGCTCCGTCATTGTCAGCGCGTCATTGACGAATGACACCCAATCGGTTGGCTTAGGAACCGGCCATTCCGATAACACCACGTCTGGTCGCTTCGTGGTTCCCGTCACGCTCCCAAACAGGCTCGACCAACGCCACTCCTCTGCCCTTCGTACCAATTCAGCCCGCAGGGGATTTTGCTCCACGTACCGACATACCGTCAGAAAATGTTCATCGTTTTGTATGGGGAAGGATTTGTAAGTGCCCTGATACAGATGGCCGCTGCCCACGCTATTGTGATGTAGATGCCAGCGCCGAACGTGGGTTGTGGTTAGTCGCTGGATCACTAGTGTCCCAACGTTATTCGAATAAATTCAGCTGATTAGGCGCAAGGCGCTGGATATCATCGGTGACGATTTGATTAAGTAGTTGATCTAATGGGATTCGTTCGAACATATAGTGAGGCTCAAGATCTGTAATATTTCATACAAGCTGGCCGAGAGATTGAGCCGCTTTTTGACGATGGCGACGAGCACGTAAACCGAGACAGCAATCCAGATTTGAGTCTTGACCGCGTTCTCGGAGGTGCCGAAGAAGACTTTGATACGCAGGTGTTGCTTGATCCATTTGAAAAACAACTCGACCTGCCAGCGGCAACGATACAGATCGGCGATGGTCAATGCCGGCAAGGTGAAATTGTTGGTGAGGAACACCAAGCGTTTGCCCGTTGTCGGGTCCTTGAATCGGACTCGACGCAGCGGCGTGTCGAAGTCTTGTTTGGAGTAAAAGCCGGTGAGCACGATGGTCTGATCGCAAATCAACCCGGTGCTGCGATCGACGGGATACGAGTAACGGCGCTGGGCTTTGAGATTGGACTTGGCGCGGGTGACGAAGAAGCTTTTCGCCTCGTGCAGTTGAAAAAGCCGATCGAAGTCGATGTAGCCCCGGTCCATGATGTAGAAAGCGCCGGGCTCGGGCAATAGCAGATCCAGAACGTTGACGTCGTGCAGTTTGCCATCGCTGATATGGATGAACGAAGGGATATTGCCACGCAGATCCAACAGCGTGTGCAACTTGATGGCCGCCTTGGTCGAGCGAAACGGCGCCCAGGGAAATACCGATAGGCACAGATCGATGGTGCTGGCATCCAGAGCATAGACAGTGTCTTTCAAATCGACGCCAAACGGTTCTGCGGCATAAAGACGACGGGCGATTCCAATCAGCGACTGGGCAAAGTCGGCGTAGACGCGCCAGTCGCGCACCGCGTTGGCATTGGCCAAGGTGTTGCGGGCTACACTGCTGCGGATGCCCATGTGATAGAGCTTGCCCGCCTGCGCTCCCAGGCACGCTTCGATGTCGCGCAGGCTTTCTCGATAAGTCAGCTGGGCAAAAGCCATGGAAAGATATTGATCGAGACAAGAAAAAGTCTTGACCTTGTGTTCGCCCCCGTAACGCGCTACGCAGCGACGAAACGTTGTCAACGGCAGATGTTCCATGATCTGCGCGAATACCAACTTGCCTATATTCATCGATGCCCCCTGCGAGTGAGTTCCTCGCAGGATGGCAAATGTCAGTGGTATCGTTCAAATCGAGACCAAAGTAAATCATGATTTTTCTATTGCATTTCAATCAGTTGTTGCTGAGCAATCGGTCAACGTTGGGACACTAGTGTCGCTGGATAAACTTTCCCAGATCTCCGTCCCTCGCCGGCCTCAAGACCAAGTGCCAGTGATTAGGCATGATGCAATAGGTGAATATTTGCACCGAACTCAGCTCTGCGGTTTCGCCAATGACGCGCCCGAACGCTTGATAATCTAGATCCTTCTCAAAAATCCTCGATCGCGCATTAGCCCGATTGAGTACGTGGAAGATCACATCCGCTGGCGCAACACGAACCGTGCGAGGCATGACGCAAGCCTATTACAAGTCGCTTGGAGACTTCAATAATTGGACTTATCCCCTTTTTCCCGTCCCGACCCAGGGCATTTAGCGAGGTATCATAACGAGGTTGCCATGTATGCCTCTTTCACCTATTATGTATGCACTGCAATTAGGATTTGTTTGGAGGTCAAAATGGCAGCGCGAGAAAAATTGAAGCGCAAATCCTATTTTGTCGATGAACGCGCGCTTAGCCGTGCCAAAAAAGCTCTCGGGGTCAAAACCGAGGCTGAGGTGATCCGGTTATCCGTCGAGCGTATCGCCGAAATGGAGGAGTTTTGGAAGTTTATGAAAAAAACTCGCGGGTCGCTCCCGCCTGGAAGCGTGGAGAAATCCTAGTTGGCCATAGCCATTCTGGATACCAGTGTTTATATCGATCACTGGGAACGCGGGTTGTACCAGGACACACTGGATAATCTCAGGCGAGCCTATCTTATCCGCCACTCAGCAGTGGTCTTATCAGAGCTTCGGCGCGGCGCCCGCGGGCGTAACGCCGAGCTACTGGTCGCCAAGCTTTTTGAATTGGCCACCGTCCGATGGGAGCCTTCGGTGGCCGACTGGTGGGAGGCAGGCAGGCTTGTCCGCAGCATCGGGGACAAGCAAGACTGGGACATTAACAAGCGGCGAGACTTCCAAAACGATGCGTTGATTGCACTCACCGCTCGACGCTACGGAGCAACTGTCGTTACCGCCAATAGCTCAGACTTCGAGTTGCTTCGATCGGCGCTGCGCATTGCGGTTCTCCCCGCCAGCTGAAGACTCCACGAATCCGAATCCACAAGTCCCGCTTTTTTACTCCCAATCAATCGTAGATAACAAAAAGAGGAATGTCCCCTTTATTGTTTCCAACTCCTAGGCACCCGGCGGGCGAAGGCCCTGGCTTTTTTGCGCCGCTTGATCCATCTCTTCAGGACTAATGAGAACCGTCGCTTTGACCTGAACCGCCCCGGCAGCATTAGCCGCGAGTGATAGCGCCGCGGCGCTCACGTTGTCTGGAAAATCAGCGATTGCGTAAACGTCCGTGTCGCCAAACGCAAAATAAAGCGTCTCCAATTTGCCGCCGACAGTGCCGAAGAGCTTTTCCACGGTTTGCCGTCGCTTGGTGCCGCCGTCACTGACAAGCCCCTTGATTCCGTCCCTGGTAAAAGATACCTGCATAAGAAACTTGGCCATAACCACCTCCCTAGTTTCGATACCCTTTTTAATTCATCACGGCGCCTCCGCTCAGCGGAAGCGAAGACCCCGAGTTCGCGTGAGGCTTCTCTTAACGGTTTAGCTCCTTCCCTGTTAAGCTAACCATTAGACCATCTTGCGCATCTCCTCGATCGAGAAGGCCCGGACAAATTTCATTTTCACATTGCCTAACGACTGGATAATCGCCATGAACTTGTGGATTGGCTCAGGGCCCTCGGCCTCGACGACGATTGCGGCGTCGTGAGGTCCGCCGGGCGTGTAAAAGAGGTCTTTGACCTGGACACCGAGCTTCGCCGCCTCGGCCTTGGAAGCCTCGGCTCGGTTTGGCGAGTCCTTGATCCCGCGCCGGCCTTGATCTGTATAATCCACTAAAATAACTCCCCTAGGCATAAAGCACCTCCTTTTTAAATTTCTTGTGGCACTCGTTCCCTGGTGAACGATCGCGAAACCTTGACAGATTCGCAACGCAACTTTTTTGAACTAAGATCAAAAAAAGCCAGCCCACTCTGGCACCGGGGTACCAGAGCGGCTGGCTCTAAACTCTTCTGTTCATTTCTCCCTCCGAAAAACGCTTCGAGTTAATTCGTCGGCCGCAGATTACACTAGAGATCTTCTCAACGATGGAGGCAGCACTTACTTTGAGAGCCCTATCACAGCGAAAAACTCAGTCAAGCAGGTTTTGCATTTCTTCCGTGCGCATTTATTTAATTGCTTCATCGGCAAGATGAACGGCCTCGCGAGACCAGGCGCGTCTTTGGGCAACTCGCGGATTTTCCCTGGCCCAGAATCTGCCTTAACTGCTCCGCTGTTTAGCAAACTGCTTTAGCGATTGCAGATCATTTACCCAGTCGCGTGCAGAGCGACACCATCCTTGTGATCTGGGCCTTAGCTCGGCGCGCTGGCGTGACGTCCGACGCGAATGTTGAACACTTGGGGGTCGCTCACCGCCGCCGAATAGATCGGCGTGCCGCACTCAGGGCAGAATGCTTGGGCCCGCTTGGCGCCGCTTTCGGCGGTCTTTACATAAATTGTCGGTTGTCCGCCTGCCAATTGAAACGCTTCCTTGGCGGCGGCAACGCTGGTGCGAAAGGCTGTCCCCGATAACGTCTGGCAATCCGTACAGTGGCATATCCCAACCTTGTCCGGATCGATTTCCGCACTATAAGTGATATAGCCGCAATGGCATCCGCCGTCGATCTTAATCATATCGCTCTCCTCTTCATTCATTCACGGGGAAAAGGGGACATTCTAGATTTCTAATTTCTTTTTCGGCCGTCCTCTTGGTCTGAGACTCGCTGCCAAACCAAATTCCATGGCCACGCGAGATGTCCAGGCACCTGAACCATATGGGGCCCCGCGATTCACGCTGCGCCTCACTTCCTCCAGTTCGGACGCTGTGAGCGGCTGATTAACCCATTCAAGCCAATTCTCAGGACGTTCCACTGGACCGGGAACAATCCCTTCGATCGGACGGACTGGATTCCAATGGCGCAGACTCGACCAGCGCCAGTCTTCTGATCTTTCTACCAGACCGGCTCGCAACGGATTTCGCTCAATGTAACGTAACACGGTAAGCAAGTGATCATCCTGCTCAATCGGAAAAGCCTTGAATCGACCTTGCCACACGTGACCGTTAGAGTGGTAATGCTGATGATAGCGCCTTACATGGGTCGTCAGAAGCCATTGCATCCAACGTCCGAGATCGCGATCCGAATACGGCCACAGAGAAATATGGAAATGATTCGGCATGACGCAATAGGCAAGTACGCGCATTGGAATCCGGACGCAGGCCGAGCCAATCAAATCCACAAAGGCTTGATAGTCAGTGGCCTTATGGAATACCTCATTCTGCGCGTTGCCGCGATTGATGACGTGATAGCAGACGCCTCCGACCGAGGCGCGGCCCGTTCGTGGCATACCGCTATATACTTCTGTCACTCCCGCCGAGACAAGGGGAAAAAGGAATGTCCCCTTTTCTGTTTGAAGCTTTTTTCTGATGCCGTTACTATGAACCCATGAATCGGGCGCGCAAGACACGACGATCCTCGGCGCTGCCACGGAAATATCGAAGGTTTCTCGAAAATAGTCCGTCCCCGGCGCTTGCCGAAGCGAATTTCACCCGCCTGGTCGAAAGCGGCGGCGCAAAGGCGTTGGATAAGATTTCACGCGCCGACTTGCCGGGCTTGTTCGGCGTCTTGGGCGGCAGTTCGTTTTTGAGCGACGTGTTGATTCGACAGGGTAGAAATTGGCCGGAACTTCTTAGCCGCCAGGTTAAAATCAAGCACAAGCGGCTGGTCAAGCACCTTAAAGAATTATCGGCACGCGCTAAAAAAGCAAGATCCTTCGATGATTTGTGCGCGGCGCTTCGCCAACACAAACAGCGCGAGTACCTGCGCATCGGCGCGCGCGATCTGCTAGCTGCGGTGACCATGGAAGAAACCGTGCGCGAGCTCACCGCGTTGGCCGACGCGTCGCTGGAAGCGGCTTACCGATTCTGCCGGGCCGAAGTAGAACAGGATTACGGCGTCCTCAATCTGCCCGCGACCGACAAGCCCAACTCCTTCGTCGTGCTCGGCATGGGCAAGTTGGGCGGCGGTGAGCTCAACTTCAGCTCGGATGTTGATGTGATCTACCTCTATGAAGATGACGAAGGTGAAAGCGCCGGCGGACGGAAGGGCAAAGTCGGTCCGCGGGAGTTCTTCAGCGCCATCGGCCAAAAAATCATTCACGCCATGGGTGACATCACCGAAGACGGCTTCGTGTTTCGCATCGACCTGCGGCTGCGCCCGCTCGGCGCCAACGGCCCCTTGGTGCAGTCGGTCAATTCGGCGATGCTCTATTACGAATCGTGGGGCCAATGCTGGGAGCGCGCGGCGTTGATCAAGGCGCGGCCGGTCGCCGGGGATATTGAATTGGGTAGGAGCTTTCTCAAAGAAATAGAACCGTTTATCTACCGGCGCTATCTCGACTACACCACCGTCGAGGAACTGCGCCACATGAAGCTGCGCATCGAAAATGAACTGCTCACGGGTGACGAAAAATTGCGCAACCTCAAACTCGGTTGCGGCGGCATCCGCGAGATCGAGTTTTTTACCCAGGCACTGCAACTGGTCAACGGCGGTTACGAGCCAAAATTGCGCGGACCGAGCACGCTGCCGGCTCTGGCCGAATTGGCCCGGCACAATTTTATTTCCGCCGAAGAACGCGACAGTCTCACCGAAGCCTACCGTTTTTTACGCCAAGCGGAGCATAAAGTGCAGATCGTTCAGGAAGCCCATGCCCACTCGGTCCCCGAAGGCAAAGACCAAGAACAAGCCTACGCGCGCCGCTTGGGTTATGAAAGCAAGGGCAAGCAAGACGAGCGTGAGCTGTTCTGGCGTGAACATCGCCACGTCACCCAGATCGTGCGCAGTGTTTTCGACCGGCTGTTCTATGGTGCCCAAAAAGAGAGCGAGAACGGCAGCGGCAGCGCTTCGATCTGGAACCACCTCGACAACCAAGAGCTGATCACTCGGGAATTAGCCGAGGCCGGCTTCGCGGAATCGGAGAAAGCCTACGAAAATCTGCTCGCCGTGCGCGACGGCGAAGTGTTCTCGCCGCCAAGTCCGAAGCGATTGAAGGTGCTCCGTAGCCTCGGTCCCGCGCTCATCGCCGAGATCACCAAATCCGGCGCGCCGGATCAGGCGCTCTTTAATCTGGCGCAATTCACCCATCGCATCGGTGGCCGCACCGGTTTTTTAACTCTGCTGGCCGAGAAGCCGGAAACCATGCGGCTCTTGATCACGCTGTTCGCCGACAGCCAATTTCTTACCGATCTCTTTTTGCAGCGGCCCGAGCTGATCGATACCCTGATCCGGGTCGATCTGACCCATATCGAGAAAAGCAAAGCCGCGATGCTGCGCGAACTGCGCGCGGCGCTCGGCGCCTGTGACGACAATATTGAAGCCAAGCTCAACGCCCTGCGCCGGTACAAGACCGAAGAATTCATCCGCATCGGCCTGCACGACTTGGGCAGCAGCATCGAACTGGTGCCGACACTAAAGCAGCTCTCCGACTTAGCCGATACCTGTTTGCAAGCGGCGCTCGATATGACGCTCGCCGAGCTCAGTGAAAAATATGGCGCCGTAGCCAACGGCAAGTTCGCCGTCATCGGCGGCGGCAAGCTGGGCGCGAGAGAGATCGACTACAACTCCGACCTGGACCTGGTTTTTATTTACCAAGCTGCGGAAGATGCCCAAAGCGCCGGCGGTTCCCAGGGCAAGCTGCCGGCCCACGAATTTTTCGTCCGGGTTGGCCAGAAGCTGCCGACCTACCTTTCGGCGCTCACCGAGGAAGGCATCGCCTATAAAGTTGACATGCAGTTGCGCCCGTCTGGTAAGTCCGGCCCGGTCGTCTGCTCCTTGGCCGCCTTTCGGGATTATCACCAGAGCGAGGCCCAGCTATGGGAACGCCAGGCGCTGATCAAGACCCGTTTCATCGCCGGCGACCATGGATTGGGAAAGGCGGTCGAGAAGATCATCGAACGATTCGCTTACGGCTCGGGGCTGCCCGCCGACGGAGTCGGCGAGATTCATCATCTGCGCGTGCGCATGGAGCGCGAGCTCGCCGGCGAAGATGACAACCGGTTTAATCTCAAGAAAGGCCGGGGCGGCTTGGTCGACATCGAGTTTCTAACCCAGATGTTGCAACTCGCCCATGGGCATCGTTTGCCCAAGCTGCGCCAGCGCGCAACCCTCGATGCGATCAAGGCGTTGGGAAATGCCCATATTCTCCCAACCCGCCAATCCCAACTGCTCGCCGACGGCTATCTTTTTTTACGCCGCCTCGATCACCGTTTGCGCTTGGAGCGTGACCAGTCCATCGACGCCTTCGACGCAAATCCGGGCCGTGTCGAGGGTATCGCTAAAGCGCTGGGCTATGGCGACGGAAAGAAAACCGCTAGAAGATCGATGCCAAAGTCGGGTGAAAAACTCTTGCAGGACTACCAAGCCCGCCGCGAAAAAATCCGGGCCTGCTATGAGCGCTACTTCCTAACCAAGCCACCCTAGCGCGCGAAGCCGTAACCCAAACGCGGAACATCTCCCGCAAAGCATGCCCTGAGCTAAA
>Ga0326597_10005793_pt1 | contig 17073 bp, 14 predicted proteins | sample RVTome_12_FD_203789 | JGI IMG/M metagenome (GOLD analysis project Ga0326597, IMG submission 203789) | Soil microbial communities from uranium-contaminated site in the Upper Colorado River Basin, Wyoming, United States - RVT100D185 | ecosystem: Environmental > Terrestrial > Soil > Contaminated >...
AGACCGCTTCATTGCGCCAGCCGCGGCGGCCTGCGATGACCAGGCCGGGCACCTGATCTGGCGGCATGCGGCGCAGAATTTCGTCCCAGGTGTCAAGCAACAGCGCGTGGTTCTTGCGCGGCTCGATGGTGCCGAGGCTCACGAAATAGGGGCGCGGCAGCGCGTTCAGCGGCGGCAGCGCGCCCGTGTCAGGCGTTGCCAGATCGACACCCAGATGCGCCACCACAAGCTGCGGGCAGTGCCGCCCCGCGGCATGGCGCAGGATGTCGTCGCGCGTTGCCGCCGAATTGCACAGGATCACATCCGCATGTGTCAGCGTCGCGGCAAGTTTCGCAGCAAAGCGCGCCGGTTCGCCCTGCCGGGCGAATTCGGGAAAGTCGAGCGGCACCGTATCGTGCAGCATCACCGCCAGCCGCAGCCCCGGCACCTGTTTCATCTGGCCCAGACGGCGCTGCGAAAGGTTGCTCAGACCAATGTTGTAGGCCGTGCCCCCCGCCGGCAACGCCTTGGCCAACAGCGCCCGCAGCCGCCAGCGCGGTGCCCGCGCCACCGCCAGCGCGCGCAAGCCAGCCTGCAGCCGCGCCCGCGCGTCGCCGCGCCGCAGCAACCGTTTCGGCCATCCCGCCTGGGGCAGCGTTTCGGGCGCGGCCAGCCAGCCCTGCACATCGGCCGCCGCAGCACCCGGCAGCAGCAGCCAGCCGTAACGGTCGCGCGCCAGCAGCCACAGCGGCACAGGTTCGGCCGACAGGGCGCGAAGGTAGGCGGCCTCGACCCGGTCCACGCCGGTCAGTGGCCCCAGCCCGGCGCGCGATACCAGCCGGGTGATGTCCAGCACACGCGCCGCGGGGCTAGCGCGCATAATGCCCGTGCTGCTGCCAGCGCCAGGCATCTTCGATCATCTGCGCCATGGCCGAGCGCCGCGGCTGCCAGCCCAGTTCGTGCAGCGCCCGCGCCGAGCCGCAGACCAGTGCCACCGCATCGCCCGCGCGCCGCGGCCCCTCGATCAGCGGCACCGCGCGGTTGGTGACGGCGCGTGACGCCTCAATGACCTCGCGCACCGAAAAGCCGGTGCCGGTGCCCAGGCAGAACACCCGGCTGCCCTTGCCTGCGGCCAGCCATTGCAACCCCAGCACATGCGCCTCGGCCAGATCCATCACATGCACATAGTCGCGGATGCAGGTGCCGTCGGCGGTGGGGTAATCGGTGCCATGCAGGGTCAGCGCCGGACGCCTGCCTTCGATCGCATCCAGCATCAGCGGCACCAGATGCGTTTCGGGGCGGTGAAATTCGCCCACCTCGGCCTCGGGGTCGGCGCCGGCGACATTGAAATAGCGAAAGATCACGCTGCGCAGCCCGTGTGCCGCGCCGAAATCGCCCAGCATCTGTTCGATCGCGAGCTTGGAGGCGCCATAGGCGTTGATTGGCGCCTGCGGGGTGTCTTCATCCAGCACCACGCCATCCTGATCGCCATAGGTGGCGCAGGTCGAGGAAAATACGAAATCAAGGCAGCCCGCCGCCACTGCCGCCTCGATCAGTGTCAGCGAGGACAGCACGTTGTGGCGCCAGTAAAGCCCAGGTTCGCGCATCGCCTCACCAACCTGGCTGAGCGCCGCAAAGTGCATCACCGCAACCGGCTTCCAGCGCGCAAACACCGCATCCAGCCGGGCGCGGTCGGCCAGCTCGCCCTGCTCGAACGGGCCGAACTTCACGGCGTCGCGCCAGCCGGTGATCAGGCTATCATAGGTCACCGGCACATAGCCGGCTGCCGCCAGAACCTTGCAGGCGTGCGCGCCGATGTAGCCCGCGCCTCCCGTGACAAGAACATGCCTGGTCATGAAAACTACTCGGCCGCGGCCTTCATGCTTTCAATCTCGGCAAGATAGCGCGAAAAGTCCTCGCGCAGATCCTCGCGCGCCAGACCGAAGGCAACGGTGGCCTGCAGGAACCCCGCCTTTGATCCGCAGTCAAACCGCGTGCCGCGGAAACGATAGCCGTAAACCGGCCCGCCCGAGACGATTTCCTGCGCGATCGCGTCGGTCAGCTGAATTTCGCCGCCCGCCCCGGCCTTCAGGCGGTTCAGATTGTGCATCACGCTTGGCGTCAGGATGTAGCGCCCGATGACAGCAAGGTTGGACGGTGCGTCCTCGGGCCTGGGCTTTTCGACAATGCCTTTCGTGCGCACGATCGCCCCCATGTCTTCGGCAATGTCGAGCACGCCGTAGGCCGAGGCCCGCGCCGGGGTCACCTCCATCGTCGCGACCATGTTGCCGCCGGTTTCGGCATAGGCCTCCATCATCTGCTGCAGGCAGGGCTTTTCCGCCGCAATCACGTCATCGGTCAGGATCACCGCGAAAGGTTCGTTGCCCACCAGCCGGCGCGCGCACCAGACTGCGTGGCCAAGCCCAAGTGGCCGATTTTGCCGCACATAGGCAATCGCGCCGCTATCCATGTTGGTGCTTCGAAGTTCCTCAAGCGCTGCGGTCTTGCCGGATTTGCGCAGGCTGTTTTCAAGCTCGGGCGCGTCGTCGAAGTAATCCTCCAGTGCGGATTTGCCGCGCGAGGTGACAAAGATGAATTCGCGGATGCCAGCGGCGCGGGCCTCGTCGATCGCGTATTGGATCAATGGCCGGTCAACCAGCGTCATGATCTCTTTCGGAATCGATTTCGTGGCTGGCAGGAAACGGGTGCCGAGCCCCGCAACCGGAAAAATTGCTTTTGTAACCTTGCGTTTCATCTTGCACCTTGCCTCCGCCTGCCGGACGGCAGACGCCACACTTATGCATAAAGCCTGTTTGGCCGCCGTAATTCAAGCCAAGCTCTGGCCTGCGGCCGGTTATCGCAGGCAATCGTGACTTTTTTCTGCGGTCGGCGCGGCTGAAAGCGTCAGACGCAACGGCAGGTCATGAAATCGGGCGCAGCGCGGCCAGGCGCGCGGCCTCATGCGCCTGTCGCGTCGCAAATCGGGCGGGGCGCGGGCTGCGGCATCCGGGGTCGGCGGCGCCCCAGAGGCCACCGCGTTGCACCCAGACCCCTGCGGCAGTGAACTGCAGCCGGTGGCGCCGAAACGTCGGGCCGAACAGCAGCAGGGTTGCAACGGCGCCGCCCGCCACCGCCTGTGCCGCCGCGGCGCGCAGACGCCGCACCTGCCATGGCCGGCCTGCGAACAGGCGCCCCGGGCGCTGTGTTGCTGGAAACCGCTGAAACCCGGCGGCAGCGGCGGGCAGCGCAGGCAACGCCTGCAGCGGACGCGTGGCGCCATCGCGCAGGCCGGCCTCAAGCGTGGCCAGCAGGGCCGCAACGTCGCGCGGTTCGATGAAACCGGCCAGCATCAGCCGCAGCAGCCGCGCCCGCTGCCCTGCCCGCAGCCGCGCCCGCGCGGCATCCACACCCGCGCGATCCACGCCCGAAAGCGCGTGCTTGCGCCAGAACACCGCGCTTGAGGCGCCGATTTCGTGCAGGTCAAGCGGCACCCGCGTGCCGCGCCGCTGCGGGCCTGCGGCCAGCCCGTGATGCACCTGCGCCAGCGGCACCACCGCCGTCGCCAGCCCCGCGGCTGCAAGGCGCATGTTCACATCGGTTTCGTCCAGAAAGTAGCGAAACGCCGGGTCGAACCCGCCGATCCGGGCCAGCACGTCGCGGCGAAAGGCGCAGTTGGTGCCTTCGGTGCGCAGCGCCCGCCCCGGTCTGGCCGCGTGCAACGATACCGCCACAGGGTCCACCGGCAGCGCTGTGACCGCGCCGAACATATCGGCGGTGCTAGCCTGCCATTGAAACCGCAGCCCGTCGGGCCCGCGCACGAAGCCGCCTGCCGCAGCAACCGCGGGGTTGGCGAAGGGCGCGCTCAGACGCGTCAGCCAAGTGGGCTCGGGCACCGCGTCGTCATCGAGAAAAGCCACCACCTCGCCCGCGGCGACCGCCAGCCCGGCATTGCGCGCCGCAGATATGTTCGCGCGCTCGAACGCCACCAGCTTTGCGGGAAAGCCCTCCGCCGCTGCCAGCCCCGCCGCATCGGCCACCACGATCAGCTCGAAATTCGCGTGATCCAGCTGCGAAACCCCCAGCAGCGCGCGCGCCAGATGTTCGGGCCGCCCGCGCGAGACGATGATCAGGCTGGTCGGCGGCGGCGCGCCCGCGGTCATTCCAGCCCCATTGCCGCCATCATCGACTCGATCCTGGGCACGTCGCTGGGGTTGTTCAGCTCCCAGAACTGGCGGCCGCGCGCTTCGACCTCGACGCAAAGCACCCGGCGGCCGTTTTCCAGGAACCGCAGCTGTTCCAGCCCCTCCAGCGTTTCCAGCGGACCGACTGGCCAGCCCGGGTAGGCCAGCAGCGTTTCCGGCCGGTAGGCGTAAACGCCGACGTGGTGAAACACCGGTGTCGGCGCCTCGGCGGCATATTCGCGCTCGGTAAAGGGGATCACTTCCTTGGAGAAATAGAGCCCGCGGTTGCCGGCGCCGAACACGGCGGTGGTGCCGCCGACCCGCCCCGCCGCGCGGTCGGCGCGCAGCGAAGACAGCATTGCCCCCTCGCAGCGCAGCACCGGGGTGGCAAGCTCGGCCTGCGGGTCGGCGCGCAGCCCGGCCACCAGGTCTTCGACAAACCATGCCGGGGTCAGCGGCGCATCGCCTTGCAGGTTCACGATGATGTCGTATGGCTCGTTCAGATTGCGCAGTGCCTCGGCGCAACGTTCGGTGCCGTTGGCGCAGTCGGGCGAGGTCATCACCACCTCGGCACCAAAGCTTTCGGCCTCGGCGCGGATGCTGCCGGCGTCGGTGGCCACCACCACGCGCTCAACCCCGGCCACCGCCATTGCCGCATCCCAGCTGCGGCGGATCAGCGTCTTGCCTTGCCCACTGGCACCGCGCAGGCTGACCAGCGGCTTGCCCGGGTAGCGGCTGGACGCATAGCGCGCCGGAATGACGACAAGCACGCTCATGCAGGCATCAGCAGCACGCCGGGCGCATAGGCGATGAAGAACGGGTTTTCGAAACCCGGCTTGCCGTAGGTGAAGGGGCCATGGTTGTCGTAGCGCACCATTTCGCCGCCGGCGCCGCGCAGCACCGCATCGCCCGCCGCAGTGTCCCATTCCATCGTGCGCCCCAGCCGCGGGTAAAGATCGGCCTCGCCGGTCGCCACCAGGCAGAACTTCAGGCTTGACCCCGCCGAGGTCATGTCGCGCGCGGCATAGCGGGCGATGTAGTCATCAGTCGCGGCATCGCGGTGCGATTTCGAGGCCACTACCATCAGCGCGCGATTGTCGGGCATCGACACCGAAATCGGCTTTTGCTCGCCGGGGTGGTCCTTGTCGAAGGTGCCCAGTTCCTCGACGCTGCGGCCATCGGCCAGCGTGTAGAACAGCCGCCCCTTGGCGGGGGCGTAAACCACACCGCGCAGCGGCTCGCCGGCTTCGACATAGGCGATGTTCACGGTAAACTCGCCACGCCGCTGCACGAATTCCTTGGTGCCATCCAGCGGATCGACGATCAGGAAGGTGCTGGCGATCTGGCCGTGGCTGTCGGCCTGTTCTTCGGTGATCAGCGCAAGGTCGGGAAACGCGGCGCGCAGCCCAGTCGAAATCAGCGCGTCGGCGGCCTCGTCAGCCTCGGTCACCGGGCTGGCGTCAGACTTGGCGCGCACCTCGAAATCGGGGGCCGCGTAGATTTCCATGATCCTGTCGCCCGCTTCCAGCGCAAGCCTGCGCATCACGGTGGCAAGTCGTTCAAAGTCAACCATGAAATCTCTCCGATAGGCGGCGGTCAGGCCGATTGATCCGGGGGCGGGTTCATCTTATGCTCTGCCGTCAAGGGAACGGCAAGTTTTCCCGGCAAGAATGCGTGGGGCGATTGTCGCCAGCGCCGCAGAAGGCAGGCCATGTTCACGCCGAAACGACGCAAGGGCACGATTTCGACGGCCTTCAGCCTGCTGGAACTGATGTTCCATGCCACGGTCCGCTCGATCCGCAAGAACCACGGCAACGCGATGATCGGCCTGCTGATGAACATGATGCAGACCATCCTGCTGGTCATCACCTTCTATGTGATGTTCGATATCCTGCACTTGCGCGGCAGCGCCATCCGCGGCGATTTCATGCTGTATATCCTATCGGGCATCTTCATGTATCTGACCCATACCAAGACCATGGGCGCGGTGCTGGGGTCCGAAGGGCCGACCTCGGCGATGATGAAACATTCGCCGATGAACACCGCCGTCACCATCGCCTCGGCGGCGCTTGGGGTGCTTTACATCCAGGTGCTGTCGCTGGCCTTCGTGCTGTTCGTCTATCATGTCGGCTTCAGCCGTATCGAGATTTCGCAGCCGGTCGGCGCCTTTTCGATGCTGCTGCTGTCGTGGTTTACCGGCATCGCCTTCGGCACCGTGCTGCTGGCGGCCAAGCCCTGGGCGCCGGAAATCGTCAGCGTGTTCCAGCAGCTTTACAGCCGCGCCAACATGATCGCTTCGGGCAAGATGTTCGTGGCGAATGCACTGCCGACGAAAATGCTGGTGCTGTTCGACTGGAACCCGCTGTTTCACACCATTGATCAGGCGCGCGGCTTCACCTTCATCAACTACAATCCGCATTATTCCTCGATCAGCTATCCGCTTTACGTCGGGCTGGCATTCCTGATGATCGGGCTGATGGGCGAGTTCTACACCCGACAGTATGCCTCGGCCAGTTGGGGCGCACGGCGCTAGGCCGCCCGGGCGCAGCAATCGCGCGAATCCGGCGCGTTTTCGCTGCGACAGCCCGGGTTTTCCACGCCGCAGGGCGCTTGCAGGGGGCGGAACCCCTCCTTATATACGCCCAGAAGCCGAAGCGGGGTGCCCCGCTACGGATTGAATCGAAAACCTGGGATCGGTGGGCAGGGGCCGTTTTCGGGCCTGTCCGCCACCACATCGCCGAAGGAAAAGGGTTGCAACATGGCCAAAGTCATCGGGATTGACCTCGGAACCACCAACAGCTGCGTCGCCATCATGGACGGTGCGCAGCCCCGGGTGATCGAGAACGCGGAAGGCGCGCGCACGACGCCCTCGATCGTCGCCTACACGGAAAATGAGCGCCTGGTGGGTCAGTCGGCCAAGCGTCAGGCGGTGACCAACGCCACCAACACGGTTTTCGCCGTCAAGCGCCTGATCGGGCGCCGCGTCACCGATGCCGAGGTCGAAAAGGACCGCAAGCTGGTGCCCTATACCATCGTCGATGGCGGCAATGGCGACGCCTGGGTCGAAGTGCGTGGCGACAAGTATTCGCCGGCGCAGGTTTCGGCCGTGATCCTGCAAAAGATGAAGGAAACTGCCGAAAGCTACCTTGGCGAAGAGGTCACGCAGGCGGTCATCACGGTGCCCGCCTATTTCAACGACGCACAGCGCCAGGCCACCAAGGATGCCGGCAAGATTGCCGGGCTTGAGGTGCTGCGCATCATCAACGAACCTACGGCGGCGGCGCTGGCCTACGGGCTCGACAAGAAAGAGACCAAGACGATCGCGGTTTACGACCTTGGCGGCGGCACCTTCGACATTACCATTCTGGAAATCGACGACGGCCTGTTTGAGGTGAAATCGACCAACGGCGACACTTTCCTGGGCGGTGAAGATTTCGACATGCGCATCGTCACCTATCTTGCGGATGAATTTCGCAAGGAACACGGCGTTGATCTGTCGAAGGACAAGATGGCGCTTCAGCGGCTGAAAGAAGCTGCGGAGAAGGCCAAGATCGAGCTCAGCTCAAGCCAGCAGACCGAGATTAACCAACCGTTCATCAGCATGGATGCCAAATCGGGCACGCCGCTGCACATGGTGATGAAACTGACCCGCGCCAAGCTGGAAAGCCTGGTGGGCGATCTCATCAAGGCCTCGCTGAAGCCCTGCGCCAACGCGCTGAAAGACGCCGGCGTTTCCAAGGCCGACATCGACGAGGTGGTATTGGTCGGCGGCATGACCCGCATGCCCAAGGTGGTCGAAGAGGTGACCGCCTTTTTCGGCAAGGAGCCGCACAAGGGCGTCAACCCCGACGAGGTGGTGGCGCTGGGTGCCGCGATTCAGGCCGGCGTGCTGCAGGGCGATGTGAAAGACGTGGTGCTGCTTGACGTCACCCCGCTGTCGCTTGGTATCGAAACGCTGGGCGGCGTGTTCACCCGCCTGATCGACCGCAACACCACGATTCCGACCAAGAAAAGCCAGGTGTTCTCGACCGCCGAAGACAACCAGAACGCCGTGACGATCCGGGTGTTCCAGGGTGAACGCGAAATGGCAGCCGACAACAAGATGCTGGGCATGTTCAATCTGGAAGACATCCCGCCGGCGCCGCGCGGCATTCCGCAGATCGAGGTGACGTTCGACATCGACGCCAACGGCATCGTCTCGGTCAACGCCAAGGACAAGGGCACCGGCAAGGCGCAGCAGATCACCATTCAGGCCTCGGGCGGGCTGACCGACGCCGAGATCGACAAGATGGTGAAGGATGCCGAGGCCAACGCCGAGGCCGACCGCGCCCGCAAAGAGCTGGTTGAGGCGCGCAACCACGCCGAAAGCCTGCTGCATTCGACCCGCAAGTCGCTTGACGAACACGGTGACAAGGTCGACGGCTCGACCGTCGAAGCGATCGAACTGGCAATGAAAGCGCTGGAAGAAACGCTGAAATCGGACGACGTCGGCAAGATCAAGGGCGGTGTGCAAAACCTGACCGACGCCGCGATGAAGCTGGGCGAGGCGATCTACAAGGCCAGCGCGGCAGAAAGCGCCGAAACCGACGGCGAAGACGGCCCGCGCAGCGTGGACGACGACATTGTCGATGCCGACTTTGAAGACCTTGGCGACAAAAAGCGCAAATAAGCGCCGGAACGTCCGTGCCGGTCTGCGCTTAGACGCGGGCCGGCACCGGCGTTTCCCTTAGGGGCGGCTCATGGCAAAACGAGACTACTACGACGTTCTTGGCCTTTCGCGCGGCGCGACTGCCGAAGAGATCAAGAAAGCCTATCGCGGCAAGGCGAAAGAGCTTCACCCCGACCGCAACCAGACCAACCCCGAAGCCGAAGCCAAGTTCAAGGAAGTGAGCGAGGCTTACGACGTGTTGAAGGACGACACCCGCAAGGCGGCCTATGACCGCTACGGGCACGCGGCCTTTGAAGGCGGTATGGGCGGTGGCGGCGCGCGCCAGCCTGGCGGCCAGGGCGATTTTGCCTCGGCCTTCTCGGATGTGTTCGAAGACCTGTTCGGCGATTTCATGGGCGGTCGCGGCGGCCATGGCGGGCGCAGCCGCGCCAGCCGCGGATCGGATCTGCGCTACAATCTGCGGGTGACGCTGGAAGAAGCCTATAGCGGCGTGCCGAAATCCATCACCGTGCCGGGTTCCAGCAGCTGCACCGCCTGCAACGGCACTGGCGCCGAAGGCGGCGCCGAACCGGCGGTCTGCCCGACCTGTTCGGGGTTGGGCAAGGTGCGCGCGCAAAACGGCTTTTTCACCGTCGAACGCACCTGCCCCACCTGCAACGGCGCGGGTCAAGTGGTCAAGAACCCCTGTCGCAGTTGCCACGGCGCAGGGCGGGTCGAAAAAGACCGCACGCTGCAGGTCAATATTCCCGCAGGTGTCGAAACCGGCACTCGCATCCGGCTGGCCGGTGAGGGCGAGGCCGGCATGCGCGGCGGACCGCCGGGCGATCTTTACATCTTTATCGAGGTGCGCGAGCACGCGATTTTCCAGCGTGACGGCGCGATGCTGTTTTGCCGGGTGCCGGTTTCCATGGCCAGTGCCGCGCTTGGCGGCGAGGTCGAGGTGCCAACCATCGAGGGCGGGCGTTCACGCGTCAAGATCCCCGCAGGCAGCCAGTCCGGCCGCCAGATGCGGCTGCGCGGCAAGGGCATGCCGGCGCTGCGCGGCGGCGGTCAGGCGGGCGACATGGTGATTGAACTGGCGGTGGAAACCCCGGTCAACCTGACCGCGCGGCAGCGCGAACTGCTGCGCGAATTCGAGGTCATCGACGCCGACAACAGCCCTGAAACATCCAGTTTCTTCAGAAAGGTCAAGACCTTCTGGGAAGGCATGAAGGGCTGAGCGGTGCCGCTCAGGCGCGCATCCAGGGTGGCAGCGCGCCGCGCATCAGGTGTTCGTGGTGCTCGATGGCGCGTTCGACCTTTGGGTAATAGAACAGCCTGCCGGCTTCCAGCACCAGTCCCGCGGTGCACAATTGGCGCAGCAGTCCCATCGAGTGCGACACGATGATCGCGCCGCTGTGGCGCAGGCGCTCGTGCAGGATCGCCTCGCTTCTGGCGCGAAAGGCGGCATCGCCGACCGAAGTGACCTCGTCGATCAGATAGGTATCGAAATGAATCGCCATCGATAGCCCGAAAGCCAGCCGCGAACGCATGCCTGAAGAATAGGTGCGCACGGGCAGGTGCAGGTGCTGCCCAAGCTGGGCAAACTCGCGCACGAAATCGACCATCTCGTCGGTGTCCACGCCATAGATGCGCGCGACGAATTTGGCGTTTTGCGCACCGGTCATTTCGGGGTGAAAGCTGCCGGCAAAACCCACCGGCCAGGAAATCGTGCCGGTTGAGACAATCTGCCCTTCGTCGGGGTCCATGGTGCCCGCGATCATTCGCAACAGGCTGGATTTGCCGGCGCCGTTGCGCCCGATCATCGCCACCGATTGGCCGCTCGGAAAGGTGAAGTTCAAATCCTGCGCCACGACCTTGCGGGTTCCGTTCAGCACGTAGGTCTTGGACAGATGGCGCAACTCGATCATCGGCGATCAGCGCCTGTCGCGCACGGCATAATAGATCAGCGCGGCGATCGCCCAGGCCATCAGCAGCGCGGCGGCGACCAGCGTGGTCAGCAGCAGCCGCTGCGGATAGATCGATTTTTCGGCGAGCGTCGGCTTGACATGCGCTGCCAGATATCGGCTTTGGCGCTGCGCCTCGGCCTGCGCCTCGTCAGAGGCCGCCAGCGCGGCAAGATAAGTCTTTTCGGCAAATTCGCGATCTACCGCCAGCCGCTCGTATTCCCCCACAAGGGTCGAATAATCCTCGACGCTGCTGTCGGCGCCGCCACCGAACTTCTGCCGCTCGCCGGCGATCAGCCCTTCGACGACTGTGATGCGGCGTTCGGCGTCGGCAATGCGCGGGTCGCCCTCGCGCGTCGTTTCGCGCAGCAGATGCAGCGAAATGTAGGATTCGGCCAGTTGCTGCTGCAGGTTGTTCAACAGCCCCATCTGGCCCTGAATGCTGGCCGTGGGATCGACGATCTGGGTGCGCGAGCGAAACTCGGTCATCGCCTGACGCGCCTGCTTCAGCCGGTCAACCGACTTGTCGAGTTCTTCCTTGGCGTAGCGCGTGGCATCGGCGCGGGCAATTGACGACAGCTCGTTGATCATCTGCGAGGATTCGTCGAACACCTGCTGCGCGATCAACTTCGCGTCGGGTGGCGCAAAGGCATGCACGCGAAGCTCGATCAGCCCGGTGCCGCTGTCATAGCTGATCTTCACCATGCGCTTCCAATAGGCGACCAGTTCCTCGATCGAACCGTCAGGGTCGAGGGCGAAGACCGGGTCGAACCCGGCCTTGGAATACAGCCCGCGCAGGTCAAGCTTGTCATCGAGCCGGCGCACCAGTTCCTGGCTTTGCAGGTATTCGTAAAGCACGCTGATGTCGGACGAACTGGTGCGCGAAAGCGCGGTCAACCCGCTCAGAAGCCCCAGCGCGGAAGATATTTCCTCGGACCGCACCGAAAAACCGACCGTCGAGGTGAACTGGTCCTTGGCGACGGCGAACATGTAGAACAGCGCCAGCAACGACGGAATGACCACCACCGCGACAAAACTGCCCATCAGCCCGAAATGCCGTTTCTTCAGTCGGGCAGGCCCCGCAGGTGCGGGAATCAGGTATGCAGCCCCCGGCGCGGCAGGCTTGGCATTGTCTTGCAAGGTGTTCAGGATGCCGTTCCTTTGGTCAGACCTGTGGCCGGGCGGCGTATTTGAACGGTTTACACTGGCCTGCGCAAGTGGTTTTGTTTCGCCGCCGATGCGGTGGGCAACAAGCGGCGCGGCGGCTTCGGCAGCAACGAAAGACTCGGTGATGACGGCATGATGCAGGCCCCCGGCAGGCGATCGACCCAGAGCCGGTTCCCCGGAACCCGGGCCATCGTGGCGCTGATGCTGCGCGAAATGGGCACCACCTACGGGCGATCGCCCGGCGGATACGCTTGGGCGATCATTGAGCCGGTGGCCGCGGTCGCGCTGCTGACCATCGTATTTTCGATCAGCTTTCGCTCGCCGCCACTTGGCAATGAATTCGCGCTGTTCTACGCCACGGGCTATCTGCCCTTTGTGATGTATTCCGACATCACCATGAAGATCGGGCAATCGATCCGCTATTCCAAACCTCTGCTGACCTATCCCCGCGTCACCTACATGGATGCGCTGCTCAGCCGCTTTGTGCTGAATGCGCTGACCCATGCAATGGTGTTCCTGATCGTCATGGCCGGAATTATCGTGCTGGATGACCTGAATCTGGTGCTGCGCTATGGTGCCATAGCGCAGGCATTCGGCATGGCGCTGGCGGTGGCGCTGGGGGTCGGCACGCTGAACTGCTATCTGTCCAGCACCTTCCCTGTCTGGGAACGAATCTGGGGCATCGCCAACCGGCCACTGTTCATCATATCTGGGGTATTCTTTTTGCTTGAAAGCGTGCCGGAACCGTTCCGCTCGCTGCTGCTGTTCAACCCGCTGACACATGTAATCTCGCAGATGCGCGCCGGGTTCTACAGCACCTATGATGCGCGCTATGTCTCGCCGCTGTTCGTTTACGGGCTTTCCGGGCTATGCCTGTTCATCGGCCTGGTGCTTTTGAACCGTTACCACCGCGACATACTGAACGAGGGTGGATAGATCGCGCATTGTCCGCCGCAAATGCTAATGTCAAGCAAGCGTCGTGGCCGCGACTGACGGCACGTGGGTGGGAACAAGGTATGCGTCAAAGCCTTCGTGCGCGGCTGCGGCGGCTTGCGCGTTTCGTTTTGTTGAGCAGAATTTAGCGCCGATAGCTGCGCGCGGCGCGCCATGGTGCGCGGTTCGATGCGGTTTACTACCGCGGCGCCTATCCCAAAATGAACTCGGTTTACCGGGCCATGCCGCAGCCGGCGCCGGAATGGCTGATCAAGTGCACCGACGGGGCTTTCGAGGTCGAATACAGCGAAGAGGCGAAGTCTTGTCTGTTTTCAAAGGTCAAATTCGACCGGGTGAAGGCGCATTTTGCGCCGCTCAACGCTCGCCTGGCCAAACGGCGCGGACCGTCTCTGCCCGGCTTTGCCGTCAGCCCTGCCGCGCATAGCACGACCTGTGTCTGTCGCGACGCGATCAACGCATCGTTCTGGCTGCGCTGCACCCGCTGGATATTCGCGCGCCAGAATTAGCCCGCCGCCACAACAGCAAAACGGAGCGCAGGTGTTCGATCTGCCGGTGTAGCGTGGGCATCAGTTGAAGATGAAGTCGTCTGCCGACCATTGCGCCAGGCCGAGCGAGGTGCCGTCGGCGGTTTGCACCCGCAGCGACTCGCCCTGCCAGACGATATCGGCGCCGTTGGTTTTTGGCCGGATCGACAATGCCGAAATATCATAGATTCGGCCCCAGCCCTGCAGGTTGATCCGGTCAAGGCCTGGCTGAAAATCTTCGATCAGGTCGCGCAACCCGTCGGCGGCGAACACGAAGGTATCGGCACCGGGTCCGCCGCGCAGGCGGTCGGCGCCGGTGCCGGCGATCAGCACGTCATCGCCAGCGCCGCCGTTCAACGTGTCATTGCCGCCGTAGCCAAGAATCATGTCGGCGCCGTTGCCGCCGGCCAAAACGTCGTCGCCCGCGGTGCCCGAAACGCGCGACGCCAGCCCGGCCAGCGCGATGGAAAGCTGACTGAGCCCCGGCTGCGTTGCCGAGGCGACGAAGATCTGCACATCACCGCCCACTTGCACGACAGAAAGGCCAGAGATGTCAGCGGCAGTCCAGCCCGCCTGCTGCGCCACTGAACGGTGGTGGTAAAGCTGGCCACCGGGCAGCAGCTCCAGCAGGCTGATGCCGTCGTCGCTGCCCGCGGCCAGCACGAAACCGCGGCCCGCGATGCTGAAGGTTTCCAGCTGCGCCACATGCTGGAACCGGGTCGCCAGCGTATCGGAAAGCTGGTCGGTGATGAAGAACACGCCGAGTTCATTCAGCCGCAGCACCGCCAGGCTGGAAGACAGGGTCGAGCCGGTGATGACATAGCTGTGCGCGCCGATCTGCAGCGTTTCCAGCACGTCAAGCCCGTTGATCCAGAGCCCGTCCTTGATGCCGATCGTATCGGTCAGCGTCAGTGCGCCGTCGCTGCCGACCATGAAACTGGAAAGCCCGCCTTCTGCCGTGGCGGCGCTGAGCACAAAGCTTTGCGCCCCGACGCGCAGGCTGATCAGGTCGCTGACCCCGGCAAGCGCCGATTTCGGCGTGTCGCTGACTTCGGCGGTCAGCACCGGCGTGCCATCCGCCCCGATGCGATAAAGGTTAAGCCCGCTTTGCGCCCAACCCGCTGTTGCCAGATAATTCTGACCGTCAAGCACGAACCCGGTAACGGCCGTGACCGAAACGCCGGTCTGCGCGGTCGGCAGCAGCGCCGGCCGTGGCGCAAGGCCGCCCTGCGGCTCGATGGCGCGCACATCCAGATACGCGCCGCGATCAGCGGCGCTGACCAGCAACGTTTCGTTCCCAAGCGGCAGGATCGTCGCGTCCGACAGCGCGAAGACGCCGCCCGGCGAGGTCAGTGGCACGGTTCCCAGCCTGGTGGCCGCGGCGCCTTGCTGCAGCGAAAACCACTGATAGCCGCCGGTCGCCGCAGACCCCGCATACAACCAGACCGAATCGTCCTGCCAGACCGGCGCGAATACCGCGATGCGCGACCAGTGCCCGAATGCGTCGCCGGTAAACCCGGCGCGAAGGCTGAACTCGAACATTCCCCCGTGCCCTTACCCCAGAATGCGCCCCCACGCGAAGGCAAGTCTGGGCGGGCAGGGTTAAGCGAGGCTAAGCCGATTCTGGCCTGAATGCGGCGCTTGCCGACAATTTGCTGCGGCGCGATGCCGGGCGGTCAGAGCCTGCCGAGAACCGCGGCAAGCCACAGCGAGATGCGGCCGGGCAGCCCCTGGCGATAGAGCCCGAGCCTGCGCATCAGTCGCAGTCGGCGCCCCAGGCCGGCGCCGCGCATGGCGGCAAAGTCTGCCAGCAGCGCGCGGTTTTCCGGCGTGAAGCGGTGCGCCGAGGCGCGCAGGGCCACGATGTTGATGCTGTTCCAATATTGATAGCGCCGCCGCACCAGTTGTACGAAACGGCGCGACTGGGCCCCCAGGCCGTGGTTGGCGCCGATCTGATTTTCGCCGTGCTGGCGATAAAGCAGCAGCGGTTCGGTGTCGAACAGCACCGCGCCGCCCGCTCCGGCGACGATCTGATAGGCCCACCAGTCATGCGCAATCACCTTGCGGGCCTCAAGGCTGGCGTCGCGCAACAGGTGGGTGGCGGCGCGGTTCAGCAGCATGGTATTGCCGCCGGCGATGTTTTGCACCAGCGCGTGCCGGAACCCCGGCTGGCGCTGCGGCAGCGCCGAAAGCCGGCGCCCTTCAAGCTTGGCATCGCAGACCAGCGAACGCCCGCAGGCGATGGCGGGCTGATCCGGCGCGGTATCGCGCAGCGCCCGGGCGCCGCGCTGCAGCCTGTCAGGCATCCAGACGTCATCTTGGTCGGCAAAGGCCACCATGTCGATGCTGTCGGGAACCTGGCGCAGAAGATGCAGGAAATTCTGCGCCGAACCGCGTTGCGGCCCGTCGATCAGGCGCAGGTCAAGTTCGGGATGCGCCGCCGCAAAGGCGGCGACGATCTCGCGGCTGGTGTCGGTGGAACCGTCGTCACTGACCACGATCAGCCGCGGGCGCAGGTGTTGCGCGGCAAGGCTGTCAAGCTGCGCATGCAGGTGCCTGGCGCCATTGCAGGTTGCCAGCAGTATCGCAATGGATGGGGCGGGGTCTGACGCGGTCATTGACCTTGGCACTGCAAATAATTGCGCCTTCTACCCAGCCCTCCGCGGCGCCGCAACGCCGAACTTCCCGGGGTCAACCGCCGGTAGGCCGGATTTGGCGCCTTTCGGCCTTCGCCGCGACGCCGCGGCCTGCGCAGCGGCAATGCCGGCGATCAACGCGCTATTCGCCAAACAGCGCTCATTTCGCCATTCAGCAAAGTTCAATGTTTGAGCCGCACTGTTTTTCCGCAGTCACGTGCACTGGCTTCGGGGGTTGGCATGGTTACGGGCGATGGCACGGCGGTTGCCGGGCTTGGCGGCAGCGCCGGCTATGGCGAGCTTGCCTTGGCGCGGTCTGACGACGGCGCGATGCAGCAGGACTGGTCGGCGGTGTTCGAGGACGGGCTGCACTATTTCGGCCGGTGGTTCGATGCGCGCGCGCTGTTCGTGAACACCAATGGCAGCGTGTCGTTCGGCGCGCCGGTCGAGGCCTTCCCCACCATTGCCAGGCGCAGGACAGAATCGTGCTGCACATTGCAGGTGCCGAGTTCGACCTTCTGCTCTGAATCCGGGCCCGGGCATGCGCGGGCGCGCGGCGCTGTTAACCATTCCTTCACCAGGCTGCGCCACGATCGCGCCATGCCCCGCGCCGCCGCCTTCTTTTTTGAAGCTGCCCTGCCGTTGTTTCGCACCGGAACCGACGAGGCGGCGGGCCGCGTGCTGGAACCGGGCGGGCGGCTGCCGTCGTATATCCGCGACCACCGCCAGCGCCTGCGCGCGCGATTTGCCGAAGGCGGCGCCGCGGCGATGCCGGATTATGAACTGCTTGAACTGGTGCTGTTTCGGGCCATTCCGCGGCAGGATGTCAAACCGCTGGCGCGGCGGCTGCTGGACCGGTTTGGTGACTTCAACCGTGTGCTGGCCGCCCCCGCGGCGCGGCTGGCCGAGGTTGAGGGCGCCGGCGCGGCGGTGGTGCAGGAACTGAAGATCGTCGAGGCGGCGGCGCACCGGATGGCGCGTGCCAGGGTGTTGAACCGGCAGGTGTTGTCGGGCTGG
>Ga0326597_10005794_pt1 | contig 17072 bp, 11 predicted proteins | sample RVTome_12_FD_203789 | JGI IMG/M metagenome (GOLD analysis project Ga0326597, IMG submission 203789) | Soil microbial communities from uranium-contaminated site in the Upper Colorado River Basin, Wyoming, United States - RVT100D185 | ecosystem: Environmental > Terrestrial > Soil > Contaminated >...
TGGCGTAGGGCATGCGCGCGGCCGGGATCAGGTTCTTCAGCCGCAGCTCTACAGGGTCCACCTGCAGCTCCAGCGCGGCGCGCTGCACCAGGCGCTCGAGCAGGTAGCCCATCTCCGGGCGCCCCGCGCCGCGGTAGGCGTCCACGGGCGAAGTGTTCGTGAACATCATCTTCACCTCGTGGTCGAGCACCGGGATCGCGTACACGCCGGTGGGTGCGCGCGCGCCCGACATCGCCGGCACCGCGGCGCCGAAGCTCGAGATGTAGGCGCCGATGTTGGCGAGCGTGCGGATCCGGAGCGCCGTGAAGCGGTGCTCGGCGTCGAGCGCGAGCTCGGCCACGCTGAGGTTGTCGCGGCCATGCACCTCGGCGAGAAAGTTCTCCGAGCGGTCGGCGAGCCAGCGCAAGGGGCGGCCGAGCTTCTTCGCCGCCCACAGCAGCGCCGCGTGCTCGGGATAGGCGTAGCCGCGCGCGCCGAAGCCGCCGCCGACGTCGGTGCACAGGATGCGCAGCTCGCCCTCCTTGACGCCGAGCGCCGTGGCGAGCTGCGCGCGCACCGTGTACACGTTCTGCGTAGGGCACCACAGGGTGTAGCGGCCCGTGCGGGCGTCGAACTGCGCGGCGAGCGCGCGCGGCTCCAGGGGATTGGCGACCACGCGCTGGTTCACCACCTGCAGACGCACCACGTGCCTGGCGGCGGCGAACGCCGCTTCGCGTGCCGCCGTGTCGCCCGCGTGATAGTAGGCGGCGATGCTCCCCGCGCGCGCCGCGCCGGGCAGGTCCACGACCGCCTCGAGCGGCTCCCAGTCCACCTCGATCCGCTCGGCCGCGTCGCGCGCCTGGCCGCGCGTTTCTGCGACCACCATCGCCACGGCGTCGCCGACGAAGCGCGCCTCGTCCGCGGTGATCGGCATGCGCGGGGGCGCGACGATCGGCGAGCCGTCCTGGCGCTTGTGCAGGTGCGTGAAGGGGATCGGCCCGACGCCGTCGGCGGCTACATCGGCGCCCGTGTAGACGGCGAGCACGCCGGGCGCGCCCCGGGCGGCCGCTACGTCGAGCGCGGCAATGCGCGCGTGCGCGTGCGGCGAGCGCAGGAACGCGACGTGCAGCGCGCCTTCGAGGCGCACGTCGTCCGTGTAGCGGCCCTGACCGGTGAGCAGGCGCGCGTCCTCGAGCCGGCGCAGCGGCTTGCCGATCCACTGGCTGGCGGACAGGGTAGCGTCGTTCATGGGAGACAAAGCGCGCAATTTTATACTGCGCGCATGGAGACGCTCGCGGGCGACCCCTTCTCGAAGGCGGGGCTGTTCGAGAAGGTGACGGTCGCCCGCTGGCGCAAGGCCTACTTCAACAAGCAGAAGCTCATCTAGCCGCGGCCATGCCCGCGCCGCGCGAAGCGCGCGGCGAGCGTCTTCCTCTGCTCGGGGGTCAGCACCTCGGCGACGTCGGAGAGCGCCTGCGTGAAGCGCTTCGAGGCGGCATCGGCCGAGGCCATCTGCTCGACGCGCAGCCGCTCGATGGCGCCGCGGTCGATGCTCTCGGCGGAGAAGAGCTTGATGCCCTCGCGCCGCGCTTCGCGCACCTTGGCGCGCAGCGGCTGCAACTCCTTGGCCGCCTGCTTGACGATCGGGTCGATCTTCTGCTTCTGCGCCTCCGTGGCGTCGATCTCGACGTACGCGTGCTTCAGCATGCGATCGAGATGCTCTTGCATCTGCGCCGGATCGATCGGCCCGCGGCCGCCGCGGCGGCCGTGCGCCAGCGCGCCGAAGCCCGCGCCGGCCAGGCCGGCGAAAGCGGTGGACAGGGCGGCGAGCTTGAAGAAGCGGCGCCGCGGGTTCTGGGCAGTGTTCCGTTCCATGGTCGTTCCTTTCGGGGGTGAGAGTACGGCCGCAGTGTGCCGAGCGCGCGTAAGGCGCTGATGACCAGTCGTAACCAAATGTAACGCTGTACGGTGGGCCTGCGGCCCACCCTACGGCACGGGCTCGAGCCGCGCCAGCACGGCGCGCGACTCGTCGGTGAGCAGGTACAGGAAACCGTCGGGCCCGGCGCGCACGTCGCGGATGCGCCCGAGCACGCCCTGCAGCAGCCGCTCCTCGTGTATGACCTTCTCGCCGTCGAGCTCGAGCCGCACCAGCAATTGCGCCTTGAGCGCGCCCACGAAGAGGCTCCGGCGCCACTTCGGAAACTTGTCGCCGGTATAGAACGCCATGCCCGAGGGCGCGATCGACGGCACCCACTTGTGCAGCGGCTGCTCCATCCCCGCCTTGTGCGTGCCCTCGCCGATCTTCGTGCCGATGCCGTAGTTGACCCCGTAGGTGATCACCGGCCAGCCGTAGTTGGCGCCGGCGCGGATCACGTTCACCTCGTCGCCGCCCTGCGGGCCGTGCTCGTGCGTCCAGAGCGCGCCGGTTTCCGGATGCAGCGCCGCGCCCTGCTGGTTGCGGTTGCCGAGGGTGTACTTCTCCGGCTTCCAGCCGGGCCTGCCGACAAAGGGATTTTCCTGCGGCACGCGGCCGTCGTCGCGCAGGCGGATCACCGAGCCGGCGTGGTCGCCGGGCTTCTGCGCGCGCTCCATCTCGCCGCGGTCGCCGAGCGTGATGTAGAGGTAGCCCTGGCGGTCGAAGACGAGGCGCGAGCCGAAGTGGCGCCCCGTGGAGCCCTTCGGGCTCTGGCGGAAGATCACCTGCACGTCCTCCAGCCGGTGGTCCTCGAGGCGCCCGCGCGCCACTTCGGTGCCGACGCCGTCGGCGCCGCTGGCGGCGAAGGAGAGGTACACCCAGCCGTTTTCCCTGAAGCGCGGATGCAGCGCCACGTCCATCAGGCCGCCCTGCCCGTACACCTCGACTTCGGGCAGGCCAGCGACCGGCTGCGGGTCGAGGCGGCCATCCTTGACGATGCGCAGGCGCCCCGCTTTTTCCGTCACCAGCATGCGGCCGTCGGGGAGGAAGGCGAGCGCCCAGGGCTGCTCGAGGCCGCGCACCAGCTCGACCACGCGAAACGAATGCGCTTCGGACCGGACGGTCTGCGCTGCCGCGGGCAGCGCAGCAAGCAACGCCAGCGCAGCGATTACCAGCCGATCGCCCTGGGCAGCCATAGGGCGATCTGCGGATTGAAGAAGAGCACCACGATCGCGACGACCTGCAGCGCGATGAACGGCAGCACGCCCAGGTAGATGTCGCGCGTACGGACGCCGGGCGGCGCCACGCCGCGCAGGAAGAAAAGCGCCCAGCCGAACGGCGGCGTCAGGAAGGATGTCTGCAGGTTCACGCAGATCAGCATCGCCAGCCACACCAGGTCCACATTCTGCGCCGCGAACACCGGCAGGAACAGCGGCACCGCGATGTAGCTGATCTCGATCCACTCGATGAAAAAGCCGAGCACGAAGATCAGCGCCATCAGGAACCAGATGTCGGCGGCGAGGCCGCCGGGCAGGAACTCGAACAGGTCATGGATCAGGTCCTCGCCGTTCAGGCCGCGGAAGGCGAGCGCGAACACCTGCGCGCAGATGAGGATGAACATCACCATGGCGGTGATCTTGGTGGTGGTCTGGACGGTGTCCTTCAGCACCTGAAACGTCATGCGCCCGGCGAACGCGGTGACCAGGATCGAGCCCAGCGCGCCCATCGAGGCGGCTTCGGTGGGCGCGGCGACGCCGCCGATGATCGAGCCGAGCACCGACAGCACCAGCGCGAGCGGCGGCAGCACCACCAGGAAGAAGCGCTTCCACAGCTCGGCGCGCGGCACGGCGTCGCGCTCGGCCTTGGGCACCGGCGGCACCAGGTCGGGCCGCAGCATGCCGAGGATCACGACGTAGGCGCAGTACAGCGCCGCGAGCAGCAGCCCCGGCATCACCGCGGCGGCGAACAGCGTGCCCACCGACAGCTGCAGGATGTCGGAGAGAAGGATCAGCACCAGGCTGGGCGGAAGGATCTGGCCGAGCGTGCCGGAAGCGCAGATCGCGCCGCACGCCACGCCCGGCGCGTAGCCGCGCCGGATCAGCGTCGGCAGGGTGAGCAGCCCGAGCGTGATCACGGTGGCGCCGACGATCCCGGTCGTCGCGCCCATCAGCACGCCGACCAGGATGATGCCGAGCGCCATGCCGCCCTTCAGGCCGCCCGCCAGGTGCCCCACCACGTCGAGCAGATCCTCGGCCAGCCTGGATTTCTCCAGCATCACGCCCATGAACACGAACAGCGGGATGGCGAGCCACAGGTAGTTGGTCACCACGCCGTAGATGCGCGCGGGCACCAGGTTGAAAAGCCCGGTGCCGAAACCGAGCAGGCCGAACGCGAATCCGGTGGTGGCCAGCGTCAGCGCGACCGGCACTCCCGCCATCAGGAGCGCGAAGAACCCCGCCAGCATCAGCAGGGCGAGGATTTCGTTGCCGCTCACGGCGTGTCCCGGCGCAGCTTGTCGAGGCCGCCCAGCACGCCCGCGACGCCCTGCGCCAGGAGCAGCGCGAAACCGACCGGCAGCAGCGCCTTCAGCAGGTAGCGATGCGGCAGCCCGCCCGGGTCGGGCGAGCCTTCGTCGATCACGTACGCCTGCTGGACGTAGTGCAGCGAGAACCAGATGAACAGCGCCGAAATGGCGATGACCAGCACCGACGATGCCAGGTCGACCGCCACCTTCGTTCGCGAGGAGAACCTGCCATAGACGATGTCCACGCGCACGTGCTCGCCGTGGCGCAGCGCGTAGGAGCTGCCGAAGAGGATCAGCGGCACCAGCAGGTGCCACTCCAGCTCCTGCGCCCACACCGAACCGATGCTGAACAGGTAGCGCAGGACCACGTTGACCGACATGAGCGCGACGATGACCAGGGCCAGCCAGGACACGGCCCGGCCGACCCGGTCGACGAAGCGCTCGATGCGGGCCTGCAGCCCGCGCTCAGCCACGGACCACGCTGTGATACACGGCTTCGCTGTAGCCCGCCCAGCTGTCGTACTTGGCCTTGAACGACATGTACGAGTTGTGCACCTTCTTCGTCGTCGGATCCTTGGCGACGGCTTCCGCGAGCACCTGGTTGGTCACCTCGCGCAGGCGCTTGACCACCGCGTCGGGCAGCGGCTTGGCGATCACGCCCTGGTTCTTGATGAGATCCTCCATTGCCTCGGCGTTGGTGCGCTGGCACCAGGCTTCGCTGATGACGTTGGTCGCGGCGCTGGCGTTCTCGACGATCGCCTGCAGGTCCTTGGGCAGCTTCTCCCACGCCGCCTTGTTGATGAGCAGCTCGGACACGGTTGCCGTCTCGTGCCAGCCGGTGGTGTGGTAGAACTTCGCCGCCTTCTGCAGGCCCAGGCGCCGGTCCTGATAGGGGCCCACGAACTCGGCCGCGTCGATCACGCCGCGCTCCAGCGCCGGGAAGATCTCGCCGCCCGGCAGCAGCTTCACGTCCACGCCGAGGGTCGCATAGACCTTCCCCGCCAGGCCGGGGATGCGCATTTTCAGGCCGTTGAAGTCCTCGACCGATTTGATCTCCTTCCTGAACCACCCGGTCATCTGCACGCCGGTGTTGCCGCAGGGGAAAGCCACCATGCCGAACGGCGCGTACACCTCGTGCCACAGCGGGATGCCGCCGCCGTCGTACAGCCACCCGTTCATGCCCTGGAAGTTCAGGCCGAAGGGCACCGCGGTGAAGTACTGCGCGGCGAACGTCTTGCCGGTCCAGAAGTAGCTGTTGGCGTGGTTCATCTCCACGGTGCCCGAGCGCACCGCGTCGAAGCCCTCGAAGGCCGGGATCAGCTCGCCCGCGCCGTAGACCTGGATGCGCAGGCGGCCGTTCGACATCGCCTCGATGCGCTTCGCGAGGTCGGTGGCGCTGCCCGGACCGTCCATGTAGAACGGCGCGCCCTTCGGGTAGGCGCTGGTCATCCGCCAGCGGAAAGTCTGCTGCGCGCGCGCAATGTGCGGAAAGCCGAGTGCGGCGGCGCCGGCGCCGGCGGTGACGCCGGCTTTGAGGAATGTCCTGCGGTTGCTGCTCATGGCGCGATCTCCTTTGCGTGAGGGTTGACCGACGAACTGCAATCGGACGATTCTAGTGCACGCGGCGCTGGACTGGCGAGGGCACGACGAACTGGGATAATCGAGGCGATGAACACCGCGGTCGTGGTAGGCGCTCAGGGCGTCATCGGGCGCTATATCGTCGAAAAGCTCGCTTCGCTGCCCGACTGGAACGTGATCGGGCTGTCGCGCCGCAAGGGAACCGACGCACCGCGCGTGCGACATATCTCCGTTGATCTGCTCGACCCGGCGCACGCGAAAGCGAAGCTCGCCGGCCTCGAGGACGTCACGCACATCTTCTTCGCCGCCTTCCAGGCAGGCTCGGGTCCTGCCGCGGACTATGCGAAGAACGTCGCGGCAAACCGAGATCTGCTGGTGAACTCGGTCTCGCTGATCGACAAGGCGTCCGCGAAGCTGGAGCGCGTGGTGCTGGTGACCGGCACCAAGTACTACGGCTCGCACCTCGGCCCGTTCAAGACCCCGGCGCGCGAGGACGACCCGCGGCACGAGGGCGCCAACTACTACTTCGACCAGATCGACTGGCTCGCGGATTTCAAGAAGGGCAAACGCTGGAGCTGGACCGAGCTCCGGCCGCAGACGCTGTGCGGCTTCGCGCCCGGCACGGCGATGAGCATCGTCCCGGTGATCGCGGTGTACGCCGCAATTCGCAAGGAGCTCGGCCTGCCCCTCGCCTTCCCGGGCAAGGCTTGGACGTCGCTCTACCAGGTAACCGGGTCCGCCCACTTCGCCGCGGCCGCGTACTGGGCGGCGACCGAGCCGCGCTGCGCCAACCAGGCCTACAACATCACCAACGGCGACTACTTCCGCTGGCAGCACGTGTGGCCGAAGATCGCGTCCGTGTTCGAGCTGCCGAGCAACGGGCCGCAGGTGCACTCGCTCGTGGAATTCATGGCCGACAAGGCGCCGCTGTGGGACGCCATGGTGAAGAAGTACGGTCTGAAGCCCTACGGCTTCAAGCAGGTCGTGGCCTGGCCCTTCGGCGATTACGTCTTCAATTGCGACTGGGACGTGATGTCGAGCGTCACCAAGTCGCGCCGGCACGGCTTTCACGCCGTGGTGGACAGCGAGGAGATGTTCGGGCGGCTATTGCGGCGGTTCCGCAAGGAGAAAATCGTACCGTAGGGTGGGCCAATGGCCCACCCTACGATCAAATTGCCCCGGCCGCGCGCAGCTCGGCGCGCGCCTCGGCCTTCAGTCCGAGCAGCGACTCCAGCACCTCGTCGGTGTGCGCGCCGAGCGCCGGCCCTGGCGCGTCGGTACGCCCCGGCGTCTCGCCGAGCAGCGGCGGAATGGCCGGAATCTTCAGCGGCTTGCCGTTCACCTCGACCGACTCGAACATGCCGCGCGCGTTGAAGTGCGGGTCGGCCATCATGTCGGCGACGTTGTAGATCGGGCCGTTCGGGACGCCGGCCTTGCGCAACGTCTCCAGCACGTCGGCGGCGCCGCGCGCGCCGGTCCACGCCGAGATCGCCGCATCGATCTCCTCCTCGTTCTCCACGCGTTTCGCGTTGGTGGCGAAGCGCGGGTCCTCGGCCATCTCCGGGCGGCCGATGGCGCGCATCAGCCGCTGGTAGATGGAGTCGCCGTTGCCGCCGATGATCACGTACTTGCCGTCGGCGCAGAGGTAGGTGTTGGTGGGCACGATGCCGGTGAGGGTCGAGCCCGAGGGCGCGCGGATCACGCCCGCGCCGTCGTACTCGGGCACCACCGACTCGAGCAGGTTGAACACCGACTCGTAGATGGCCACGTCCACCACCTGACCGGCCTTCGTCTTGCCGCGCAGGCGCGCCGTGAGCGCGAGCAGGATGCCGAGCACCGCGTGCAGCCCGGCGAGCGTGTCGCCCATGGAGAGGTTCGGGCGCACCGGCGCCCGGTCGGGAAAGCCGTTCAGGTGGCGAAAGCCGGCGAATCCCTCGCACACCGAGGCAAAGCCTGGCTGCGCGGCATAAGGGCCCGTCTGCCCGTAGCCCGAGACGCGCGCGACGATGAGCTCGGGGTTGAGCGCCTTCAGCTGCGCCGGGCCCATGCCCCATTTCTCCAGCGTGCCCGGGCGGAAGTTCTCGATCACGACGTCCGATCTTGCGGCGAGCTGCTTCGCCAGCTCGCGGCCGCGCGGCGTGCCCAGGTCGAGCGTGACGGACTTCTTGTTCCGCGCGAGGCTCGCCCACCACAGCGACGTGCCGTCGCGCACCACGCGCCAGCCGCGGATCGGGTCGCCGCCCGGCGGCTCGACCTTGATCACCTCGGCGCCGAAGTATCCCAGCACGCAGCCGGCGAAGGGGCCGGCCAGCAGCTGGCCCATCTCGAGGACGCGGATGCCCTCGAGCGGCCGCGCCGCCCCCGTCATGCGGATTTCAGCTTTTTCGCCGCCTCCAGGATCGGGCCGAGGACGTCCATCGGCAGCGGGAAGACGATGGTGTGCGACTTGTCGCTCGCGATCTGCGTGAGCGTCTGCAGGTACCTGAGCTGCATCGCCTCGGCGCGCTGCGACAGCATGTTGGCGGCCTCGAGGAGCTTCTCCGAGGCCTGCATCTCGCCCTCGGCGTGGATGATCTTGGCGCGCCGCGCGCGCTCGGCCTCGGCCTGCTGCGCGATGGCGCGCACCATGGACTCGTTCAGGTCGACGTGCTTGATCTCGACGTTCGCCACCTTGATGCCCCAGGCGTCGGTCTGCTGGTCGAGGATCGTCTGGATGTCGGCGTTCAGCTTGTCGCGCTCGGCGAGCATCTCGTCGAGCTCGTGCTTGCCGAGCACGGAGCGCAGCGTCGTCTGCGCGAGCTGGCTGGTGGCATCGAGGAAGTTGGCCACCTGGATGATGGCGAGCTGCGGATCGACGACGCGGAAGTAGACCACGGCGTTCACCTTCACCGAGACGTTGTCGCGCGAGATCACGTCCTGGCTCGGCACGTCGAGCACGATCAGGCGCAGATCGACGCGCACCATCTGCTGGACGCCGGGGATGACCACGATCAGCCCCGGGCCCATGACGCGCTGGAAGCGCCCGAGCAGGAACACCACGCCGCGCTCGTACTCGCGCAGGATGCGAATCGACGCGACCACCAGGACGATGATCAGCGCCAGGAATCCGAGTCCGAAGTTCAGCATGCCGTTCTCCTCGTTAAGGCTTGTCCGCGCCCGCGCGCGTCGCGTCGAGCACCAGGCCGTGGACCGCCGTGATGCGCAGCCGCTCCCCGGCGCGCAGCGGCTCCTTGGTGCGCACGCGCCAGCGCTCGCCCTGCACGCGCGCCCAGCCTTCGCCGCTGATGTCCTCGAGCGCCTCGCCCGCGGCACCGAGCAGGTACTCGCGCCCGGCCACCACGGGGCGCGTGCGGTTCCTGAGCAGCATGCCGATCACCAGGAACAGGAACGCCGCGCTGCCCAGGGTGACGCCCGCAATCAGCGTGTAGGGGATCTCGAACTGCGGCACGTCGGTGTCGAGCAGCATGATCGAGCCGATGACGAAGGCCACCAGCCCGCCCACGGCGAGCGCGCCGTGGGTCGCCACCCAGAGCTCGGCTGCCATGAAGGCGATGCCGAGCAGCAGGAGCGCGAGCCCCGCGTAGTTCACCGGCAGCAGCTGGAACGCATACATGGCGATGAGAACGCAGATCGCGCCCACCACCCCCGGCAGAATGAGGCCCGGGTTGGAGAACTCGAAGATCAGCGCGTAGATGCCGATGAGGATCATCAGGTAGGCGACGCTCGGGTTGGTGATCACGCGCAGCACGTTGGTGCGCCAGTCGGGCTCGATCGTATTCACCTCGGCGCCCCTGGTGGCGAGCTTGCGCTTCTCGCCGCCCGCTTCGACCGAGCGCCCGTCCACGGCCTCGAGCAGCGCGGGGACGCTCTCGGCCACCACGTCGATGACCTTGATGCGCTTCGCCTCGGCGGCCGACAGGCTCACCGCCTCGCGCACGGCGCGCTCGGCCCAGTCGGCATTGCGGCCCCGCAGCTGCGCGAGGCTGCGGATGTAGGCCGCCGCGTCGTTGGTGACCTTGCGCATCATCGTGTCGCCGGCCGGCGCGGCGCCTTTCTTGGCGTCCTTGCCGGAGGGGTCCGGCTTGTCGCCGCCGGACGGAGCGCCGATCGCCACCGGCGAGGCCGCGCCGAGGTTGGTGGCCGGCGCCATGGCGGCGATATGGCTGGCGTAAAGGATGAAGGTTCCGGCGCTCGCGGCGCGCGCGCCGGAGGGGCCGACCCAGGCCACCACCGGCACCGGCGAAGCCAGAATGTCGCGGATGATGTCCCGCATCGACGTATCCAGCCCGCCCGGGGTGTCCAGGCGCAGCACGACGAGGGGCGCGCCCTGCTTGGCGGCGGTCTCCAGGCTGCGGCTGACGAAATCCGAGGTCGCCGGGCCGATCGCGCCTTCGATCGAAACGAGCGCCACCGGCGCCGGCTGCGCGAGCGCCGGGGCGAGCAGGACGGCTGCAGCCAGCAGGAGACGCCGCGGGTCCATGGAGGGACTATAAACCCATATCCGCCGCTACAATCGAGCCCGACCACCCGCCCCACGGAGAGTCGCCCATGAAGAGCGTGGCGCAAGTCCTCAAGTCCAAGCCCCGGCAGACCGTCGAGGCCGTCGTGCCCTCGACGTCGGTGTTCGACGCCGTCAAGCTGATGGCGGAAAGGAACATCGGCGCGCTGCTGGTGCTGGAGGGCGAGAGAATCGCCGGCATCGTCACCGAACGCGACTACGCGCGGAAAATCGTCCTCACGGGACGCTCGTCGAAGGAAACGCCGGTGCGCGACATCATGTCGTTCCCGGTCATGTACGTGCGCCCGGACCAGACCAACGAGGAATGCATGGCGCTGATGACCGACAACCGCCTGCGCCACCTGCCGGTGGTGGACCAGGGCAGGCTGATCGGCCTCATCTCCATCGGCGACCTGGTGAAAGACATCATCTCCGAGCAGAAATTCATCATCGAGCAGCTCGAGCACTACATCGCCGGCGACCGGGCCTGACACGGGCGTGAAGCGGGAAGCGCCCCCGGCCGACGCCATCGTCATTCGCGGCGCGCGCCAGAACAACCTCAAGAACCTGACGCTCACGCTCCCCGCGGGCGAGCTGATCGTGGTGACGGGCGTGTCGGGCTCGGGCAAGTCCTCGCTCGTCTTCGACACCCTGTACGCCGAGGGCCAGCGCCGCTACGTCGAGACCTTCAGTCCGTACGCGCGCCAGTTCCTCGAGCGCATGGACAAGCCGCAGGTGGACGCCGTAGAGGGCATTCCCCCGGCGATCGCCATCGACCAGACCAACCCGGTGCGCACCTCGCGCTCCACGGTCGGCACGATGACCGAGCTGAACGACCACCTGAAGCTCCTTTACGCGCGGGCGGCGCGGCTGCACTGCCGCGGCTGCGGCAAGCCGGTGCGCCGCGACACGCCGCAGTCGATCTACGCGGCGCTGCCGCAGGCACGCGTGACGATCACTTTCCCCGTGCCGGTGCCGAAGAACTTCTCGGAGAAGGAGATCGAGGACCTGCTGCAGCGCCAGGGCTACACCCGGCTGCACTCGCGCTCGAAGACCCTGATCGAGGTGGTCCAGGACACCGTGACACCGGGCAGGACGGAAAAATCCCGGGTGATGGATGCGATCGAGTCGGCGCTGCGGTTCGGGCAAGGTCGTCTGGTTGCCTACGTTGAAGGTATCGTCGGTTCGGAAGTTCCTATATCTCGTGGTCTGGCCGGAAGAATCACCCGGCCAGACCACGAGACCATGAAGAAAGCAACGGAGGCACTGCGCTTCTCGACGTCTTTGCATTGCCCGAGCTGCGACCTCGCGTACGCCGACCCCACGCCGGCGCTGTTCTCCTTCAACTCGCCGATCGGCGCCTGCGAGACCTGCCGCGGCTTCGGGCGCGTGATCGGCGTCGACTACGGGCTGGTGATTCCCGACGAGTCGAAGACGCTGCGCGCGGGCGCGATCCGTCCCTGGCAGACGCCGAGCTTCAAGGAGTGCCAGGGCGACCTGGCGAAGTACGCGAAGAAGCGCGGCGTATCCCTCGACGTGCCGTGGCGCGGGATGACGGCGGCCGAGCGCCGCTGGGTGATCGACGGCGAAGACGGCTGGGTGAGCTGGAAGAAGTCCTGGCCGGGCAAGTGGTACGGCGTGGCGCGCTTCTTCAAGTGGCTGGAGTCCAAGGCCTACAAGATGCACATCCGCGTGCTGCTCTCAAAGTACCGCGCGTACACGGAATGCGCGGCCTGCAACGGCACGCGGCTCAAGCCCGATGCCACGCTGTGGAAGCTCGACGGCAAGTCGATCCACGAGCTGATGCTGATGCCGGTGAGCGAGGTGCAGCGCGTGTTCGCCTCGCTCGCGCTGCCCAAGCCGCTCGACGAGGCGACCGAGCTGCTGCTCGGCGAGATCCGCGCGCGCCTCGCCTACGTCGGCGAGGTGGGCCTCGGCTACCTGACGCTCGACCGGCAGTCGCGCACCCTCTCCGGGGGCGAGGTGCAGCGCATCAACCTGACCACCGCGCTCGGCACCTCGCTGGTCAACACGCTGTTCGTGCTCGACGAGCCTTCCATCGGCCTGCACCCGCGCGACATGGGGCGTGTGATCGACGTGATGAAGAAGCTGCGCGACGCCGGCAACTCGCTCGTCGTCGTCGAGCACGACCCGCAGATCATGTTCGCCGCCGACCGCATCCTCGACATGGGCCCGGGGCCGGGGGAGCGCGGCGGCGAGATCGTGTTCTTCGGCGACCCGGCGGCGCTGCTCCGCAAGGACACGCTCACCGGGCAGTACCTGTCGGGACGCAGGCGCAGCGAGGCGCCGCGCGCGCCGCGCCCGCCGGAGAAGTTCCTGCGTCTCTCCGGTGCCGCCGAGCACAACCTGAAGGACCTGGACGTCGCGTTTCCGCTGGAGCGCCTGGTCTGCGTGACCGGCGTCTCCGGCTCGGGCAAGTCCACGCTGGTGCAGGACGTGCTCTACGCGGCGCTGCGCAAGGCGAAGGGCAGGCCGACCGAGACGCCGGGCCGGCATCGCGCGCTCGAAGGCGCCGAACAGATAAGCGAAGTGGTGATGGTGGACCAGTCGCCGATCGGCAAGACCACGCGCTCCAATCCGGCGAGCTACGTCGGCGCCTTCGACGCCATCCGCGAGCTGTACGCGCGGGCGCCTGAATCGAGGGAACGCAAGTACACCGCGGGCACCTTCAGCTTCAACTCCGGCAACGGCCGCTGCCCGGCCTGCGGCGGCAACGGCTTCGAGCACGTCGAGATGCAATTCCTCTCGGACGTCTACCTGCGCTGCCCGGACTGCGACGGCAAGCGCTACCGGCCCGAAGTGCTCGAAGTGAGGCTGCGCGGCAAGAGCATCGCCGATGCGCTGCAGATGACGGTCTCGGAAGCGGTGGCCTTCTTCAAGGACGACGCCGAGGTGGTCACCAAGCTGCAGCCGCTGGCCGATGTCGGCCTCGATTACCTGCGCCTCGGCCAGCCGGTGCCGACGCTCTCTGGCGGCGAAGCGCAGCGCTTGAAGCTGGCTGGCCATCTGACGGAAAAAATGAAAAAAAAGGGGTCAGAACAACTTTTCCGCCCCAAGCTTTTCCTGTTTGATGAGCCGACCACGGGACTGCACTTCGAGGACATCTCGAAGCTGCTGCAGGCGTTGCGCAAGCTGCTCGCCGCCGGGCACTCGCTGATCGTCATCGAGCACAACCTCGATGTGATCCGCGCCGCCGACTGGATCCTCGACCTCGGGCCCGAAGGCGGCGACGCCGGCGGCGCGCTGGTGTGCAAAGGCACGCCGGACGAGGTAATGAGGCATGCAACCTCGCATACCGCCAAAGCGCTGCGCGATTACGAAATGGGGACAGTCCCCATTATTTCGCAGAGCGGAATAATGGGGACTGTCCCCAATTCCATACGCATTCACAACGCGCGCGAGCACAACCTCAAGTCGATCGATGTGGACATCCCGCGCCAGCGCTTCACGGTGGTCACCGGCGTCTCGGGCTCGGGCAAGTCCACGCTCGCCTTCGACATCCTGTTCGCCGAGGGCCAGCGCCGCTACCTGGAGTCGCTCAACGCCTACGCGCGCCAGTTCGTGCAGGTGGCCTCGCGCCCCGACGTCGACGCCATCTACGGCATCCCACCCACCGTGGCGATCGAGCAGCGCACGAGCCGCGGCGGCCGGAAGAGCACGGTGGGCACGCTCACCGAGATCCACCATTTCCTGCGCCTGCTGTTCGTCAAGCTCGGCACGCAGCACTGCCCGGACTGCGACGTGCCGATCGAGCCGCAAGGCGAGGACGCCATCGCCGCGCGCCTGCTGCGGGAGTACCGGGGGCAGCGGATCTCGCTCCTCGCGCCGCTCGTCGTCAACCGCAAGGGCGTCTACACGGACCTCGCGAAGTGGGCGCGCAGCAAGGGCTTCGGCCACCTGCGCGTGGACGGCAGGCTCCTGCCGGTGCACCCCTTCCCGCGCATCGAGCGCTTCAAGGAGCACAGCATCGAGCTGCCGGTAGGCGAAGTCACGGTCTCCCCCAAGGGCGAGCGCGAGCTGCGCGAGCGCCTGGCGGTTGCGCTCGAGCACGGCAAGGGCAACGTCCAGGTGCTCGCCGGCCGCAAGCTCCAGCGCTATTCGACCAAGCGCGCCTGCCCGTCGTGCGGACGCAGCTTCCAGGAGCTCGACCCGCGCCTGTTCTCCTACAACTCGCGCCACGGCTGGTGCCCGAGCTGCGTCGGCACCGGCCTGCAGCTGAAGGACGTGGGCTGGGACGCCGAGCGCTCGCGCACCGGGCAGGAAGACCACGTGCTCGACTCCTGGCTCGAGTGGCTGGAGGTGGACGAGGCCTGCCCCGCGTGCGCGGGCAGGCGCCTCAACCCCGAGGCGCTCGCCGTGCGCTGGCGCGGCCGCAGCATCGCCGACTACGGCGGCGAGCCGGTGGACCGGCTCGCGGCGCTGTTCGAGGGCGTGAAGCTGGTAGGCCGCGAGCGCGACATCGCGCGGGACCTCCTCGCCGAGCTGAAAAGCCGCCTGGGTTTCCTGCGGGATGTCGGCTTGTCCTACCTCGCGCTGGAGCGCGCCGCGCCGACGCTCTCGGGCGGCGAGGCGCAGCGCATCCGCCTTGCCGCGCAGCTCGGCTCCAACCTGCGCGGCGTGTGCTACATCCTCGACGAGCCGACCATCGGCCTGCACCACCGCGACAACCGCATCCTCCTCGACGTGCTCGAGAAGCTGGAGGCGAAGGGCAATACGCTGGTGGTGGTCGAGCACGACGAGGACACCATCCGCCGCGCGCACCACGTCATCGACCTCGGCCCCGGCGCCGGGAAGCAGGGCGGCCGCGTCATCGCCGAGGGCACCGCCGAGGAACTGGTGCAAGCGCCCGAGTCCGTCACCGGGCGCTTTCTCGCCAACCCGCTGCGCCACCCGCTGCAGCCGCGCCGCCGCGTGGCGCGAGACGCGCCGGGCATCGAGATCGGCGGCGCCGCCCTGCACAACCTGAAGCGCATCGACGTGCGCCTGCCGCTCGCGCGCCTCATCGCCATCACCGGCGTCTCGGGCTCCGGCAAATCCACCCTCGCGCGCGACGTGCTGCACGACAGCCTGAAGGCGGGCGGCCCCATCGGCTGCAAGTCCGTCAAGGGCCGCAAGCTCGTCGAGCGCGTGCTCGAGGTCGACCAGGCGCCGATCGGCAAAACCCCGCGCTCCTGCCCCGCCACCTACGTCGGCTTCTGGGACGCGATCCGGCGCCTGTTCGCCGACACGAGCGAGGCACGCATCCGCGGCTGGGGCCCGAGCCGCTTCTCCTTCAACACCAGGGGCGGGCGCTGCGAGAGCTGCGAAGGCCAGGGCCTGAAGAGAATCGAGATGAGCTTCCTGCCCGATGTGAAGGTGGCCTGCGAAGCCTGCAACGGCCTGCGCTTCAACGCCGAGACGCTCGGCGCGCAGCTGCGCGGCAAGTCGGTCGGCGACGTGCTGGCGATGAGCGTGGACGAAGCTGTGGATTTCTTCGCCGCGCATCCGTCGATCCACCACGCGCTGCGGCTGCTGCAGGACGTAGGGCTGGGATACCTGACGCTAGGGCAGCAGAGCCCGACGCTGTCGGGGGGAGAAGCGCAAAGAATCAAGCTCGTGACAGAGCTTGCCAAGGTAAGAAGCCTGGGCGGTCACATCGATCTCCCGTCTCCCGCATCTTCTTTTGGGAGACGGGAGAAGGCTTTTTCAGGCGCCAAAACCCTCTACGTCCTCGACGAGCCCACCGTCGGCCTGCACATGGCCGACGTCGAAAAACTCATCCGCGTCCTGCACCGCCTGGTCGACGCCGGCAACACGGTCGTCGTCGTCGAGCACAACCTCGACGTGATCGCCGAAGCCGACTGGCTGATCGACCTGGGGCCCGAAGGCGGCGACGCCGGCGGCAAGGCCGTCTACCAGGGCCCGCCCGAGCGCGCTGCGCGCGGCCACACCGCGCAGGCGCTGGGCGCGTTCCTCGCCGAGCGCAAGGCCGCGTGAGCGCGCTGCCCCCGCCGCGGCGCCCCGTGGCGCTGGCGCTGATGGTCGTCACGCCGGTGCTGTGGAGCCTCGCCGGCGTGCTCACACGCCAGATCCAGTCCGCCGGCGCCTTCGAGATGGCGTTCTGGCGCTCGAGCTTCGCCGCCGCGTTCGTCTTCATCGCCCTGTCGTTCCTGCAGGGCCAGCGCCCGTTCGCGACACTGCGCGCAGCGGGCGCGGCCGGGCTGCTGTCCGGCGCGATGTGGGCGGTGATGTTCACCTGCTTCATCGTCGCCCTCACCCTCACCACCGTGGCCAACGTCCTGGTGGTGTCCAGCCTGGGGCCGCTGTGCACGGCGCTGCTCGCCTGGTTCATGCTGCGCGAGCCGATTCCGGTGCGCAGCTGGCTGGCGATCGTCGCCGCGAGCGTCGGCATGGGCGCCATGTTCGGCGCCGGATTCACGGCCGACGACCGGGGCCACATCGCCGGCCTGGCGCTCGCCCTCACCATCCCGATCGCCGGGGCGGTCAACGTCGTCGTCCTGCGCAAGAGCGCGGCGCACCTCGACCTGATGCCCGCCGTGATGCTCGGCGCGCTCATC